>Ga0310040_1000030_pt1 | contig 189321 bp, 167 predicted proteins | sample EPASupsiteHSE623_FD_200237 | JGI IMG/M metagenome (GOLD analysis project Ga0310040, IMG submission 200237) | Bioremediated contaminated groundwater from EPA Superfund site, New Mexico - Sample HSE6-23 (v2) (version 2) | ecosystem: Environmental > Aquatic > Deep subsurface > Groundwater >...
AAGAAGACCGGATTTACTATTTTTTGACCAATAATTTCAAGCTGGCGGCTTCCACCATTGCCGCTATTTACCGGGCCAGGTGGAAGATTGAAATATTTTTCAAGTGGATAAAACAGAACCTGAAAATTAAGAACTTCCTGGGAACTTCTCAAAACGCCGTCCTGACTCAGATCTGGACGGCTATGATTTATTACCTGCTGCTGGCTTATCTCAAGTATCAGACCAGGTATGCCTACTCCATGCTGGTGTTTACCAGAATGATTCAGGCAACTCTTTTTGAAAGAATCCAGCTGATTGACTTATTATCTCTCAGGGATTTCGAGGGCCGGAAAATCAAGCCACATCTGGCACAAACACTGCTCTTCTGAAACTTTTATTGGACACTGGTGCTAATTCATACCCTAAAAAGAAACCATTGTTCGGTAATTACGTGACTATGACAAGTTATACATAGATAGCCTTCTTCTCTTGATTTTTGGTTCTTAATTTAAACTTTTAAGAGATTAGAGGTTATCCTTTTTTTTAATTGGAAATTTTTATTAGGAGTTAATATGCAGTTTCTAATATATGCGTAATATCGAGCGGTGACAATCTTGCAAAATTACCAACCGTACCGCTTGGCATGTAGGCTACACACTTTTGGGCAATTTTATCAAAGTGTTTGTTATTATTTATGCCTATCTCACGCAATGTTAGAGGCATCCCAATTGATTTGAGGAAGTTCATAAAATTATTTATAGCCGAGAGAATGGCTTGTTCTCCATCCATTAAACTTATATCAATATCGAACACTCGATTCGCGAACTGAGTAAATCTGTTTAAATTTGTACTATAGACATATTTCATCCATGCAGGGAAAATAACACTAAGTGCAGCTCCATGCGGAACATCGTACCTTGCCCCTAGTTCATGCGAGATTGCATGAGTTGCCCAATCCTGCTTGCGTCCAAATCCAGCAGTATTATCGTGAGCCAATTTACATGCCCACATGATTTCTGCTCTGACATCATAGTTATAAGGTTCATCTCTAACCGATATCGCATATTTCATGAGAGTTTTAATTAAACCTTCGCAAATTCTATCTGAACAGTCAACATAACTTGTGTTTGTAAAATATCTTTCAAAAAGATGGGAAATGGCATCAACTATTCCACAAGCAGTATTATATTTATTTACCGTAACGGTAAGCTCAGGATTTAAAATTGCAAATACAGGAAACATTATTGAATTAGAATAAACGATCTTCATCTCTCTTTTTTCATCCGTAATAACAGCTCCAGGGTTGGATTCACTCCCTGCGCCAGGGACGGTCAATATAGTTCCTATTTTAAGAGCGTCTTGGGGAATTTGTCGGCCGATAAAAAAATCAAAAAAATCACCTTGATATGGTACACCTATACTTATTGCCTTGGCTGAATCAATAACACTACCCCCTCCCACAGCCAAAATAAAATCAACGCCCTCCGTTCTACAAAGCTCGATTCCTTCATACACCAAATGTGAGCGAGGATTTGATTTCACGCCTCCAAGTTCTATATAGCTTACTCCAGCATTCTTAATCAAAGTTATAACCTTGTCATACAAACCGTATTTTTTAAAACTTGCGTTTCCATAATGCAATAATAATTTTCGCGAATATTTTGGAATTGCTTCTCCAACCTTTGCTTCCATATTCTTGCCGAAATAAAACATGGTCGGATTATAATAAATGCCGTCTATCAAATCTAACGCTCCATTCTTTGTAGATTTATATTCCCTTCTCCAACCCATAGTCTCTTAGTATCACTATCTCTATTCTGGTCTCATATTTTTGTCTGATCAATTTCACCACCTCTTCGGAATAACTGGCAGCCATAACAATGATCGAATCCACCGGATCTGAATCCAGTTTTTGAGGTGGAACAATCGGCACATGAGTGGCCGGAGTATATTTTCCTTGCTTAAAGGTAGCCGAATCAACGACATATTCAATCCTATCGGACAGGTTCATTAAAGCAATTATTGTCAATGCTTGATGTCCTGCGCCCCAAATCGCAACTTTCCGGCTTTTTGCTTTAGCACTTTCAATGAAAGAGTTTATGCTCTCTTTAAGATTCAAGAAATTTTTACTAAATGGTGCTAAATTTAGGGGTGAATTCTTCCTTACCACCGCAGAAAGAATATAATCATGCCAAACTTCCCGGCATTCAATAATTTCAAATCCGTTTATCTTCAAGGTTGTCGCTAAGGTGTCACGGGTAAAATATAACAGATGATCGCTTATAAATTCGAAAAATAATTTTTTTTTGAAAATCATATCGAAATTAGGGACTTCAACGATTCCAAGGCCATCATCGGCCAAGTTGTTCCAGATATCCCTCAAGGTTGAATTGGGATTGGGTAAATGTTCTAAATAATTCAAAATAAAAAACGCAGAGAAAGGGCTTTGGGGTAATTTATCATAATCACCATCCAGGAATCCTTGATAAACTTCCAGGCCTGCTTTATTGCAAAATCTAACTGCCTCTTTTGAATATTCCAAGCCATAAGACTTCAGACCTAATTCTTTCATTATCGACAAAAATTCACCACGGCCACATCCAACTTCAAGAATCTTTTTGTCTTGAAGTGAATATTTTTGAATAAAATCAGCGAATTGTTCCTTGCGAAAAGCTTTCATTTCCTCGGAAAAAGCCGCAGCCCGAACAACCTCTCTAAAATAAGAAACCGGGCCATTGCTTAACTGAACTAATCCGCAACCTGAACACTGGAAAATTTCAAGCATGACGCCCTTATCGTTGGACAGATCATCTACACTTGGCAAATACTGAGCCGACTTGGGCATGTTTTTATAAAGCAAAAGAGGTTTTGGAAAAAAATCACGGCCGCATACTCGACATTGTTTAATTGATTTCGGTTTTTTCACGATAATCTAAATTCCTTACTTCAGCATATTTCTCTCAAATTCCTCTCTCTCCAAAAACGGCCACAGGTCTTCCAAGGGCTTTGAACTCATGGTGCCGTCGGGCATTTTCATGGAAGAGAGACGGGGGGAGGCAGTCTGTAAGGGATCCAGCATAATATCGCAGATTACAGGCCCATCCATGGCTAAAATATCTTTTAAATTTTTCTCCAGAACCTGGTGCTTATTGAACCTGAACGCCGGAATGCCGTAAGTCGAGGCCAACTTACAAATATCCGGCAGGGTCAGGCCGCTTCCCGGTTCGCTGGCGACATAAAAGCTGCTGAAATAAGCTCTTTGAGTATTAGTGATGGCTCCGAATCCATTGTTGTTAAGAATGAAATATTTAACCGGCAGTTGCAAGCGGGCTACTGTCTCAAGTTCCTGAATATTGAGCTGAAAACCACCGTCGCCGTTGATGGAAACCGTGTTTTTTCTGCCGCTTGCCAGGCACACCGCCAGGCTGGCCGGAAGCCCGAACCCCATAGCGCCGAATCCCTGGTTGTTTAAAATTCGCTGTCCCTTTTTAACCTTGAAGGCCTGACAGGTTACTTCGCTACACATCCCCGAACTACCGGGAACTACCACGGCCTTTTCATCAAGATATTTGCTCAACAAATCAATTAGAACATAGGGATTGATATATTCTGATTCGTTATAATACTCAGGCAGAATCACGGGATAGCGATTCTTCATTCCAAGGCAATACGCCAGCCACTCGCTGCAATCGGGTTGCCCGATTTGGGCTTTAGCATCCAATAATTTATTGATGAAGCTTTTTACATCAATGCTGCCCGGCTCTTCCAGGGGCATTTTTAATTTATTAAGTTCGCTTTGGTCAATTTCCACCACCACTTTGCTGGCGTGAGGAGCGAAATGGCCGTGGTTATACCCGGTCTGCCCGAAATCCAGGCGGGCTCCCAAGACCAGCAGAAAATCGGCATTTTGCTGAATAAAATTAGCGCCTCTCTGCCCCAGCGAACCCGGACGCCCGAAAAATAACGAGTCGTTTTCATCCAAAAAATCCATGGCTTTCCAGGTGGTCAACACTGGAATATTCAAGAGGCGGATCAATTCCTCAAATTCTTTTTCGGCTTTCCCCAGCCTCACCCCATTGCCGACCAAAAGACAGGGGCGTTGAGAGCGGTTTAACAATTCAATGGTTCGCTGCACCAGCGGGCTTATTTTATCCAAATTTTCTACCGAAGCTTCCGGGTCAAACCCGGCAAGGCTTTCTGAATCAATCATGGCCGCCTGGACATCCAAGGGCAGATCCAGCCATACCGGGCCGGGCTTGCCGTTTTGCGCCAAATATACCGCTTTTTCCAGATGATAACGAATCTCCTGGGGATCCAGCACTGTAATCGCATATTTAGTGATCGACTTAACGATGGAAATAATATCGATTTCTTGCATTCCCAGCTGACGCAATCCGCTATTCCCAATTAAATCCGAACGCTTCACCTGGCCGGATAAAATTAAACAAGGGGTAGAATCCACCCAGGCTGCCGCCACACCGGTAACCGCATTGGTACCTCCCGGACCGGTAGTTACCAGCCCCACGCCGAGATTATTGGTAAACTGACCGTAAGCCTCTACCGCGATGGAAACCGCCTGCTCGTTTAAATTACATACATATTCGAGCTTCTGATTTCTCCCCAGAGAATCTACTAAATGCATACATCCGCCCCCCGGCAGTAAAAAAACATGCTTAACTCCAAGCCCGGCGACATATTGCATTACATAATCCGAAAGCTTTATCACTGAAAAATCACTCGCTATCTTAATAAATCTTTCGTAAGGTATACTTCGGTTTTCCGGCAGCGGTTGGCGTTTATCCGGGCATCCTCATAAAAGGAGTCGTCAACAAAATGGGTAGTGGAAATTTCCTCAAATACCGCTCCGTTAACTGAAGAGAACGCATGGGATCCTCCCCGGGGGATAGTGATGGATTCCCCGGGATTTAACACTTGATGAACCCCGTTAAGTTCAACCCCCAAATCACCATAGAGAACGGTAAAAGTCTCTTCCTTTTGTTTATGCAGGTGAGAGGGGTGGCTTTGACCGGGAAGCAGGATGATAATTTTTTTGCAATATTCCCGGTTGACGCAGTTGATAATGGCGGCTCCATACTCGCTAAACTTGGACAGGCCATAGTGGTGGGAAATATCACATTTACTGTTTACCGGAATTATGACCTGGCTTTTTAAAACCAGGTTTATAATTTGTTTTACCAACGCTTCCACTACCGGGCGGTTATCGGCTTTGCGGACTTCATTCAGCATCACCGGCTGGTTGGACAGAATCTCCGGGCCTTCCAGGCTGAATTCGTGATACTTGGATAAATCGTTGGCCAGCATCTGCCCCTCAATGCAGGGAAAAGCCAGATAACAATTTTCCAAGCTGATTTTTTCGCTCCGCGCGAGGGATTGACGTGCGAACACCCCTCTTCTTAAAGACGCCAGGTCAGCGATTTCTTTTTCGGTCGGCTCGTAGCGGCGGTTTCGTTCCCCGCAGATGATAAAAGCTTTCTGCGCCGCAGCCAGCCATTTAGCTACCTGCTCGGGATTAGCCGAATAAGAGTTTAACTTGATATCACCCACGGCGATTCCCACGTGTTTTTCATAGACCGCGGCACCCTTCGCCACCGCGATTTTAACGGCATCCAAATTGTCCGGCTCCTCGTGAGTGGAAAAGCCAATTTTAACCCCCGGATACCTGCTGCGGAGAAAATCGATCTGGTTTAGCTGAAGGTGAGCCGGGATAGTGGGATATTCCGCCACGCAGTGCATGACGGTTAAATCCTGTCCCCGATTCAGGAAAAAGCTGACCAGGCGGTCGATCTCCACCGTAGAACTGCCGGCCGTGGAAGCAATTACAGGTTTTCTGGCTTCGGCGATCCGTTCGATCAAAGACCAGTCACCCACCGAACAGCTGGCGATCTTGATAACATCAAAGCCATGCTCTTCGATCAGCCTAACTGACGCTTCATCAAATGGAGTGCAAATGGAGAAAAAGCCTGCTTCATCAAGTTCTTTTTTTAGCAGCAGAAATTCATCCCGTTCCAGCCGGGTTTCTTGAAATCTTTTCAGGTGCTTATTCTCGGAAAATTTTCCCGGTTCTGGATGAATGAAAGTTTTTAAATCCCGGTATTGAAATTTAAAAGCATAGTTGAAATCAAAATTCCGGCAAACCTCTTTGATCCCGCGAATAATATTCAGTCCGTGTTCCAACTTTCCCTGATGGTTATTGGCCATCTCAAAAACGAACAGGGGTTTAGCGAATATTTCTTTCATCAGGCAACCCTCCTTGATAAAATTACTTGTCGAATAAAAGACATTCGCGGTTTATGCCGGAATAATTGGTTTCATACCATTGGTATAATTCGCGAATCGCTTGGGTTATCGGGATATATTTCAAGCCGGGAATTTGGGCTTTCAACCGCTCATTACTGCCGCTATATTCGCATCCCATCCCAGGCTGGGCAATTAAAATCGGGAGATCTTTTCCCGAGATATCCCGCACGATTTCAGCCAGGGTCAGCAATTCGATAGACTGATCCGGGGTGACATTATAAGCGAAATATTCCCCCCGGTTCTCCAGAAAATACTCCAACACCGGCATCAAGTCGTTAATATAGACATAATCAAAGCGCCGGTTAATTTTTATGGTTATCGGCAAGCCGGACAAAGCTTTGCAAATGGCGTTGGAAATGAAACGGATAGCGTAGTCCTCATATTTTCCAAACACCCCAAAGACCCGGAGATCAACCCAACCCTTGAAGTGCTTAATATACTTGGAAGCGATGTACTTGGAAAAACCGCCCTCATCCGCCGGAACATGAGAATCAAAATATTCTTCTTTCATTTTGGGGGTAAAATGTCTAATATCATATAACTCTCCCGAACCAATAAAAATCAATTTTTCAAAGCGCTCGGAATTGCGGGCGAGGTTAAAGAACATCTGAAGATTGATTTCCAATTCCCGGGATGGGTCCTTGGCGTTACGATGGGCCGGGCGCATAGCGCTCTGAATGACATAATCTATGTGGTTTTCACGAAAGAACTTCCGGACTTGCTCATCATTAGTCAAATCCAGCTGGCTGTGCGAGGGCGCAAAAAACCGGTATTTATCCCCCATTAATTCCAAAATATTTCTTCCGATAAAACCGCTGCCTCCGGCTAAGAAAACTGATCTTTTTTGGTTCGTGATATTCGCTCACCTCCTGCAGGCCTGCACAGGGAAATCGTTAAAAGTTACTTTATTTTCATTCCTCACCCCACGAGAGTTATCCTCTCTTTTAATACCGAATTCAGAGGATAAAACTTGGTTTTCTAGGACTTACCGAAGGATTTACTTTCCTTTCACTTCCCAGACATACCCGAAAGATTCCGGCGGGACCCGGACTTCATCGGGATTTTCCCGGTTATAGACTTCACTGGCGATGCTGATCAACTGGGTATCATCCTCCAGCGACATCCAACCATGATAGACTCCCGGAGGCACTACAATCAAGCTCGAGTTACGCGATCCGGCGCAGATGGTTTCCATCTGCCCGTAGGTCGGGCTATCCGGACGATCGTCGCGGAAAGCGAATTTAGCCGAGCCATGGCTGATAAAAAACCAGTCCCACAATACATTATGCTTATGAAAGGCCCGGATGGTTCCCCGAGCCATGTTGCCGACCAGGTAAACCTGGCCGAACTTGGTAAAATGGGGGTCAACTGCGCGTAAAATTTCGGTTAAATAACCGCGATCATCCATATGAGCCACGAGGGGAACTACTTTTAAACCTTCGATCATTCTGAGCCTCCTTATTTCTTTAACTGGTAATCTTGTCTAATTAAATATTCCGCTAAAGCTTCCTGCCAATCGGGCAAAAGACCATAGCCTTCCTTCTGCAGTCTTTCACTTTCCAGTACTGAAAAGTCGGGACGCTTAGCCGGGCTGGGAAATTCCGCCGAAGCAACCGGATGTAAATCGCAGGGGACTCCGGTTAATTCCAGAATCTTTTTGGTAAACTGGTACCAGGAACAATGGCCCTCACTGGTAACATGAAAGATCCCCGCAGCTTTGCCGCCCACCAACTGGTGAATTTTTTCCGCCAAATAAAACGTGGCGGTGGGAGAAACAAACTGGTCGTCAACCACTTTCAAAGTTCCTTTTTCTTTCGCCAGGCGGATTATCTTTTCCACGAAATTCCAGCCTTTTTTGGAAACTTTTTCCCCGAACAAGCCGCAAGTCCGCACCACCAGGTTATGCTCGGAAATCCCCAAGACCCAGATTTCTCCGGCCAGTTTTGAAACCCCGTAAATGTTGACCGGATCGGCCGCCTGCCGCTCGGTATAACTTCCGCCTTTAAGCCCGGAAAAAACATAATCCGTGCTGATAAAGACGCATCTAGCCCCCAATTCCCGGCAGACCCCGCCTACATTAAAAGCCCCTTGGGTATTTACGGCGAAAGCTTTTTCCGGGTATTTCTCGCATTCGTCCACCTGGTGAAAGGCTGCGGTATTGATCACTACTTCCGGCTTTAGCAAATCAAGGGATTTTTGACAAGAGTCATAATCCACTACTTCAATCTCGGCATGGGTAAGGGGAAAAACTTCCTCGCCTTTTTGCTGAAAAATTTTTACCAGGTCTGTGCCTAATTGACCATCTGAGCCGATAATGGCTACTTTCAAAATATAATCCTCCTTGCTTTAAATCGTCTTTCTGCTGGCTCGGGTTATTTGGGGGCAAAATGGATAAACCGCCAAGCTTAATAAGTAAGAATTAATAAACGCTCCCAAATATTTAATGCCCATAAAGTAGTCGGGTTGCTTAGATACCGTATGGCCGTTTTGCCAGCTAACCAGGGAATAAAATTGGTTTAAAAGACCAAGTTGGGGTGAATAAACTTCCTTACAGGTCAGCAACAAGTCGTATTTAGTTCTTCTGACCCGACCGATCGTGGCTAACAATGATTTAAGCGCCAAAGGCTTAAAGCTTAAAATTTCAAAACCGCAATCCTTAAATTGCCCGGCCTTGTATTCTTCTATTGCGACAGTTACCAGATTGGTCTGCGATAACTCTTTAATTAATTCCAGATCTTTTTGTGAATTGGGGAAAAAGAGAATCTTTTTTTCTTTTAGCTGGTTTAAAGTAATTGGAGGCGATGGGTGATGGGAAACTGTAAAATCATACTCGACCTTTCCGGTTTTACCCCCCATAAAGTCCCGAATCCCCTGGCGAATGGCCTGGGCATAATCTTTCAGTCCCCAGGCTGAGAACATAAGGTAGGCCGAAAAAGCCCGGGTCAAGCTCTTGATTTTACCGGTCGAGTTTTGGGAATGGGCAAAGAAAAATCGCAAATTATTGCGGGTTGAGTAATAACGGTGGCGGGGAGAATTGCGGACCAGGGTGATATCCTTGTGATAAACCTTAGCCTGGGGAACTGCCAAGGCCTCAAACCCCCGGCACTTGAAATTTAGACCGAAGTCGATATCTTCCCAAAGAAAATAGTAGCCTTCATCCAGTATTCCGGCTTGTCTTAGAGCCAGGGTGGAAATCAGCATCCCGCAACCTCCGGGCAAATAATCTACTGAAAAAGCCGGATGATTTTCCCAAGCGGCTTTATCTTCGCCTTTTCCCAAACCGATACTGGAGGCGGAATCCCAGAGGATTACTCCGCCCACCTCCATAATCAAATCCGGGTAATCGATATTTAAAACCATGGGGCCGGCCAGACCGGCCGAGGGCTGGTTTTGCAAAGCTTCAACCAGCAGCTTTAAGCTTTCGGGGGCGATTTCGACATCGTTATCCAACAGCCAGATGTACTGATAAGCCTCATATTGTAAAGCCCACTTGAGACCGGAATTAAATCCACCGGCAGCTCCTAGATTATCGGCATTTTTTAAAATCTTAACCTGAGGAAATGCCTCGGATACCGCTTCGCAGCTGCCGTCAGTTGAGGCATTATCCACCAGGAGAATCTCAAAATTGGGATAATCCAGGGCGGTGGTTTGCTCAAGCAATTTTAAGGTTAACTCTTTCCGGTTCCAATTCAAAATTATGATACAAACCGCAGGTGAATCCACGCTATCTTATCAACTTCCCCAAAATCATTGAGCCTGCCCCAGCTCTAAAAAATCCGGCCGATGACTTTTAATTTCTCCTGCATTTCTTCCAGCAGGCACATCCATTTAATATTGTAGTACATGGGATCGTTCAGGTCGCAAGCGGCATTTCCATCGATAACTTCCCATATTTCGTTAGCGGCCTGAGCGATGCCACGCCTGGCTTCAAACCCGATAGCCCCTTTAATTTTATCAAACGATACCCGGTAGCTGCGGGAAGCTGCGGGGGGAAAATATTTCACGTCAACTTCAATCGGTTTTTTAGCGGTCAACACTTCTTTAACCCAATGAGCCAGCTCTAGAACCCGGTAATTCTTGTGCACCACATTAAATACCTGGCCCTTAACCTTGTCTTCGGGAGCTTTGAGGCATTGAATATAAGCATCGGCAGCATCTTTAATGTCGAGCAAGGGGCGCCACATTTCGCCTCCGGCGCTTACTGTGAGGCGGCCTTTTTGCTGAGCGTCTTTTACGAAAGTGTTGACCACCAGGTCATATCTCATCCGGGGAGACTGGCCGAAAACCGTGCCTTTGCGCAGCATCACCGGGCAAAAATTATCATCGGCCAAAGCTTTTAAGGCTTTTTCCGCCATATATTTAGATAACGAATAAGGCGCAGTGGGGTTGACCGGGGTTTCTTCGTCCTTTAAGTCATCATGGGGATCCAAGGTATAATAAACCGAACAGGAAGAAGCATAGACGAACCGCTTAATGCCTTTCTGCTTGCAGGTTTTGGCCAGGTTTTCGGTAGCCTGAAAATTAATCTGCATATTGGCTTCAGGATTATATTCCGAACAAGGATCGTTAGAGAGGGCGGCCAGATGAATGACCCCGGTGACTCCGTCCAAAATCCGTTCGTCAAACTCCCGAATATCGCCCTGCACCAGCTCGATGCGGCTTAAAACATCCTGGAGAGAATCTTTTCCAAAATACAATTTATCAAAAACCCGGACTTTTTCTCCCCTGACTAATAATTCCGGCACCAATACGCTACCGATGTATCCTGCTCCCCCGGTGACTAAGATCATGATTTTGTCCTCCTGATCCCTCGAATTATTGATAAATAATCCTTCCAACCTTTTGAAGCGACAATTGACTTTATATATTCATTTGCTACTTTTCGTTGACCTTGAATAGATTTTCTTTTAATTAACAACTGATGCCAACTTTTGAATAAATCCCAATGGGCCTTGAAATATGCTTTACGCCCCACCCAACCTTTTAATAGCAAAAATAAGGTTGTATTAATAATTTCCCCAAAAAACAAATGTGGCAAATATCTGACAAGCAAAGCAACTGGCATATTCTTTATCAAAGTAAAATAACGATTGCGAATTGAATTACGAAAATGCTCCTGAGGAAAACCGCCAACCGTTGCGCCAACCAGATGATAGATTATTGCCAGGTTAACATATAAACATTTGTAACCCATGAGTTGGGCACGAAAAGAAATATCAGCATCCTCGTATGACTCAAAATAATCCTCATCGAACAAACCGATTTTTTCGAGCATACTGCGTCGGTATAATGCTGCTCCGGCACAAGCTCCAAACACATACTCCGATTTATCGTATTGTCCGAGATCTTTTTCTTTATAACCCCGGTTATATGAAACTCCATCGCACCAGTAACCATCGCCTACGGCATTGATAATATCGGGGGAATAGTAAAAAAGCATTTTGGAGGCACAAATTCCGATTTGAGGATCACTCAACATGCCATTATAGAGCTCTTCCAGCCAGTTCACTAAAGCTTTTGTATCATTATTTACCAATGCAACAAACTCCTCGGTAGTCCTTTTTATTCCTTCGTTCATTCCACCGGCAAAACCTAAATTTTGAGGTAATGGAATAAGGTTGACTTCTGGATAATTTTCCGCCACCCATTCAACTGAACCGTCCTTAGAACCATTATCAACCAAATAAATGGCACGATCGATATAGGTCTGATTTATTAAGCTATCGAGGCATTCCCTCAAAAATTGCTTACCATTCCAATTTAAAACGATGATTGCGATTTTTTTCATAAGAATGTATCAAATAATCGAACTGCTATTAGCCAGTGATGCTTTATACCAAATTATTTTTTTCGCGATCGATTCTAAAATCCCTTTATAAGGATGCTTTTGACTAACCGGCATAGTTCGTTGGACTATTTGTTTAAAAGGGGATTTTAAATTTTAAGAGAAGGATATGAACACTGCGAAATAATCTTAAAATGAAAATCTTATTAATTCTCTTAGATTACCCGAGTTGCATAGCTACTGTTATTAGATGGTCCAATATTATCAAATACTTGGATGATAAAGGCTATGAAATTACCATTTTAACTGCCCCACATCTCCCCCCAGATTATCCAAAATTGAATTTGTCCTATAGCCCCAGAGTTAAAATTATTGATACTAATCTGGGCTATTTTAACAAAAACATTTCCGCCTATTGCCAAAAGCATCAATCGGGGAGAAATACGAAAAAAAGCGAATTTACAAATCCAATTTATTCTGTCGCAAAGTTTTTCTACCGAACTTTTATATATCCATTTTTTATTCCCGATCCGGCCATTGAGTGGCTGCCGACGGCTTTAAAAGTCAGCCGCCCATTCGTAAAGGCCTGCAACGTCATCATCACCGTCAGCGGATGGCCGATAAGTCCTCAAATTGTTGGTTACCGGTTAAAAAAACAATACCATAAGCCTTGGATAGCTGACATGAATGATCCATGGGCTTTTTCTCCGATTAATTTTACTCCATTTTGGCGAAGGCCTTTTGACAAAATGTTTGAAAGAAAAATCTTGCGCGAAATGGACAAGCTGATACTTACAACTGAGGCCACCAGGACCATGTATATGCGGGAATACCCCGAGCTTAAACCTGAAACGACAGAGGTGATAACCTGCGGATTCGATGCCGAATTATTAAAAAATATCCAGCCGGAAACTGCTAGTGGATTTCGAATTGTATACACCGGCTCCTTTTATGATGATATCAGAAATCCTCTTAATTTCTTTAAAGCTGTTCAACTGTTAAAAGATAGGCCCATCAATGTCTTGTTGGCGGGTTTTCTATCGCCTAAACACCAGGAAATAATTAAAAGCCTGGGAATTGCTGGGAGGGTACGGTGTCTTGGCTCCATACCGTATGAGCAAGTTCTGAGCCTGCAAAAAGAAGCGACTTTGCTTTTACTGATCGGCAATCTAGGGCGGCTGCAGATTCCCAGCAAAGTCTTTGAATATCTAGGCATAAAGAAACCTATCCTGGTAGTCAAAAATGAAGCTGAAGACCTGGCCGCCGATATCGTTTTAAAAACAAACTCGGGGGTTGCGGTTTCCAATGACCCCGACGAAATCGCTCAAACCATCAGCAGGCTTTATTCCCTGTGGGAAAGCGGTAAGCTGCAGGAATCTTTTTCTTTTAGCGGGGTGAATCAATTTTCCTGGGAGAGTCTTGCTCTGCAAATGGAGCGGGTGATAATTGAAGCCGCAAAGCCATAAAGTGCATTTCATTCCGGCTTAGTTTCGGAGTCGAGGCAGATAGATGACAGCAAATCTTTAATTTCGTCCAATACTTCCCCTGATTGAATTGCATTGATACAAGCCCTGGCCGGGCAGTTATACCTGGGGCAGCCGATACCTTTCAATTTCCGGATTAGACGAAAATGATGAGTTATAACCGGCCTCCAGCGCGTAGGATTCTCACGGGCAAAAAGCGAGACCAGCGGCACTCCTAAAACATCCGCCAAATGCATCGGTCCGGAATCGATGCAGATCAAAACTTTCAATAGTTTGAACTTTTCCATCATACTTTCCAGTGAGTCTTTAACTATGATAAAATTATTTTCTGCCCGGAACCGGGAGATGATTTCCTCTGCCAACACCTCCTCCCGGGGCCCGTAAAAGAAGATTATTTTATAATTCTCCCGCATCAGACTTTTAATCAACTCAATCCATTTTTGATTTTCCCATTGTCGGGTAGGATCGCCGCCAAAACCGGGATGAATCCCCAGGATAATGTCGTTATCCTGAAGCCCTTTTTCCAATTTAAACTGCTCATTTCGTTTCAGATAATCAAGCGGGAGACAAATTTCTAACTTTAACTCCGGAGAAGTTATCCCCAAGGGAGCAAGCAAATGCCCCCAGAAGGCAGTGACATGGAGATCATTGTTCAACTCAACCCGATTGGTACACAAGAAACTTAAAATTAAACTTTTAAAACAAATCTGGTAGCGAGCCATGCTTAACCAAGCCAATATAACGCTTCTCTTTTTGCCGACACAGTCAATCACTACATCGTATCGATTTTTTCTTAAAATCCCGCAAATTCTGCCAAATTCCGGATCAAACAGACTTTTTATTCCTCCCCAAACCCTGGAACCCAAAGAGCTGTTTTCCTTATAATTGAACCACCATAAATCGGACTCGATTATATGGTCGATTCGGGGATTAAGCTCTACCAATTCCCGGCAGCTTGAGCTGATTAAAACGTCTAATTGAGCTTGGGGATAATATTTTTTCAAATTATAAAACAAGTGAGTTGAATAAGCGAGATCTCCGATCCGGTCATGTCGTAAGATTAAAATTTTTTTTACTTCTCTCGCAGGAATAGTCTTTCGCGAAAACCATGACAAAAAATCCACCGCCGAGATCAATAACCGATGCAGCCATGAATGAGGCTGAGCACTCTCATTATAATAATCGCAATGAAATTCCATATACTTTCTTCCTAAATATAATTATACCAATTCCACCTGCCAAAGCAACCTGAACGTTTTATTTTCTCTTAAACACCACAAAGCTGCGATTATGCTTCATAAGAGCATAGTGTTCTTTCAATGCCGTTTTAAAAATCGGATATTTCATAAACTCCAAATAAGAAGTGGTCCAACCGAAAGAAGGAGACACCACTGAATAATTGGTATCGTCTTTTTGAACAATGATCAATTTGGGAGGGTGTTTTTCAAACTCCTTGAAAAACTCAGTTTCAAGTGAAGCCCGTAAAGGAAAGTCTTTGGGCAGACTTAAGAACAATCCGTTATTGGGATATTTATAAAACTGTCTGGCTCGGGAATGATATAAAATATATTGATACTGAGAAAAAAGCAAAACCTGATCCTTCTCTTGGTTAAAATCCCGGTCTCTAGCGATGTACTTCACCACGTCATCTTTATTCACTTTCATGCCGTCAATAGAAGCCTGATAAATCGAGAGCGGAATTTTCCCAGTAAAAAATTTAAAACTCATCAAACCGATACAGCCATGAGCAAAGGGAAGGCTGAGAACAATAACCAACATAATCGCCGCGAAATTGAAGAGATTGGTGACATTTTCCTTCTGCTTTGAATATTTCTGAGCCAAATAAGTTTTAAAGCTTTCCAACAAGTCCCTTACTAACAAAACCGCTAAAATCACCCCAAAACACATTGCCGGCATCTGGTGATTGGCGTTCCCCGTCCGCTGGACAAAAACCAGCAAAACCGCGATCACAAACAAACAAATTACGGTAAAATAAGGTTTTAGATTCCTTTCCAATAATTTTAAAATGATAAAGGCTAGAGCCATTAAATAAATCAAGGCATGGTTGAGCAAAGTAAAAAGATAGATATACTGACTGATTCTGGCGGCTTTTTTAACCATTTGAGGGATTCCTACCAGATCGCTTCCCAGCATAAGATTATATAAATTTTCCATGAATGTACATGGGTACTGCTTAAAACCAAACAATAAAGTCAGAGCTTGTGGGAAATACGCCAGGATTCCCAACCTGGCCAGATAGGCAGCCAAAGCAAAAATGACCAGAAACATCCCCAAGAAGGAAATCGCGGTCAAGCTCAGGCGTTTTTTATAACTATTCGGATAAGGATAGTTATAAATCAAGTTGAGCAAAACAAGAATCACTAAAAATGCTCCACCAACGGGCTTTATGCTGAAAGCCGCCCCGGAAAACAATCCGGAAAAAAGGGCAAATAGCCACCGGCCATCGACCAAAGCTTTCTTGAAAAAATAGATCGACCATAGAACCAGAGGGAGGATAAAAATCTCTCTTTGGCCGTAACACCAGGAAACCGAATAATAAGTGGCGGAATATAAAATAAGAATCAGATAAATATACTCCAGCCTTATTCCTTCGATAAGATATTCCAGAACATATCTCAGAGTAATGCACAAAAATAGAAAATTCAGCAGAGCGAAGAGCTGAAAACCGAATTCGCTATATCCGAATAATTTTTGGCATAAAATATGGTATAAAAAAATCCCGAAAAAATTAATGTCGTTATAATCACGATAAGGCAACAAACCCCAATGAGTCATTTTATAGGCGGCATAATGAAACTCGATCTGGTCGCCGCTCAGCGGAACAAATAGAGAATTTATCCCAAAAACCAACAAGCCGGAGATCAAAACCAGGCGATAGACACTTAACCAGGAGATGCTGATTTTTCTCTCCATAATTTACGCCAGCGGTTTTACCGGATAGAGGATAAATTCAAGATCTAACGCCCGAAAAATAAAAGAAAAATGCCTTTCCCACATGGAACGGGCTTTCTCGCTGGAATTAACCCATTTTTCAATCCCAAAGCGACGCCAGGTATAAGGAAAGGAAACCTTAACCGAAGTCTTAAATTTGGCTTGTGAATAATAGCCGTGGCCCCAGAAATCCAGCGAAAAAGAGGATAAATGAGTTTTGTGAGTGGGATCGGTCCAGGAATAAAGACTCGAATAATGGGGGGTTATGATGGTGATTTTTCCGCCGGGTTTAATGATCCGGTGAAGTTCCTGCAAGGTGGCGAAAAAATCATTTAAGTGCTCGACCACATGTTCCGCTATGATTTCGTCAAATTCATCATCCGAAAAGGGATAAGGAAAAACATTCAAATCCTGGACTACGTCCGGATTAGACAGGGAGTTTATATCTACCCTGATATAGCCGTCATAATTCTTTAGGCCGCTCCCCAGAGCCAGTTTTTTACTTTCCATCTTCTGCGCGTGCCCTTTCTCCCGATCGGATTTTTTTCGCCCATTCGCACCTTCTACATAACGAAGGCAAATTTTCATCATCAAACGCCTGCAGGACTTTTCTCGCTTCCTCGCCGCAAAACAGTTCATAGTAATCGATCTGGGAGAGGTTGCCCAGAACGTGAGCCATTCCATAGTCCATGCAACATAGCAGCACCGTGCCGTCCGGCAACAATTCATTGCGATTAATCAGCCTCCCGCATGCCCCACACGAGATCGCCCCCTTATGCGAGATCGGCTTAAAACGCTTCTCTAGGTTACCGGCTCTGCTCATCATTTCATCGTACAAACTGGAGTCAATTAAGAATCTGGATAGGAGCGGCACCTTATTGGTAATTTCAGCCGTAATTTTTCCATGACAGGAAAAATTAAGCACTTTCTTAAGTTTAGGGGGAGCGGCGCAAAGAATGGTATTCAGTAAGTCAAGCCATTCATCGGTAATCGGGATTTTGCTGTTTCCTTCTTGATCCGGAAGATGAATCACAAAAATCACGTAATAGAAATTCTTTATCCGTTCAAAATCCTGTTTGGTCATCCCGACCAGAGTGGTATAAACGCTAAGCGGATGGCCTTTATGGGCGGCATATTCAACCATGTCCGTGCATTTTTTATTCAGCCAAGGCTCAGCCATCCCAGAGAAATCAATTCTAACTTCAGGAGGGACCTTATCAAGACAGGATTTAAACAACTCAAAATCCATCTCTTTTGTTTTCGGCTGAGAAAGCTTAAAATACCGACTCGACAGTTTTTCCTGAGGACAATAGCGACAATTGATTTTGCAGCCCATTACCGTAGTGATTTCAAGAATACCCTTTTTATCAATAAAATATTCGTTAAGTAAAGAACGCCATTTATTTTTCAAATGAAAGACCGCGCGTTTCCATAATTTAAATATCTTTAACATCTTTTTTAAAAAAATACGTCAATTCGGGAAATTTAACTTAAACCCAGCCAATTTCGCAAGCCATTTTTCATTCGTTGTTTCTCGTTCGGGTTAAAATGGCTGCTTAACCAAATGATTATAAAGTAAAACGCGGTAAAAAACAACCCGGCCAGCGCCTTATAAAGCAAACTAACCGTGGTAAAATGATTTACAAAGATCAGTATCGTTCCTAATAGAATAACGACAATCGCTGGCAGAGAAAAACACTCCTTTAACATTCTTACAAAGGAAACTTCGGCCTTGAAATAAAAAATCCATTGAACCCATACGCTAAAAGCGATGATTGAAATTGCCACGCTAAACAACGCTCCGGCAAATCCATATTCCGATATAAATAATGGACACAGCACCAGGATTATGATGGCAGACAAAATAGAGGCTTTCATTCCTTCTTGGGGAAAACCGATCGCGTTTAATATGATATTTGAGGGCACGCTGGTTTGAAAAATAAAATAAGCCGCTAAAAATACCCTGAAAGTCAAAACCACCAGATTTAATCCTTTCCCCAACCATAGCTGAATTATCAGCGGAGCAAAAATAAACCCCAGAAAAAATAACGGCAATAAAATCAAGAAATTGTATTTTTGGGTTTGAAAATATAATTCTTTTATTCTTTTTTTATCATCGCATGCATTTAATTCACAAGCGGTTGGAAAAATAGGGTAAACTAGGTAATCAGGTAGGTTCCGGAATTGTTTCGCAAGGCTGTTCCCTAATTGATAATAACCAACCATTGTCGAATTTAAAAAATAACCAAGAAAGGCTTTATCAAATTGTTGCCATAGGACTATGCCGGGTATGGCCATCTTAATTCCGTAGCTTAAAACGGCCCTACCAAATTTTCGAACCGAACTCCACAAAAGACCCAATTTAAAACTTGAAAACACTATTTTTATAAAATAGTGGCCCATGATCCAGGTTGTCACCAAGCCTCCGATACCGGCAAACACCAGCCCTTTCAGTCCCCATCCGTATTCCAAAAATAAAAAGGTCAAGCCGCTTCTAACGACACACTCCATAATCACCACAATGGCAAATAAATCGAATCTTTGAAAACCCATTAATATCAAGGTATATGATGCCAGAACAAAACTAAACCAGGCGACTAATAAACTAAGAGAAAAAACAAAATTTACTTCCGCGAAATTTGACATATCGGCTTTTAAAATATTCGTTATAATCCAAGTTTTAAACAGAAACAAGATCAAAAGACTGACAAAACCAATCAGGGCATAAAACATTATGACAAAATTGATTAACTGATTTAAATTTGTGTCATTTCCATCTGATTTTATCTCCGGTATAAATTTAAGCAACGCCGTTCCCGCTCCAAGCTCCAACATCGAAGGAACATTTGAAAAAACTAAAATCAACGACCAGACTCCATACAATTTCGCCCCTAATTTTTTAAAAATAAAGGGGGTCAGCAAAACCATTATAACAAGTATCACCAGATAGCGCAGCATGTTGAACAGAGAGTTCTTAAAGATCAGCCTGGCATATTTTGGCCGAGATTCATTCGAAATATTACTCATTTAAATGATCCTATCCGTCGAACCAGCTGTTTCGTGATATAAATATGGATACTTTTCGATCAAAGCCTTTATGTAGCAGGGAAAACCGGAGTCTATTTTTACAAATTTATTTTGGCACTTCAATTTCGTTTGTCCAAAAATACCCTCTCCATTTTCTATCTTCTTTTCTATGAAATTCTTAGTATTGATTTGAGGGGTATTAAGTTCCGTGTGAGAATAAGAGTTGATTTTATCCATTATCTTTTCAACCCCTCCCAGATAGGAAAAATGCCACCCCCCGTTAAGCAGTCGCGGAAGCACTTTAAGTTGATCCCTCAATTTTTGGGGCGATTCAAGATTTTTCGCCTTCAGGATGACGGTGCCATTCCAGGATAACGGGCTTTGGCAGTTCAGAAAGTAATAAAATAACCTTTGTTTAAAACAAACCGGAGTTTTCTCTAGAATCTCGATCCCATGATAAGGCCTGCACAGGCTGGAGGAAAAATCAAGGATCCGTTTGACGATTTTAATCGGATTCCTAAACGGCAATAGATTGACGATTGTTCCGCGTCCGCGAAACAACGCTTTAATTGCCTCCGGATCAGGAATCTCATCGATGTCGGAAATCAAAACCAAATCTTCCGGTTGAGCCTTTTTAAGCCCCCGCATAATGCAATTTCTCTGGTAATACTCGAGATCCCATGGATTGGTGGAATCCGGCATATCCTCAACTTTAACATAAATGATCTTGTTTAGATGATCCTTAAACCAATTAAATTTTTCCTCAAATAAAAACTCTCGTTTGTGATTGGAAAAAGTCATATCCGCTTCCACCAGAACGAAATGATCCACGATATCATTTAATACATTTAACCTTAGTTCCAATAATTCCAGTTCGTTAAAAAAAGTAAAACAATCATAGATTGCCATTTATATATTTTTGTCCAAACCTCTCGTGCAATTTCTTTGGGTTCGTTTTCTAATATTAATCAATCGGAACTGATAATGCAAGACTGCCGTCCCTCTTCTACCAGAAAAAAAGGTTAAGCCCGCCAGATAAAGAATGTTAAATTATGGTTTGTCCGGCATGTGAAAACGATTCGGTTCGGCAGCTCTTTTCCAAACACGGTTACAACCTTGTGCAGTGTAATAAGTGTTTACTGGCCTGGGTCGATCCCTTGCCTTCAGAGAAAGAACTAGACGAATACTACAATAGCTCTTATCAACTGCCGGTACCAAAAACTTCTATGCTTTCCCAAAAGTGGAAGCAACACATCAAATGTATCGAAAAATACTGCACCTCCGGGAACATTTTAGACATCGGCTGTTCCTACGGCCAGTTTTTAGCGGCAGCCCAGGAGCGCGGATGGAACGCTTGGGGGATTGAGTTGTCGCACGCCGCTGCCAGCTACGCCCGAAAAACCCATAATCTCCAAAATATCAGTAATGCCGATTTGCGCCATTCCAATCTTCCAGCCGATTTTTTCCAGGCCATTACCGCCTGGCATGTGATTGAACACGACCCGCAACCGGCCTCATTCTTGGAATCCGCCCATCAGCTTCTGGCGAAAAACGGCTGTCTCTTCTTAACCACGCCTAATTTGAGAAGCTTAATGGCGAAAGTCTGCCGGGAAGACTGGGAATGGATAGTGCCTCCCGCTCATTTGTTTTATTTTAGCATTTCGAATTTATCTGGATTATTGAAAAAACACGGCTTTAACTTGGTTAAGACCATTACCCAAAAAGGCGACAGCATAGGGTTATTTCCCAACCTGCTGATTTTAAAAACTTACGCTTCCTACAGAAAATTATTAGGCAAAGAAGCCGATCTGACTGATCCAAACGGCGTTATAGAACCGCACTGCACCGTCAACCGGTTTAATCGGAAATTGTTCCGCTCTTCCATAAAAATAGCTTCATTATTGTCTGCGCCATTTTCGGCCCTGTTTGATCCCTTGATCAACCGGCTGAATTCAGGGCCGGAATTAATGATCATCGCTCAAAAGAAGTGAGCTGATCACTCGTATTTGTTTCATATTAAGTAAAAATATGCGGCTTCATTATAAAACTATTAAACTAGTCTCGAGCCGACAATATAAAACAAGCACTATCGCCTTGATTTTTTTCATTAAGTTCTTTAGCTTTAGCGGAAAAAGCTGTGATTTCCGCTTTGGAAAATTTATATTCTTCATTCTGAGCAATATTTTTCTTATACTTAACGCTTCCGGTAAACTGAAAAGAAGTTGAATCAAAAATCGTTTTTTCAATCAATAACCCATGTTTTCCGACGAGCCTGTCGAAACTTTTAAGGCTATGGAGAAAAAAATGCCTGGGGGCATCCAATTGCACCCAATTTTCCCGAAACTCTTCAAAAGAGTATCCCATTACAGGAATGCGAACAAGGATTTTCCCTCCGGATTTAAGCATCAGGTTTAACAAATGAAAAACTTGATGCTGATCGGGCATATGCTCAAGGGAATGATGCATCATTATGAAATCAAACCGGCTGTCTTTAAGAAACTCCAATTCCTCTTTTATTAATTTAACTTTATCGATGGTAATGGTTTTGTCAATATATTTATCAATTCCAGTAAGATTTTTAAATCCAACCTCTGACATTATTCTTAATATATGCCCCATTCCACAGCCCACATCCAAAATTTCCATATCGACGTTAAATTTCGGCATCTGAGCCACCGGAAAACTATGTTCCGGAAAGATCTTAAAAAGAATTTTCCCCAGCAGATTATTAGGAAAGAAAGAGGTATTTCCATCTTTCTTTCCTAAGCCACCGGTAAATAGGATTATCCGATATTTTTAATTCGTTTAAGGAATAATATTCCTTAGGGTAATATCTGCTTATATCCTGCGGAATGAAGCCGATTTGCATACACCCGCAATCCGCACAAATGAAGTATTCAAATTCATCTCTCAACCCCAGCATCATTTCTCGGGCGACTAATTTTTCGGCAATATTTTCAGAACCACAAATCCGGCAAGCCATAATTATTTTTTTCACATTTTCAAAGAATTTAATTTCCCTTACTTCTTGAACATGGAATCATTATCACCGGGATGGATGAAACCAGCCCGACTTAGAAACTATTCACGACTAGAACAACCCATCCTCATTATACTGCACCCCCAAGTATTCAAAAGCCCGGGGGGCGGCGATTCTGCCCCGCGGCGTCTTCTGCACCATTCCCAACTGCATCAAATAAGGCTCGTAAACCTCCTCCAGGTTATCGGCTTCTTCCGACAAGCAAGCCGCGATGCTCTCAATGCCTACCGGCTTACCCCTGAACTTCCGCACCAGAACATCCAGGATCTTGCGATCCATGTCATCCAGCCCCAGTTTATCAATTCCCAGTCTTTGCAGGGCCCGGTCGGCCATGTCTTCGTTTATTACACCCTGATTTTCCACCTGGGCAAAATCCCGTACCCTTCTAAGTAAGCGGTTGGCGATTCGGGGGGTGCCCCGGCATCTCCGGCCGATCTGGCCCGCGCCTTCTTCATCGATTAAAATCCCCAGAATTTTGGCCGAGCGTTTGACAATCTGCCTTAACTCCCGTTCCCCGTAAAAATCCAGGTTGAAAATTATCCCGAACCTGTCCCGCAAGGGCGAAGACAGCATTCCGCTGCGGGTGGTGGCCCCCACTAAAGTAAAAGGCGAAAGGCTGATCCTGGTGGATCGCAAAGAAGTGGCCTGAGAGATGGCCCGGTCGAAAGTATAATCCTCCATGCAGGGATAGAGCACTTCCTCCACGATACGGGGCAGGCGGTGAATCTCATCAATAAACAAGACATCGTTGGCGCTCCCCATGCCCTTCAAGAGCACCAGCAAATCCAGGGGTCTTTCAATGGCGGGGCCGGAAGTGATCCGGATGTTGACATTCATCTCCCGGGCCAGAATATTGGCCAGAGTGGTTTTCCCTAATCCGGGCGGCCCGCACAGCAAAGTATGATCCAAGGCCTCTCCCCGACTCCGGGCGGCCTGAATAAAAACTCTTAAATTATCCTTGACCTTCTCCTGCCCGATATATTCATCCAGGCTCCGGGGACGCAAGGTCTGCTCGTAGCTCGCCTCATCCTGGGCGGCTCCGCCGGACAAAACTCCCCTGCTCGATAAATCTGCCATTAGCCTTCCCTCAGTCTTTTCAGGCTTTCGCCAAGCAGTTCCTCGAAAGTGCCTCTGGGGTATATTTCCAAGGCGTGTTTCAAAGCTTTTTCGGCTTCTACCTGGCCGGCTTTCAGGCTCACCAGGAATTCCAAGACTTCAGCAGCCTCTTTATTCAGAGCCGATTTTTTCAGAACTGAATCCGGCAAAGTCTTAAAGACTTTTTCTTTTAATTCCAAAGTGATTCGCTCGGCGGTTTTCTTCCCCACCCCGGAAACCCCGGAAAGTTTTTTCAGATCTTCCTGCATAATGGCCTGGGCTAACTCCGCGGTGTCCAACTCCGACAAGAGGTTTAAAGCCGCCTTGGGACCGATGCCGCTTACTTTTAACAGTAATTTGAACAATTCGCGCTCTGGCTGCGCCTCAAAGCCGTATAGGTCAAAAGCGTCTTCTTTAACGATGGTTTCCACCCAAAAACTGGTTTCCTTGCCCAAATCCATTTCTGCAAGCAGACGCTGGGGAACATTAACCCGGTAGCCCACCCCCTGAACATCGAGGCAGGCTTCCTTGTCTTTTAAATAAATTATTTTTCCCCGCAGGTAACCGATCATATTTCTAAAAATTTATTTTCCTTTTTTATTTTATAACATAACGCACAGGCCAGGGCATCACCCGAATCTTTGGTCAGCTTGGTCACTCCCAGCATTTCCTTTACGATCATCCCGACTTCTTGTTTTTTTGCTCTCCCGAAGCCGCAAAGAGCGCCTTTAACCTCCAAGGGAGTAACCTCCACTACCGGGACCTGATTTAAGGCAGCCGACAGGGCAATCACCCCGCTGGCCTTGCCTACTGCGATAGCGTTGGTAATGTTGCGGTTAAAAAACTGCCGTTCAATTACCAGGTATTCGGGGGAATGTTCTTTGAGCAACTCCTGGATACGTTCAAAAATCTCCTTTAAGCGGACTTCGGTGGGAGTTTCCGACCCGGTTTTAATGCGGCCATAAGCCAATGCAAGCCATTCCTCCCCGAAATCAATCACCCCGTATCCGATGTTGGCCAGGCCGGGGTCAATCCCTATAACAATCATTTAGCGCCTCACATCAACTTTTCCAGAACATCATCGGGAATATCGAAATTGGCATAAACCGCTTGAACATCGTCCAGTTCTTCCAAGAACCTCAGCATCTTGAGCAGCTTTTCCGCTTCATCGTTGGTGGGGCGAATGGTATTCTGGGGGATCATGGTTATTTCGGAAGAATCCACCGGGATCCTGGCTTTAACCACGGCGTCCCGCACCTGGGCAAAAATTTCCGGGGCGGTCTGAATTTCATAAAATCCATCGCTGATTTGCATATCTTCAGCTCCGGCTTCCATTATAATTTCCATCAGCCTATCTTCGCCGACTGCTGAAACCGGCACCAGAATCGAGCCTAAATGTTTAAAGCTCCACCTTACGCAGCCGATCTCTCCCAAATTTCCGCCATATTTGGTAAAAACCGCTCTGACGGCGGATGAAGTCCGGTTGCGGTTATCGGTAGCGGCCTTAACCATTACCGCCACTCCGCCCGAACCATAGCCTTCGTAATAAATTTCTTCCAGTTGAGTTCCTTCTCCACCCCCGGCGGCTTTTTCTATTACCTTTTTAATATTGTCATTGGGCATGTTGACTTCACGGGCCCGCTCAATGGCATTTTTCAAGGTTAAATTATTGTCCGGGTCAGGGCCGCCATGCTTTACCGCCAGAATAATTTCTCTCGATACCCGGGTAAAAAATTTAGCTTTAGTACCGTCCTGCTTTTCTTTACGAACTTTTATATTATGCCATTTGGAATGTCCGGACATGCTGTATCCCCCTTATTTTTAAAAGTCTTAGTTTAATTCCGTTTAAAAGAACAAAATCCTACCGGGTTTACATTAAAATCTTTTCTTTCTCCTTTTCTCCAGCAGGGAAAAACAATTTAATGGAGAAAACTATGGCACTATGTCAGAAAAAGATTTAATTCATGAAGTGGTCAAAGAAGTCGTAAGCCGGGTAGCCGGCACAACCTCCGGGCAGGAGCTTTTCAGCGTGCCGATCGGGGTTTCCGCACGCCATCTTCACGTAAGCCAGGCTCACTTGGAAGAGCTGTTCGGCCGGGGTTATACCTTGAAAAATTTCAAAGACTTAACCCAGCCTGGACAATTTGCAGCCGAGGAGCAGGTTACTCTGGTGGGTCCCAAAGGGGTACTCCAAAAAGTCAGAATTTTAGGCCCCTGCAGAAGCAAAACCCAGGTGGAACTTTCGCAGACCGATGCCTTCGGCTTGGGAATAAACAATATCCCGGTCAGAGACTCGGGAGATCTGGAAAATTCCCCGGGCATCACGATTTGCGGCCCTAACGGAGCGGTAGTAATTAAAGAAGGGGTGGTTATCGCCAAACGGCATATCCATCTAACTTCTGAAAACGCCAAGCAATACAACCTGGCCGACAAAGATTTGGTGAGAGTGAAAATTGATACCGAACGGGCCATCACCCTCGAAAACGTTTTAATCCGCGTAAGCGATCAATACGCCATGGATTTTCACTTGGATTTTGATGAAGCCAACGCCTGCGGAGCCAAAACCGGGATGCAGGGAAAAGTCATAAAATAAAGAAATTACCTTTAGGAGGTGGGCATTTTGAACAGCAATTATGAAGCATTGGGAATGATTGAAACTAAAGGCCTGGTGGCTATGATTGAAGCCTCGGACGCGATGGTTAAAGCCGCCAAGGTAAAATTGGTCGGATATGAAAAAATCGGAGCCGCTTATGTAACCGCCCTGGTAAGAGGCGATGTCGCCGCGGTCAGAGCCGCCACCGATGCCGGAGCCGCAGCGGCCCGCAAACTGGGAGAATTGATTTGCGTGCACGTTATTCCCAGACCTCACGCCGACCTGGATGAGGTACTCCCGATCGCTCCCCCCAAAGAAAAAGTAAAATAAACGGCTTTGAGCTGAACAGGCAGGTCGTCTAAATGGATTATCAAACCCTGGTTGATTTAATCACCCGGGAGGTAATAACGGCGCTTTCTTCCTCGTCAACTCCAGGCGCTGTTTCCTCGAATAAAAAACAGGCCCTGATATTTATAGACTCCCCTCTTTATGAGGAGAGTACTTTCTTTTTAAAGCTCGGGAAACTAAGCGAGTTCTGCTTGGTGCTTGTTGGGGAAGCAGAGCGGGAAGCCCAATTCCGACAAATCGCTCCGGAACTGGTTTTCAACTACCTCCCCCATCATACTCCTCAGTTATCCAACCGGTTGGAGCAGTTCTCCTTGATCATTTGCCCTAACCCTTCCATATATACCTTATCGCGCATCGCCGACTTAACCGGGGGAGATCCGGTCAGCGATGCGATAATTGAAAGCCTGCAACTGGGCAAAAAAATCTTAATGGATTTAAGCCGCTTTACCGATTTATTTAAGCTTTCCGCCAACCTGTCCCCGGGTTTTCTGGCTAAAATCAAGGAGCGGATAAATACCATCCATTCTTACGGAATTAAGGAGCTGGATTTATCCGACCTGAAACTACAAATGACGGAAAATGCGGTAAACCCGGCCCAATCCGAAGTTAAAAAATGTGTAATCACCAAAGAAGATACTGACAAGTACTTGGCTTTGGGCCAAAAAACCTTAAAATTTCCCAGGGGCACCATCATCACTCCCCTGGCTAAAGATGAATTAACCGGTCGGGGGATTGAAATAATTTTCGATTAACCGGCATCAAGGAGGGCTGTATGGACGTTACTCAAGAAACTATCGGTAAAATCGTCAAGGAAGTGCTGAATAAATATAATTTTAATCATACAAACAGTTCGGCAAGTCAGGCCGGGATTTTCAACGAAATTGAAGAAGCGGTTTCCAGGGCCCAAGCCGCCCAGGAAGAATGGGTTAAATTAACCCTGGAAAAGCGTAAAACCATCATCGAAGAAATGAGAAGAGCCGCCCTCATCCACGCCCAGGCCCTAGCCGAGCTGGCGGTAGCAGAAACCGGCTTAGGCAACGTGGAAAGCAAAATTGCCAAGAACATTCTGGTAGCGGCAAAAACTCCGGGAATTGAAGATTTACAAAGCAACGCTTTCACCGGGGATCATGGTCTGACCCTGGTGGAAATGGCTCCCTATGGGGTTATCGGCTCCATTACCCCTTCCACCAACCCAGCCGCCACTATTATCAACAATGCCATTGCCATGGTTTCCGCTGGTAACGCCGTGGTTTTCAACCCTCACCCCAGCGCCCGGCAAGTCAGCAACCGTTGCGTAGAAATTTTGAATGAAGCAATTACCTCCCAAGGAGGGCCGGTCAACCTAATTTGCAGCATCAAGGAGCCGTCTCTTAGTTCGGCCCAGGCTATCATGCAAAACCTGGGAATCCGCCTTTTGGTGGTAACCGGTGGCCCGGAGGTAGTAAAAGCCGCCATGACTTGCGGCAAAAAATGCATCGCCGCGGGACCGGGAACCCCGCCGGTAGTGGTGGATGAAACCGCCGACCTGCCCAATGCCGCCCGCAATATCATTTACGGCGCATCCTTTGACCACAATATCATCTGCGTGGATGAAAAAGAAGTTTTTGCAGTGGATACGATTTTTACCGAGTTAAAGAAGCAAATGAAGATGTTCGGGGCCTACGAATTAACCATCCAGCAGTTTTCCGAGTTGACCAAGCAGATCCTGGTTCCCGGTGCCCCCGGCAAGCCTTCTAAAATCAACCGTGATTTTATCGGGAAATCTCCCCAAGTCATTGCTAAATCCATCGGCCTGGATTTACCCAGGGACATAAAACTCCTGTTTGCCGAGACCGACCCCGACCACCCGCTGGTGAGCCTGGAGCAGTTGATGCCGGTACTTCCCCTGGTGCGAACCCGCAACGTGGAGGAAGCCATCCAATTAGCAGTGAAAGCCGAGAATGGACGTTTTCATTCTGCGGTAATGCACTCCCGGAATATCGAAAACCTCAGCAACATGGCTTACCGGATCAAGACCACCATCTTCACCAAGAACGCTCCGGCGCTGTCCGGCCTGGGGCATGACGGCGAGGGTTATACCACAATGACAATCGCCGGCCCCACCGGTGAAGGAATTACCTCCCCTCGCAGCTACACCCGCCAAAGAAGATGCGTGCTGGTTGATTATTTCCGGATTATTTAAGGGATGTTTTCTTACCCCCCTTTTGGCGAAAAGGAAGAAGGCCAAAAATCTCCCTCGCTCTGGGCTGACTATTTAAATCCTTTAATTTTAGTCTTTAGTGCCCTTGTTTTACGTTGTTTCACTCCGGGAAAGCCGGACTTATCTTCGATTGCATTATCGCTATTGGTGGTTTTAGCCACTTATTATCTAGGGCGGCTTTTATTTTCCTCCAGAACGGCTTTCCTGGGCTCCTTATTGCTGAGTTTTTCCGCCTATCATATTTTCCGCTCGCAAGAATCCCTGAATTATCCACTGCTTAGTTTTCTTTGGGTTTCGGCTTCATATTTTTTTCTTCGATATCTTCGAAACGGAAAAACTATTTACTGGCTGGGCTGGAGTATCTCTACCCTGCTTTCCCTTTATGATAGTTACTTTAGCATCTGTTTAATTGCAGTACAGTTGGTAATCTGGCTGGGGCAGGAGAACCGCTCAGCCCGGAGCAAGGGGTTGGTTTTGGCTTATCTCGCGGTATTTATCGGCTTTCTTCCCCAATTAATCATTTTGCTTTCTTGTCCTGGAGCACCGGTTCAAGGTGGAAGTCCTTTAGCCAATTTAAAAGACTTATTAAGTGAAACCGCTAAAATTACTTTCGGCCCTTATAATGAAGTTTTACTTTTTATCCTGGGTTTATTGGCGGTTTTACCCTTAATAATTTATTCAGCTTTTACCTTGAAAGCTCAGACCCGGTATTTTCTGCTTGGTTTTTTGCTGATTCCGGTAGTTTGGGGATTTTTATTCTCCCGGTTGAGGATTTTCGGAATCGGGGATTTAAGTTTTTTATATTTTATAATGCCGGCGCTTTGCTTAGTTTACGGCTGGGCGATGGCCCGAATCCCCCAAAAGTTAATTTGCGGGATCTTTTTAGGGATGTTTTTAAGCTTAAATCTTGTTTCCTGGTACAAGATTGAATTTACTCGCCCACACTGTATGCCGGCGCCTGAAGTGTCGGGGGAAATATTTTCTTCAAAAACTGAAGATAATTTTACCGAAAAATATTATTTTAATTGCGATTTTCAAAAAGGATTAAAATAGATTTCAGAGAAAATACCATTGATTTAATCAGCCCTTAAGGAGGTATATAATGGCGGATGAAGCGTTAGGAATGATAGAAACCATCGGATTAACCGCCTCTATTGAAGCAGCCGATGCCATGGTTAAAACCGCCAACGTCCAGTGTATCGGGGAAGAACAAATCGGGGCAGCCTATATTACCGTTATGGTAAGAGGCGATGTCGGAGCGGTGAAAGCCGCCGTCGAGGCTGGAGCCGAAAGAGCCAGAGCTGTCGGCGAACTGGTTGCAGCCCATGTGATTCCCAGACCTCACCCGGATGTGGAAGAAATTCTCCCCAAAGACGGGATCCCATATAGCGACGCCGGTTAAAGGGGTAAGGTAAATTGAAAGTAATCATCGGAAGCGACCACGGAGGGTTTTCTCTTAAAGAGGAAGTTAAACTTTTTTTAACTAAATCCGGTTATGAAATTACCGATTATGGGACATACTCCACCGATCCGGTGGACTATCCCGATATTGCTTTTCTGGTAGCCCAAGAGGTAAGCCGTGATCCGCAGAATGTGGGAATTATCATTGACGGAGCCGGGATGGGAAGTTGCATGGTAGCCAACAAAGCCCCCGGCATTCGAGCCGCCGCTTGTTATGACACTTTTGCGGCCAAAAACTCGCGCTCCCATAACGACGCCAATGTTTTAACCCTGGGCAGCCGGATCACCGGCGGGGGGCTGGCCCTGGAAATCGTAAAGACCTGGCTTTCAGCTTCCTTCGAAGGGGGGAGGCACAGCGCCAGGGTTAACAAAATCGAACAAGTTGAAAAGGAAATTTTAAAAACAGAAAAATGGAACTAAAAGATTTAATCGAAAAAATCACCCGGGAAGTAATGGATAAGATCGAATTAAAAGAAGAATCCCCTACCCCGCAACCTATTCCCAACATACCCCCGGAAATCAGCAAGCGGATCACTCCGGTAAACCAGCAGGTTGTGGAAACTTCCAATCAATTACCCTGCGGGAGTGAACCCCTGTTGCTTGTGGAAGACTTTGTGGCGGCCGACCAGCTTCTTGAATGGCTCAACGGATACTCGGGTTCGCTAAAAATTGCAGGAAGTTATCAAGTCAAAGAAAAACTCTCGGGGCTGATTTTTAGATATGAATTCATTTCGGTAGAAAGAATCGAAGACTTAAGGAAATTAGAGAATCATGCCGGAAACCTGGTTTACCCCCTGACCAGTATATTTGACTTGGCCCGGCTGGCCGGTCTGCTCAATGACACCCCTCTGGCCCGCTATTTGCTGGCCGGACTGGAAAAGGGAGATAAAATCACCGTCTTAAAACTCTACCGGACAATTTCTTCCGGCTTAAACCTGAAAGAACTGGAATTGATTAAAGACTTAAAAAATCTGGGGATTGAGCTAAAAGAACAGTTGACTCCCCAAATCCCCCAAAGCCGATCCGAAATAACTGCCACTTCCCCGATACAGCCGGAAAACCATAGTGGCTACTGTAATGCCAGTCAGGGCGGAGAATGCGGGGCCTGCGGCTTATGCGCGGCCTTAATCCCCAATAAAGTAAACGCCATTATCGACGCCGGAGCCAATCGCTTATCCGCAGGGCCGGGAGCCAAAGGAACCCGAACCGATTTAGCCCAGATGATCGATCATACTATTTTGAAACCTGATGCTACCAAGGACCAGATTATAAACCTGTGCCGTGAAGCCAGGGAATATAATTTCTTTTCCGTCTGCATCAACCCGACTTTTGTCAAACTGGCAGCCGAGGCTTTAAAAGGCAGTCCGGTTAAAGTTTGCACCGTGGTGGGTTTCCCATTAGGGGCTACCACTACCACCACCAAAGTCATGGAAACCCGTGATGCCATCGCCAACGGAGCCCATGAAATCGACATGGTTATTAATGTCGGGGCTTTAAAAGCGGGCAATTATGAGTTGGTGAAAAAAGACATCGAGGGGGTGATTCAAGCGTCTGAAGGCAGAATCGTGAAAGTAATTCTGGAAACTGCCTTGCTGACTGATGAAGAAAAAATCAAGGCCTGCGAACTGGCTAAAGAAGCCGGCGCTGATTTTGTTAAAACATCTACCGGATTCGGCCCCGGAGGAGCCACCGCCCATGATATCGCCCTGATGAGAAAAACCGTAGGCAAATACATGGGGGTTAAAGCTTCAGGAGGAATTCGCGATTTTGAAACCGCCCGCCAGATGATCGAAGCCGGGGCTACCAGAATCGGCGCTTCGGCCAGCGTGGCGATCGTGAAAGCATAAATCTTTATTTTTAAATTTCAGCACCGGGAAATTACCCGCAACAGTAAAAAATTATGTAAACACCGTTTAGGGAAAAAATTAGAAATAAAACAAATAACTAATTATTATTAAGGCTCGAAACGAGCTAAAATTTTAGGAGGTTTATTTCAATGAAAAAGTATCAAGAGTACCTGGAGAAAATTGGGGTCCCCTGCCGGGACGCTTATGACCTTCCCTGTTCTTCCCATACCTTTGCCGACGGTGGCCACTACCGGATCGAAATTTCCGGAATTGAAAGACCCAAAGTTCTGGAAGCGGTAATTGATGAAGCCAACAAGAAAAAAGTTCCGCTCCATAAGTTGATCTGTTCGGTGATGGGCGCCACTCTTTTAACCAAACAAGAATTAAGAGAAATGGCCCGCATCGCCAACGAATACAAGGTTGAAATGATCATGACTCCGGGGCCTCGCCCGCTCTGGGACAACGGCAAGCAAATCGCCACCCCTGAAGGAGCACTCAGCGGAATGAGACTCAGAGGCTCCGATCAATTGAATTATTACATTGCCGACATTTTCCGCTGCCTGGACGCCGGCTTAAGAGGTTTCCTGGTGTGGGACGAAGGAGCTCTCTGGGTGCTGGGACAGATGAAAAAAGACGGAATTATCCCGGCCGACACTTCATTTAAAGTTTCAATCTTTGCCGGTCACGCCAACGCGGCTGGCGCAAAGGTTCTGGAGAGCCTGGGTGCTACCACTTTTAACCCGATAGCCGATCTCAGCCTGCCCCAGTTAGCCTCGATCAGACAGGCCAGCAAAATCCCGATGGATATTCATGTGCAGTTGATGGATTCTTTCGGCGGTTTCAACCGGATGTGGGAAGCCCCGGAAATCGCCAGAGTTTGCGCTCCATGCTACTTTAAGATCGAGCCCGGAGCTTCGGTTACCTCCCTTTACAAACCGTGGGTAGGCGATCAGGCATTGGCTGATATGGCCCGCGAAAAAGTCAAATGCGCCGAAATTATCATGGAGTTCATGGAAGAAAACGCTCCGCAGCTAAAGATCTCCAGTAAAGGCGCTTCGGATCTGGCCGTGCCCAAAATTGGAGAAACTATCAGCAAGTAATCTATGCAAGTGCTTAAAATTATCGCTGAATTAATGGAACTGGCGGCCCGAACCTCCCCCAAAACCAAGGGGGAAGATTTTGTAGTAACGAAAATCATCAACGGAGATGAAATCAACCGCCTGGCCGAAGCCATGCTTAAATTCGGAGAGGACTCTGGCAAGCCTGGATTTGCCAGAGATGCTCAAAGCGTTAAATTGTCGGAGCAAGTATTGCTGATCGGCATCAAAGAGGCCCGCCCCGCAGGGTTAAACTGCGGGGCTTGCGGCTTTACTTCCTGCGCCCAGGTAGTCGCCCAGGAAATCGGCGAATGTAAAGCTCCCCAATGCGCTTTTAGATACCTGGATCTGGGGATTGCCCTGGGTTCGGCGGTCAGAACGGCCTCCGAGCTTTGTGCCGACAACCGGATCATGTACCGAATCGGGGTTGCAGCGCGAAAAGCCGGGATAATCTCCGCCGATTTCGTGTTGGGGATTCCGGTTTCGGGGAGCGGGAAAAATATCTATTTCGATAGGAGACTCTAATTATGGAAAGAACTAAGGTTACCATTCAAACGCTTAAAGACATGAAAAAGAAAGGAGAAAAAATCTCTTTTCTCACCTCATATGATTACCCTTTCGCCATGCTGGAAGACCGGGCCGGAATCGATATGCTACTGGTGGGAGATTCTCTGGGAATGACGGTTTTGGGTCATCAAACTACCCTACCGGTAACCATGGATGATATGTTGCGCCATGCGCAAGCGGTTTCCCGGGGAGCCAAGAATGCTTTCCTGGTTGGAGACATGCCTTATATGTCATACCAGATAAGCGTTGAAAAAGCCATTGAAAATGCAGGCAAATTTCTGTCCCTCTGCCGGATGGATGCGGTCAAGCTGGAGGGCGGAAAATCTATGACCAAAGTAATCAAAGCCCTTACCGATTGCGGTATTCCGGTAATGGGACATATCGGAATGACTCCCCAATTCGCTGCGCAATGGGGCGGTTATAAAGTCCAGGGGAAAGAAGCCGATACCGCGCAACTGTTACTGGAAGACGCCCTGGCCATTCAGGAAGCCGGAGCTTTTGCGATATTGCTGGAATGCGTCCCAGCCAGCGTGACGGAGATTATCTATAACAAGCTGGACATCATCACTATGGGCATCGGCTGCGGGCCTCACTGCGACGGCCAATTGCTGATTATGCATGATCTGGTCGGCCTGTTTGAGGCTTTCACCCCCAAATTCGTCAAACGTTATACGGAACTGGGAAAAATGGCCGAAATCGCTTTTCAGAAATACAATGAAGAAGTGAAAAACTGCGCCTTCCCGGCTCCCGAACATTTCTATCACATCAAAAAGGAAGAATTGGCAAAAATCAAAGCATGATTTGGTTTTACCTCCCCTGACATGGCCTATTATCACAGCGAAGGTATTATCTTAAGAACGCAGGATTTCGGGGAAAACGATAAACTGGTAACTTTGATTTCCCCCCTGCAAGGCAAATTCAGCTGTCTAGCCAAAGGGGCTAAAAAATTAAACTCGTCTTTTGCCGGAAAGTTGGAACCATTAAACCAACTTTCCCTTTTTTTAGCCCGGGGCAAAAATCTGGATATTTTGAGCCAGCTGAAAGTCATTGAACATAACCAGGTTTTAAAAGAACACCTGGAGTTATTGGCGTTCAGTTTATTTTATCTGGACTTGTTTGAAAATTTTACCGTTCCCTACGAAAAAAGCACGGCCTTTTATAAACTATTGCTCACCCTGCTTTCCGGATTAAAAAAAGGGTTCCCCCGCCAGATTTTAACTCTTTGGGGGGAAATTATCCTGCTAAAACTGGCAGGCTTTTTCCCGGCCATGGAACAATGCGTTAACTGTAAAAAAAACAGATCGGCTTATCATTTTTCCTTTAAAAACGGAGGAGCTTTATGCCAAGACTGCAGCAGAGTTGAACTCGAATCCATACCTTTAAAAGAAGCCACGGTAAAACTCTATCTTTTTTTAGCGAAGACCAAACCTCAAGCCCTAAAAAACCGGCTCTCTCCTCCCCTGGAAATTACCGAAGAGTTAGAAGAAGTCTTAAACCGCTATATTGGAAGCATATTAGGCAAAAGCTTAAAATCCTGGTTTTTTGTGCAGACCTTGTTGCAACCAAAGAAGCGATTGGCTATAATAAGATAATATGAAAAATCGTTTATTAGGCTTAGATCACGGAAAGAACCATATCGGTTTGGCGCTTAGTGACCCCAGCGGTTTGCTGGCCTCACCATATCTGGTGATTAATTACCTGTCCAAGAAAGAATTGCTGACTCAACTATCCGATATCATTGCCAAAGAACAAGTCAACGGCCTGGTTATCGGCCTGCCTTTAAATAAAGACGGCCGCAAAGGCAAAGCGGCAGAAGAAATAGAAAAATTTGCCGATTTTATAAACCATAACTTGAAGTTGCCGGTTTATTTAATTGACGAACGCTTCACCAGCCAACAGGCCAATGTTATTTTAAACAGCAGTAAAATGAACCTTCAAAAGAAAAAGGAATTAACCCACAAACTTTCAGCCGCCTTAATTCTACAAAGCTATCTGGACCGTCAAAAAAATCTATGAAACAAATCGGTTGCCTTGTTCTGATATTTTTAATTTTACTTTCCGGTTTAAGCGGTTATGTTTATCAACAGATAAAAACTCCCTTAAGCCCGAAACCAGGCAAAACGATTGAGCTGGAAATTATACCCGGAAGCTCTGCCATTTCCGTTGCCCGTGAACTGGAAAATGACGGAATCATCCGGGGCGCCCTATTCTTTAGAATATGGCTAAAACTCTCCGGGCAGGAAACCAAAATCAAATCAGGGTATTACCGCCTTTCCTCCAGCGCTTCTATTCCAGAAATCGTCAAACAACTGGTGGAGGAGGGAGTCAGTTATCAGATGGTAACATTTCCGGAAGGTTTTACGGTAAAACAAATAGGCTTAATTTTGGAAGATTCCGGAGCCATTAAAGCCGAGGCCTTTATGAAAGCCGCAAAAAACTATACCTTTCAATTAGGCGATAAAACCTATAAGGGCGCAGAAGGTTTCCTGATGCCGGAAACATACCAAATAAATCGCTCTATCACCCCTACCCGGATGGTGGAAATGATGGTGAAAGAGTTCAGGAAACAAATTTATCCTCTTTACTTAAAAGCCAAAAGGCAAAATCCTCAAATCATGACTTTGAAAAATATCATAATCCTGGCTTCCCTGGTAGAACGAGAAGCCGCAGTAGACAGCGAGCGACCCATTATTGCTGAAGTTTATTACAACCGGCTAAACAAATCCATGCCTTTGCAATGTGACGCCACTATTCAATATGCCTTGGGGAAAACCAAACCCGAGCTATCTTTTTCCGATTTAAAAATTAATTCTCCCTACAACACCTATCTATATCCAGGCCTACCCCCTGGAGCCATCGGCAATCCGGGGAAAGCGGCTATTCTGGCAACGCTTTATCCCCAAAAAAATGATTATTTGTATTATGTATTGAATTATGATAAGAATGATGGAACGCATATTTTTAGCGAAAACTATTCTCAGCATTTGAATCATATCAATAATTTCAGGAGATAACCCATGCTATTTGAGCAATTATGCCCTAAAATGTTGGTTGATAAAATTGAGAACATCGACCTGGAAGAGTTGAAAAAACTAGGCCTTTCTTTTATTTTGCTGGATCTCGACAATACTCTATGTTCCTGGAAAAAATCAAAACTCTCGGAACCGGTTTCCAGTTGGCTGAACCAGGCGATCCATGCCGGATTTTCCTTATGCGTCATATCCAACTCTTTACTTAAATGGAAAGTTAAAAGAATGGGGCGGGAAATAGGTGTTCCAGCGATTAATTGTGCCGGAAAGCCCAGGAAAAAAGGATTCTTAAAGGCCCTGAATTTAATCAATGCCGAACCTGATAAGTCTGTGGTCATCGGCGACCAGGTTTTTACCGATGTCTGGGGAGGAAATCGTTTGGGACTTTATACCATTCTGGTAAAACCAATTGATAAGCGGGAATTTATGACCACTTTTTTCCAAAGAAATTGTGAAAAAATCCTTTTAAAAATCTGGAAAAAGAAAGGACTTTTACAGCAAGTGTCTCCCGAGGAGAACAAGTTTATCAAGGTTATAGAAGGATATTAGCAGAACCTTGTTGAATACGCGAATGAAGGGGGTTCTAGTCCTTATATTATTTTGTTTATCGCTAGCAAGGAGTAAAAGATGATCCCTAGAGCATTAAGAAAAGAAATCGGTGAGTTGCTGGTTGAAGAACAGTTTATCACCGAACGACAACTGCAAAAAGCTGTTGAAAAAAGCCGGGACTCGGGAGACTCGGTACAAAGAATCCTGGTTAATTTTGGCTACGTTACCGAAAAAGATATCGTAGGGGTAATCGGAAAAGAAATGGGAGTGCCATTCGTGGATCTTGATGAATCAGATGTTGATCCTGAATTAGCCCGCTCCATCCCGGAACATCTGGCGCAAAGATATAAAGTTATACCCATAGCCCAGGAGGGTAATACCTTGACCATTGCGATGGTTGACCCGCTTAATGTTATTGCCATCGATGATATAAGACTGATTACCGGATTCGACATAAAACCGGTGATTACTACCGAAGATTCAATCCTCAGGGCCATTAGCCGCCATTTCGGCTCTACCGAATTGGCCGAGGTTGAAGAAACGGTAAAAGATCTCAGCGCTTCGGATTTCGGGTCTTCCGTAGAAGTTGAAGAAGAAACCGAAGAAGAAATTTCACTGGACAAACTAAAAGAATTGGTAGATGAAGCTCCGATCGTCAGAGTGGTGAATCTGATTATATCTCAAGCAATTAATGATAAAGCTTCGGATATTCATATCGAGCCCGATACCAAGAGCGTTAGAGTGCGCTATCGGATCGACGGCATTTTGCATGAAGTAATGAGCCCCCCCAAACATATTCAAGCCCCGATGGTTTCCAGAATTAAAATTATGTCCAACCTGGATATCGCGGAAAGAAGAATTCCTCAAGACGGAAAGATCCATCTAAAACACGATAACCGCGAATTTGACCTTAGAGTTTCGACTCTCCCCACGGTGCACGGTGAAAAAGTTGTGTTAAGAATTTTGGACAAATCCTCAGTTCTGCTGGGGTTGAATAAACTGGGCTTTTATCCGGAAGTCCAGGAAAGATTCGAAACTTTGGTGGAAAAACCTTATGGAATGATCTTAATTACCGGCCCCACCGGGTCGGGGAAATCCACCACTCTTTATGCCTGCTTAAACAAGCTTAATACCGGAACCGTTAATATTTCAACCGTTGAAGACCCGGTGGAATACCAAATCGCAGGTATCAACCAGGTTCACGTAAATGAAAAAGCCGGTTTGACGTTTGCCAACGCCTTGCGGTCTTTCTTGAGGCAAGACCCGGACATCATCATGGTCGGTGAAATTCGTGACCATGAAACCGCCAAGATCGCCATTGAAGCTGCCTTAACCGGCCATTTAGTGCTTTCAACCTTGCATACCAACGATTCGGCCGGCGCCATTTCTCGTTTAATTGAAATGGGAATCGAGCCGTTCCTGGTGGCCTCCTCTGTGATTGGAATTCAGGCTCAGCGCTTATTGAGAACCATTTGCCCGAACTGCAAAGAACCCTATACTCCCCCGGCTGACTCTGTAAAAAGATTTGGATTCGGAGGCTTTACCGACTCCGATATCAGGTTCTATCGCGGACGCGGCTGTGATCACTGTAAAATGACTGGTTATAAGGGAAGATTGGGAATCTTCGAATTGCTTGAGGTGACCGATCGCATAAGAAACCTGGCGGTTCAAAGAGCTTCTACCGCAGAAATTCGTCAAGCGGCGATTGAAGACGGTATGAAGACCATGCAGGACGACGGTTTGAGAAAAGTTGTCGATGGAATGACTTCTATTGAAGAAGCTCTCAGAGTAATTTATATTGAAGGAGTCGAATAAATTTTTGCAGGTGAAGTATAAGTCAATGGCGAAAAGTATAAATAAGGAGTTAGGATAATATGGCAATTGCTGACGAACCATTGAAATTTTCCATGGAGGACTTGCTTCGAATTACCGTAGAAAGAGGAGCGTCTGATCTTCATTTAACGGTGGGCCTGCCTCCCATGCTTAGAATCAGCGGCAGACTGATGCCTACCGAATTTAAGCGTCTGGTGCCTGATGATACCAAGCGTTTAATTTACAGTATCTTAAACGATAAACAAAAAGAAGCTTTTGAAAAAAATTGGGAATTAGATTGTTCTCACGGAGTACGTGGGTTCGGCCGGTTCAGAATCAATGTATACCGTCAAAGGGGAGTTGTCGGAGCTGCCTTAAGAGCGATCGCCAGCAATATTCCTACCCGGGAAGAATTAAATTTGCCCAAAGTTCTTGAAGATATCGTAATGAAACCCCATGGCTTAATCCTGGTAACCGGCGCCACCGGGATGGGAAAATCTACAACCTTAGCCTGTATGCTGGATGTTATCAATTCTACCCGCGCCAATCATGTGATCACCATTGAAGACCCTATTGAATATATCCACCCTCATAAAAAATCCATGTTTAACCAGCGGGAGTTGGGGCATGATACCCAAAACTGGCATAATGCCTTAAGAGCAGTTTTGCGGGAAGATCCGGATGTAATTCTGGTTGGTGAAATGCGAGACCTGGAAACGATCTCCGGTACTCTTACCGCCGCAGAAACCGGACATCTGGTTTTTTCCACCCTGCATACTTCCGATGCTTCCCAGACTATTGACCGAATTATTGATGTATTCCCTCCTCATCAACAGCAACAAATACGAATCCAACTGGCCAGCACCCTGGAAGCGGTAATTTCTCAACGACTAATTCCTCATGCCAGTGGAATGGGCAGAGTTCCTTCTGTAGAATTAATGCTGGGAACGGCTGCTATGAAGCATTTAATTCGCGACGGTAAAACTCACCAGTTATATAATATGTTACAGACCGGTTCCAAATATGGTATGCAAACCATGGAGCAGGCGCTCTTCCAATTATATCTTGACAAACAAATAACATTGGAAGAAGCTATGAATAATACCATCCATCCGGAAGAACTTCGGAGAATGGTAGAAGGAAAAGAAGACAAAGAAAAGAAAAAATAAACAGGAGGTGCAAAAATTATGTGGTGGTGGCTATTACCTTTGGTTATCATGTTGGTTGGCGAACTCTCCAAGATTTAACAGGGGGATAAAAAATGCCAATTTTTGTGTATGAGGCCCGGGATCCATCCGGTGTCTTAAAAAAAGATGTAATTGAAGCATCCAACTCTAAGATGGCGACTCAAAAACTTCAGGATATGAAGTATACGGTTATCACCATCAAGGAGAAAACAGCTGGAGTTGCCAATAATGATTTATTCGCTTGGTTCGATAAATATCGTAAAGTAAATGAGCAGGCAATCACGGTATTTTCGCGGCAATTTGCTACAATGATTAACGCAGGATTGGCAATGGTGCGCTGCCTGGATATTTTGGGCGAACAAACCGAAGACAAGAAATTGCAGCAAACATTAATTCAAGTTCGCAAAGAAGTAGAAGGCGGCTCCACACTCTCTAATGCATTATCCCGGCATCCTCAGGTTTTTAGCATGCTTTACATTAGCATGGTCAAGGCTGGAGAAATGGGTGGTGTGTTGGACGAAGTCTTAGATCGCTTGGCTGGTTTTATGGAAAAAGATTTTACCTTAAAAAAACGGGTAAAATCGGCATTAACCTACCCAATGGTAATTTTATTCATGGCCATCGGTATTGTAATTTTTTTGGTAACGTACATTTTACCGACTTTCGTTGCACTCTTTGAAGGTATGCGCCTAAAACTTCCTTTGCCAACTCAAATTTTAATGATTGTAACTAAAGGCGCCCGAAATCCCTTGATTGTGATACCTTTCTTGGCGATTGTGGGTGCACTATTCTTTTTAATTACAAAGTATATTCAAACCACTCAAGGCCGAAAGCAATATGACCGCCTCAAATTGAATGTACCGGTATTTGGATTATTGAACAAGAAAGTGGCCATTTCCCGGTTTTGCCGTACTTTAGGAACTCTGTTATCTTCCGGTGTACCTATTATGCAGGCTCTGGAAATTGTGGGAAGAGCTTCGGGTAATGAGGTTATCGCTGAAACGGTTTCCAAAGTTAGAGACAGCATCCGCGAAGGCGAATCAATTGCCGCACCCTTGGGAGCAAGCGGCATGTTTCCGCCAATGGTTACCCAGATGGTTGCAGTAGGCGAAGAAACCGGTAATCTTGACGCTATGCTTTCTAAAATTTCAGATTTTTATGATACAGAAGTAGAATACCTGTTAGCCTCTTTAACTTCTATGCTTGAGCCCATCATGATTGTTGGAATGGGAGGAATAGTCGGATTCATCGTTATTTCAGTATTCTTGCCTCTATATCAACTAATCGGTCAAATGAAATGATTTTTTGAATCTTCGAAAAAAAACCCGCCAAGAGCGGGTTTTTTTGTCTCGGTTTAAAACACGATAAGCAGGAATCAAATGCTTAAAGCGGAATTTTATAATTATAATTGGTAATTACGGAAAGGAGATTTATTTTACTATGGAAAAGACCATTACCGCTCCTCAGATTATCACCCCATTGCCTGGACCTGAGGCCCAAAAAATTCTGGAGAAAGATGCCAAATACATCTCGCCCTCCTATGGCAGGCCTTACCCACTGGTTGCGGAAGAGGGCCGGGGAGCTTTTGTTATAGATCCGGACGGCAACACGTTCTTGGATTTTGCCGCCGGGATTGCCGTGGTCTCTACCGGTCACTGCCACCCTCAGGTAGTAAAAGCCATTCAGGACCAGGCAGAAAAATTAATCCATATTTCCGGGACTGACTTTTATTATCGTTCCCAAGTAGAATTAGCGGAAAAATTACAAGAAATTTTTCCCGGCAATTTTCCGGTAAAATCCTTCCTCACCAACTCCGGCACCGAATCGATTGAGGGATGTTTTAAATTGGCTCGTTATAAAAGCAAACGGCCGAATATGATTGCATTTCTAGGTGCATTTCACGGCAGAAGCCTGGGATCGGTAAGCTTAACCGCCAGCAAAACCGTGCAAAGACGTCATTTCGCCCCCTTAATCCCCGGCGTGTACCATATCCCTTACGGATATTGCTATCGATGCGCCTACAAGCAAAAATATCCGGAATGCGATATTTACTGTCTTGATTACTTAAAAAAGTTCCTCTTTAAAAAATTAGTCGCTCCTGATGAAGTAGCGGCAATTATCGCCGAACCAATTCAAGGCGAAGGAGGATATGTTTGTCCTCCTGAGGGTTACTTCCAAAAACTGGAGCAAATCTGCCGGGAATACGGAATTCTTCTGATCATCGATGAAGTGCAAAGCGGAATGGGCAGAACCGGTAAAATGTTTGCCATTGAACATTGGGGGGTTACTCCGGATATCCTGGGCATTGCCAAGGGAATCGCTTCCGGTATGCCTTTAGGGGCTTTTGTCGCCAAGGCCGAGATCATGGATTGGCCTCCGGGAACCCATGCCAATACCTTTGGCGGCAATCCGATCGCCTGTAAAGCGGCCATGATGACCATTGAATTGTTGCAAAAAGAATTGATCAATAACGCAGCTCAGGTAGGTGAATATCTCAAGCAGGGACTTTTAGCTCTGCAGGAAAAACACCCCATCATTGGAGATGTTCGAGGTAAAGGTTTGATGCTGGGAGTAGAATTGGTGAAAGACCGGGTTACCAAGGAACCGGCTTCCAAGCAAAGCGATGCCTTGGTAGACAAGGCTTTTCATAAGGGGCTGTTGCTTCTGGGCTGCGGCGAATCCAGTTTCAGGCTCTCCCCTCCCCTGGTAATTACTAAGAATGATGCCGATCTCGCGTTGAAAATCATTGACGAGGCATTGACCGAGGTAGAAAAACCTTAAACGAATGCCGGGTTATTCTTTTCTTCATACCGCGGATCTGCACTTCGGGGCCGGGTTTACCGGAAGACTGGAGCTTTCCCCGGAGAAGAAAGAGCAACTCAGCCAAAAAATCAAACAAGGTTTTATAAATTTAATCAAAACGGCGGAAGAGCAAAATGTCTCCGCCGTTTTGATTTGCGGAGATCTATTCGATAAAGAAACTATCAATTACGACACGATTAATTTTTTTTATCGCAAGTTGGGAGAAAGCCGGATCCCATTTTTCCTTTTACCCGGTAACCATGACTCATACAGCCAGGATTCTTACTATAATCCCGACTGGCTGATCCGGAGAGGGATTAACTGGCCGCAAAATCTTAAGATCTTCACTTCTCCCCAATGGGAGTGCCTAGCCTTAAATCCGGATGTGAATATTTACGGCTACCGGTTCACCGAGCAAAATGCAAGCTCCCGGGTGCTTGAAGAAAAATGCTCTCCCCAAGAGGGTAAAATCAATCTGGCCCTTTTTCACGGCAGTTGTCTGGATTTTGTTTCTCCGGATAAAACCACTTCCAGCCGCCTGATTTTTCCCTTTTCGCAAAAAGAATTATACCAGCAATCTTTTACCTATCTGGCTTTAGGCCATTACCACAATTTTAGGGAATTCCGCAACGAGAAAGGAATCCTCAAAGCCGCCTATCCTGGCTCGCCATGGGGTTGGAATTTAAATGAAACCGGAGAGAAAGTAACGCTGCTGCTGGAGCTTGATGAAACCGCCAAAATCAAGTCCCGAATTTCACTGGTCGATTACCGAATTTGGGATGAAGCCCTAGAACTAACCGGATTAGGGGACAGCGCCGAGCTGGAAGAACAAATCCAAGCTCTGCTCCAAAAGCTCGAGGTCAAGCCGGAAGATATTTTTCACCTTCGCTTAACCGGCAGAATAAATAACCACCTGGAATTAAATGAATTGGAAAAAATTGAAGGCAAACTTAACCGAGACCTTTTTCATTTTCAACTGGATTTTTCCGGGTTAACCCCTGACTACCCAATAGAGGTACTGCTTAATTCTCATATCCCCACCCTGGAAAACCAATTCGCTAAAAAACTCTGCAAAATGGAAAGCCAGGCTCCCCCGAAAGAAAAATGGCTGTATACCCAAGCGCTGTATTATGGTTTGGATGCCTTAAACCAGCAGATCAAGGAGATTAAACCGAGATGGAGCTGAAAAATTTACGGCTCAATTTCGGCTGCTTAAGCCGGGAATTAATCTTTGCTCCCGGCCTCAATTTAATTTTGGGAGCTAACGAAGCCGGAAAATCAACTCTTTGGGAAGCGATTCAGGCCATATTTTACGATTTATCCAAAGCCGAAAAAGACAAATTAAAGCCTTGGCAGGGAATGGAATATAACATCCGACTCGAATTCCAAAAAAAAGGCAAGACTTATCTACTGACCCGTGATTTTACTTGCGATGATTTACAATTAAAAGAGGAGCCGCTTCATAAAGACTTGGTTGCGGAATACTTGACCTACCAGGCAGGCAGGGGGCGAGAAAAACTTAAAGTGGTCGGTGAGAAACTCTTTGGGTTAAACCGTGATGAATTTTTAAATACCATTTTAGTCAGCCAAACTCATATCAACCTTTCCCAGGCCGAGCTTTCCGGTTTAGCTGGCGTCGTTCAACGATTTTCCGCCACCCTTAATCAGGGCAACACCGCTGCTCAAGCTCTGAATAAATTAAAATTAGCTTTGTCTAAATATCCGGCACGAACCTCAAAAATCAAACTAGACAACGAATTAAAACTACTAGAGGAGGATATCCGCAAAAATCAGAGTATCCGGATACAATTACTGGAGAACAGGCGAGCCCTGGCTCAAAAAGAATTAGATATCGATAAACTAGAGAACCAGCTGGAGGGAGTATCTCAGCGCCAGGCGGTTCTGGACGAACAAAGACAAGAAGTGGAAAAAATACTAGTCCAACTAGAAGAAAAAGAACTCTTGCTGCGAACTCTGGATAGCCAAAGAGAAAGAAAAATCCTCACCGAGGAGTTAGATCGCTTAAAATCCGAATATAAAGAATATCTTGCCAGCCTGGAATTATTACAAAATAAACGCTCTAATTTCCTACTTTGGGCGACAATTTGCTTCCCGTTTTGTTTATTAGCGGCTTTCCTGGCGCTGAAATTTGCTCCTGTATTTTGGATATTGGTTGGAATTTCTGGTTTGGGGGGGATAATCTTCACACACAATTACCTTATGATTCCCGGGCAAGTCAATAAAATCAAAGCATGGTTAAAGAAACAAAAAGTTTTGTTGGAAGAAAAAAATCAAACCATCACGAGCTTACCCCAAGTAAGCGAACCAGTTCAATTTTCAAATAATCAAATGTTAGACTCAGGCATCAATCTCCCGCAAATATTCCAACAACACCAAGAATTAAATAAGCAGCTTAAAGCGTTGGAAGAGCAAAACCGCCAACTTTGGGCTGAAAATAATCAATTGGAACAAAAACTTACTGAAACTAAAGCCGAGATTAAATACCAACTAATGAATTATGAGGAAAATTATCCTCAAGTGGTTCAAACCTTGGAAAAGCTCGAAAGGCTGAAGGTTCAAGCTTTAAAATTTCAACAAGCCGTTTCTTTGGCTATTTCACTGATGGAAGACCTCTCCCGTCAAACCCATCAAAATTGGGGGGAAGAATTAAGCAGGCGGGTTAACCTGATCTTGGAGTCGTTTACTTCCAATTATGGAGAATTCTTCTTTAATGAGAAACTGGAATTTGGGTTTAAATCTCTATCTCAAGAGATGTCCGATTATTTCTATAATTCTGAAAATCTAGGCGGGAAATCAGCCTTGCTTGCTGATCAAGCTTTAAGCGAAGGAACCCGGCAACAACTTTACCTGGCAGTTCGGGCCGCGATTGTCGATTTCATCTCGAGTATGGAAGGACTCCCTTTGATTCTTGATGAACCTCTGGCTCAAGCTGATGATGAAAGATTTAAAAATATTTTAGATTATCTGGTGAAGGAACAGGCTTCAAAACGTCAAATCATCATTCTCAGTTGTCACCATGCCCGCTACTTAAAATGGCTTAAAGAGAATACGCATCCGGTTGAACTTTTGGAAATTTAATAAAAAGCTCGCGATCCCGCCTGCTAAACATTTCTTATGATTTGCTGTACCGTTCTACCATCTCTTCCATTTCCTGGCTTGCAATCTCCGTGACTAGGCACATTTCCGTACACAGCATCTTCTGACTTTGTTTTAGCATGGTAAGTTCCTTGGGGGTTAACTTCTTTTCTTTGGATAAGCAGGAAAGGTCTTTGATCACTTCAACCAGTTTATAAATGTCGGCACTTTTAATCTTCCCCATATTGATATTAAAACGATCCGGGCTTTTTACCGGAAGCGGGGATTGGCATTCTTTCAAAAATTCCATAATTCTGGGGACATCGTCCTTAGTAACCGGTTCCCTGATTAATTCGCTTTTCTGTTCCAGATTGACCATAATTTGCATTCTTTCATTTTGAAAAGAAATAACCGCATAACGATTAAGCTTACCAAGAATATTTTTCTCTTCTATTTTTTCCACGGTGCCCAATCCATAAAGAGCGTGGATAACTTTTTGTTCGATCTGGTACATGTTGCTTTCTTTAACTGTTATTTTGGGTAATTTTGTCCCAAGTTAGTATTTACACATGAACGAAGTAAAATCCTGTCGGAAAAGTAAATTATTTAAATACACTTAGCTGGACTTATACCCTTTTCCAACCAGTAAGTAATTCTTTCCGCATGGGAACGAACCATCGGAACGGAGTCTTTTAAAATTTTCTGGATTGCGGGAAGGAATTGCTTACCTAAGTGAGCCAAGGCATATGCCGCATAAATTCTTAGTCTAGGCGAAGCTTCGTCTAACAAATTAATCAAAGGCTTAACCGCCCCTTCGTCAGGAATAAACTGAAAAGCCCGGGCGGCTGCTTCACGCACTTCTTCATCCCGGCAAAATAACGCCTCTATTAAAGCCGGAACCGCTTTGGGATCGCTGCTTCCTTCCAAAATAAGGATTGCATGAACCCGGTTGCCTTTTTTGAAGCCTCCTAAAATATCCAATGCTGTTTGAATGGCTTCGTCTCCCCCGATTTGACCTAAGCTAATCGCAGCATAGTAAGCGGTCAAATCATCTTTATTGCTTAATATTTTAGCCAAATACGGCACCACGGACTTATCTTTTAAAGCCCCTAATGCCAAAATTACCTGATGCTTTAAAGGGTTAGAACGAGTTTTTTTTAATAAATTAAGCAATGACTCTAAAGCTTTCGGGTCGGAGATTGATTGTAGAGTCAGGCAGGCATAATAGGCATTATCAGGCTTTTCCAAGGCTGCTAGCAGTTCAGGCACTACTGACTTATCCCCGATTCTCCCTAAAATATCAGCGGCTTCTTCCCGCACATATTTCTTTTCTTCAGGATCAAACATTCTTTCTAAAAGAACCTTATCCCACTTACCTTTTCTCAACTTTTTGCGCCAGTTTTCGGTTTTCTTGGTATCGATTGCGAAATCGGTATCTCCGCCGGTAATGATTTTCAAATCCCGGTAATAGAACACCAACGAATCTACCAGGCCGTTCTCCAGGCGTTTCTTGGCCTTCATGATCGGATTAATCAGGGCTTTTGTCTTGCCTACTTTTCTGATTAACAAATCGTGGCGCCATTTGCCTTCGAGGTTTTTAATGATCATTTCCCCCAAAAAACTACCAATCATCAAGGAAGCAGAATAAAAATGCCCGCGATGATTTTTAAAAAACAGCGTAAGCAGATCATCGCCGACCACCAGGGCTTCTTCGGAATAATCCAGTCTGATTCCGAACTTTTTTTCCGCCAGTTCCAACAATTTCACGGAATTCTCCTGAATCTTTTGCATTACTTCGGCGCTGGGGGGAGTTTTAATATCCATAAGAATAATTTCGCTAAATTTTCAACTTTTCCTTTCCCAAAAATATTTAAACACCGCTAATGAAGTCCGGGCTATCCAGTCATCGGCTTCTGGGCCGGAAGGAAAACCTTGGGTAAATATAGATAAGACGTAAGGACGGGTTTTAAAATGTACAATTGCGGCATCGTGCCGGATTCCGGTAATCTCCCCGGTTTTGTTTCCCGCTTCAACCGGCAGGTAGCGGGGAATTTTTTCCTGGAATTGCTGCTGATTGAAGAACTCGAGAATTCTTCTAGTATATACCGGATTGACCAGTTTCCCCTTGACCAGTTGATATAGCAAGTGGGTAATTTCTCTCGAGGCGATAAAATTCTCCACCCGGTTTCCCCGGGGGTGCACCATCATTCTTCTTTTTAAACGGGTATGGGTAAATCCCAAACTCTTGATAAAACGGTTGACATTTCTCATTCCTACCCGGTTGATTAAAAGGTTGGTAGCGGTGTTATCGCTGACAATCATGGTAAGCAAGGCCAGTTCTTCCAGGGAAAACTCTTTGCCTTCCTCCATAAAGCGTAAAACTCCGGCTCCTAAATATTTGTCGGTTTCGTTAAGAACTAATTTTTCGTTCAGGCTAAGCTTGCCTTGCTGGACCTGGCGAAAAAGTTCTATCACTAGGGGAATTTTGATGATACTGGCAGCCGGCAATTCTAGATCCGGGCTGTGATAAAATTCACCGCCGGTTTTCAGGTCTTTCACTCCCAAGCTCAAGATTCCGGTTTTAGGGAAGAGCCAATCTTTTAAAAATGGTTCGATTCCGGGTAACTCTTTAACCATTATTCTCACCTCTAAGCAAAATTTTACCCGCCCGGCTGCCGGTAAGCTCCCCCTTCCAAACCGTCACGCGACCATTAACCAGGACACAAAGAATTCCCTGGGGAAATTGGTGAGGATTTAAATAACCGGCCCGATCCTTGATATCGTTGGGATCGAAAACCACCATATCAGCCCAGTATCCCGGAGCAATTTTGCCTCGATCGGAAAATCCCAGACGTTCGGCGGTTAAACCTGTCATTTTATGAATCGCCTGCCCCAAACTCAAGATCCCTTTTTCCCTCACATATTCCGCCAAAATTTTAGGGAAGGTACCATAAGTTCTTGGGTGAGGAAGACCTTGTCCCAACAACCCCTTCGGAGTGCGGGCGGTGGAGTCGCTGCCGAAACAACTATGAGGGGACTTGATGATTTCAATTAAATCTTCCTCACACATGGAAAAATGAATCATCCCCACGTCTCCATCTTCCTCCAGCAAAAGATTCAAGATCGTGTCTTTTTCTCCGGCGCTGCGGTCTTCGGCAATTTGAGCGATTGATTTACCTGGTATATCACGGTTGCTGTTTCCCCAAACTTCGGTGATGACCACATTAGTCCACTCCCGATCGGGCAATTCAGCTTTAATTTTTTCCCGGATTTCCGGATTGGCCAAACGCCCCAAATACTCCGCCTTGGTGCCTATCTTGGCCCAGTTCGGCAAAAAGGCCGATAAGCCGGTAGAAGACGCCAAGTATGGATAAACATCACACCCGACCGGAAGACCTTCTTTAACCGCCTGATCAATCAAAGCCAAAGCTTCGCGGGATTTCCCCCAATTTGGACGCCCCGAAGCTTTTAAATGAGAAATTTCTACTCTGGCGCCAAGCACCCGACCAATGGCAATCGCTTCCTCGACTGATTGCAGCAGACCAGCCCCTTCATCCCTGATGTGGCTGGAATAAAACCTGCAATCCATCCCCTTTAATAAATTGATGATTTCCTCAGTAGAGGTATAAGAGCCGGGAGAATAAATCAAGCCGGTGGAAACTCCGGCTCCACCTTCCTTCAAACCCTGGCCGAGGATGTTCCTCATTTCCTGTAATTGTTGGGGATCGGCGTCTCCGGCTTTGAAGCCGTAGACCGCTCCCCGGATATTTCCCTGACCGATTAAGGGAACCGCATTGATCGCGGGTTGGACGTGCTCTAATTCACGGCAATATTCGGCAAAAGTTGTCCAAGTTATTTTAGTCTGATATTCTTTTTCCAAATCAGGAAGTACTTCTTCCCGGTATTCTCCGAGCAAGGGAGCGGGCGCCATGCCGCAATTGCCGAAGACCTCGGTGGTGATACCCTGCTGAATCTTGCTGTCGGCACTAGGGTTAATCAAGAGAGCAATTTCAGAATGACCGTGCATATCAATAAAACCCGGTGCAATCACCTGACCGGGAGCCAAAACCACCTCTTCTCCGTCATTGTAGTTATAATCCCCGAGACCGGCAATTCTACCGTCCTTAATCCCTATATCTCCGGGATAAGGCTCTTTACCGGAACCGTCACAGATTAAACCAGCCTTGATAATTAAATCAAACAGCGCCATTTCTTTCTCCTTTAGATTAATTTGTCAATTACGGCCAAAAAACGGTCGGCAAAAGCGGATATGGTAAAATTGCTCATAGTGTATTCATAAGCTTTCTCTCCCATAGACCGCAGATTTTGCGGAAAATCCAAGACCTCTTGGATAATTTTCGCGATGTCAGCCGGATCTAAAGGATTAAACCAGCGCCCGGTTTCCCCGTCTTTTACCGTTTCCTTAGGCCCACCTTGACTGCTTACCAGGCAAGCTTTCCGATGAAAGCCCGATTCAATCGGGATTAACCCCAATGGTTCATCAAGCCCCGGAAAGACCACCATCATGCAATGTTGGTAATGCTGAATTAATTGAGCATCGGTCAATTGCCCCAGCAATATTACTTTTTCAGTCAAATTCAATTCATTAATTAACTTTTCCAAGTTAACCTTTTCTGGACCATCACCCCCGATAAGCAATTTCACCTTGGTATCCAACCGTGCAAAACCTTTAATTAAATTACTATAATTTTTTTCAGGGTAAAGCCGGCTGGCGGAAAAGATAAATGAGAAATTATAAGGAGACGGCATTGACTCAATTACCGGCACCGGCAGCCCCGCATATAGGGGAATAAAATCTTTCCTCTTATAAATTTGTTCGCAAATTCCCTTGATGTGACTGCTGGTAGTCATAGCCAGGCGGGGGAATTCTGCTGCTGCTTGCTCAACTGCAACAATTGCGGCTGGAGGGTTTATTTTTTCTTTGTGGAAATGAGGAAAAATCTTATCCCGGTATAACATTCCCGGAGGCTCGAAACAAAACCACCCGGAAGCCGGTAATACGCCGTTTTGGCCGGCAAAAAAATTCCAAAGGTAAGAAGGAAAACCGAAAGACACAATAGCCTTGGCATCTTTAGCATGATCCGATAACTTCCTACCCATATTTTTTAAAATATTTTGTTGTGAACTTTGCAACAAAGTTCGGCGAGGGACTTGTTGAATAAATGGCTTTATGCCATCAAATTTAATCTGATAACCAGCCAATTTCAATGATACAGAATTCAATTCCAGAGTTTTAAATTCAATATCTTTTTGAGAAAACGCTTTAATCGCCCACTCCCCGAAGTCGGAGGCCAAAATTCTGAGTTTTATTCCGCGGGCCGCCAGTTCTTGGGCCAGCCAAACAATTTGCCGTTCCGCTCCTCCGGGAAAATAAAAACAGGTATGCGCAAAAACTAGGGTTGTATCTTTTTCCATAATAAAAAATTCTGGTTTTTCCGGCAAATTCCTTGATTTTTAGGAGTGAAGGGCATTTAATAAGAAACCGCGAAATTACTTTTATGGAAGAAGTCTGCTTACGCCCTGCAGAGCTAAAGGACATTATGGTTTTATGGAAAACCCGCAATGATCCAGAAACCCGTAAATATTCACTTTCTTTAGATTATATTCCATATTCCAATTACAAAAGATGGCTGGAAACGGCATTAAATTCCGATTTATATGCGTTGTTTATCATTACTGATTCCCAAAACCAGCCAATCGGCCAGGTGCGGTTCGCCTTTAATGCCGGCCTTAGCGCGGAAGTCTCTATCGCCTTGCTTTGGAATCAAAGGGGGCGCGGTTATGGAACCGCGGCCCTGCTAAAAGCTCTTGAAATCGGCTACCGGAGATTTAATTTAAATGAACTTTATGCGTTGATTAAATCGGAAAATATCCCTTCCATCAAAGCGTTTATTAAAGCAGGCTTTGCCAACCAAGGAACTGTACTGTTGGAAGAAACTGTCTGTTTGAAATTCGTTAATAAAAAGCCAAGGGATGTTAAAAATCCTTAACATCATATATATGATTAATGAAATAAAACAAGGGCTTGTTAAAAAAACTAAAACTTGATATAATTACGTTGTAATATAAAGTTCGATAAGAAAGGAGGTGAATCAGAATGATGAAGAAGAAAGGATTTACCCTGATCGAGCTTATGATCGTTATCGCCATTATTGCTATTCTTGCGGCGATTTTAGTCCCGAATTTCTTAAAAGCTCGTGCTCAGGGCGTGGCGACCGCTTGCGCCGCCAACCTCAAGAACATCGCTACGGCGGTGGAAATGTATTCTACCGACAATAGTGGTACTTATCCGGGAGCTCTTACCAGCTTGACTACCGGTGGGTATTTACAGGCAGTGCCTGTTTGCCCGGCAGGTAGCACCAGCTACGGTTACGCCAGCGCACTGACCGGTTATACCGTGTACTGCGCAACCGCTAGCAATCCTCATACCGCAGCCGGTTACGGATCTACTGGATATCCTCAGTATACCGCTTCGGGAGGTTTGAAGAAAATCTAAACTAGTTGTGGAATTGATTTAAAAGAGGGGTTATCCCCTCTTTTTCTCTTTAATCAGAAAATTCTTAAGAATCATGACTAAACAAAACTGGTACCGATTCAACTATATTTTAATAGTTCTTTGCGCTTTATGCTTTCGCTTAATCTATCTGGGTAAATTCAGCCTTTGGATGGACGAAGGGTTTTCGTATTATTTTTCCGGGTTTCATCTTAAGGCTTTGCTTTATATCCTAGCTCGAGAAGATAATCATCCCCCGCTCTATTATTATCTTCTTCATCTCTGGAGATTTCTCGGCGAAAGCGAATTGATCCTAAGGCTGCCTTCCGTAATTTTCGGCGTCCTAACGGTAGGATTGGCCATTATGGTTGGGAATCTATATTTTTCTCGCAAGGTGGGTTTATTATCAGGCGTTCTCATAGCTACTTCGGCTTTTATGAATCTTTTTTGCCGGGAGGCCAGGAATTACTCTCTGGCGGCCTTCCTCTTTCTTTTGACTTTTTATTGGTTAAAACAAGCATTGGACAAGCCCGGCTTTAAATTTTGGATTTTATACTCCTGTACCCTATTGCTTTGTATTTATACTCATTATCTATCATTCTTTCTCATTCTGGCTCAAGGCATTTATCTATGGTTTTTTTTCAGGAACTCTCGAGCCAAATGGACGGCGACAACCGGGGCCGCGATATCGCTTGCATTACCTTGGCTATTTTATTATGCCCTTCACTGGCAGCATTATTACTACGAGCATCTACCGCCCTCTTATGCGTCTTTGCTTGAAGTTGGTTATTCTCAATTATACGGCCTGACTTTATATCTAGATTGGCATTGGCAGTGGCAACTTCTCGCCTATTGTGCGCTATGGCTATTTCTCTGGGGAAGTTGGAAAAGCCGGGAATCGTCGATTGGAATGATTCCCTTTACTTTCATTTTTTGTGTATTGTCGATTTTTTTAATTTCTCATTATACCTCCAACCAGATATGGGAGATTAAATACTTCTATTTATTTGCCCCTTTGTTTTGGCTGACCGTTGCCAATGGTTTAACTCAGATTAATTTAAAGGTCTTAAGAACAGTTTTAATTATTTCGATCCTGATTATCAACTTGTTCTCTATTTATAATTTTCTGTTCATCCCGGAATGGGAACGCCAAAACTGGCAAGAGGCTGTAAAATGGTTAAAACGCAGGCAAACAAACCAATCGTTAATTATTTTGGAGCCACCTTACATTAAATACGTATTTTCATATTATTATGCAAATTCAAATTCACATATTCTCCCGCTTGACCAAAACGGGGTAGAACAATTTTCCCTACCTGTTATTAAACCATACCGAAAAATATTTTTAGTCGGCAGCGCTCCATGGCTAAGCGATCCACAGGGTAAATTGCAAAACCAATTGAATAATCATTACAGAAAGAGTGAAGAATACCATACCATAAACTTGAATCCTGGATTTATAATCGACATCTATACTTATGAAAAACCTTAAGTTTATTTATTTCGCAATTTTATTGTTCTTGTTCCTGGTTATCTACGAAGGTTCCCACTTTATTCCCTCATCGGATTTATGGTGGCATTTAGGAGTGGGGCGGTATATCTTAACCAACCGGGTTATTCCAACAACTGAATGTTTCTCTTATACTGCTCCAGGTTTCCCCTGGCTTAACCATTCCTGGCTGGCCGACATAATATTTTTTCTGCTTTACCAGGCCTGCGGGCTTACTTGCTTGCATATAATAAAGATAATTATTATATGTATAAGTTTTGGATTAATGATCCAACTGGGGAAAAATCAAGGAACCACATATATCGCTTGCATAATAGCGGCATGCATGGCTTTAATCTCAGCTCATGGCAAATGGTTTTTTGATGTCCGACCGTACATTTTCACTTACTTATTAGCAGCGTTATTTTATTATCTTCTGGAAAGTGCCCGAAACAAACCGAAGTTATTATGGCTACTCCCTCTTATAATGCTGCTTTGGGTAAACTTGCATGGAGGTTTTTTAGTCGGATTTTTTATTTTGATAGTGTTTTGGGCAGATAGCGGATGGCAACGAATTAAGGGAAAATCTTCGGATTTTGCCCTGCTCGGAATAATCACCCTCTTGTGCCTGCTGATAACCGGAATAAATCCCGCTGGATACGGCATCTGGAAACTCTTCATGGGGTCCAGGGAAGTCGCTGGCTTATTGAACGAATGGGAATCTCCGCTTGCTACCCAATGGTTTTACCCTTATTATGCTTACTTATTCATGGTTTTCTTAGGATTCTTGCTGCTACCTCGAAAAAATATCCGGGAATCATTAATTTTCATATTCTTTGGAGGTTTATCTCTTTCTTCCATCCGCCATGTTCCGCTTTTTTGTTTATTGTCGGTTCCTTTCTGCGCTAAATTTTTAAATTTCATTTGGGAACAAACCATAAAGAATTGGGTTGATAAAATCAACCAGGTATATAAACAGACATTAATTTTCTTGGCCTTATTGTGTTTGATAATATATTCCGGCTTATATTTTAAAAATTTTTCCCTGGAGACCAGATCCATGGAATGGGACATGTTTCCCCATGAAGGGGTGAAATTTTTACATTCCAACCGTTTACCTTTAAAAATTTTCAATCCTTATGAATGGGGCGGATACTTAATCCTAAAAGCTCCACAATATCCGGTGTTCATCGATGGCAGGGTGAACTCGGCTTACCCCGACCAACTTTACTTTGAGGCATTAACTGTGATGTTCGCGAATAACGGTTGGGAGCGAATTTTAAATCAATATCGTGTAGATCTAGTTATTTGCAATCTTTGGCAGCTTTGCAACGGCCAGCTCCTGCCTCTAAAAATAGCCAGAGATCCTAATTGGGAAATTATTTATCAAGATCCCCTTTGCAAGATATTCTTAAGAAAGACAGCGAAAATTAAATTAAAATCCCTAGGGATAGAAAAATTACATTACCCCCCTACTCTATATCGTTATTATGATCTGGGGATTAAATCCATTAAGAATAAAAGTCTAGACCAGGCGGAAACATATTTCCAAAAAGCCTTAACTCTAAACCCGCGCTATGTTCCAGCTCTGATAAACTGGGGATATGTTTCTCTGCTAAAGGGAAATGGGATTCAAGGAGTTAATTTATTTCAAAAAGCATTGGGAATAGCCCCAAAAGCTAGCTTCATTCATTATAATTTAGGTCAGTATTACCGAAGTAAAGGGGACAAATTTAAAGCCATGCTTGAATTAAAGAAAGAACTTAAAGTTAACCCGGATTTTTCCGCCGCCCGAAAAGCGCTGCTAGAGTTGAGTAAATGAAGAAAATTCTTCCTTGGACCAATTTGTTGCTCCTCTTTGTTTTGCCGTTAATTTTTTATCCGAACATTGAAGAAGTCTTTGTTTTGCCGAAAAGGCTTATTTTGTATTTAGGAGTCATTTTGCTTTTAGCAGGAATTCTTTTTTCTCCCGGTGCCGGATTATCATTGAACCAGAAAAATACCAAAAACAAATATGATTTACTTTTGCTGTTGTTCGCTTTTCTGGTGATTTTCGCATTCGTTGTCTCCGGACATTATTCGGCCGGACTAAATGAAATACTGGATTGGGTTCCTCTGTTAATTTTGGGATTTATTTGGAAAAATTATTTAGATTATGAAACCGCTCAAAAGGGAACATGTTTGCTAATATCCGCCGCCACACTAACCTCTATCTATGCTTTTTGCCAGAAACTCGGGATTGACCCGGTAAATTGGGAACAAATAGAGCTGGTAAAAACCCGATCGATCGGCACTCTGGGGAATCCTGATTTCCTTTCAAGCTTTTTAGTGACCGTTTTTCCGTTAGCATTGGCAGCATTGTTTCTCTTTAATGAACGTAAGCATCATTTGCTACTTTCTTTCTCGGTAATCTTGATCGGCGCCGGCAGTGTGTTGAGTTTTTCTCGCGGAGGATGGATCGCCTTAATCATTGGAACCGTATGCTTTTTATGGTTAAGCCGGTTTAAGCTTGAGAAAAAGCAAGTTTGGGGCTTTATTTTAATTGTGTGCCTTGCGTTCCTCTTGATTAAATTCGGAGATCGGCATAAAGAAATCTCTTTAAGCTCTAGAATGAAAAACTTCATAAACCTCCAAGACCCCAGCATTTCTTCCCGCATTCATTTATGGAAAACTGCAATAATTCTGAGTATGCATAGTCCAATTCTGGGCCACGGACCGGGAACTTTCCCCTACCTGGCCCTTCCATACCGGGAAAGTGAACCTTTGTTTCAGAAAGAACGCCTGGCTATACCGGAAAAAGTTCACAATGATTTATTAGAAATCATGATATCCTTCGGGACTCCTGCATTATTATTGTATTTGCTAATTTTAGGATATTCGCTCGCTAAAGTATATAATAAAATACAAGTTGAACCACACAACAAAATATTTTGGGCCGGAATTGCCGGTTCATTGATTGCCTTTATCGTTCAAGGCTTATTTGTTTACAGCACTTTACCGGTTTTGGTGATTTTTTGGTTCTTATTAAGTGCCATAAATTTCCGGGAGGGTGATAACCCGAAGAAACTACCCGCCCTTGCGGCTTTTATTATCATTATACTTGGCCTGGGGCTTACGGGCGGGAATCTAGTCGCAGACCATTTTTTTTATCGGGCGTTAACCGAAAATTTGGCCGGCAATCAAACAAAAGCCATTCAAGAGATAAATCAAGCAATTAAGATATATCCATTACAACCGGCATATTACATTAATAAGGGAAAATTCCTGGAAGCGCACCTTCGAAATAATTACTCCCCGCTCTGTTTCTCAAGCGCTGCCAACGCATATATTCGTGCAAGCAAAATAAATCCTTTGAATCCTTATCCATTTGCCGACTTGGGGCGCTTAGCAGGAACCTATGCCGCAATGGGGCAACCGATGCAAGAAATAGCGATTTGGGCTTACCAACAAGCGTTAGAGAGGGACCCATACAATGCCTTCTTTTTAAACGATATCGGCAATGTTTATCTGGACAGCAATCGGCCCGCACAAGCTATAATATATTACCAAAAAAGCTTACGAATTCACCCCAATTCCAGCCTTACTTTGGCAAATTGGGGCCGAGCGCTTCTTTTAACCGGCCAAAAAGAACAAGCCTTGGAAATTATACAAAAAGCTTTGCGCATTGATCCTCATTATCAATACGCAAAGCAACTTCTTCATTACATAGGAAAGGATTCTAAATGAAATGACCCAAGTCGTCTATTTTCCCCTATCCTTCCAGTTAATCTGGATCTTTCTGTTCAGCCTTTGCCTGGGCAGCTTTTTAAATGTAGTAATCTTTCGGGTTCCGCGAGGCAGGTCTATCGTTTTCCCAGGATCTGCATGTACCTTTTGCGGGCACCTAATCCAATGGTGGGAAAACATTCCCTTGGCAAGTTACCTGCTATTGCGGGGGAAATGCCGTTTTTGTCGAACCCTTATTAGTCCCCGTTATTTTTTTATCGAACTCCTAACCGGAATCGTTGGAGTTTTTCTTTATTACCACTTTTATCCCAACATATTCGAATTTATCTATTATTTTATTTTTTACTCGCTGCTTCTCGTAATATTTTTCATTGATCTTGATCATTGGATAATCCCTGATGAAATAATCTTGATCGGAGTAGTTATTGGGATCCTCGGTAACTTTTTTCTCCCTTCCGGGAATGACAAAATAATTAATCTATCTGCCGGTTTCTTTTCTTTCACGGGGGCCCTCGCCGGCTATTTAGCTTTTTATCTATTATCCGTAATCGGGAGCTGGTTTGCCCGCCAGGACGCATTGGGTTTTGGCGATGTTAAATTTGCCGCCTTGATTGGAGCATTTATTGGCTTCAATGCAAAACTACCACTGGCATTCTTTAGCGCTTTTTTATTAGGTGGACTTTTTGCCATTCCTTTGCTATTGATCTACCGGTTAAGGGGGAAAACCCCTTTGCCCTTCGGGACTTTTATGGCTTTAGGGGCATTTCTTTGCGCGATCTGGGGAAGTAATTTATTGAGTTGGTATCAACGAATCTTTTTTGGTATACTATAATTTATGAAAAAAATAGACTACTGGTTTTGGGGCATTTTTATACTAGCTTTATTTTTGCGTTTATACCGTCTGGGTTATCATAGTCTCTGGGTTGATGAAGGTTTTGCCCTCTGGCTTGCGAAACAGCGGTTAAACTCTATAATTTCTCACACTGCTTCCACCGATATCCATCCTCCACTATTTTATTCCTTTTTATGGGCTTGGATTAATCTTCTTCAACTGCTTAAATTACCACAAACTGAAACATGGCTTAGGCTGCCTTTCGCCATTTTTTCAGCGATTCAAGTACCGGTTCTTTACAAACTAACTGAAACGATCTGGAATAAAAAACTTGCCATATTGGTGGCGCTCGGCCTGGCGGTCTCTTCTTCTCATATAATTATGGGAGGCGGAGAGATTAAAATGTATTCCATGTTGAGCTTATTTGCTTTGCTTTCGATATTCTTTTTGTATCGCTGGATGATTAGTAACAATGTGATTTTTCTTGGAGGATATCTTATTTTTACAATTTTGGCACTATATACTCACAACTTAGCCGTTCTTCTCTTGCTTATTGAAGAAATCTATTTGATCTTATTTTTAAATAAAATTACAATCCGCAACTGGGTAATTATTCAAGTATTATTATTTATTGGTTATCTTCCCTGGTTACCGAATTTTTTATCTCAACTAAAAAATAGTCCGATTCCTATAAATAATACCGGCAATTTATCAAATTTCTTTGATACTTATTTGATTCTTTTTCATGGATATCCGATTCATCTTAAACAATGGAGTTTCTTTTATATTATTTTACTTGTTCTTATTTTCCTTGCTCTCATTCTTAGCCTGAAAAAAGAGTCCCCTTATTTCCCTGAAAGATTGTTTGCGCTGATAACTATTCTTCCAGTTGGGGTAATGGTTATAATCTCATATATTCACCCGTATACCGTATTTTGTCCCAGACATTTAATTTTCATCTTACCATTTTTTCTTATATTAATATTTAAACAATACCCTTCTTCTTTAACCAAATGCTTAGTAGTGATTTTTATTATATGCAACCTGATTTCTTTGATAGATTGGTATTATTACCCGAATTACCAAAAAGCCCGCTGGAAAGAAATCGGTCAACTGCTTAAACAAAGGGTTTCAGTTCAAGATGCCATTATCCTGCAAGACAGTTATCAAATCTATGCTTTTAAATACTATTTTGAAAACAATTTGCCTATTTATTTATTTAATAAAGATACTTCTCAAGAGGCCATGAGTTTTGTGTTACACCATTATAAACGAATCTGGTATCTTGATTACTATGGTTGGTTAACCGATCCCAATAAAAAAATTGGCAAATGGTTGTTGCAGCATTATATCCCAGTTGATATGAAAAAATTTGAATGCTCGTTAACCCCCGGTGAATATACCGTACTTATTAATTTTCAAAAACCATAGAATTATGTTGTTCATGAATAGCCCTAATTTCAGAGGAGAGCTTTGGTGTCCAAAAAGATAAATATCTGGCCTTGGCTAATGTTTTCTTTGGCTTTATTTCTACGCATTTATTGCATAGGGAAGTCAAGTTTCTGGTCCGATGAAGCGAATAATCTTTGGATCGTCCAATTAGGGATTAAAAATATAAACGCCTTCCTATATAACAATGACAACCATCCGCCATTATTTTTTTATTTTCTCTGGAATTGGATAAGTGCTTTAAAACTGCTAAACTTACCGTTAACGGAGGTTTATTTAAGAATCCCTTTCGCCTTATTCTCGGCTATCCAAGTGCTAATAATTTATCAACTAGCCAAAACTGCCTGGAACCAAAAGATCGCAATTATAGCCGCTTTTTGTCTGGCTATCTCTGCCTCCCATATAATTATGGGGGGAGGAGAAGTGAAAATGTACTCCATGTTTGGTCTGTTTGCGATGCTCTCTATATTTTTTTTATACAGATGGTTATATGAAGGAAAATCCAAACATATTATTGGGTATGTTATTTTTACTATATTGGCTCTTTATACTCATTACTTGGCGTTTATCTTCCTCCTGGCTCAAGAACTTTACTTGGTCTTTTTTCTTAAAAGAATCTCAATTAAGAACTACCTTATTGTTCAATTATTAATTATTCTCGGTATATTACCATTGTTGCCAAACATTATTCATCACCTGGCCTCGCATAATAATATAATTATGGAAACCCCCGGAACCTGGCGCAGCTTTTTGGATACACTACTTATATATTATCATGGTTACCCCTTGCAAATATCCCCATGGAGTTTCATTTACTTCGCTTTATTATTGCTAATATTCTTGACGATCTGTTGCGGAATAAAAAAAAGCAACGAGCCATTTTACCCGGAAATCTTATTAGCCTTGGTTACTTTTTTGCCGTTAGGCATAATGATTGGTCGTTCCTGCATGCCACCGTATATAATGTATTCGGTAAGACACTTGATCTTCATTTTACCTTTTTTTCTACTGCTATGGATTAGACCATACCCGACTATTCCAACTAAATTGTTACTGATTATCTTTATCGTATGCAATCTATTCTCCTTATTTCGCTGGTATTATAACCCCGATTATCAAAAAGCTCGCTGGAGAGAAGTCGTCCTTATTCTTCAACAGAAAGCCTCCCTCAGCGATGCTATAATTCTGCAGAACCCATACCAATTTCTGGTTTTTAAACATTATTATAAAAACAATTTGCCCATTTACTTATTTGATCAACATACCTCAGCCCAAGATTTAATCTATATATTAAGAAATTATAAGCACATTTGGTTTATTTCTTGTTATGGCTGGATGGTTGATCCTCAACTAAAAATCGCTAAATGGTTGGGAGAAAATTACGAACCGAACAAAGTTACGGTTTTAAAGAATTGTCTTGACCCTAAAGGTAATTCTGTGGTGATTGACTTTCAAAAAAATAAATAATAATTTTGATAACAACCGAACTTTTTGAATTTGATTTATTGATTTAATTTTAAATTTTTGTAAAAATAGCAGGAAAAAAAAAAGATATAGCTAAATAGATAATACAGTCTGAGCCGAAAAGGAAAATTTGCTTATTCGGCGAAGATTAATTCACTGGAGGTGAGGCAAGTAGGTGTCTTTTCTATTTAAATGGTTGGCTGGGAAAAACGCCTTATGTGGCATAGATATTGGCAGTTCAAGCATAAAGCTTACTCAAATTGACAAAACCAGCAATGGATATCAGCTCGCCAAATTAGCCATAACTCCTACATTGTCTTCCACTTTCAAAGATGGGAATATTATCGATTCTCAAATTCTAGCGGATTCCTTACGCGCCACAATCGCAAACAATAAAATCTCAATTAGCGGGGCCGTGGGTGCAGTCGCGGGTCAATCAGTGGTTATTCGTCCAATTAATATGGCAAGAATGTCTGAAAAAGAATTACAAAACGCCATCCGCTTTGAAGCTGAAAGATACCTGCCTTACCCGGTGGCTGAATCCAGAATTTATGGTAGTATTTTACGTCCATCCATCGATGGCGATGATAAAAGCATGGAAGTACTGTTGGTCGCTGCGCCTAATGATTTGGTGAAAAATACCCAGGATGTTCTGCACTTGGCCGGTTTGCAGGTACAAGCTATCGATATTGAACCGTTTGCCTTGGTTCGAGCCTTGCAAGTCACCTTGGATGAGGCGGTATTTAATAAAACTGTTGTCTTATTAAATATTGGCGCCAGTTATACCAGTATCAGCATTTTCAAAGGTGGATATTTACGTCATAATCGTACCGTTACTGTTGCCGGCAATAGTTTTTCCAAGGCTATTTCTCAATCATTAAACTTAAATGTTGAAGAAGCTGAAAAAATCAAAAAAGAAAAAGGGATGATTCGGGTAGAAAAAGATACTACCCCAATTGCCCCAACGACAATGAGAATTTTTAATGTGATCGTTCCTATTTTGAGTGAATTACTTACCGAAGTTCAACGGTCATTTGATTATTATCGTTCCAGATATAGAGGAGAAACTATCGACCAGATAGTTCTATGTGGAGGAACTTCTCGTTTTAAAAATATTGATGCTTATATAAGTTCCGAATTGGGGATACCATGTATGGTGGCGAATCCCTTGAAAAATTTATCTGTTGCGGATATTCCGGGGTATACTAGTGAAGAATTACAGTATTTAGCTCCGGAATTAATGGTTTCAATTGGCCTCTCTTTAAGAGATCTTGTGGTACGGAGGTGAACAATGACAATTAAGGTTGACTTGCTACCAACCGAGCGAAAGAAATTTGGGTTTGATCCGGTGCTAGGTTTCCTTCTGGTTATTGTGTTGATTTTTACGGCTGGATTTTGGTTTTATGGGAATACATTAAGTACTACCATTGAATCAAAGAAAGCTGCAGTTCTCGACAAAGAGAACAAAATCAAGGAAATGGAAAGCAAAATGCCGATCATTGAGGAGCTGAAGAAGAAGAATGCCGAATTAGAGCAGCAAATCAAAGCGGTAAAAGAATTAGTATATGATCCGATCCGCTATGCTAATTTACTGGAAGAAGTTTCGGCCGTATTGCCTCAAAATGTTTGGATTAGTAATCTGAATATTGAACCTGCAAGCACAAGCGTTTCATTTAGTGCAACTGCAATTACAACCGGTAAAAATCGCCCCTTAGAATCCATCGCATTGCTGATGAAGAATATCCAGGGATCGAAAATTCTTACCACTCCTACTTTATCTTCTGCGAACCAAACAAAAATTAACAATTTAACTGGATATACTTTTCAAATTGAAGCCAAATACAATCCTGAGGCTGCCGCCGGATTACAGGCTTCTAAAGAAGGGGAGTGATTAATAATGAATTTTACAGCTCCGATGAAAGTTGTTCTCGCCTTTGTTCTCATTGTCGTAATTGCACTTGGGTTCTGGGTTTTAGATTGGCAGAAAAAAATGGGTGAAGTAAAGCAATTGGATATTTCTTTACAACAGAAGGATGAACAATATCAAAAAGCTCAGCAAATGGTAGCCGACCTCCCCAAGGAATTGGAAAAAAAGGAAGTGCTCACCAGATCTTTGCAAAGTTTGATTCGGGAACAAATTGCCCCCGAACCTTTAGAAGTGTTCGTCCCGGCATATCTTACATCCATTGAGGATCTGGTTATTACTGAAAGAACCAAGATGAGAGATAATTCTTTTAGCTTGATATCAATTACTCCAGGTGCATTGGTCACCTCAGGAGGAGCTGCGAAACCTAAAGTCGAGGGACAGCAACAACAACCTGAAGGTGGAGAAGTTTTGAAAGGTTACCCCACTAGAACCTTTCAAATGAGCATGAAAGGTAAATATACCACTTTAATTGATTTTCTTTATCAATTGGGAGCTCTTAAGTTAAAACGGCTGGTAACGATTGAACGAATTTCCCTTAGTCCTGGGGAATCTAAGCCGGGACAATCTCCGGTTCTTACCATTAATATGCCGATAACTGCTTATCTATGGCAGGGAGGTGAAACGAAGTGAATAATTTCTCCTATAAGTGGCTGACAATTGCTGGTATCGCAGGGATTGCGTTGGTTGGTTGCCCACAAAAAACGGCGCAAACTCCCACTAATCCGGAGCAGCCACCGGCAGTTGCAAAAGAAGTTACAATAACTCCAAGCATTCCCACATCCAGCTCGGTAAATCCTGGTGAAGCCGCCGCAGTCAATACGCCTGTTGCGAATCCCACTCCAGTGCTTTCACCAACGCCAACTCCAGAAGCAAAAGTTATGAGTTCGACTTTAATTAAAGGAAAGCGTTTGGATCCATTTGTTGTGCCTAGACTTCAAGGCCCTTCGATTCTTAAAGATGAATCTGTCGGCAAATCCAATGAAAATGTAAATGGTTCTCCATTTGTAGTGAGCGGAATATTGCTTTCCTCCGCGGGGAATTATGCTATTCTATACAACAATAATCTTAGTAAAAATGTCATTGTTAAAACCGGCGATTTCATAGACCCGGAGAAACAATATAAAGTAAGCTCCATTACCGCTAACCAGGTTATCGTGGCCTTTGGGAAGCAAACTGAAAAATTAAGTATAGCAAGTTTTGAGGATAGAGGTCCTTACCCTGGCAAACAAATGAAAGCTAGTAATGCAAATACTGAAGAAAAAGAATCATCGGCACCTACAATGAATGAAAACCAAGAAACCAGCCCAAATGCGGAAAATACTCCCCCTCCCCCGCCGCCGCCTGGTGCTGGTAAGCCGGGTCAAATAACCAAACCTGCTGGCAATGAAAGTAATGTAAGGTAACTAAATATTAAAATAATAAACGTTAATTAGGAGGTGTAAAGGTAAATGAGAAAGAGCAGCTTAACATTGTTGGGGTTACTCCTGATTGTGTTGCTGGCAATGGCACCGGTGATGGCCGCTAGCGCCCAAATTACTGATGTAAAAGTAACCGATGTCAAAACGGCACTCAAGGTGGTAGTGACATCCGATACCCAGGTAAAGTATCGGACTATGAGGATGAACAAACCTAAGATGGCTTTGGTACTGGAGGTTTTCCCGGCCAAAATCGCAAGCAATCTGCCCAAAATCATCCAAGTTAATCAGGGGTTGGTAGAACAAGTCAGAATTGCTCAGTTTTCTGAGCGGCCTGACATTGTTAGAATCGTTCTTGATTTGATTTCGCCAGCAGAATTCAATGTAGTGACATCACCGGACAAGAAAACCTTAAATCTTGTAATGAACACTCTGAAAATTGCCGATAATCAAAAAACTATAAAAACGGAAACCAAACCGGTAACCGAAGTAGCAAAACCTGCCAAACCGGTAGTTCAATATACAACTAAATCAGTGGCGCAGGAAACCGCGAAACCCGCTAAGTTGGTGGTAAAAAAAGAAACCACTAATATGCAGGAAGTGGCTAAACCGGCTAAGTCTGTTGACAAAGTAGAAGCCAAACCGGTAGAAAAACCAGTTTTGGTTAAACCTGAAGTCACCAAACTGGAAACTCCCACCGCAAAACCGGTGGTGGAAATAAAGACTGAAAAGAAACCTATCGCTTTAAAAATGACAGAAGTGTCCAAGAAAAGCAAACCCAAGGTTTCGATTAGAAGAGAGCCGCAAAAGAAAACAATTTCTTTGGATTTTGAAGGTGCGGATCTACTCTATGTAATCAAACTCCTGGCCAAGGAAATCGGCATTAACATGGTAACTGACCAGACGGTAAAAGGTGAAGTTACTATGTCGCTCAGAAATGTAACCCCGGAAGCTGCTCTTAATCTAATCTTGAAAATGAGCGGATTTGAAAGCAAAAGGGTTAATAATACCATTATCGTTGGAAGCAAAGATACGATTGATAAAATTCCTAACGATATTATGAAGAAGGGTATTGAAAAAACCGTCACTCAGAAAATTTACTTAAATAACGCTGATCCTCAAGCTTTGGCCGCTCGTTTATCCGATGCCTATCCTAATGCTGTTATAAAGCCGATGGGTGCAATTCGTGGTTTAGAAGTTACTGCTCCCGTTAACCAGATTATTGAAATCAAACAAGCTGCATCGCAATATGATATCGCTCAAAAATCAGTTGCCGGTGGAACGATCGAAAAACCTAGAGAGCAAACTGACTTTGTGCAATTGAAATTTAACAAAGCCAAAGAAATGCTCGAGTCATTGAAATCATTAAATTTGATTCCTGCCACCAACTTTACTGCTATCGCCGATGAAAACACCAATATGCTGATTTTCAAAGGCAGTGAAGATGCCATTCGGCAAATCAAGGATTATATCTCTAAAATAGAATTATCCAAGATTCGTCAAATTGTCCGCCTGGACGTTAAAGTAGTTGACCTGACTGAACTGGGTTCCAAGGAATTGGGTATGACTTGGTCTGGTGGAACTCAAGCCGGCGGTATGGGGTCGATGGGAAGCCTTACCTGGAGTGAGCATCGCAACGGCGCAATCGAAACCGATCCGCTTAGCACAACAACAACATTTGTCAATGACATTGGTATCGGATATTTTTCCAGAAGCCCGATTACTCTCTATTCAACAATAGTTTTCCTGGTAAGCAAGGGAGATGCAAGAGTAGTTGCTTCACCTACAGTTTCTACGATTAGTGGAAAAGAAGCTGTGGTTAAGGTTGGGGAAACCTATCCTTACGTATTCCAAGATCCTCGTTCGGGACAATATCAAGTCCAGAACATTGAGTACCTTACCAGGCTTACTATTACACCGACCATTACTTCCGAAGATTATTCCATTACCGAACCTGATAAAGTTTTATTGGATGCCGATATCGAAGTGAATGATCAAAAAGGCACCGAAACGACTTTAAAAATCCCCATCAAAGGAACTAAGGCGGTTAAAACTCAAGTGGTAGTCCGTTCCGGGGAAACTCTGGTAATCGGAGGACTAATGTCAGTGGATGATGAGTACTCCGTGGCGAAAATTCCTCTTCTTGGAGACATACCGTTAATCGGGATTTTCTTCCAAGATAAAAAGATTGTAAAATCTACAAGAGAAGTGGTTATTATGATTACTCCGACGATTTTAAGAGAAGGTGTATCCGAGTAACTTCTTAACAAACAATAAAAAAAGGCAATCAATTGATTGCCTTTTTTTATTGTAATTTAGTCTTGAATTTTTGCTGTGTAAAATGACCGTTAAGGCTTATTTTTCTAGACATCAATAATTCATTATGGTATAATAAATTATTCTTATAAGGTGGTGCAAAAGATTGGCTGAGGATATACACGGTCTGGTTAAAGGTGCACAGGAAATGTTTGATGACCATCAATGGGAAACAGCCCTAGGCGCCTACCAAAAAATAATGAGCTTGGATCCGCAAAACGATGACGCATGCAACAAAATTGCAGAAATTTTCAGCATTCGAGGCCAAATCAGCAAGGTTATAAACCAATATTTTACATTGATGGACATCTTGGAATCCAAGGGTGAGTTAGATTCAGCCATCGAAATTTCTTATTGGATCGAGAAGTTGCAACCGGAGAATGTGGATGCCAGACAACGCAGAATTGCAATTTTACGCAAGAAAGATGACAAGCTACGGGTAGAAGAAGACTCCCTTAGATTAAGTCATCTATATATAAAATTAGGTTATGGTGAAAAATCAATTGCCTTATTAAAGCAATTGCAACAAGATAATCCAGACAATTTAGATATCGGCCTGCAATTGGCTGAAATGTATCTTTCTTACGGCTACATACAAGAAGGAATTGCTCAGTTCCGAAAAAATGCTCAAGCACTTATGGAACAGGGGGAGTTGGCAAAAGCAGCAGAAGCATTTAAACGCATGAAAGTTGCTCATTCGGAAGACCAGGATTTACTTTTCACGTTAGGAAATCTTTACTTTAAACTAGGAAAACTAGACGATGCCGAAAGTGAATATCGGGCGATATTAAGATATAACCTAAATAATATGGAGGTATTAATCGCCCTTGGTTGTGTTTGCCAACAAAAAGGAAATTTCCAGGATGCCAAACTAGCTTTTAGAAAAATTTTATCCATCAATCCTCAAGATATAATTGCTAAAGAGAAATTGGGCGAAATTTTTCAGGCTGAAAACCAAATCTCCGAAGCAATTAAAAACTATCTGGCTGCCGCCCATTCTTATCAGTTAGGCGGTGAACCGGAAAGGGCCATTAAACTATATCGCCGGGTTCTGCTTTTGGATCCAACCAACCCTACTGCAACTCGAGAACTTACAAATTTAGGCGTTTCTTTCGAGCCGGAAAATGAAGATGATTTAGCTATCCCCCAGCCATTGGTGAAACCCGCGGCTAAATTACTTGAAGAAACAAGTTTTAACCAATCAACAGAATATGAAGAACTTTCTACTTCTATAAAGCCTAAACTACTAAAGCCGTTAATTCCGAAAGCCAATCTTTTTAAAGATCGTCCCGCACGTTCCGGAAGCCTAATGCCCAAGCCTGGTTTATTTAAACCCACTCTTACCGAGGAGGGCCGCGCGAACTACCCTTTTTCCCAGGGTACGGAGAAGCCCAGGCTTAACTGGAAGCCTTTGCTGCTATCCAAGAAGCTGATCTCGGAACCTGCGACTGAAGCACCTCATACAGAACCTCAAGCCGGGATGAATGTTGAAGAAATCACTGCTAAAGAAATTTTAGCAGAAGAGCTGCCTAAAGAAGAAATTCCGGCTAACGTTGCGTTAGTTTCCTCCCCTACTCCAGCTCTTCAATTAGATGTTCTGAACGAAGAAATTCTAGCCCAAGAATCAATTCTGGAAGAAATACCCCATGTTGAAACAGTACCGGAAGAACCAACGATCTTAGTTGAGACGGTGGTCAAGGATATCCTTACTGAGCAACAGGAAGCAATGATTCAGGAGACTCTCACGCAAGAGGCTCCGATTGAAGAAAATCTGAGCCAGGAGCCAACTCTGGAAGAAATACCCCTTGAGAAAATTTTACAAGAACCCGTTGCGGAAGAAGTCACTTCAGTTGAACTGGTATCTAAAGAAATCGTCGCGGAACAGCCTATTGAAGAAGAAATATTAGCAGAAGCAATCGTTGAAGAAATGACTGTTGGCCAATCAGATGGCATGGTTCAAGAAGCTCTTGGAGAAGAAATACCCCTTGAGGAAATTTTACAAGAACCCGTTGCCGAAGAAGTCACTTCAGTTGAACTGATATCTAAAGAAATCGTCGCGGAACAGCCTATTGAAGAAGAAATATTAGCAGAAGCAATCGTTGAAGAAATGACTGTTGGCCAATCAGATGGCATGGTTCAAGAAGCTCTTGGAGAAGAAACTGCGGTTAAAGAAATTCTAACCCCGGGGCCAATTACCCAAGACATTATCCCCATTGAACCAGTTGCTGAAGAAATCATCATGGTACAACCGGAAGAAATTATCACCTTAGCCGAGGCAGGGGGCGAAGAAGTCATTGGTGAGCAACCGGATGCCATGATTCCGGAAGCTCTAGCAGAAGAAACTATGGTTGAAAAAATCATAACTCAGGAGCCTATTCTAGAAGAAATTCTCCTGCCTGAACCAATGAAAGCTATGACCAATATTGCTGAGGGTACAGAAACTTCTGGGTCAGAAATAGTTGAACCGGCAGAATCCATTGCTTCATCTCAAGCAGACTTAGACCAAAAAGAACAAATAACAGAGGAACGCCCGGTCGGCAATATCCTACAAGAATTAGTAGGGCGCTTTATTAACATTCCGGTAGAGGAGATTTCTGAAGTCGCGAAAGAAAAACTTTTGCCGCTTGATGAAACAGAAATATCATTCAGTAATCTTCCGGAAATAAGGCCTATTATCACATCCCCATCCCCGGAAGCTTCTCCCGTAGAATTAATCACACTTGACAAATTGCCGGATTATCTTAAAAAAGGTGACATCGGCAAAGGCATAATTGCTTTACAACAAAGTTTAGAAGAAAATCCGCAAAATATTGAAATCCGCTTAAAACTAGCTAAATTAGCCTTGGATTATGGTTTACTTGATCTGGCGGAAAAAGAAATCGCCGAATTAATTAGCCAATCGCCCATGAACAGCGATTACTACGAGCTTCAATTGCAGGCTTATTTATTAGGCGGTAGATTGAAAATGCTGGATCATGCACTTTATGCCTTGGCACAACTCTATGAAGCCAATCATTTAACCGAAAAACTAGCAGTTCTCTATCAGAATATTTTGGCATTGGAACCTGAAAATATTACCTCCAGGGAAGCGCTGGCACAAATCTATTTAACCGAAAATAATGTTGATGTTGCTCTTTATCATTACCAGAAAGCCGGAGAATTACTTTTGAAAAACGAAGTTCCGGATGAAGCAATTCGCATCTACCGGAAAATTTTGGATTTAAAACCTGAGGTTAACGTTCAAGAGAAATTAGCGCAAATCTATGTTGAATATAATTACGCCCCTGAAGCTGTAGACGAATTATCGAAACTGGGCGGGTTTTATCTGGAGAATAACCTCTGGCCTAAAGCCGTTAAGGCCTATGAGCAAATCGTCATGCTATCCCCGAAAAACATTGTCGCTCATGAAAAACTTGCCGATTTATACCAAAAAATCGGCAATCAAGAAAGTCACTTACAAGAAAAGTATATATTGGGTAATCTTCATAACGAAGAAAAAAATATCATCGAGGCCCAAAAAATCTATGAGGAAATTCTGAAGGAAAGAAGCGACTTTTACGAGGTTCGCCGTAAACTGGTGGATTTATACTTAGCCATGGATGAACACAAGCGGGCTGTTCGAGAAGCGCAAATCTTGTCGGAAGTTTATTTCGAAAAGAAGAAATTCGATGCTGCAATCAACTTATATGAAACACTAGTAAACGGAATCTCCCAAGATTTAACCCTCCGAGAAAAACTTATGCAATTTTATATGCTTAAAGGAGAGCGAGAGAAGGCTATCCAGGAAATGTTAATCCTGGGACAAGCCTATGAAGAAAATGGGGCTTGGGAGGAAGCTGGAAGAATATTTAAAAAAGGGCTTTCAGTCGATGATAAAAACCATCTTTTCCATTATCATTTGGCCAGATATTATGCGGAATTTGAAAATACTCATACCGAAGCCATCAAAGAGTTGGAAAAAGTTTTTGAGCTAGAACCTAAAAATCAAGTTGCCATGGATTATTATGCTCGCTTTTTACTTAAAATTGAAAAAATTCAGGAATTAGTCGAACTATTCGGCCGGCTGATTAGTTACAATGAGGCTTATCAAGAAATAAAAACTAAAATTTTATCCGAACTAAAACAACAAATAATAGAACATCCAGACAGCATGGAAACGATTTTTACACTGGGAACAATATATCGACATCTGGCAATGATTGACGAAGCTATTGAGCAGTTTCAAGTAACCCGCAAATCGCTTGACTACCGCTTGGCTTCTTACAATATGCTAGGCTTATCTTTTGCCGCCAAGCCGGGTAAAAGCATGTTTGATACTGCTGTTAAGCAATTCCGAAAAGGGATTGATGAAGCGAATTTTTCTGACGAAGATAAAATTGAATTAATCTACAACCTAGCTAAAACTCACGAAAATTTCGGCGAACTTTCTGAAGCACTTCAATACTACAATAGAGTGTTGGCCATTGACATCAATTACCGTGATATCAAACAAAAAATTACTCAAATTGAAGAAGAAATGTCCGGTTCGTCAAAAGTCAGACGGCTTAGACAACGCGAGGCCGGTGATTAATTATGAATATGAAGCAAGGCAAAAATCATGAAAAAAACCAGGCATTAAAAGGGGCTGAAGAACTCTTTCATCAAGGCAAATGGCGGGAATCTTTGGATAAGTACAGGGAAATCTTAGAAAATGACCCTACCAATTCACAAGCTCATAGCAATATTATTAATATTTGCCTTAAAAGAGGAGATTTTTCTAGATTAATCCAGGAATATCTAGATTGGGCAAAAATTGAAACCGAACAGAATCGAATTGAAGAGGCTCTTGCCATATATCAGGACTTGCTTAACCTGGAAAACACCATTGAGAAAAAAAGTTTTCTAGTGGGACAGAAAGGTGGCAGCGAGGGAATACACCAAGTAAAAGAACAAGTAAATAAAGTACGCCCATTGGCATTAATTGCCATGGGAGTCCTATATTTACGTAAAGGTAACTTGGACGAAGCAATTCAGCATTTGGAACCAGGAGTCGAATCGGATCCCTCTAATCCTGAAGGACGGCTAGCTCTTGGCCAGGCTTACCTCAAAAAGGGAATGGATCGGGAGGCTACCGGTGAATTTCAAGAAGTGGTGCGGCTTTCTCCCGAGGAAGCTGCATTTGCCTATGAAATGCTGGGTGAAATATTTTTCCGTGGCGGTAAGCCACCTCATACCGTATTGGTCTGGTTTCGGAATGCTGCTCAACTTTATCATAAGAATCAAAAATATCCCGAGGCCATAAGAATTTACGAGAAAATCCTTACTCTTCAACCGGAACAAAAAGAAAGCCTTGCCCATTTAGCCGACATTTATGTAGAGCTTAATGAAATCAAAAAAGCTACCGAAATTTATGAGCAACTAATTTCTCTTTACCAAAAGGAAGGCCGTCAAGATACTGTAAATACGCTTTATGAGAAAATCCTTAACTGGCAGCCGGAAAACCAGGAAATTCGTTATAAAGTGCTTGACTTCTACCGTCAGGTATTACAAAAAGACTCTTCTAATTTAAATGCCCGCAATAAAGTTATCGGCCATCTTTTAAAATTGGGAGAAGCTGAGGGAGTAATCCAGGAATTTCTGCTGCTGGCAGAAGCCTATATTGAAAAAGGCATGTTAGACGAGGGAGAACAGGTCGGCCAAAAATTGCTGGAAATGGACCCGGAAAATATTGCCTGCCGGGAGATTTTAGCCAAATCTCAGCTAAAACGTAATCACCAGGAATTGGCACTAGCTGAATATTTTAAAATAATTGAAATCTTGAAAAGGCGACAAGAGAAAGATCAGGCACACGAATTCCTAAAAAAATTAGTGTCTATCTTCCCGGAAAGATCTGATATACATTACCATATCGCCCTTTCTCACCTGGAACGTGAAGAAAACGCATTAGCGCTGCAGGAATTGAATCAGGTTCTTGAAAAGGATCCGCAAAATATTGATGCTCTGAAAGCCAAAGCGAAATTGCTGACCAATCAAAACAATCTTGATGAAACATCACAAATATTATCGCAACTTTTAAGCTTAGAGCCGGATAATATAGAATTTAAAGAAAATTTACTTAATTTGAAACTTCGCTCCGGAGATCTAGTCGAAAGCAAGCGGCTGGTGGGACAGATCAGCGATCTTTATTCCACAAAGGGGAATCTGGACCTTGCCTTAAATATTTGTGAAAAAGTTCTGGCTTATTTGCCGGAAGACCGGGATATTAGAGGCAAAATCGGGGAGCTCTATCTAGTAAAGGGAGATACCCAATTAGCCCAAAATCAACTAATTTATTTGGCGAATCTCTACCAAAAAGACGAAAATTGGGCTGACTCTCGAAGAACGTGGGGAAAAGTTGTTGCTTTATCCCCCCAGAATCTTGGCGCCAGCTATAGCTTAAGCAAGGTCAATGCTAAGCTGGGAGCCATTCCTGAAGCTATCGAACAATTAAATACTTTATCAGAAGTGTACACCCAAAAAAATCTCAAACATCAGGCTATTAATATTTTAAACGAAATTATTAATCTAACACCAGATACCACAACTTATCGAAAACAACTCATCGATTTGTTGTTGCAACAAGGCAAAGCCGATGAAGCGACGGTTCATTACAAATTCATCCTACGCACTTTCCTGGAGAACCAGTTATTGGAGGAAGGGCAAAAAATCGCAAAAGAATTAATTAATCTTAATCCTTTTGACCTGGACCTAAGGGAAGATTTAACCATGATTTATACCGAGTATGGTTATTATCTCCAAGCCCAGGAATTACTTAATGAACTTTCTGCTAATTATTTACAGCAAGGTGAATTGGAAAAAGCCGTAGAATTGCTCAATAAGGTCTCGGATCTTTTCATGCGCCAGGAAGATTTTAATTCGTACTGGGAAGCCAAAGAGAAAATTGTAAATATCTTCATAACCGGAGGTTGGTTTAGCCGGGCTATTTCTGAAGCTAAAAAAGTAATCGCTGGCGAACTAAAAGATTGTTTGTTCACCAGAGCCGGCAGTTTGATTAAAAAGCTGATTGACGTTAATTTACGAGAAAACAAACCGGAACAAACTATTGAAATATTATCGGATATAGCTAAAGAATTAGAAGCCCAAGAACAATTAGAGGGTCTGCTGTTCATAAAAGAACAATTGGTTGATTTGCTAGAAAAATCAAACGATCAACGAAAAACCGCAGAAATTTATCTTGACCTGGCTGAAACTTATCTCAGCCTGGACCGTTTTAAAGATTCCTTAAGAACCCGTAGCAAAGCATTGCAATATTATAACCTGTTGAATGAAGATACACTCGCCATTGCTCAATATTTGCCCTTGATCGAACTTCAACTGAAAGAAGGGCATCTGGAAGAAGCTTTGGAATTGTTTTATAAGGCCAATAAGAAGACCACCGGCGTTGAGATCTCACTTCAAATGGCGGAATTCCTTTATCGAAACGATTATGTCAAGGAAGCAATCGACATGTTTGATCAAGTATTGCTTGATGAACCGAAAAATGCAAAAGCTATGGGATACCTCTCCCTAATTTATTTTAACAAGGGACATAACAATAAAGCCCAGGATTTCTTAAAACAAACCCTGGGGTATGGAAACACCCGGGAATTATTTAATGAAGTAGTTGAGATATTAGTAGCTAAGCATGCCAAGGATGAGCGCTGGATTACTATTGGGAATCTATACAAAGACCTTGGTTTTATCGGCGAAGCAATCGCTAGTTATCAAAAAGCTAAGTCGGGTTTAAAAGTGGTCGATGCTTTTAATCAAACTGGAGAGCTGCTGCGCCGTGAAGGTTATCTTGAATTAGCTGAGCAGGAATTTCAAGAAGCTTTGGAATTGCCGGGTTTGATCGAAGACGATGACTTGGATTTAAGATACAACCTGGCTCTTACCTATCAAGCCCAAGGCAAAACCCAATTGGCTTTAAACGGCTTGCAAGAAATTTATGCGGTTAATATCCGCTACAAAGATGTGGCTGAAAGGCTCAACCAAATCACGGACTAAAAGGAGGGTCTTTTATTTCCTCGTTCCTAAAATTGTTTTTAAGTCCGGACAACTTATCTCCGATTCTCCGGTTGCACTTATTGCAAAATTTTTTTTGGGGACTATGTTTAATCCTGGCGATGCTTTTGGTCTGGGATTGTCTGGCGCAACTGAAAAGCAAATCTCAAAACCCAAAGGAGGGTAAATAATAAAATGGATATTCCTCGGGGGAATCCTTTGTTTGAGGAAAAAGAATTAGCATTTGCAGATATTCGAACGTTGCTTGATAATTTGGAGCAAGAGGGGATTACCGGTTATGTTAATTTTTTAAATGAAAATTCTAAACTATTCATCTTTTTCAACCACGGACGGATGGTTAGAAGCTTTGAGGCTAAAAAAGAAGGCTTGAAGGCAAACTTGCCTGAGCGCCTAATAAACCGAATTAAAGGCAAAAGCATCACAACCTCGGTGTATATCCTTTCCTCAATGATTGTTGGAGTATTAAGTAATTTTTTCGCATACAACTCGTTATACTTGGATTATTCTGCCAAAAGAAAAGAATTTAACCGGATTATGGATGGACTGGAAAAGGATGAATATTCCGGAATCGTACAGGTAATTGCTTCCAATCAAAATAACTATTTAATCTTGGATCACGGCAAAATTGTTCTTGATGAATTTGCGGAAAATTATGCTCAAATCATATGCGGAACCGGGGATTACAATAAGCTGCTCAATCTTATCAATACCAACCCGGTTAAAGTCAATGTCCTGGGAGAACGCGCTAAAGTCGTTGATGATAAGCGCAAAAATCTTGACGACAATCTAAATAAAATGAAACAACTTAGCATCAAGAAAGAACGTAGCATGTTTTCCGGGGGTCTGGAAGTGAAAGTTGATGAATACCTGCTCCATGAATGGCGGGTAAAACCTGGAGGGCACCTTCAGGTCGAGGTAGAAACAGCTGATGGGAATTCGTATATTTTCAAATGCGGTGGAGTTAAAAAACTGGGTAGCTATATCGCCTTTTCTAAAAATGTGTTGGCTAAATATAAATTTCAAGAGGGGCAACCGGTTACCGTTAAGCCTGTCGCGGAAGATTAAGTGAGGAGGTGAATAATGCCTGAACAGATCAAAGAGTTTTTACAATCTTTTAGGAAGATTGATAAAGTTTTAGGGGTAATGTTGTTAAACCATGACGGTGAAATCCTCGCAAAAATAATCACTTCTGATAATCAGCCGGATATTTTAGAGCAGGAAGTTTTTGCCTGTTTTCAGTTGGGTGAGAAGTTAGGAGATTTATTGAAGCTGGGGAATCTTAATCAATCTTATCTTGAATACCCTAATTCCAATTTCACCTCGGAAACCATCAGAAATAAGAATAATCAAGCAATGCTTCTCATTATCATTTCCCAAGAAGGGGTTAATTTAGGACGTATCCGGATGGAAATCCGGAGAGTAAAGAAAATGCTGGAAGAAGTTCCGGCATAAAGGAGGTTCCGTCATTGATCCGTCTGGATGAACGTCTGGAAAAGTTAAATAAACGTGTAGCCGAAAACCCCCAAAATATTGAAAGTTGGCTTACACTGGCTCAGGCCAATTATTACCGGGGAAACTACCTGGAAGCCATTTCGGCTTATGAACAAATCACTAATATCGATCCACAACTTTGGGAAACTCAATTAGGTATTGCTCAAATTCTGGAAGAAATCAAGCAATACCAAAATGCGCTGCAGATTCTAAATAAATATGCAGTGGAGCATCCCAATGAAGTCTTCGGCTACCTGCTCTTTCTTAAATTCCAAAATAACCCAGAGATAAAAGAAGGACTTGGTGAACTGTCGGCTCTTTATAAAAAATTCTCTCCGGCTAAGGAAAATATAGATTTGGCCATTAAATCTACTGGTAACAACTTACCTATAATTGAAGAATTTATAGAAGACCTACAAACCCTCGAAAATCCTTCCATTCTTGATAAGTTTTTAAAAACCACCGCCGAAGCACAAAAAGAACAATTAAACGAGGACTTGAAAAAATTGAAAGAATTGGAAAAGAAGGCTAAGCCTATGACAGGCGGTGAATTATCACAGCTTTCCAGCCAAATGGAAACCGTAGCCCAGGAGCTCAATGCCTCTCCCCTTGAGCAAGAAATAAAAGAATTGCTTAATGCTAAAGGGATAATTTTAGCGGTCATTCTTGATCGCAAGGGGGCAATAAAAGCCCAATTCGTTAAAGAAGATAGCTTTGAAGGCAACTTACAACAAATTTTTAAAGATGCAGGCGAGGTACTGCAGAATATCCAAACTATAAATAATTTACACTACTGGCTTCTGGAGTATGACCATGGTTTACTGGTAATCTACAATCTTAATCAAGACTGGTTTTTGATTTGTCAAGGCATGTTGGGCACTAATTTCGGAGCGCTTCGTTATATGATTGAACAAAAGAAACAGACTCTTTGTTCGCTATTACCTGGAGGAGGTTCTTGAGACCTCCTCGCAACTTGATTACCGCCCTGCTTTTTTCCCTGGCGGTGTTTCTACCCCTGATGTATGGTGGAAGGTCTTTGGAAGGTCTGCTTTTATTAAGATTGATCGTTACCGGAATTGCCGGATATTATTTTTCAACGGTTAAAAACTGGCGTAGCTTTCCTGGCTATTTAATTCCAACTGCACTATTATTTTTCGCTTGGGCTGGAATTTCATCGCTCTTTTCTTCAGCGCCTTATCTCAGTCTTGACTACTTTTTTATGCTTTTCCCTGGTTGTTTATTTTTTATTTTGACCTTTCAAACATGCTCGGATCAATTAAATCAAAAAACCGCCCTGGGGTTAACCTTGGCTGGAGTATTGCTTTGCGCAGGGATAGGGATCAGTATGTTCGTGATTACCCATCCCTTTTATGGCACTCCCATGCACTCAACTTTTTACCAGTCCAATGCCTTTGCCGCATATCTGTTATTATTCATTCCCCTTTTTTTGTCAGGTATGTTATTATCTGAAGATCCAGTCATCCGAAGCATATCGGCAATATGCTTCTATATACTAGGCCTTTGCTTATGGATGAGCTATTCCAGAGCGGGATGGATTTCTTTTGGAATTGTTTGTCTGATTTTTCTAATTATAAATTTAAAGGCGCTTTTGCTGAATTACCGTCGTTTCTTAATTTTGTTTATCGTGGTGGCGGGAATCTTTATCACCGGTTCAGCTTTAACCAGGCAGGAAACCCCAATTGAGGCTCCTGCCGTAAATAAAATCCATACCGATCTATTGATCAGCAACAATGACAGTTCGGTGGCGGCCAGAATTAGTTTCTGGAAATCAGCCATAAGAATGGCTCAAACACATCCCTTTTTGGGGATAGGCTTTGAATTGTTCTCTCGTTATTATCCGATGTACCAATCCGACCCCAGGTACTTCGGCAAGTATGCTCATAGCTCCCTGTTGGAATTTTGGTGCGAAACGGGTTACCCGGGGGTTATGTTTTTGCTGGCCTTTATTGCCATCTGCTTTGTTTTTTTGTACCATGGATGGATTCTTCAAAAAAATCGAACTAACGGGTTTGTTTATTCGGGATTATTATTGGGTTTAATCGGCGCATTAATTCATAGCTTTGTAGATATGGATTTCAAATACCCTGCATTTATCATAAGTTTCTTGGCAATTTTATCCTTGCTATTGTCCTCAATTGAACCTAACTCAGTTCACCCAATAACGTCCCCATTTAAGATTAGATTGTTCAGAATTTCAGGACTGCTATTGCTGCTCCTATTACCTATCTTTTTCCTGGATTATTTTTCGCAAAAAAACCTGGAAAAAGCTATCTTCTTCAGAGAAAGGGGGAATCGGGTATTAGCATACCAACATCTTGTTCTTGCAGGCAAATTAAATCCCTTTACACCGGAAATTTACTACCAAAAAGCCGACATGGACTTCCTAAAATTTCTATATAAACATAATCAAGCTGACCTTGAATCAGCTTTTCGCAATACCGAACATCTGATCAAGCTGGATAGCCACAAGGCTTTTGCTTATTATTTTGCAGCCCAAATATTACACTCGGGACCAGCTTATGTGCAGGCTCTAGAGAAAGCGATTCAATTGGATCCTTTAGGTTTCCCCATGTTCTACAATGATTTATCTTTTTATTATTATCAAAACAACCAACTGAATAAAGCTTTGACTACCTTGGAAACCCTTATGAATTTATACAAAAATGTTCCACTAAACGAGTTCCTATTTTTTCGCCAGGATTCTTTAAAGCCCCAATTCAGTGCTTCTTTCACTATTTTAGGCGATATTTGGGTAAAAAAATGTAATCTTGTCAAAGCTAAAAAGGCTTATTCACAAGCGATTTCTTATGATCCCAAAAATCCAGATCCCTATCTGGCTTTGGGAATTTTGGCTTTTCAGGCAGGTAAATATCCGCAAGCCATAGTATTCTTTGATAAATGCATAAAATTAGAGCCTGATTATTCCCCAGGATGGCTGCTTCTGGGGGCTGCTTGTAAAAAAGCTGGATTTTCTAAAAAAGGTAATGACTATGAAACTAAGGCACTCCGCATATCGCCACATTTAAATAAAAAAAATATTTTAAGAAGGCTTTTACAGGAAAATGGTAGATAAAAAAATAAAATTATTATTGGTTAATCCGCCGGTTACTTTACCACCCGGCTTTAAACCAGTTTTGCCTCCTCCTATTTCACTAGCCTATTTGGCATCAGCCCTGTCCCGCTTTGACTCTTTTGAGGTATTCCTTTATGACTGTATGCTTGACGAAAATCATGAATCAATTTCGGATGACTTAATTCGTTGGGGGAAAAAGTCTGAAGACCTGGAAACCTATCTAAAAGAAACCCAACCGGACCTGGTAGCGATAACCGCCATTTATTCCGATCAGGAAGACAATATCTTGCTGGTCTGTAAAGCCGCAAAAAAAGTAGCTGAAGAAATTAACAAAAAAATCCTTACCATTGTCGGAGGCCCTCACGCTACCGCCTTGCCTGAAAAATTATTAGCCAATCTTGAAGTTGATTTTGCCATTATTGGAGAAGGCGAGTATTCTCTATACCAGCTATGTCGAGCTTTAAACTTGAACGAAAGCATAATTAAAATCAAGGGATTGGCCTTTCGAGATTTTACGGACAAGGTGATCCAAAACTCCAGCACCGATTATCTGGACGATTTGGATTCTGTGCCTTTCCCTGCGTATAATTTACTTGATGTTGAGTACTACGCCAAACATAACTGGTATGGCGGAGAATTAAAGAAACATTATTTTGTTCCCATTGTATTATCCAGGGGCTGTAATGAGAACTGCATTCATTGCATGGTTCCGAAAATGTTCGGGAAAGCCAGACTGCGTTCAGCTCAAAATATTCTCGAGGAACTGGAATTTTTATATCGGCGGTATGGAATTAGAGAATTTCACTTCCAAACATCCCAATTTTTCTTAAACTTGATCTGGGCCAAGACTTTTCTAAAAGCGTTAAAAGCTAGTGGAATTAAAATTTCATGGACTTTCCATAATCCAGTAATTTTCGGTGATTTTGATGCTGAATTAATTAATTTAATGAAAGAAACCGGTTGCTATCAAATCTGGTTGGATATTGGGTCTGGGGATCAAACTATTCTTAAGGATAAACTTCTGCGTCCGGGAGATTTGAATCGTCTCAAACAATTCGTTCGTTCATTAATGGCTCATGGAATTAAAGTCAAGGGACTTTTTCAACTTGGGTGGCCGGGCGAAAATAAGGAGCACATTCGTAAAACGGTTAGGTTTGCCAACCATCTGAAACTTAATAATATCCTCTTTCAACCGGTTATTCCCATTCCGGGCACTCGACTTTGGGAAATTTGCCAATTCAAGAAATATCTGGCGCCGAACTTTGAAATACCCAATTTCGCAAAAGATCTACCTTGTCTTAACACCAAGGAATTCAATTCTGATGAAATCAGCTGGTTTATTGATTGGGCTTATTTCAGCATCAACTTAAACAAAACCATTAAGAATCCGATCAAGCTAATTGCTTCTTTTTTTAAAAATGCCTGGATTTTAATCAGCCGACCCAAAACCTTCTGGCAGGAAGTGCAAAAATTTTCCCGGCTATGGAAAGAACGGGTCAAAGATGAGGTCTTTTAGCTAATGAACCCTTTCAAAATCAGTTGCGGGATTATGGCTTATAATGAGGATGTGAATATCGCAAAGCTCCTCAATTCCCTGTTAACTCAGGATTTAATAAATTGCGAATTAACTGAAATTGTTGTAGTGGCCAGCGGATGCACCGACAACACGGAACAAATCGTCAAGGAATATATTCAAACAGACTCTAGAATCATTTTATTAACTCAAAAAAACCGGGAAGGCAAAGCTGCCGCCATTAATTTATGGCTCTCTCGGTTGCCAACCGACATAGAAATCTGCCTGATGGAGTCCGCCGACACCATTCCGGCCAAAGATACGGTAGAAAAAATGATACAACCTTTTCTCAACCCCCAAATTGGGATGACCGGAGCTCGACCGATACCCACCAATTCTCCTCAAACCTTTATGGGATTTCTAGCTCATTTGACATGGGGACTGCACCATCAAATAGCCATGCAGTTTCCGAAACTAGGAGAAATGGTGGCTTTTCGCAACCTAGTAAAATCTATCCCGCAAAAAACTCCAGTTGACGAAGTTAGTCTCGAAGCCGAATTTAACGCTCTAAATTTAGATTTAAAATACATTCCGGATGCCATTGTTTACAATTCCGGTCCTAAAAATATCCGGGATTTCATAAAACAACGTAGGCGTATCTATTCCGGCCATCTATTTGTAAAAAAAGATCTTGATTATGCTCCTGCCACGATGAAAGGCAGTTTAGTCTTTAAAGAGGTTCTTAAGATTATCGAATATACCCCAAGAAATATTATTTGGACTATCGCGGCGATCTGGCTGGAAGCATGGAGCAGAATTTTGGGGTATTATGATTTTCATGTAAAAAAGCACTTGCCTTACAAATGGGATATCGCGAAAAGCACTAAGGAGCTAAAAAGCGTTGACGGAAATTCTGCCCAAAATTCCTCTCTATAATTTATTTCGCTTGACCGGCTTTCCCCGGCTCCTGCCACTTAATTTAACCCTGGGGTTAACTTACCGTTGTAATTCCAGGTGCAAGAGTTGCCGTATCTATGAAAAACAATCGCCGGAATTATCCCTGACGGAATGGGAAAAAATCTTTACCAGCATCGGGAAAGCGCCTTATTGGTTTACCCTAAGCGGAGGAGAGCCTTTTCTGGTTAAAGACCTGGTTGAAATATGCCGGGCAGCTTACCGGATTTGCCGGCCTGGAATTATAAATATCCCTACCAATGGGTTGTTGGTAGAGGCTATCCCGGAGATGACCGCAGCGATTGCCAGGGACTGTCCCAATACCCAAATCATCATTAACCTTTCCATCGATGAAATTGGAGAGCAAGATGATGATCTTCGAGGGGTAAAGAGTGCTTATACCAAAGCCCTGGAAACTTATCGGCGCTTAAGCGATTTAAAGTCCCAATTCTGTAACCTTAATATTGGAATTCATACGGTAATTTCTCGCTTCAATGTGCAGAATTTTCCTCAAATCTACCGAGAATTAATCAAATTACAGCCTGACTCCTATATTACCGAAATTGCCGAGGAACGGATCGAATTGGGAACGATTGGAAGCGGCATTACCCCTGAATTTGAAGATTACTCAAAAGCCATCGATTATCTAATCGACGAAATGAAGAAACAGCATTTAAAAGGGATTTCCAAGATCACTCGGGCGTTTCGCCTTAAATATTACGAAATGGTTAAGCGCGTTTTATTAGAAAAAAACCAAATTTATCCCTGCTTTGCAGGCTTCGCTTCAGCCCAGATCGCTCCTAACGGAGAGCTCTGGTTTTGTTGCATCCGGGCTGAAAGTGTAGGTAATCTGAGGGAATATAATTATGATTTCAAGAAAGCCTGGTTCTCCCAGAAAGCCCGTAATTTAAGAAAACACATTAAAAACAAGGAATGTTATTGTCCCTTGGCTAACGCATCGTATACCAATATGTTGCTTTCCTTCCCTACCCTGGCCAAAGTGGCTGGAGAAATCATCCTTAGTTAAGGAGGCTAAAAATCATGATCGTAGTTACCGGAGGAGCCGGGTTTATCGGAAGCGCAGTAGTTTGGGGGTTAAACCAAAAAGGCATAAACGATATCATCGTGGTTGATCACTTGGGGGAAACCGACAAATGGAGGAATCTCTTGAGCTTAAAATTTTCCGATTATCTGGATCGGGATGATTTCTTACCCGGGTTGCTAAATGGTGAATTTTCAGAGGTCAAAGGAATTATTCATTTAGGGGCCATTACTGACACGACTGAACGGGATTCTAAAAAGCTATTGACCTATAATTTTGAATATAGCAAGAGCCTGGCTCTGTGGTGCAATGAGTACAAAAAACGAATGGTCTATGCCTCCAGCGCCGCCACTTATGGCGATGGGAAGGAAGGCTTTGGGGATAACGATGAGGGTATTTTCAAGCTGAGACCGCTAAACCTTTACGGATTTTCCAAGCAATTATTCGATATCTGGGCTTATCGTCAAGGTTTATTGAAACAAATGGCGGGATTAAAATACTTCAATGTTTTTGGGCCCAATGAATACCATAAGGGAGAAATGCGCAGTATGGTTCACAAAGCTTTCGGCCAGATTAAAGCCACTGGAAGGGTGAAACTGTTTAAATCCCATGTGCCGGAATATTCCGACGGGGGACAATTGCGTGATTTCATTTATGTCAAGGATGTCGTGGAAATGACAATCTGGCTTTACCAAAACAAAGAGGTCAACGGCTTATTCAATGTCGGAACCGGCAAGGCCCGCAGTTTTGCAGACCTGGTGAATGCTGTCTTTTTCGCTATGAATTTAGAGCCTAAAGTTGATTATGTCGATATGCCCGAGCTAATCAGGGATCAATACCAATACTACACTCAGGCTCAAATGGAAAAAATTCGCAAGGCCGGATATTCCAGAAAAACCACCTCGTTGGAAGAGGCTGTGAAAGATTATGTGCAAAATTATTTAGTTAAAGAGGAACCTCATCTTAAGTAACTTGCTTGACAATTATGATAAATTTTTTCTTTCGTTGGAAATTTTTAATTATCGGTTCCCTTATCGGGATACTTTTAATTTGTCTATGGCTCAAAGCCATTGACCTGAAACAAGTTATACTTTATTTACATCATGTTGATATTTTTCTAGTCATCGTATCGCTCTTCTGTTATCTCTCGGCCTATTTTTTGAGGGCTCTAAGATGGAGAAAAATTTTATGGTCAACGGAACAAACTTCGGTAATGGAGATTTTTACTCTATTTATGTCGGGAATGATGATAAATTACTTGTTGCCGCTGAGAGCTGGAGAATTTTCCAAGGGATACTTTCTAAAAATCTCCCGCAACCTGCCAATGTCCAAATCTTTGCCGACTATTTTTTTGGACAAAACTTTCGATCTTTTTCCGATTGTTATTTTATTCATTTTAGTTCCATTTCTTCCCCAGCATATTCATCCCGGAATTGCCAAAATACTAAATGCTGTTTTGGTGGTTTTCATGATTTTAGCGCTATTAATTCTTTTATGCTTGTATCATAAGGCCTGGTCGAGAAAAATTCTAAAATTTCTTGCGCTTTGTTTTCCAGCTTCTTGGCGAGCAAAGATTCATAAATTTATAGACAATTTCATTTCCGGACTGGCCGTAGTTAATAACCGAAAAATTCTTCTTTATGCCTTACTTATGACTCTTCTGGCGCTGGTTATGGATGTTCTTTATATTATGACTATGTTTAAAGCCTTCGGGCAAAAAACTAATATATTGAGCATGCTATTCGGCTACACCGTTTTCAACTTATCGTTTATCTTTCCCACTCCTCCGGCTCAGATCGGTTCAACTGAAGCCATTAACCTGCTGATTTTTAACTTGTTCTTAGGATTAAACCGTAACCTGGTGGCCGCATGCCTGGGCTTTTCCCATCTGCTAACCGCCCTGCTTATCTTTCTCGTTGGATTTATCAGCCTGTTTTATTTGAATATCACAGTTAAAACCGCATTTTCTTTTAAAAATTATTATGGCAAATAAAAACCGCATCTTGATTACCGGGGCTACCGGCTTTATTGGCAATAATCTTATTCCCGAATTATTGAATAAAAACTATTTAGTATCGATAATTGCTAGGAACCCCGATAAATTGGGGGTTAATTTCATTGATAAAGTTGACATTTTAAAAGGCGATCTCGTACAAAAAGAAACTATTCCTCTTCCTGCGCAAACCGATACAATCATCCACTCTGCAGGAATTCTAGGTGGATGGGGAATCCCGGAAGAAAAATTCTGGCGAATTAATCTACAAGGAACGCAAAATCTTCTAGAAACCGCCATTAAAAATAAAATTCGGAGATTTATCTATATTAGCTCGGCTGGTGTATTTGGGCCTCTTAATAACGGCATTATTGCAGATGAAAATTTTCCTTACCAGCCGTCAAATATCTATGAACGATCCAAAGCTGAAGCCAGCAAATTGGTCAAAATGGCAAGCAAACAAATCAACACAAACATTGTTTATCCGGAATTTGTTTACGGACCTGGCGATCTGCATGTTTTAGGCCTTTTTCGCTTAATCAATAAAGGCTTCTTCCCATTATTTGATGGAGGGGAAAGTTTACTCCATCCTACCTATATCGGCGACCTAATTAATGGAATAATACTTGTGCTGGAAAAAGCTTCTAATGGAGAGAGATTTCTCATTACCGGCGAAAAACCGGTTTCCGTAAAAGAACTAGTCACAACCATCGCTCAAGTACTTGAAAGAAAACTTTTATTATTTAATTGTCCATGCGCTTTAGCCGATTTTCTGGTTCGATCTAGTGAGTTGATCGCCAACATTTTCCATATTTCTCCTCCTATTACTTTAGCCCAAGTTAAATTTTTTACAGAAAACCGGTCATTCACATGTGATAAAGCGAAAAATGAATTAGGATATGTTCCCTCTTTTAGCTTAACAAGGGGCATTCAAGCGACCATAGAATGGTATAAAAAGGAAGGCTATTTAAAATGATAAATAAATTTTTTCAGGCAGCCTTAATTGAAGGAGAAGGATTCGGAACCGCTTATGAATATCAAGTCAAAGCTAATCTATTGCAAAAATATTTAAATGAGACGGATCGAGTTTTAATTCTCGGATTGCCGGAAAAATTCGGGGTTTCGGCTAATTTTTTAATATTGGCCGATAAAATGCAAAAACCAATGCTGGTGGTGGACGACAAGCCTGAGCTAATTGCCGAATTCAATAAAGTTAAACAAATTTTAATTGACACCAAGCTCTTGCAACATCCCCAATTAATTGAAAGTAAACTCCTTCCCGGTCTTGCCGAGTATGTTCCGGAAACGAATTATGACCTAATTATAATTCAGAAACTAAACAAGGGTTGGGATGAACAATACTTGAACCGCCTCTTATGCAAGACCAAAAACATTTTTATCTTTGCCCCTAACTCCAACAATTTAAGCCACCAAAAATTTTCCAAACTGGCCGGTATCAACCAGACCGATTTGAAAAAACTATCGGGAAAAATTCTAAATACCGAATTGGGGTTTATCGATTGCCCACCTTTTCCATCAGGTATAAAATTGCAAAGAACCCCTGAGCAAATTCATAAACAGAGTTCTTCATTCTTAAACAAAGCTTTTTGCTCGATTTTCCTCGGTTGCTTAAATATTCTTTGCCGATTGGAAAAAATATTCCCGGCTAAAATTAAAAATAATCATTCTCATATAATATACCTGGCGCTAAAAAATGAGAAAAAACCAGGTCAATAAATCTGTTTATAATGCACAAAGGCAATAAAAATAACGGGCAAACAAGTAATTTTTGCGTTTATTGAAATTAATCATTTGAAATTTTTCCTCCAAATCAACCATTTTTAGAAGAACCAAATAAACTCGAAACCTTTTATTATTGCGGTTATCCTTGACAAAGAAAGAGTTATTCAGCTATACTATTTTAGCTTATGTTTGAGTCCATTCAAGAGAAATTAGGGGCTATATTTCGTCGTTTACGGGGTCGCGGTAAAATTACCGAACAAGACCTTAACGATACTTTGCGTGAAGTTCGCCTGGTCTTGCTGGAAGCCGATGTCAGCTTAAAGGTGGTAAAGGAATTTACCGAAAAAGTCAAGGAAAAGGCCATCGGAGCCGAGGTATGGAAAAGTCTTACCCCGGCCCAGCAAATTATTAAATTCGTTAAAGACCAGCTGGTGGAAATCATGGGAGAAAAAGTTGCCGAGTTGGAACTTCACTCCCAAGTTCCCGCCACCATTATGATCATTGGCCTTAACGGAAGCGGAAAAACCACTACTTCAGCCAAATTGGCCCGGCATCTCAAAAACAAAGGGCACAACCCGCTGCTGGTAGCGGCCGATATTTACCGCCCGGCGGCCATTAATCAACTCCAAGTTTTGGGAAAACAAATTGAAGTGCCGGTCTTTACCATGGGAGATAAAATATCCACCGTTACCTTGGTTAAGGAAGCCAAAAATTACGCACTTAAAAATGGGCGGGATATCCTGATCATAGATACCGCCGGACGCCAGCATATCGATGAAGCCTTAATGCAGGAATTAAAAGACCTGCAAAGCCATATATCCCCACAAGAGATTCTTCTGGTGGTGGACGCCATGACCGGGCAGGATGCGGTTAAATCAGCCCAGACTTTTCATCAGGAAGTAGGCATCACCGGGGTCATCCTCACCAAAATGGATGGGGACGCCCGAGGCGGAGCCGCTATTTCGGTTAAGGAAGTCACCGGAAAACCGATAAAATTCATCGGGGTAGGAGAAAAAATTGAGGGTTTAGAGCCCTTTCATCCCGATCGGATGGCTCAGAGAATTTTGGGGATGGGCGATGTCCTCACCTTAATCGAAAAAGCTGAAGCTGCTATTGATACGGAAAAAATCGAAGAGATGCAGCAGAAAATGCTGAAAGAAAGCTTCACCCTGGCGGACTTTATGGATCAATTGCAGCAAATCAAGCGAATGGGCCCGCTGGAAGACTTGCTGGGCATGATCCCGGGATTTTCTCACATAAAAAGCATGAAGAACTTTTCGGTAGACCAGAAAGAACTGGTTAAGATCGAAGCCATCATCCAATCGATGACCCGGGAAGAAAGAGTCAATCCCAAAATTTTCAATGCCAGTCGAAAAAAAAGAGTAGCCACGGGTTCGGGCGTCCAAATCAGCGATGTAAACAAGCTGCTTAAACAATATGAGATGATGAAAAAAATGATGAAACAATTTATGGATATGGGTAAAAAGACCAATAAAATGCCGGCATTTAGAATGCCTTTCTAAAAGGAGGAAAATATGGTAAAAATCAGACTTTACCGCGTAGGCAGAAAGAAACAACCTTATTTCCGGATCGTAGCGGCAGATTCGAGAAACCCTCGCAACGGCAGTTTTCTCGAGATTCTGGGACATTACAATCCCCGCACCGAGCCCCCGACGGTTAAACTGGATACCGACCGGGTAAAATACTGGCTTAGTAAAGGAGCGCAACCCTCGGAATCGATGAATAAACTGTTGGTCTTCACCGGAGTAAAAGAAAAAGTAGTTTACCCGGAAAAAGCCAAAACCGCAGTAGCCGAAGAAAGCAAAACCGAATAACTATTAGATGGAGGGTTTCAAGATGAAAGAACTGTTGGAATACGTTGCTAAGTCTTTAGTCGATCATCCGGAGCAAGTAAATGTCAGCCGGGTGGAAGGCGAAAGATCCATCATCCTTGAACTTCGGGTAGCACAGGAAGACATGGGTAAGGTAATCGGCAAACAAGGCAGAATTGCCCAAGCCATCCGCACCATAGTTAAAGCTGCTTCGGTCAAAGACGGCAAAAGAGTGATGGTGGAAATCCTTTAGGGTTTTCATTTTCTAGCCGGTCGCAATAAGAAACTTAGGTGAATTTAACGGATAAAATCTCCGAAGGGATGAATGTTGCCTCTTTGAGGTAATTGATTTTTTTATGGAACCAAAGGAAGAACAACGGCAATTTGTCAGTATTGCCCGCATTACCGCACCCCATGGCATCAAAGGGGAAGTGAAGGCTGAGATCTTAACCGATTTCCCCGAGCGCTTCCCGCATTTGACTCAGGTTTGGATGGAAATCAACGGAGTATTGACGACTTTCCCGGTAAAAAGTATCCGCTTTCATAAAGGGCAAGTACTTCTGCAGTTCAAGGAATTGCGGAAGAGAGAACAGGCCGAAGAATTGAGAAACGCCCAGATTTTGATTCCGGAAGAAGAACTTAAACCTCTCAGCAAAGAACAGTTCTATACTTTTCAACTGCTGGATTGTGAAGTGGTTACTACCGAAGGGGAAAATTTGGGACAAGTTACGGAAGTGATTCAGGCCCCGGCTAACGATGTCTTGGTGGTAAAAAAATCTCCGGAAGAAAAAGCCGAGCTTTTAATTCCTTTTCTGAAAAAACTTTTCCCTGAAATGAACCTGGAAAAGAAAATCTTGACCGTCCTCAAAGACGGAAGCTGGTAAGCAAATGTTGATCGATATCCTCACCATCTTTCCACAAATTTTCCTTCCTTATTTAGAAGTTGGGATGTTGAAGCAGGCATTGGATAGCGGGATAGCGGAAATCAACATCCATAATCTTAGGGACTACTCGGTAAACCGCCACAAAACCGTGGATGACGCCCCCTTCGGAGGCAAAAGAGGCATGATTTTGATGCCTGAGCCGATTTACCTGGGGGTACAGAAATTAAAGAACAAATCTCCCCACCAGGCTAAAGTGGTACTGCTGTCTCCTCAGGGAAAACAGTTCAAACAGTCCATGGCTGAGGAGCTGGCGCTCTTGCCCCACTTGATTCTCATCTGTGGAAGATATGAAGGGGTGGACGAAAGGGTTAAAGATTTGGTGGTAGACGAAGAAATTTCCATCGGCGACTATATATTAACCGGAGGGGAACTGCCCGCATTGGTTATAACTGATGCGGTTACCCGGTTGCTGCCGGGGGTGCTGGATGAGGAAGTTACCCAGGAAGAATCCTTTTCGTCCGGGCTTTTGGATTACCCTCAATATACCCGCCCCCGGACATTTAAAGAGCAAAGCGTGCCTGAAGTCCTGCTCTCCGGTAATCACCAGGCCATTCAGGAATTCAGAAGAAATGAATCAATAAAGAGGACTTTTTTTTCTCGCCCGGAATTATTAGACAAAGCTGAGTTAAACAAAAAAGACAAAGAATTTTTAAAAAAACTCGTAAGAGAAAGGGGATAACAAAATGGACCTGGTTAAAATGCTGGAAAGAAAACAACTTAAGACCGATCTCCCGGATTTTAAACCCGGAGATACCCTGAGAATTAAAATTGCCATCAAAGAAAAAGACGGCAAAGTTCGTTACCAGTATTTCGAAGGGGTTTGCATCGGCAAGAAACACGGAGACTCCAGAGAGACCTTCACCCTGAGAAAAATTTCCCAAGGCGTTGGAGTGGAAAGAACCTTCCCGCTTCACTCTCCTTCTGTCGAACAGATTGAAGTCAAGAAAAGAGGAATCGTCAGAAGAGCGAAACTTTATTACATCAGAGACAGAATCGGCAAAAAAGCTAAAATCAAGGAACAAATGTATCAGGCTCCGAAGCCGGAAGCTACCAAAGCCCAATAAAGAGAGTGCTTTAAAAACTTGCTGCCGCCTCTTTATATCGGCATTTTAGTTCTGGTCGTCGGGATCTTGCGCCTGATTTTCCCGCACTTAAATTTAAAGTTATCGGACAACTGGAAGCGTGAACTCTTCGAAACTATGGACGCCATAGTTTTTGCCGGGGTTACCGCTCTATTCCTGATCACTTATATTGCCCAGATCTACTATATCCCCTCGGAATCAATGGTGCCAACCTTAAAAAAAGTTGATTGCCTGCTGGTCAGCAAATTGGTTTATCGGCTTCGAGATCCCAAACGGGGCGAAGTTATTATCTTTCGCCCCCCGGAGACTGCTCATGCCAGAGGCAAGGAGTTCGTCAAGCGTTTGATCGGCCTGCCGGGGGACAACATCGCCATTAAAGATCACCAGGTTATAATTAACAATATTCCCTTAAAAAAAGAAGACTACCTCAAGGAAACCATGTTTTTTGATATGGACCAGGTTAAAATTCCCCAAGATCACTACTTCGTCATGGGAGATAACCGGAATAACTCAGATGACAGCAGATATTGGGGATTTCTCCCCCGCCAGAATATCGACGGCAAAGCATTGTTCGTTTTTTTTCCACCATGGAGAATCAAAGGGTTGAAAATTCCGGCATACCCGGAATTAAATCTTCCCTAAATTTTTTTACCATCATCCTCTGTAACCTCTTATCTAATTCTTGTAAAAAAAATATTCCTATGGTAAAATAAATTGACTTTTTTAGGAGGGGATTTTTATTTATGAAGCCTATCAGCTCGATTAAACCTGTTAAAACCAGGGGTATCCAAGGTTTGGATAAAATTAGAAAACCTCAGAGCCACCGCTATATAATAATGGCGCAAGATGACAAAGGTATGGATAACCTGCAGACAATCACCGGTAAAAATCCCGGTTTTTCCATTAAAGATGAACTTCCCATTATCAATGGAGCAGTAATAGAAATTTCTGGAGGCCAAGGGCTGGACACTCTGCGTCAACTCAAAGCCATGGGCCTGATTATCGCCGAGGATAAAAAAGTCCAAGTTCCCCAAGAACCGGAAGCAGAAATCCAGCCCCCTACCCGCATGGAGAAAGTTGCCAAAAGTTATAACCTGAAAAAATTACATGATCAGGGAATAACCGGAAAAGGAGTGGGAGTAGCCATCGTAGACAGCGGAGTTATGGCCCACGAAGATTATAAGGACAGAATCTCACTTTTCATAGATTTAACTAAGGATCAAAAAGAGGAACCCTATGATGAACACGGGCATGGAACTCACATCGCGGGTATCATCGCCGGAGACGGCAAGCGCTCCAAGGGCAAATATGTGGGAGTCGCTCCCGAAGCGAATATAATTGGTATCAAAGTTTTGAACCATTTCGGCGGCGGATATCTTTCGGCTTATATCCGGGGCATTCAACTGGCGGTGGAAAATATGGACGAATATAACATTAAAGTCCTCAATTTCTCATTGGGTTTGAACCAGAATAGCTCATATCACTTCGACCCCATGGCCATGGCGGTGGAAGAAGCGGTAAAAGCCGGATTAACCGTAGTGGTGGCTGGCGGCAATGAGGGGCATATGACCGGAACCATTTCCACTCCTGGGATCGCCCCTAATGCGATTACCGTAGGGGGGTTGGATGACCGTGCAATGCCGACTAAGAGGGTTGCTCGGTTTTCAAGTTACGGGCCTACCAGATACGATAATATTATGAAGCCGGATGTGATCGCACCCGGCTATGAAATTTATTCCACCAGTATCAGCAATAACTATATAGATAGAACCGGAACTTCCATGTCGGCTCCGATTGTTTCGGGACTGGCGGCTATGCTTTATCAATTAAAGCCGGACTTAACCCCGGATGAGGTTAAGGAAATCATCAAAGAAACTGCTGTCCCTCTTGCTAAAGAACCGGAATACGCTCAAGGCAAGGGTGAAATTGATCCCGAGGCAGCCATTAAAAAGCTAAAAGAAAAGCTCAAATAAATTCAATTAAAATCGGTATTTAAAAGACGCAACCTAAAAATTGTGTCTTTTTTGTTTTTTTGTTAACAATTTTGTAACAATTTTCTGTTGTGCCACTCCTCAGCTTTTGATAAAATTATTCTTAGTTTCTAAATAAAAGGAGTGAATAATGGAATCCATCAAAGCAATTCGGGAAACTAAAGGAACCGGAAAAATCGTTGTAGCCTCCAAACCGCAAGGAGCCGAAAAACCTGCAAAATCGCAAGCCGATTTTCCCCAAGACCATGTCTCTAAAACCAATCCCAATACCTATATTTTAAGCGTGGATAACCAGAAAACACTCAATCATTTAAGAGCCTTGCTGGAAAGAAAAAACAATTCTTGTACCATAAGGCAAGAGCTTCCTATTATTGACGGAATGACGGTAGAATTCACCCCTGATTCTCAAGAATTGCTTCAGTATCTGGAAAAAATCGGCACCAGCATAACTCCGGAAAGAAAAGTCCATATCCCGGAGCCGCTGCAAATGCAAAAACCCAAGCCGGCCAATCCACAAAAACTGAATGTCGCCACCCAGCTCCTGAATATCCAAAAACTTAGGGAAGAAGGTTTAACCGGTAAAGGAATCGGCATCGCGGTTTTAGACACCGGCATCGCCCCCCATCCCGATTTAAAAGACCATATCGGCGGTTTTTACGATATGGTAAGCGACCGGAAGAAGCCTTTCGATAACAATCGTCACGGCACCCACGTTTCAGGCATTATCGCCGGAAACGGCAAAAGCTCCGACGGCTTATACACCGGTATCGCCCCGGAAGCCACTCTGGTAGGCATTAAGGTTCTCGATATTTTCGGAGCCGGAAGCTTAACCGACATCGTTTCGGGAATTCAAACCGCCATCAAAAACAAAGATAAATACAACATCAAAGTCATTAACATGTCCCTGGGCGGATATGTTAAAGATCCCTATAAGAAAGACCCTATCGCGCAAGCCGCAGCCAAAGCAGTTGAAAAAGGAATTACTGTGGTAGTTTCCGCCGGAAACTCCGGGCCTTATCCCGGAACCATTATTTCACCCGCCAATTCTCCGGATGTAATCGGCGTGGGGGCGATGAACCCCAAGACCAATGGTATCGCCTGGTTCTCCAGCCGGGGGCCGACGAAATATGACAATCTTTTCAAACCTGATGTCGTAGCGCCAGGAGTTGACATTACTTCTACCACCAACGACTCGGACGGTTATATTGTTCTTTCCGGCACCTCCATGGCCTCTCCTATGGTGAGTGGAACCATTGCCCTGCTTTTGCAGAAAAACCCTGATCTCACCCCTGCCCAAATCAAGGAGATCTTAATGAGTACCGCCAAATCGGTAGCTAAACCGGGATACGACAGAAACGATCAAGGCAAAGGGTTGATCAACCCGCCTGAAGCCTTGAAAAAAGCCCAAGAAAGATCCAACTAAACAAATAGTTAAGATGAAGCATATTGAAGCAATAGAACAACCTGCCAAAATAAGCGACAAAACCGCTTATATCCTGCAAACCGGCAACGCCAGAAACCTGGCAGCATTGAGAGCAACCTTGGGGAAAAATCAGGAAGACTGTCTCATAACTCGCGACCTGCCCCTGATTGACGGCATAGCGGTAGAGTTAGCCGATAATTCTTCGAAATTTTTAAAGCAATTAAAGGCGATGGGAGTTAAAGTTACTAAAGACCAGGCAGTTTCTGTTCCTGAGACCAAAGAAATGCAAAAAGGCCGTGAGGTTTATCCGACAAAACTCGATATAGCCCACCGGACCCTCAATCTTGACCAGTTGCACGAAAAGGGAATCACCGGTCAAGGTGTCACGGTTGCAATAATTGACAGCGGAATCGCCCCCCACCCTGATCTTAAAGACCGGATCGTCGGCTTCTTCGACCTGGTTCACCAAAAAACCGAGGCTTACGATGACAATAAGCACGGGACTCATGTAAGCGGAATTATTGCAGGGAACGGTGCCAATTCCGATGGCTTATACCTGGGAGCGGCTCCTCAGGCAAAACTGGTTGGTATTAAGGTATTGGATGCCGAAGGAATGGGATCTACCTCCGCGATTATCGAAGGAATTCAAACCGCAATAGAACACAAAGATGAATTAGGGATTAAAGTTATTAACCTGTCATTAGGCTCTTTTCCCCAATTTCCCTTAAAAGATGACCTGAAAGTCCAAGCCGTGAACAAAGCCATTGAAGCCGGCATCACGGTAGTCTGCGCGGTGGGAAATTCCGGCCCCAAGCCGCATAGCATCGGCTCTCCGGCCAACTCCCCCTATGTTATTAGTGTAGGGGCGGCTGATGATAAAAACACGGTAGAGCGCGGAGATGACCAAATAGCCTATTTTACCAGCCGCGGGCCGACAAAATTTGATGAATTGCCCAAACCTGATGTAGTCGCACCAGGAGTAAATATTATTTCGGCCGGCAAAGATGAAATCGGCTATCTTTCTTTGTCCGGAACCTCAATGGCTTCCCCCATAGTGGCCGGATCTGTGGCCCTGCTCTATCAGGTTAAACCTGATTTAAACCCCAAGGAGATAAAAGAGTTGTTAATGGACACCGCTATCCCCCTGCCCCCCCCTAAGCTCAGTCCTCTGGCTCAGGGAAAAGGTATGATCGACCCCTTAAAAGCGGTAGAAAAAATCCGGGAGAACCAAGAAAAAACCACGACTTCAACAAAGTCCAGGAAAAATTAATAGGATTCAATAATCAAGGGTATAATTTTAAAGGAGGTAATATGAAAGGAATTAGACCGGTAAGCACAGTGGCAGATGTAAAGAACAGCAATGGCACTTCTTACATTCTGCAGACCAGCAACATCAAAACTATGGATTCTTTGAAAAATATGCTGGGGAGAAATGAAGAATCCTGCACCGTCCTGCGCGACCTTCCCATTATTGATGGAATGGCGGTTAAATTCGCCCCTAAGTCGGATGATCTAATGAAAGATCTTAAAAGAATGGGAGTAGTCTTCACCAAGGATGAAAAAATGTCCATTCCTGAACCGAAAGAAATGCAGATCGGCAAGAATGTAGCCCCTTCCCGCCTGGACATCGCAACTCCCACCCTGGGCCTGGATAAGCTGCATGAGCAGGGGATTACCGGCAAAGGAGTTACCATCGCAGTAATCGATACCGGAATCGCTCCTCACGCCGATCTTAAAGACCGGATCGTCGGCTTCTTCGACCTGGTCAATAAAAAAGAAGAACCGTATGATGACAATAAGCATGGTACCCACTGCTCAGGTATTGCCACAGGCGATGGAACGAACTCCCAAGGTTTATATGTGGGAGCCGCTCCCGAAGCCAAACTGGTAGGGATTAAAGTCCTCAGCGGAGCGGGTTCAGGATCATTCTCAACCGTAATCGAAGGAATTCAAACTGCGGTAGAACACAAAGATGACATGGGAATTAAAGTTCTTAGCCTCTCGCTGGGCGCTTATGCTTCCAAACCGGCTCAAGACGACCCGGTAGTCCAGGCGGTAGAAAAAGCGGTAGAAGCCGGTGTTTCGGTAGTCATCGCCGCCGGCAACTCAGGTCCTTATGCCAAAACCGTGGGAACTCCCGGTAACGCCCCCAATGTAATTACCGTGGGAGCAGCTGACGATAAAAACACCCTAACCCGTGAAGATGACATCGTGGCCAGATTTTCCAGCCGCGGACCGACGAAATTTGACGAACTGGTAAAACCCGATGTAATCGCTCCCGGCACCAACATTATCGCTGCCAGCAATGACATGGAGGGTTATGTATCTCTTTCCGGAACCTCCATGGCTACCCCTGATGTGGCCGGAACCGTTGCTCTGCTTTATCAGGTTAAACCGAATGCCACTCCTCAAGAAATTAAATCCGCGTTAATGGGAACTGCCGAGCACCTTCCTTCCATGCCGGAAAAAGACCCTAATGTCGAAGGCCAAGGAATGATTAACCCGGCTGCGGCAATAAAAAGATTACTGGCAAAAGAAACCCAAAAAACCAACTAATATAGATTAAAAAGTTAATATAAAAGGAGCGGTGTAAAACCCGCTCCTTTTATATTGCTTCGATTCCTTTGCCTTCGCGGACAATCACCGGTTCGCGTTCGGTAAAATCAATGACGGTGGATAATTCCGAAGCCAGCACTCCCCCATCGATGATTAAATCTACTTTATCCCCCAAGTGTTTCTCAATCTCCACCGGATTACTCAAAATTTCATTCTTGGCCAAGCTTACGCTGGTGGTAATCAAGGGGGTTCCCAACTCCCGAACCAAGGCCAGGCAAATTTCATTGTCGGGAACCCGGATTCCCACCGCTCTGCGGTTGGGAATGATCTGGCGGGGTACCAGGGTGGTGGCAGGCAAGATAAAGGTATAAGGGCCGGGAATTAATCTCTTCATTAACTTATAAGCGGAATTGGAAACTTGGGCAAAATCGGCGATATTTTTCAAGTCCGGGCAAATAAAACTTAAAGGCTTGCCTTTGGGCATTTTTTTTATTCGATAAACCCGTTCAATCGCCGACTTGTTCATTAAGCTGCAACCCAAACCGTAAACCGTATCGGTGGGATAAATTATAACTCCCCCGTCTTTCAGCAAGCTTGCCACCCGCCGAATTAGCTTAGGTTCCGGATTATATGGATCAATTTCAAGATAAATCATTCCAAACCATAATAAACCGGGATGATGCTAGGCGGCATGGAGCCGCAATTCAAGAGTAAGTGATGAAACTCTTTTAAACTCAAGCCCGGTTTTTTCTCCAGAAATAACTTCTTTAATTTTAAAATCTCCAACTTGCCGATAAAATAACTCAAGGGCTGAGTGGGAGAAGAAGTATAACGCTTAATCTCCGCCAGGGCGCAATTGGGAGCCAGCCCGACCTTCTCGGTTAATAACTTTACCCCTTCATCAAAGCTGATCTTGCCGGTATGAAGACCTACATCCAAAATCACCCGGGCGGCTCTCCACAACTGATCCTTCAGCTGGCAAAACAAGCCTTTATCTCCCAAATAACCTTGCTCTTTCATCATCTCTTCACAATAAAATGCCCAGCCTTCAATAAAAGGAGTGCTATGGATCCGTTTTAACACATCGGATTTCAAAGTCGTGATCCAGGAAAGCTGAAGATGGTGCCCAGGGTATGATTCATGAAGCACCGTATAGTGGATTTTGGGGAAAGCGTGTTCCTCCAAGTGCCGCTCTTGCTCTTGTGGAGTTAAACTTTCATCTACCGGAGTAACCCAAAATTCCGCCTTGTCGCCTTTATCATAAGCTCCCGGGGGCATATAGGCGGCGTATGGAATGGTGCAGCGGACAAATTCCGGGGTGGCGATCACTTCCAGGCGTTCTCCATCGGGAAGATCCACCAAGCCCTTATTAACCACAAAATCCTTAACCGCTTTCACACCCTGCTGATAAGCCTCAATCAAATCTCCTTTGGCCGGATGATCCCGGGCGATTAAGCTCAATACCTCTTGCCAGTCCTTACCGGGGTAATCTTTCTGCGCCAGTTGATTAAGCTGCTCCAGAGTTTGGTTAAACAATTTATGCCCTAAATCCCATAATTCCTGATGATTATAGGGCAGGAGCTTCTCTTGTTGCACGATCTCATCGAAATACTCAGCGCCGATGGCGTATTCTCCCTTGGAATCGGGCAAAAGCTGCTCATTTAAAAACCGCAGGTACTCTTTCATAGCTTGAAAAGCGATCTCACCCGCTGCTAAAAACTCTTCTTTCAGTCCGGGAACGCTTTGAGCCAAATCGGGAATCAACTGATTGAAAAATCCATCCCCGGAGCTGACAATCTCAATTGCTACCCGGGTGAAAATTTTCGGGGGATTCTTCAAGTTAGCCTTGGCTTCGGCAAACAAACGGGGAAATTGTTTTAAACGGGAAATCGCCGACTTGACTCTGGTCTCCAACGGGGCATAGTCTCGAATCAGCAGCATATAAACCGAGAAAACCGCCAGATCCGGATAAAAGCAAGGATCATTCTCCCAGTTTCGAAACTTGGTCAGAAAATTAAGCTGGGCGGTTATATGGGATTTAACCATTAAATACTCGGCTTTTTGAGGTGCGGGAAGTTCCGGGTAATCGATGACCGCCAGATCAGCCTTATACTTTCGGTATGCCTGAGTATATTTCTCCAGATTGTTCGGGCTGTAGGAATCTAGTTCCGCATCTAAATGATGCAAACCCAGGTAAGTGGCCCCGGAAGGGAAAAATTTATCTTCTTGAAGAAACATTTCTTTACTCAGGTTTTCAAATTGTTCAAGGGCTGTAAGATGGCTCATTAATTACCTCCAAAGCTTTTTCCTTAACTTCTCTCCGTAAGGACTTTTTCCTTCACAGGAAAGAAGGTATCAAGCCGATAAAAAGCGTATTTAATACAAAATTATTGAAAGGAGATTAAGTTTATGGCTAAAGATTTCAAAGGCAGGCACTTGCTCAGTAACGCCGACCTGGACCGGGAAGAAGTCGAGAAAGTCTTTCTTACCGCTTCCATATTGAAAGCCGAACAAAAATTGGGAAAACATCAGGAAATCATGAAAGGGAAAATTCTGGGGATGTTGTTCGAGAAATCCTCCACCCGCACTAGAATTTCTTTTGAAGTGGCAGCCTTGCAATTGGGCGGTCACGCCATATTCCTTCCCTCCGACAACCTGCAAATCAAGCGAGGGGAGAGCGTACCGGACACCGCCAAAGTTTTCGGGCGTTATATGGACATAATTATGGGAAGAGTTTATTCCCACAAAACGCTAGAAGATCTGGCGGCTCATGCCGGAATTCCGGTAATCAACGGTCTCTGCGACCAGGAACACCCCTGCCAGGCACTAGGCGACTTATTTACCATCCGGGAAAAGAAACAAAAACTGGAAGGTCTTAAGTTAGTCTACGTCGGGGACGGCAATAATGTATGCCACTCTCTGATGCTGGCGGGAGCCATCTGTGGAATGAAAGTGGTGGCCTGCACTCCGGAAGGTTATGAACCAAAAGCTAATTTTGTCAAAAAAGCTAAAGAACTAGCCAAATTATACGGCGGTGAAATCGTCCTGGAAAAAGATCCCAATAAGGCCGTGGTTGATGCCGATGTTATTTATACCGATGTTTGGACTTCTATGGGAGACGAGGGACAGGAAAAAGTCCGCAAAGCCAAGTTCCAGCCCTATCAGATCAATGGGAAACTATTGAAACACGCCAAACCCGACGTCATGGTAATGCACTGCTTGCCGGCCCACCGGGGAGAAGAAATCACCGATGAAGTAATGGACGGCCCCAACTCCATAGTTTTTGACCAGGCGGAAAACCGACTGCATATCCAAAAAGCCATTTTAGCGTTGTTCTCCTGGTAGAGCAAGCTTGGTTAAAGAACTGACCAGCGGGGAGGAGATATATTTCTGCCTCCCCGCTGACTTAAAAAAACCGGAAGGATCGCTATGATTGACGTCCAAAAACTCCCAGACCATCGTAATATTGAAATTCAGGACGTGGGAATCAAAAATTTCCATCTTCCTCTTTTAATTCGAGAAAAAAACGGAGGGTACCAGGCGGTTTTGGGGCAAATTTCACTTTCGGCCAACCTAACCCCCAAATTTAAGGGTACCCATCTTTCCCGTTTCGTGGAAATCCTGAACCCGCTAAGAGAAAAAGTCATATCCTCGGCTGAAATCAAAGACCTGCTGGAAAAAACTTGTAAAGAACTAAAAGCCACCAATGCCGCCTTAGAAATCAGGTTCAAGTATTTCGTGGAAAAGAAAGCTCCGGTGAGCCGCAAAACCAGCGTGCTGGATTATGACTGTACCTTTTACGGGGTTTTAAAAGAAAATGAACATCAATTTATTTTAAAAGTAAAAGTCCCGGTTATGAATCTATGCCCGTGCAGCAAGGAAATATCCAAATGGGGGGCTCATAACCAGCGGGGTTATATCACCGTCCGCATTTCCTATCAGGGAGAAATCTTTTGGATTGAAGACCTGGTGGCCTTAATTGAGGAACAAGCCTCCGCCCCGATTTTTCCCCTCTTAAAAAGGGAAGATGAAAAATATATCACCGAATATTCCTACTCCAACCCCAAATTTGTGGAAGATGTCTTGCGGGATGTAGTGCTGGCCTTGAGAAATATACCCAGTATTAATTTTCTGCAAGTCCTGGTGGAAGACATTGAATCAATCCACAACCATACGGCTTTTGCCGGTCAAATAGAAAGCCGATGAATGAAGCGGAGTTAATTGCAGGACTTAAGCAAAACGATAACCATGCCTGGGAATTATTTTACGGGTCTTTCGGTTCTTTTGTAAAAAAAACCGCTGCCTGGCAAGGCTGGAGCTTTTCCTCTTCTGAGATTCAAGACTTGGTTCAAGAAGTTTTCTTAGCCTGTTATCAACAAATCAGGACTTTTCGCGGTGACTCAAGCCTAGCTACTTATCTGCAAAAATTAACTCGTAACTTGTGCATCAGCCTGCTGAGGCGAAAAACCGCCCAAAAAAGAAGCCCGGAAGTGCTTGCGAGCAGCAATGAGGCTCAGGATGATCCAGTTGATCCCCTTCCTCCTCCGGAAGAACAATGCTTGCTCAATCTAAAAATCACCCAACTGAGAAAAACTTTTGACTTAATCGGTTTGGAATGCCGAAAATTAATCAACTTGAGATACTTGGAAGAACTGTCCTACGAGGAAATTTGCCAGCATGCGAACCTGGCTATCGGGACTGTAAGCTCAAGGCTGAGTCGCTGCCTAAGCAAACTAAAGGAATTGCTGGAACAAAATCCCGGCTTTTTCGACTGATTAATCGAGAGGATACCATAATGAACTGCGAAAACTGCCGCGATAATTTAATCCTCCTAATCGATGGAATGCTGGGGGAGGAAGAAAGCTCGGAAATAAACCGGCATTTGGAAAGCTGCCGGGATTGCCGGGAAATCTATCATGGGCTGCTGAAAACCTCGGAAATTTTATCTATGGTGAACCGTAAAAACTGTCCGGAACCGCAAAATTTATCCTCTTTTTTAGAAGATTCCAACAATGCTGCCATTAAGTCTCATCTAGAGTGCTGCCCATTTTGCCGGGAAGAGCTGGCCCTAATGGCTGCTGAAAACCAAACCAACCCAATTCCTCAAATCATCAAATACCAGAGCCAAAAATTGCCGGAATACCTGGCTAAAAAATTCCCCATCCAAGAGATTGAAAAGATTAACTGGCTGAATACTGTTCTGGGCTGGTTCTCTACCAAGCCTGCTTTGGCGCTGGCCGGATTCATCATGATTTTTTGCCTAACCCTGCTGACCGTACAACACAATCTGAGCCTGGACAAAGGATTGCTCTCCCCTACCCCGGAGCAAACCTTAACGAGACTATCTCAAATCTCCAGCAATTCGGCAGATCAGCTTAAAGCGAGTAAATCGGCGGTGGAAGCGAATGTTCCGGTTAAAACAAAAACCAGATTGGCTTACCAGGAGGAAGCCAAACCGGTATTGTCTAACTCGTCGAAGAAATCAATTAAGCCGGTTTCTCCAATCATGATAAAAAAAGGATATGAGAAACTTACTAAAACTCAGACAATTGCGGCTCAAAACGAACTAACCCCAACGGCCAAACCGGTAGAAGGGTTAAAAGAAATCGAAATAATAAAAACCCATGAATCGGATACAGAAAAAAAAGATAAAACCGAAGTCGCCAACGCCGCTTATCCCCAACCACAAGCCGCAGATAATTATGCCGGCCAAGCTCAACAGGTTCCGGATACTGTGGGAGAAGTCCAAGTTAACCGTTCGGCTAAAGCTGAATTGAAGTCGCAAATTGAACCAATACCAGGTGAGCAAACCATTCAAATCGAAAAAATGAAAACCGCTCTAAAAAAATTGCTTAATCTAAATCAAATTGAGTTGAAAATTCAGAACCAAATTTTAACCATTTCCCTAAAACAGGAGTTGACTCTCGCCGAAAAAACCAAAGCGCTCCAACTACTCGATAAAGAATTTCAAATAAAACCGGAGCATATAATTTTCAAAATTGAATAAATTGTACTCTAAATTAATTAATGGAGCTAACACCAGTTTGCCGTCGTTCCGCTTGGTATTGATTCACAAATAAAAACAATCTTTCGCAAGACCGATGTTTCTTGCTCTTCATCCCTCTCTATTTTTATCTTAAAATCCGATACATAAACGGTTTCATTCCATTAGATAAAATTTCACCTTCGGCTATTCTTTGAAATTTTTGCTTATCCGTTAATTCCTTAAAGGTTAAAATATACCTTGCTGGCCATTTTTGTATGCCGAATTCATTTGCCGGTTTAGGAATAACCAACTGGCGCATCATCGCCCATCGTCCCATATACACCAAAGATTCACCCCATAAAACCTGATCGCTCATTACATAGATTAAAGCTTTTTCCGGGATTAATTTTCCAATCTCGGCCATAAACGAATAAGTTTTCATAAGGTGACTTTTAGCAAAAATGAAATTCCGATAACTTATCGGAAAACTCAATAGAATCAGTAAAATAATAATAACCGACCAGATCCCAAGCTTATCTCGCAGCCATTTAATTCCCAACGCTGCCAAAATGATTAAAGGGGGACAAAGGTAAAGCGACATACGCCAGCTATCCAAGGTATGTTTTAGAGAAAAATCCACCGAAGGATTTAGGGAATAAAAACAATAACCGCCAACCAACCAGGCAGAGAGAAACCATAACAGTTTTTTATTGCTCCGTTGGCTTACCAGCCCAATAGAGGCCAGCATGGTAATCACCGCCGGATTAATCCGGTTGTCAAACCAAAAAATTAAGTTGTAAAGAAAATTTTGCTTAATATGTATAAGACGTTCTTTGGCAGGTTCATAAAAATAATAAAATCCGTTCGACAAACCATAAAATACCACCATTAGGTATGGCAGACTAAAATAAAGAAAGAATCCCAGGAACAATAAATTAAGAGGACTTTTCAAGTTAATGTTCCCCCCCCCATATATTAGCCAAAACAACAACAAAATCGGCAAAAAAAAGAACAGACTCTCCTGACGGAGATTAATTAAATAGAGAATAGTGAATAGACTAAACAAACTGTTTAATAAGCCGGGATTTTTCTGCAATAGAATCAGGCTCCAAAAAGCCAAGAGCCAGAAAAATAAAGTTGATGGCTCCAGGGCCGCCGATCCAGATATTCTCAGCGCTACCGGCAATATCGAGTAAATCAGGCTTGCCCATAGGGCAGTTAGCTCATCTTTCGCCAGGAAAAGAGCAAGAAAAAAAAGCGGCAATACTGTTAATCCGCTGATTATCGAATTTAAATAAAAGGCGGTTTCCGGCTTTATTGGAAAACATCGAAAAGCTAGGGAAATTAAATATTCCCACCCCAAGGGAGCCGGGAGGAACTTTTCCACTCCCAGGCTGGTTAGCACAAAAGCTCTCTGCTCCAGCGCCATATTTTTGGCTATCTCTAAAAAATTGAGTTCATCATTAAATATTTGCGGAATTTTGGGAACATAAAATAATCTAAGACAAAGACTTAAGGTCAAAATCAAGAAAAGTCCAAACAAAATTTGAGGAGAAATTTGCTTAAAAGACTTTACAAAAGTGCGAAAATTTAGAACTGCGCTTGCCAGCCAGCACCAGAATAAAACCCCGATAATCGCAGGATAGCTAAAGGTTAAAAGCTTTTCCAAGTTCATAATCCTTTTTCTACCAAATTTACAACCGTTCTTGCAAGGGTAGATTTTAAAAAAGCAGGAAAACCAAGAAAAATCAACGAATTTCATTTTAAGTCTATGAAGAAAAAGGATAAAATCTCGGAAAAGACCATCACCCGTTTTCCACTTTATCTGGAGCTCCTTAAAGATCTTCATAAAAAGGGTATTGAAACCATTTCGTCCAAACTTATGGCCCGTCTAGCTTTAGTTAAAGCCAGCCAATTCCGCAAAGATCTTTCCTACTTCGGCGAATTCGGGAAACCCGGCAGCGGTTATTCTGTTGAACATCTAATCGATAGATTTGTAGAAATTTTAAATCTTAATTGCCGGCACCGTGCGGTTTTAGTGGGTGTTGGAAACTTAGGAATGGCGTTATACAATTTCCCTGGGTTTAAAGAATGGAACTTTGAAATTGTTAAAATCTTTGATAGCTCCCCGGCCAAAATCGGAAAAAAAGTGGGTTTAATTGCCATCGAAGATATAAAAAAATTACCGATAGAATTAAAAATACCATTAGGGATAATCACTGTGCCGGCTAATGCGGCTCAAGGAGTCGCCGACCTGCTGGTGGAATCCAAACTCAAGGGGATTCTCAACTTTTCCGGAGTCAAACTCTCAACTCCCTCCTCGGTAATGGTTCGCAATATTGATTTAACTTATGAGTTGGCGATTCTAAATTATTATTGCTGTACTGATTAAATCTGCCCGCTTAAAATAAGATTAGTGGCATTATAAGCGGCTATAGCTCCATCGGCAGCGGCTGTAACCAACTGGCGAAGATGTTTCTTTCTTACGTCACCAACTGCAAAAACTCCCGGTAAAGAAGTCCGCATTTCTTCATCTGTCAGGATATAACCGTTTTCGTCGCAAGCCAGAGACCCCATTAACCATTGACTCTTAGGGACAAATCCAACATAAACAAACACCCCATCACAAGATAAAGATTCTACCCCGCCGTTCTCAAGATTCTCCAACAGCAATGATTTTATCCGCTCATCGCCTTGAATCTCTTTAACTACGGTACTGGTGATAAATTGTATGTTGTTTTTTTTTCGGGCCCTCTCCAGCAACAAGGGAGCCGCTCGAAATTCATTGCGACGATGAATCACAATAACATCGGAGGCTAAATTCGCTAGATATAATCCCTCTTGAATTGCGGCATTACCTCCCCCGATTATTACGACTTTTTTACCGCGAAAGAGCGCTCCATCACAAGTTGCGCAATAAGAAACCCCTTTTTGAAAAAATTCTTCTTCGCCAGGAATTCCCAATTTCTTAGGGGTAGCTCCCGTCGCCACGATCACTATTTGGGACTGATAACTTCGTTCAGATGTAACGACCTGATAGCCCAAAGCAGCTTTTTCCAATTTCAAAGCCGATTGATAAACTAATTCCACTCCCAAATTTTGAGCTTGCTGATACACCAGATCGGTTAATTCCCCACCTTTGATCGCCTCAGGAAATCCCGGCCAATTCTCCACCATATCAATAGTAAAAGCCTGACCGCCGGGGAACGCCCCCTCAAGAACTAAAGTGCTGAGATTGCCGCGCCGGGCATAAATTCCCGCAGTAAGACCGGCTAATCCGGCACCGATAATGATCACATCATAAACTTTCATAAAGTTTCTCCGTAATCTTAGCAATAAATAGACAATCCACCAAAGAAAAATCTTTGATTGATTGACCTTGTTGACTAAATTTAAAAATTAGATATGAGTTTCAGCGAGCTTGCTCAAAACATCTTCGGCCATAAAACCGGTTTTTTGTTCTGCGACTTTTCCATCTTTAAAAAATATCAAGGTAGGAATTGCGGTAATTCCATATTTAGCAGCGGTTTCACCGGCTTCATCCACATTGAGTTTGACTACCTTGAGTTTGCCTTCGTAATTTTTAGCAATATGTTCCACGATCGGAGCCAACATCCGGCACGGTCCGCACCATGACGCCCAAAAATCTACCAATACCGGCAATTGGGAATTAAGCACTTCGGCTTGGAAATTAGCATCATTTACTTCTAACATTCTAGACCTCCTTCATTGGAATATTTAACCCGGTTCTATGGGCCGCGTCAATAGCAATTTCATAACCTGCATCAGCATGACGAAATACCCCCATCGCCGGATCATTTCTTAATACCAAAGACAAACGGGTTTCCGCTTCCCGGCTTCCATCAGCGACCACCACCATCCCGGCATGGAGGGAGTAACCGATCCCCACTCCTCCGCCATGATGCACCGAAACCCAATGAGCGCCGGATGCAGTATTCAACAAAGCATTTAAAATCGGCCAATCGGCGATTGCATCGCTCCCATCTTTCATACCTTCGGTTTCCCGGTTAGGGGAAGCCACCGAGCCTGAATCCAAATGATCACGCCCGATAACAATAGGGGCTGAAACCTCACCCTTTTCCACTAACCGGTTAAATAACAGGCCGGCCAAATCCCTTTCTCCATAACCAAGCCAGCAAATCCGGGCCGGCAGTCCTTGAAAAGTCACTTGATCCTGAGCGAGTTTCAACCAACGGCTTAATTTTTGGTTATCAGGAAACAACTTCATTAATTCCTGGTCGGTTTTATAAATATCCTTGGGATCTCCCGACAAAGCCACCCAGCGAAACGGACCCTTGCCTTCGCAAAACAACGGCCGGATATAAGCCGGAACAAACCCGGGAAAATCAAAAGCATTATTAATCCCTTGAATTTGAGCTTGCTGACGAATATTATTGCCGTAATCAAACACCACCGAACCGGCTTTTTGAAAGCCCAGCATAGATTCTACTTGAACGGCCATCGATTCCATGGAACGCTTGATATACTCTTGAGGATTTTCTTTTCTAAGCCTCAAAGCATCCGGATACGACATTCCCCCCGGCACATACCCGTTAAGGTTATCGTGAGCGGAAGTCTGGTCGGTAACGATATCGGGGACGATGCCCCGTCTCAAAATCTCGGGATGAGTATCCGAAGCGTTGGCGATCAATGCCACGGAAAGCGGCTCGCCCCTTTGCTTGGCTTCAATAACCCAATTCAAAGCTTCATCCAAAGATTCGGTAATTTTCTGGCAATATCCGGTATTGATCCGGCGTTCGGCTCTCTGACGGTCGATTTCCACAGCCAGAACCACCCCGTCATTCATGGTTACCGCCAGGGGCTGGGCTCCACCCATTCCCCCCAAACCGGCGGTTAAAGTTAAAGTTCCTTTCAGGCTTCCGTTAAAATGTTGGTTAGCAACTTCGGCTAAAGTTTCATAAGTTCCCTGTAAAATTCCCTGGGGCCCAATATAGATCCAGGAACCGGCGGTCATCTGCCCGTACATCGTCAGCCCCTGCTTTTCCAATTGGTTAAAAATCTCCCACTTCGCCCAGGCAGGAACCAGCAAAGAATTGGCAATGATTATCCGGGGAGCTAGGTTATGGGTCTTAACTACCCCCACGGGCTTTCCCGATTGCACCAGCATGGTTTCATCGTCTCGTAAATTCCTCAAGGTCTTGACGATGGAATAAAAAGCCGGCCAATTCCTGGCGGCCTTTCCGGTTCCTCCGTAAACAATCAATTGTGAAGGATTCTCAGCCACATCCGGATCCAGATTATTCATCAACATCCTCATCGCGGCTTCCTGGGGCCAGGAATGGCAGCTTAACTCATTACCGATAGGCGCTTTAATAATTCTTTCGTTTAAAATATCCATTTCACCAATCTGTTTTAACTCCTTAAACAAAATTCTTTACCGGCTTCTAATAAATTCTGCACTTCCGCCGGATTTTCCCCTTCGGCATAAATTCTAATTAAGGGTTCGGTACCGGAAAGCCGGAACAATAGCCAACTTCCTCCCTCCAACAAGAATTTACTGCCGTCCAGCCTGTCAATTTCCTTGACCCGAAAACCGGAAATGGTAGCTGGGGGATAATTTTTCAATTTTTGATAGACTTGATCCTTATTGCTTAATTTCAAATCAATTCGGCTGGAATAAAAACTACCGATTTTTTCACGCAAGTCGTCCATTAATTGATTTAAAGATTTCTGTTCATAGGCCATATATTCCAAAAGCAATAACGCCGACAATAAGCCATCCCGCTCCGGAAGGTAATTTTTAAAACCTATCCCTCCGCTTTCTTCGCCAGCCAGTAAAATATTTTCCTTCAACATCAGCTCGCAAAGATATTTAAACCCAATGGGGGTAATAAACACCGGAAGAGATAGAGCTTCGGCCAGCCTTTGGCCCATCTGGGAAGTGGAAAAAGAAACCGCTAAACCGCCATCCCACTTGCGATTTTTCACTAAATGGGTTAGCAGCAGCGGGATAAGCTCGTGAGAGCCCATGTAAGCCCCCCGACCATCGAATGAGCCCAAACGATCACCATCTCCATCAAAAGCGATTCCTAAATCGGCCTGATGAGCCAAAACAGCTTCTCTTAAAGTCCCGACATTTTTCTCAATCGGTTCGGGATTAACCCCGCCAAATAAGGGATTATGTTCATTGCGGATTTCTATAACGCCGGGAAGCAAACCTGGCAATAAACCGGCATCCACTCCATACATAGGATCTGCTACAATTTTAAGATGGGCGGCTTTAATCCTTTCCAGATCCACCAACTGACAAAGCTTATTTAAATAATCTCTCATCACATCGGTAGGCTCAATTAAAGCCGGGGATATTTCATCATCCTCAGCTGGCTTTCCAGCCGACAGATCTACTTCTTGCTGAATCAAATCCATAATTTCAGGAAGCCCGGAACTGCCATATTCGGCTTTAAATTTTACCCCGTTCCATTCCCAAGGATTATGGGATGCGGTAATCACAATTCCTGCGCAACAGGCTTGCTTTACCAGGGCCCAGGAAATGGCAGGAGTAGGAACCGGCTGGGTCGATAAATAAACCGGAATTTGGTGCCTGGCTATAACCTCAGAGAGTTTTCGAGCGAAATTATCCGACTGAAACCTGCGGTCGAACCCTACCACCACACCTTTTTCGAAGGGGCGGTATTCCGCCTGATAGGATGCTTGCGGGTTATTCTGCCGGTATAGCGGTAAAGTTTTTCTTGAGGCGGACTTCAGATACTCGGCAATCCCCCGGGCTACTATTTCCAGATTGGCAAAGGTAAAATCATCGGCAATGATTCCCCTCCAACCATCGGTTCCGAATTTAATTGACATTTTTCCTCCAGTTTATTTATATTTGTAGAATTCCAAAAGTAGCAGCAATAATCCAAAAACCATCCCTCCGATAGCCAGAAACCAGGTCGCCGGAGAATAACGGGAAACTACGGCATTCCCACCCTCAACTTCCCACTGTTGTATTTCTACAAAATCATTGACCGCCCTGCGACGCCAACCCAGAATTATTATTACCTCGCTGTCGATTAATTCGCGGCCTCCAAGCATGCCCCCAAACAAGCTTAGTATCGGGGCTTGCTTTAAAACAACCGGTATGAAACGATCTTCACTCTGTAGTACCAAATACTTATACCAAAATACACCAGGGATACCAGAACCAGTAATTTTACCTTTAATTTGAATACGGCAGTTATTCTCCGCAGATCCACAAGTTTCCAGAGATTTGAAATTTCCACCAGGATAATAAAGAACTAATTTCAGCAGAGTTCCCAGGCACAGCAATAAAATTGGGATGCCAAAATATCCATGCCAAATCAGCATTATGACTAAGCCGATCAACAAGCCGATTAGCGGCAAGTAAATTACCAATAAATCATTCCAAAATTCCCTCTGACTTATTCTCTCTCCGGCATCCTTTACCTGAGCGGAGATGTTTTTAATTCTCTTTGCAGCCATTGGGTGGCTGGAAAACCACTGATTAAACCCAGCCCAGGGATTATATTTTTCAAGCCCAATAGCGTGAATCATGTTCTTAAGCGAAAATCCCCCGCCGGACAAGGAGTTAAAAGCCAGATCGGAAGCATTTTGCGGGTCAAAAATCCCCAGACTTCGCATACTCAAAAAAAGACGGGGGATCCCTGGTTTCGGCTCAGGAGGAATTTTAGCCAGTCCAAAGGCAATATTCTCCAACGCGCTGAGCAAAGGAGCTGAATCCTTAAGAATGCCGACAGAAAAACGGTCGGCAGAATATTCCCTGCCCCGGGAAAGAAAAAAGAACAAATAATTACTTAAATTATAGATAGCCAGAGCAATTGAGCCCAAAAATACTGCGGCTCCGCCGCTACTGCGGTAGTAATGAGAAAACCCCCAATCCAACAAGGACTGTCCCCAAAGATAAAGTAGACCGGGAATTACGGAAAAAAAAGTCATGGCTATAAAATCCCGGTGATAAAGATGACCAAGTTCATGAGCAGTAACCGCTTTAAGCTCATCAATTTCCAGCATCTCCAGTAAGCCGGTGGTAAAAACCAGCCGGGCATCCCCCGAAAAGTGACCATACGTAAAAACATTGGGCTTGGTATCCTCAAACAAAAAAAATCGAGGGATATGAATATTTCTGTCCCGGCAAACTGAGAAAATGAATTTATTTAGTTGGGGGTTGAGATTCTCCAAATCTGCCCGCTGGATACGAAAAAACCGATCCATCAACCAGGGGCTTAAACCATATTGCAGTAAACCGATGAAAACCGTAAAAATAACCGGAACGTATCCCGGCCAATTTAGAGAATACGTCACTATGAGCCCCAGCCCATATAATATCGCAAACCATAGGGATGAAATCAGTAATGATACTGTAGTAAAAATAAGCAATGATCTCCCTGCTATAACGCGGTTTGAATCAAACGGCCGTCTTCCAGGTAATAAGTTTTATCGGCGAAACTGGCGATTTTGGGGTCGTGGGTCACGATGATAGTGGTTATATGCTGATTTTCATTAATCGATCTGACTACTTCCATAATGGCCTTGCCGGACTTCAAATCAAGATTGCCGGTGGGTTCATCGGCCAGAAGCAAGCCCGGCATATTGGCTAAAGCCCTGCCGATGGCGATCCTTTGCTGCTCTCCTCCGGAGAAACTGTTAGGCAATTCATTGGATTTATGATCAAGCCCAACCAATCGCAACAAGGATTCCGAGCGTTTAAGCGATTTGTTATGAGGCAACCCTAAAATTTGCAATGGCAATTCCACATTTTCGATAGCAGTCAAATTCGGCAACAAGTTGAAATTCTGAAAAATAAACCCGATGTTCTTCAGTCTAATCTTTTCTCTGACACTCTCCGGTTGATTGACGACATCGATTTCTTCCAAATAAATCTGTCCGATGGAAGGAAAATCCAAACAACCGATCAAATACAATAAAGTGGATTTTCCGGCCCCGGAAGCCCCCATGATGGCCACAAAATCACCCTTATTAATCGTCAAATTAATATTTTGCAAAATTTTCTGAGTACCGGCCTCAGTTTCTACAAATTTATGTACACCCTTTAAGGATACTTTCATTTAATCCCACCTAAGCGATTGAATAATATTTTTTCTTACGACCACCAAACCGGGAATCACCGAACCCAAAAAACCCACACCAACTGAAAGCAGCACGGCGTTCAGCATTAAATCAGGAGTAAGCCGGGCAATCGGGAAAGCCACTTGGAACAGGTAACACACCGCATCGTCAATCAATCTGGCGCCCATAATTCCCATAATAATTCCCAATATCCCGCCGCCTAAGGAAAGAAGCAAACTTTCGGTCATAATCATTAAAAAAATCATCGCCCGACTTAAGCCAATGGCCCGCAAAGTGCCAAATTCCTTCATTCTCTCGTAGGTAGAAATCAACATGGTATTCATGGTTGCGGTTAGGGCAATAAGAACCCCGATCAGAGCTATGCAAAATTGCATCAGCCAGGCATAAAACACCACTTCATTAGCGGTTTGGGCGTATTCATTGCCGGTTTTAACCCCTAAATGAGGGTATTTTTCCATAATATTTTTTTCGGCTTCCTTAGCAACGATAGTATTGCCTGTCTGCAGCCAAAACTCTTGAACTTTTTTAGTGCGTTGCATCTCCATCATAAAAGAAAGAGGAACAAAACAAGAATAATCTTGAAAAGTTCCGCCCGCATCCCCGATGCCAACCAGTTTAAACTTTTCGCTGCCGATCGTTACGCTTTTACCCAATGAAACCCCCAATTTTTTCGCTAACCCGGCGCCCATCATGATTTCATAGCGGTAGACGGGCAAACGTCCATTTCCCACCTTGAAATCGGGAAGAAACTGCTCAAAATCATCCATGTCCACACCCCACAAGGTTAATGAATAATTTTTAACCCTGATCTGCTGTCGGGAAATTCCGGCTACCCGTTCTACTCCGGGGATGGAAATTAATTCGTTTTTTAAGTTATAAGGCATCAACTCGGTAAAATTGCCGCCTCCGCTGATATTACCCAAAGTCATTCCCAGCAAGGGAGCCGGTAATACATAAAGCGAAACCCGGCGAGCTTGGAATTCTCCTCTGACCCGGTAGTTGATTCCCTCTCCCAGGGATAAAAGCGTAACAAAACAAGCGACAGCCAGCATCATGCCCACCAGGGTCAACATGCTTCTTTCCCGTTTGCGAAGTACGTTTCTTTTGGCTAAATGAAGAAAAACCACTATATTTCCTTATTTTTTAATGATTGGATTATCTTTTAAAATAAACCTTAAATTTAAAGCTTCTCCCTTGGAAAGACCGATGCGCGGGGTCGCTATAAATTCCCGGGCAGACAAATCATTTTTGTTTCCCATAATTTGCAATGGGGATTCCACCAAATCCCACCCGTTATTGACCTTTGTGATTCCCAAAGCATGGCATAATTTTCCTGGGCCTCCGGTAAGATTTCCCAACGCGGAACATTTTCTCCTTTTTTCCATAACCTCAAGGCCCCAAATAGGTCTAATGGCGCGCAACAAAACCGCTCCCGGTCCCCCGTCATGGGCCACAGCGTTAAGACAGTAATTTTTTCCGTAAATAAAATAAACATAGGCCTTGCCGGTGGCGCCGAACATGATGGAATTCCTGGGAGTCTTACGAATAGAGGCATGGCTTCCGGGGTCATTTTCCCCCAGGTAAGCTTCACATTCCACAATTTCTCCCCCCACAGCCCCCTCGGCTTGCCAAAAAATCAAGAATTTACCCAATAAAGCCCTGGCTACCTCAATGGTGGGAGCAGCATAAAAACTACGGGGTAAAATTATTAAATCTTTAATTTCTTTTTGCGTTGCTGGATCCATTTTTCCAATTCCTCAAGGGGCAAACAATTTAAGATCTCCGATTTTTCCAGCCAGCCGCGCCGGGCCACAAATACCCCATATTCCATATGGTGAAGATGCCCGGTACTGTGGGAATCGGTGCCGATGGTGAAAATACAGCCGAATTCTTTAGCCCGCTGGCAATAAATATCCCGTAAATCCAACCGGTCCGGGAAAGCATTAATTTCAAGCGCTACCTGATTTTTGGCACAAACCGGGTAAATTGCTTCCCAATCGACTTCAAATTCATCCCGCTGGCCGATCAAGCGTCCGGTGGGATGCCCCAAAATGGTAGTATAAGGATTTTCCACCGCAGTTATAATCCTGCGGGTCATAGCGGCTTTATCCATTTTCATCAAGGAATGAATTGAAGCGATCACGATGTCAAAACTTTTTAAAACCTCCGGCGGGTAATCCAGAGAGCCGTCGGCTAAAATATCGATCTCGGTTCCTTTAAAAATCCTGAAAGGCTTGAGTTTTTCCTGCCACTCATCGATTTGCTTCTGCTGCTCCCTTAAACGCTCGGGTGTCAATCCACCGGCGATTTTCAAGCTCTGGGAGTGATCGGTTAAAACTAGGTATTGATACCCCAGAGCTTTCGCCGCCCTGGCCATCTCGCCAATATCCGCGCTTCCATCGCTAAAGTTGGAATGGATGTGAAAATCACCTTTAATTTCTTTCAAATCCACCAGCCGGGGAAGCTGATGTTTAAGAGCTGCCTCAATTTCTCCCCTGGCTTCCCGAATTTCCGGAGGGATATAAGGCAGACCGATAGTTTTATAAACTTCTTCCTCGGTTCTGCCAGCCAGGCTGTTGGGCTGGTTTTGTCGGAATACCCCGTATTCGTTGATTTTAAGCTCTAAATCCTTGGCCCGGCCCCGAAGTTCGACATTATGGTCTTTTGAACCGGTGAAATATTGCAGAGCCGCTCCATAAGAAGCTTCACCCACTACCCTTAAATCAATTTGCAAGCCTTGTGCGGTCAACACCGAACTCTTAGTTTCCCCATGAGCGATAATTTTCTTTACCCAGGGAAGTTTCACAAAATAATCCATCACCGCCTGAGGTTGCTCGGAAGCGACTAAAAGATCAATATCCCCGATGGTTTCTTTTCTTCTTCTTAAAGAGCCCGCTTCGCTTGCCGCACTAACCTGGGGCAGTTGGGAAAGAATTTTGAGCAATTCCCTGGCTAAAGGCAGCGCCTGGGCGATCGATTTTCGCCCGGAAGTGGAAGTAACTAATTCAATCCCCTTTAATATATTCTCTTGGGTTTTCGCCCCAAAACCTTTAATCCCGGAAATTGTGTCCGCCTGGGCGGCGGCTTTTAATTCTTCCAGATTGCCGATTCCCAACTCCCGGTATAAAATGGCGGCTTTCTTGGGGCCCAACGCCGGAACCGAAAGCAAGACCAATATTTGCGGGGGAAATTCAGATTTCAATTCCTGATGAAGCCGACAATCCCCGGTAGCTACAATCTCCATAATTTTTTCAGCAATGCTCTGCCCGATGCCGGGGATTTGAGTTAACTCCTTGATACTTTTAAAATCACTCAAGGGTTGAGCCAAGGAGTCGACTGTTCGGGCAGCCTTTTGATAAGCTTTTACTTTAAAGCTATTTTCCCCTTTTAAATCCAGCAACTCGGCAATTTCGTCAAAAATCCGGGAAATTTCAGTATTCTCCATAAAAAATTCTTCGCTGAATCAACTTATTTTCCTTTAAGCGAACCATACTGGAAAAGGGAATTTGTGCCGCCAGCCAGAATATTTCCTTAATTTCAAGCAAGGGGGAAATTTCAATGAAAATTCTGGTTACCGGTGGAGCCGGATTTATTGCTTCCAACCTGGTTGATGCGTATATTGCCGATGGACACCAGGTCGCTGTAATCGATAACCTGGTTAGCGGCAAACGAGCCAATCTTAATCCCAATGCCGACTTTTACTACATGGAAATCGGCGACCCCAGGGTGGAAGAAATATTTCGCCAGTTTTCCCCCGATATCGTCAACCATCACGCTGCTCAAATTGATGTAAGAAAATCCGTGGAAGATCCGGTTTTCGACGCCCAGACCAATATCCTGGACTCCATCTTTCTGTTAAATTACAGCCAACGCTATGGAGTGAAAAAATTCATTTTCTCATCTACCGGGGGCGCTCTCTATGGAGAACCGGAATACCTTCCCTGCGACGAAACCCATCCCATTAAGCCTTTGGCTGCTTATGGACTAAGCAAGTATTGCTTTGAGAATTACCTGCTTTTATTTAACCGACTATATAACCTGCCCTACGTAATTCTCCGCTATGCCAATGTTTACGGGCCCCGCCAGGATCCGCACGGAGAAGCCGGAGTGGTGGCGATTTTTACCGGAAAACTGTTGAAAGGCGAAACTCCTATGATCTTCGGGCAAGGCGAGCAGTCCAGGGATTTTGTCTTTGTAGAAGATATCTGCCGGGCTAACCGGATGGCTATATCCGCCAAAGAAAACTTGATCGTCAACCTGGGAACCGGACTGGAGATCTCCGTCAACACTCTTTTGCAAAAAATTCAAAAAATTATGGGAACAGATATCACTCCTCAGTACCTACCCGAACGCCCGGGTGAAGTAAGCAGAATTTATCTAGATAGCAGCAAAGCCAAGAAATTGCTGAGCTGGGAGCCTTCATTCACAATGGAAGAAGGGTTGACCAAAACCGTAGAATATTTCAAAAATCCGGCGCTGGCCGCAAAATAATTAAAAACTCAATAAAATTTCTGATTTTCGAGGATTTACCCCTTGGAGTTTAAAATTTAACCTTTCTCCAAGAGGATAATTTTTTCCGGCCGGCAGTCTTACCAAAGTTTTAAGCATCAATTCGTCAAGCAAGATCACTCCCTTTTGGGAAGGCAATATTTTCAGCAAAAATCCTGATATTTCTCTTCCTTTTTGCTTCTCCAGGTATTTATGCAACCAGTAATCCCTGGAGCTCCTTTCCAGGTTGGCGGTAATTTCCATCGCTTCTTTAATCTGGCTGAAAATGACAGTCAGAGATTCCTCGTCATATTCAGAATTTTGGGTTTGCAGCCAGCTTACCAGTTGTCTTTGCATCAAGTAATCAGGATAACGCCTCAGGGGTGAACTGATCTGGGTATAAACCGGAAACCCCAGGCTGAAATGGCCGGAGGCTTCCATCCCCCAGTAGGTTCGGGGTAACAGGCTTAAAATTTCCTGCCAAACCAGGGGGTGAAAATCCAGCATTTGAGGAATCTCGCCTTCCGGCCGCTCCTGAATGCGATAAAAAGCCGGAATAGCATTATGGCAGAAAAATTCCCCCGCCAGGCGGTTAGCCAGGATATTCAGTTCGGAAACCAGGATCTGGGCGGGAGTATCGCTTTCATCTTTTTCGATGATGATATTCTGTTCCTGATCCAGCCACACCTCAACCCGGGGCAAATTCAAGTTTACCCCCCCGTTGGCAATTCTTTCTGCCTGAAGCTTTAAAGCGGCCCGGTATAAACCTTTCAATAAGCCGAAAAATTCTTCGGCCGATTCGTCTTTAAGTATAGCATCGACTTCCTGGTAGCTAAGTCGTTTTTTGATTTTAATCAGGCTGGGGATAAAACGATAGTCCAGCAACTGAAAATCCCGGTTCATTTCCACCCGCACACTTAGGGCCGGGCGAACCTGATTCTCCTTCAGGCTAAAGACCTCTTCTCCCAGGAGAGGGGGCAGCATCGGGATTCTTTGCTCCGGTAAATATAAACTTCCGGTGCGTCTCTGAGCTTCTTTCTCAATCAGAGAATCCTTGGGAATGAAAACCGAAGGGTTGGCCAGATGTATCCATAGCATAAAACCATCGGAAAGTTCCTCCCAGGAAAAACCATCATCCACCTCCCGGGTTTCCGGGGCATCAATGGTCAAGGCATACAACCCGGTTAGATCTTCGCGATTCTTCTTTATTTCATCTCCGGTGCAAATTTGGGCTACATTCTGGGCTTCATTCAGCACTTTTGAGGAAAAGATCACCGGAATATCATGCTTGTATAGTTCCAGATTTTCATCTTCCTGCCAAACTCCGATTTTTACCAGCAAATAAAACGGAGCGGAGGCAGAATTGAAACCCGCTTGTTTTAAAATATTGGCCAGCCTGGAATCTCCCTTGCCCTCCCCGATGGCCAGCCGCTTTAATTCTTCAATCAACTCCGGCTCTAACTCCAAATGTTCGAGATTCCCCTCTCGAAAGGCTTTCAATTGCCCCGACAAAACCCCTTCGGCAAGCTCGCGCTGAATTTTAAGCTGCCCGTCCCGCAACAGTTTTTCCACCATATCCGGGGTACGCGGAAAGAACAATTCTTGCTTTCGGGTAAAATAAACCCGGTCTTTCATCAATAATACAAATAAAGCCGAAAGTTTTAATGGGCTATAATCATCCGTGGCAAAATAAAAATCTGCCAATTCCTCTAAGTTCAAGCCGGTTTGCGGATTATCGGAGAAAATCTCCCACAATTCCTCCAGCTTGATTTCGGCTTGCAGTTTTTCCCTCAAAATCAAATTCTCGGCGAGAAACTGATTCGGTGTCTGATGAGCCGGAAAACCGGCAGGAGGGGGGGTGATATAAATAGCTTTTTCGGGAGACATTTTTAAGATTTCACCCCGGGTTGAAATAAAATTCAATTTAGATTTTTCCATACACAAGAGAAGACCGGTTTCAATCTTTCCTTTATTCCAGTAATCAATTAAAGAATAAGGCTTATATTCTGGCATAACTACTCCATCTTTTTATAACACTCTCCAGCTAATTATTTGCTTCTATAAAACAAAAAGCCTTTAAAGTTTATACGACTTTAAAAGCTTTATACCTGATGGGAAGCTATCTAAGGTTAGTTTCTGGAGAACTTTACAAAAGTTCTATAAATCAGATAAGCTGCTACTGAACCGGTATCCTTAAATAACCGCCAGAAAACCTCAGAGGTAGTGTTCATGCTCTTCCCCCCTTTGAAAATACTATACCAGATCTTTAGAGAAATAGCAAGCTTTTTGGTGTATTTTTAAGTGTTCCGGCCTTTATTAACTAAGCTCGAGCAACTTTTTCAATGATGTTGGTAAAATAAACATGCGTTGATGGCTTATACCGTCATAATAGGCCAGATCATGAATCTTACGATCCTTTAACCGGCGGTCGATCTCCTGGGGAGTTAAAACTGCAGGCGAAAACAGCATACTACCCACTAAAAAACCATTGGTAATGGAAATCCCGGGTAATAACTCCTGATAAACCACCGTTTTGGGAAAGACCTGCCGGGCTGCCTCGTAATGTTTCTTCAGAGAGCCGGATTCGGGTCTCGGAAAACTTACCCCGCCCAAGTTAACTGCAAAAATTCCCAGCTTCTTTAAGCCGGAAGCAATTTTGTGATAAAAATCCTCGATCCAATCCCAACCGGAGTTTCCCAACCGTGTCCAGGTTAAATCCACCAGAATCAAATCATAGGCTTCGGTAAGCTGGTTCAAATATTGTTGTATATCCTGATAAATCAAATTAACTTTGGGACTTTCGAAACTACTCATGGCAATTTCCGGCAAATGACTGCGGCAAAAGTTAACCAATTCCTGGTCTTGAGAAACCTGGGTCACCGATTCCAAATCTTCAAGTTTCAAAATTTCCCTTAATCCCCCCCCGGTCTCTCCCCCTAAAATCAACACTTTTTTCGGAGCGGTATGAGTTAAGAATGAAGGATAAACCAGCATTTCCTGGTAGAGCTTTTCTTCCACCAAATTGGTAAACAGCTGATTATTTAAGACCAGAGTTTTACCCAGTTCTTTAAAATTGTAGATTTGAGCCTCATATTGACCTGTCTTCCTGTATTCAGGCAAGTCCTCGGTAAGATACAAAGCGGCATTTTCTCCCCAAGCCCGCCCTTTCAACCGGACTTCTTGGGTCGATTTTTCGACCGATTTTTCTTCTTTGGGCTCAACTTTTAATTCCAGAAACTCTTTTTTTTCTTCCATCATGGAGTTGTTTTCGGTTAAGCAGGATTTAATTCCTGCTTAAAAGAAATACCTGACAAACCCGGTTTTGCAATGATATTGCGCATATGTCCTTTCAATAGAAACAGGAGGAAAATTATGACCGAGCACCTGCATGATGATGTACTAAAATTGGGGTTACAGCAAGATCGGCTAACCCAAATGAGAAGCGATAAAATCATTCAGGAAATTATGTTTTTCGAATTGAACCGGGCCAAACGTTACAGTCATCCTTTAAGTTTTCTCTTAATCGAACCCCGGCTTTCGGAACCTTACGAAAATAATCTTTTGCATTTATATCCCATTTTAAAGCAAATTTCCATGATGCTGCGGCAATACACCAGATATGTAGACATTTCAGTACGGATGGGACGCCAGCTTTTATTGATTTTAACCGAAACCGATATCGAGGGTGCTCAAGTGGTTGACTCTAAATTAAAGGATGTTTTAGAAGGCGAACCGCTGCCCCTTTGGGACGAATACCCGATGCCTACCATCAAATTAATTTCCTCTACTGCTGGTTTTCCTGAAGATGGGGAGGATCCAGAAGAAATGCTAAAAATCCTGCAAGACCGTTTAGAACTTGAAAGACTGAAATTGTTCGGTTAATTCATAAAACATGGACAATCAGCATAAATCCAACCAGGGCTTTAAAATTGCCTTAACCCAGGCCATCCGGGAATCAGAACCTTCCCATAAGGCCATCCCGCCTCTTGGCCCGGCCTACCTGGCGAGCTATTTAACCAATCTCCATCCTGAAATTGAAATAAATTATTTCTCCGACATTGATAAACTGCTGGAATATGCCCCGCAGTTAGTAAGTGTCAGTTCGGTAACCGAAAATCTCCCCCAGGCCATAGAGCTTGCGCGAATCGTTAAATCCCGCATACCGGTTCCGGTAGTTTTAGGCGGCCCTCACATTTCCACCCTGCCTCAAAGTTTGCCGGAAGAATTTGATCTGGGAGTAGTTGGAGAGGGAGAAGTTACTTTTGCCGAATTAGTTGAATTATTTATCCAAAACTCCCGGCCGCAACAACTCTTAGCTCAATTGCCGGGAATTGTCTTTCGCAGCCATAACCGGTTAATGGTAACCCCGACCAGGCCTTCAATCGCCGATCTGACTTCCTTACCGTTCCCCGCGCGCGAAATATACGGCTGGAATAAATTCATGTATATGATGACTTCCAGGGGATGTCCTTACCGTTGTATTTTTTGCTCTCCCAAAGTCATGTGGAAAAAATACCGCAATTTTACCGCTGAATACCTGGTTGCCGAGATCAAAGAAATCATAGCTCATTCTTCCTGCAACTATATCCATTTCTTCGACGATCTGTTTGTCGCCGACCGCAAAAGATTAAAACGCATCGTGGAATTGCTCAAAAACGAAAACCTCAACCAAGTCCTTCACTTTGGCGGCCATATCCGGGCCAATCTGATGGACGAAGAACTGGGGACACTTTTAAAAGAAATGAATTTTGTTTCCGGAGCTTTCGGCGCCGAATCGGCATCTCCGCGCATTTTGAAAAAACTCAAATACGGAACCACTACGGTAGCAGAAAATCAAAGAACACTGGATATTTGCCATCAAATGGGGATCCTGGCCAGCGCCTCATTTGTGATCGGCACCCCAGGTGAAACCGCCCAAGATCTGGAACTGACCTTGAAATTTATTGACCAAAACCGTTCAAAAATATCCGCCCTGGAAGTCTTTATTCTCCTCCCCTACCCTGGAACCCCGCTCTGGGACTGGGCATTGAAAGAAGGACTGGTATCTCCGGATATGGATTGGGGAAAATTCGCTACCGACCCTTTCTTTTCTGAAATGAACATTCCCGAAGATTTTCTTTACTTAAACCAGGAACATATGCCCAGGCCTGAATTACTTAAATACGCCGGGCGTTTTCAAGAACTGGATCAAGAAATTAACCGGGACAACAAAAATCTCTACAAAAATCTTGCCTCTCTTTAAAGGGAATGGGCTTTTGAAAAAGTAAATATTCTTTAGGACATTTTCGTGGAGGTTTGTTGTGCTGGATCTCTTGATTATCGGCGGCGGCCCGATCGGCAGCTATTTAGCCTTAAAAGCCGCCCAGTCGGGATTTTCCACCGCGGTTATAGAGGAACATCAATTAATCGGTGAACCCGTACACTGCACCGGGGTCGTGGGTGAAAAGTTATTCAACGATTTCCCTCTGCCCACCGAATCAATTTTGGGAAGTCTTCCGCGTTTCCTGGTAGCCTCTCCCAGTGGAGAAGAATTTTCCATTCCCCTGACTTCAAAAGTTTATCTGATTGATCGCAAAACCTTCGACCAGACCTTAGCCAGACTTGCTCAAAAGGCCGGGGTTTCTTACTACCTTAACACCAAGGTTACCGAAATTGAACAGCAAAAAGACCACATCAAGGTAGAAGCCAGAAGTAACGGTGAAACCATCCCATTTACTTCCAAACTTGGGATTCTTGCCACCGGCGCCATTTCACGACTTCCTCAGACCTGTGGACTACAGCTTTCTCCGGGTTTTTTGGGTACCATCCAAACCGATATAAAACTTAAAGGCTTGCAAGGCGCCGAAGTATATCTTGGACACCATGTCGCCCCAGGCTCTTTTGCTTACGCGGTTTCTCTCAATCAGGGAGAAGGAAAGATCGGGGTTATCAGCCAGGGCAACCTTAAGGAGAATTTTCAAACCCTGCTTAAACACCCTTATTTAAAAGACCGGATTGAATCCATCGATCACCAGATAAAACCCCGCAAAATGCCTCTCGGATTATCGGAAAAAACTGTAAACTGGAGGCTGGCTTCGGTGGGAGACAGCGCGGGACAAGTTAAGGCTACTACCGGGGGAGGGATTTATTTTGGCTTAAAATGCGCTGAATTGCTCCATCAAGTGATCATTGGAGCCAGAAAAAATTGCAATTTTTCCCCTGGGAAAATTGCAATTTACCAGACCAGATTTAAAAAATTAATCGGCAATGAGGTTTACTGGGGAATTATCGTAAGGGAATTGTTTAAAGACATCACAGACCCCTTACTGAACCGTCTGGTTCAATTATTGAACCAGCCTAAAATGCAAAAACTGGTTATCCAGAAAGGCGAATATGACGCCCATAAAAAAATTATTATTGGGACTCTCTCATCTCCGCTCTTTCGGGAATTTATGTGGGACTTTTTCAAAACTAAACTAAAGAAAGAGAAACATCATGAGCCATTATGACGCAATCATTGCCGGAACCGGCCCGGCAGGAGCTTCAGCCCTGTATCAACTTACTCAAAAGGGCTTAAAAGTCCTGGCCCTGGAAAAAGAAACTTTTCCCCGTTATAAAGCCTGCGGGGGATGCCTTTCTTCCAAAACTAAAAACTTTCTAAACCTGGATTTGAGCCGATTGATTCAAACGGAAATCTTTCAGGTGAATTTTTCTTATAACCTGAAGGAAGACTTCGCGATCAAAGCGCCTGGACCGGTGGGCCATATGGTAAATCGCACCCTGCTGGATAATCTTATGGTTGAAAGAGCCTTAAAAGCCGGGGGGAAAATTAATTTCGGCGAGAAAGTGGTAAGCTTCAATGTTAAACCTGAAAAAATTGAAGTAACCACTCCTCAAACCACCTACACTGCCGACTACCTGCTGGCCGCCGAAGGAGCCGCCGGAATAATCGGTTCTACTTTAAACTGGCATAAAAACTTAACCTTTTACCCCACGGTAACTGTGGAATTGGAGGGTGATTTTCCGCTGATAAGGGAGTTTCCCCAAACCGCCTGGACCGATCTCTTCCCCAGCCAAGGGGCTTATGGCTGGATTTTTCCCAAAGGAGAAGGAGTTACCATTGGGGTAGGTAAATTTTCACCCCGAAAAAAAGTAAAACTGCAGGAAATTATTGAGCAAATTTCCCAGTTCCGGCTTAACCTGACACCGGAATTCAAAATCCACCCTCATCCGATTCCCTGCCTGCATAACTTCAATAAATTTCCGGTCAAAGATCGGGTATTTCTTTTAGGTGACGCCGGAGGATTGGTGGACGCATTCATCGGAGAAGGCATCTACTATGCGGCGTTTTCGGGGGAACTGGCTGCCTGCGCCATAGCCGAGAGCAAGAACCCAAAAGAAGCTGAAGCGAATTATATTCAAAGCTTAAAAAGCAAAATCTATCCAGAGCTGAAGGCTGCGGGATGGATTGCTGCTTTTATGCGGCGTTTTCCTAAAATCGCCTATAAGTTATTGAAAGATCATGCCTTGATGGCCGATTTCTACCGCGGGGTACTGGGGGGAGAAAAAAGCTACCAGGAGGTCACCGACCGGGTTAAGAACCGCCTGTTTTTGGATAGCCGTCTTCCTCAATGGCTGATCAAACAAATAAGGGGAGAAAAAACTGAAAAACCGACGGTTTAAATTCCTACTGAATGGCTTATGGGAAGGATTTTTTTGATCCATAGAGAAGTTTTCCCCAACCAAGCTTATTTATGAAAAAATTACAAATATACTCCAGGCTGATTTTATTACTGATTATTATAGTGCTTTCGTTGCTGAGCAGCTTTTTATACTTGTCCCAGGTAATCAAAGCTCCCAATCTTATCGGACTCCCCTACCAGCAAGCGTATGAAATTTTAAGCAACAAAAATTTCAAAATCGTAGTCAAAAATCCAGAGAATCACTATGGCGAGCAGTTCGTAAAAGTACAATATCCCAAACCTGGAGAATGGATTACCAAGGGAGAAGAAATCCACCTATATCTTGGTTTGCCGCAAATATCTCGAGTTCCATATTTAATCGGCATCAAGCGAGAAGAAGCAGTTAGCGTACTGAACGATCTCAACTTAACTTTCAGTTTCGAAAAGAAACCGTCTTTCCATCCAAGAAATGCCATAATTCAAGAAGACCCTCCCGGAGGCACAACTTTAAGCGGGACGGAAAAAATTCATTTAACCCTCTCAGAGGGAGTAATCGGCCTGGAAGCTCCGGATTTAATCGGAAAATCAGTCAGTGAAGCTCGGGAGATGGTTCAACCGATGGGACTAACTCTCTTAATCAAAAACGACGAACAAAATCCTGCCGACCAGATAACCATCCAGGATCCCAAACCGGGGGAAGCGCTGATTAGCAAAAAAATCCAGGTCGAAGCCGAAAGTACCATTGTAATTCCCAGCTTGGAAGGCAGAAATTTAAAAGCAGCGCTTAAGCTTCTAGAGAGATATGGAATCAAAACCGGTAAAATTTCCTACCAAAAGACCTATGCGATCCCGGCAGGAACCGTGCTTGATCAAGACCCCGATGAAGGGATGGAAGTCCGAAACGATACCAAGGTTAATCTTTTAATATCCGGTAAATCTTAGGAGTCTTAAATGAAAAAATACCTCTTGGGGTTTCTTTACTACTTCGTGATCCCGGTTATTTTACTTACTACTATCTTTGTCACCGTTTTTTTCGGACGGGCGCTTTATTTGAATTATTTCAGCCGAGTTAAGGAAGTCTCAGTCCCCAATATAGTCGGAGAAAACGTCCTGGAAGCCGAAAAAATTCTAATCAGCTGTGGTCTAAAACTCCAGGTTGGAGATCATATCTACTCTAAAAGTCAACCCAAAAATACGGTTTTAAGACAAACTCCTCCATCGGGAAGAAAAATTAAACCTGGGAGAACCATTTTCTTGACCATTAGCCTGGGAAACGAAACCCCTACGGTACCCAACCTGATCGGCAAGGATCTCCAGCAATCTAAAGTATTACTGGAAAACGCCGGATTTAAGCTGGGAAACCTCATTAGCGGAAATGATAAAACCAAACCATGGGGCGAAATTCTAGGACAAAATCCTTATGCCGGGGCAAATGCACCCATGTATTCCTTGGTAGAGTTAACCGTTAATGAGGCCGGAAAGTCCAAGGTGAAAGTCCCTGATTTAAAGCAAAGAACTATGGCCCAGGGATTAGCGGAACTGGCTCGCAATCGACTCAAGGTGGGAGAAATTTCATGGAACTGGGATGACTCCATCCCTCGGGGAGAAATCTACAACCAGCAACCTAAACCCGGGAAAGATTGCCAACCTGACAGCGAAGTTGATATTTCGGTTAGTGCAGGCTTTAAGGGCGACAAAATCGCCTTAAAACAAAAACGGCTTAAAATTTATATTCCTCAAGGCGATGGATACCAAAAAACCCAAATTTTCGTCACCGATCAATTGGGGGAGTATGAATTCTACAAGGGGAACCACCAAACCGGTGAAGACCTGGAGATCCTAGTAACGGCCTGGGGTGATGGAGAAGCTACCGTCATCATCAACAACCAGGTGCAAAAAAGAGAAAAAATATAGCCCGGTTCATCATGGCCATAATACATAGTTAATTAATTATCTATGCCACAATTAATCTTTACAAACTGAATATCGATAATTTGGCCATCTGGCTAATCCAGCTATAGAATGAAGGCATCATCGCCAGCACGACAATCCCAATCACCGACAGATACAGCGCGGGGGCTGAATAAGCAGGCACCGTAATCGGTTCTTCGCTCTGAGGTTTTTCAAAATAAACCGCTCTTAGAACTTTCAGGTAGTAATAAAGCGAGATAACGGAATTGATTATGGCAAACAAGACCATTGCCTGAAACACCGGATTGGCTTCTTTAAACACGGCAAAGAACAGGATAAATTTGGCCAGGAAGCCTCCCAGCGGCGGTATGCCGGCTAGAGAAAGCAAAGCCAGCAACAAAATTAAAGCCAGGCCTGGCGAACGGCGGGATAAGCCGGCCAGATCCTTGATCTCGTCACTCTTGGTGTAACGACTTACCATGATTAAAACCCCAAATGCTCCCAGGTTGGTCAGGGTGTAGATGGTTATGTAAAATAATACCGCAGTCAACCCGATTTGGCTGGATGCGGCAATTCCAAGCAAAATATAACCGATATGAGAAATTCCCGAATAAGCCAGCATTCTTTTAAAATTCTTCTGGGGAAGTGCGGTTAAATTTCCAACCAGCATCGAAATTGCAGAAATTAAGAGTAGCAAAAAGATCCACTGATAAGAAATCCCAGCAAAGGAGGTTATAAAGAAGCGGGCGATAACCGCCAGGCCTGCAGCTTTAGGAGCTACTGAAATAAAGGAAACTACCGGAGTGGGCGCTCCCTCATAAACATCAGGCGCCCACATATGAAAGGGAGCGGCGGCGATCTTAAAACCCAGCCCCACAATAATGGCTACCATGGCCAATAAAATAGCCGGAGAAATATTGCCCACCAGGAATATTGAGCCCAAAGCTTTATAGCTTAAGGTTCCGAATGTCCCGTAAATTAAGCTGATTCCATAAACCATAAGCCCGGCCGAGAACGCTCCCAAAAGAAAGTATTTGATTCCCGCCTCGGTGGAAGTCTTTTCTTTTTTAAAGTAGGCCGCCAAAACATACATGGGGATACTGGAAAGTTCAAAGGCGATAAACAAAGTCATTAAGTCGGTAGCAGAAACCATGAACATCAGACCGACTGCGGACATCAAGAGTAGGAAATAATATTCGGCTATATAGTTGGTTCTTTCTTCCATGAAGTCGGCTCCCAGCAAGACCACCATAAAGATTAAGACTACGAATAAAAATTTGAAAAATATCGCATAATTATCTAAAAGGAAGGCGCCTTTTAGATAATTACCAAGGAAATCCTGACTCATCCAAACACAGGGGATTAAGAGTATTAAACCCACACTTGCAATGGTAAAGCATACTTTCTTTTTGGCCAGTCCGCAAATTTCCAGGAACAATATTAAAAAGGCCAGGAACGTTAATACGATTTCGGGAAGAAAAGCAAATATTATCTTCAAGGTCTGCCGCCTCCAAATTTAACTAAAAATTCCGTAACCGAGTTACCCATCACTCCGGTAAGCAAGATGGGAAAGAAACCGGCCATCCAGGCCACTATGGCCAGGGTATAAGGACCGACTTTTTCTACCCCATGCAAGTCTTTGATATCTTCGTATTTGGTATTAAACGGGCCATAGAATATTTTCTGCACAGCCCGTAAAATATAAGTGGCGGTTATTACCAGACCGAGAATCGCCAACACCGCCAGCGCCGGGTATAGCTTATAGGTTCCCAAAAAGACCAGCAGTTCGGCAATAAATCCTGAGAATCCCGGCAAGCCCAAAGTGGCAAAGCCGCCCAGCGCAAACAATACCGCCAGGTATGGAGCCTTAACCGCCAGCCCTCCCATCTGAGAGATAATCTTGGTATGGGTTTTATCATAAATATAACCGGCCATGGCAAACAGCAACGCTGTGATTACTCCGTGAGAAAACATCTGGAAAATCGCTCCCTGTAAACCCAAACTGGAAAACAATCCGATTCCTAAAAAGACGATTCCCATGTGGCTAATACTGGAATAGGCAATTAAATACTTGATATCGGTTTGTTTAATCGCACAGTATGCGCCGTATAAAACATTGATTACCGCAATGACGCAGAAAAATTTCATCCAAAACATAGCGCCATCCGGCAACAGCCCAATTACGATGCGAATGATACCGTAACCGCCCATTTTAAGCAAAACTCCTGCCAGCAGCATAGAAACTGCGGTGGGGGCGGCGGAATGACCGTCCGGCAACCAGGTATGAAAAGGAAATAACCCGGCTTCAATCCCGAAAGCAATAAACAGCACAGGAAAGATTAGGAGTTGAAAGTTAACCGGGATATGAGCTTGGCTTAAAGCCACTAAATCAAAGCTGTTAATCCCCGACAAGAAATAGATTCCCAAGAATCCCAGCAAAATTAACCCTCCGGCCATTTGGAGATAAATAATCAACTTCAAGGCTGAATCCTTACGCTTAACTTCCCGGCCTTCCCCCATTTTGTCGGAACCCCAAATGCCAATCAGGAAATACATGGGGATACTGGCTAATTCGTAGAACAAGATGAAAAAGAACAAGTCCAGAGAAACAAAAATGCCGATTACTCCAGCCAATACCACCATCAGCAAAGCAAAATATTCTTTAAGCCGTTCCTTGATGCTAAAAGAAACCATGATTGAGGTAAAAGCCAGAATGCCGGATAAGACCACCATCAAAACGCTGATCCCATCCACCCCTAGATGATAAGAAATCCCGAGGCCCGGCCAGAAACTGATTTGTTCCATCATCTGGTAACCAGAAACATCCGGTTTGTATAACCAATAAATAATCAAGCTAAGCCCAAAAACCAGAACCCCTACACCGGCGGCTAAAGTTCGGATGATTCCGGTATCTTTCTCCCGCGTCAACATAATCAGCACCATGCCAACCAGGGGAATCAACCATAAAATACTAAGCAAAGGCAATTCCATTTTTTATCCTCCGAACAGAATATTTAGCGGGAAAAATTTAAAGGCTACCTGCCAGCCCACCAATACCGTGGCAATAAAAATCATAATAATCACCATGTATTGCTGAGCTTTGCCGCTTTGCTCATATCTGAGTTGAACCCCCAGATAATAAGTAAGAGCGCCTATTCCCCTAACTATTCCATCTATGATATAAGTGTCGATGAAACTCATAACTTTGGCAATTCCAAAAAGGAAATACTTAACCATCAGACTCCAGAAATCGTCCATATACCACTTGTTTTCCAGGAATTTATAGAGCAGGGGGAATTTACTGCGTAAAAGCGATTCGTTTTCCACCGGTTTTTTATTGTATAAGGCCACCGCGGTTAAAATACCCAAAACCGCCAAAATTAAAGACAAATACATGGGAAGGTGAGATTCTGCTACCGTCTCGACTCCACCGTAATGAATAAAATCTCTGAATAAATTCATCGAAGGAAGCCCCAAAAAACCGATGAAGGCGGCAAAGAAAGCCAGGATGGTCAGAGGAATTGTCATATTCAATTTAGATTCCTTATATTCGGTTTTGCCTCTGGGTTGGCCGCAGAAAGTCATGATATAGGAACGGAACATGTAAAACGCCGTCATCAGCACTACCAAAAAGCCGGTAATTTTCAAGAATGCCGCCCCCGGCTGGGAAAAATTATAGACCGCAGACAATATTTCATCTTTACTAAAAAACCCTGAAAACGGCGGGATTCCGGCGATCGCCAGGCAGCCGATCAAATAAGTGATCCCGGTAATCGGCATTTTCTTGCCTACCCCGCCCATTTCTCTCATGTCATTAGTATGCAGGGCGTGAATTACTGAACCCGCGCATAAAAACAACAGAGCCTTAAAAAACGCGTGGGTCAGTAAATGGAAGTTGCCGGCCGTATATCCTCCCACTCCCAAAGCCAGCATCATGTAACCCAACTGGCTGATGGTAGAATAGGCCAGTACACTTTTTATATCATTCTGCACCAAAGCAATGGTAGCCGCCAGAAAAGCCGTAAAAGCCCCGATATATGCCACCAGCATCAGAGAGGAGGGGGCAAAAGAAAATATATTGTACAAACGGGAGACCATGAATACTCCCGCGGCCACCATGGTAGCGGCGTGAATCAAAGCGGAAACCGGGGTGGGGCCTTCCATGGCATCCGGCAGCCAGATCTGCAAGGGGAATTGTGCGCTTTTACCCACCGCACCCATAAACAGCAATACCGCTATAACGGCGATAATGCCGCCATGAACCATATTGATACTCGGTAAAATGCCTGCCACCTGGAGGAAATTAGCGGTACCGGCTAAGGTCGCCAGCATAATAATGCCGATTAAAAAACCCAAATCCCCGAACCGGGTAACCACGAAAGCTTTCTTAGCCGCATCGGAGGCGCTTTTCTTGTTATACCAGAAACCGATTAAGAAATAAGAACAAAGCCCTACCAGTTCCCAGAACATATAAATTTCCACGAAATTGTTGGCCATCACCAGTCCCAGCATGGAAGCCGAAAACAAAGACATATAAGCATAGAACCTGGCGAAACCGGCATCTTTCTCGTGTTCCATGTAGCCCAGAGAGTAAATTTGAATCAATCCACCGATTAAGGAAACCATAGTCACCATCATGGCGGTGAGATTATCCACCAAAAAACCAATCTCCAGCTGAAAATTGCCTATGCTGAACCAGGGAAAGCTGATTTCATTAGCCGGGCCATTATGCGATAAAATCCTGCCGTACAAAACCCCGCAAGCCATGATAAAGGCCAGGAACATTGCTGATATGCTTAAAGCCGGAGCTAATTTGCGGAATTTTAAGCCGCTGGCGACAATCAGCAAAAAGGCCAGAAACGGCAAGAGAGGGATGATAAACACATAATTTATACATTTTTGGGCGAAGAATTCCAGATTCAAGACGACCCTCCTTTACCACTTCAACAGGTCTATTTCATCCACCGAAACGCTATGAAAGTTTCGGTAAACCATGATAATGATGGCCAGACCCACAGCAGCTTCCGCCGCGGCGATGGCAATCACGAACAAGGCGAAGACCTGTCCCAGCATGCTTTGCATATATTGGGAAAATACTATCAAGTTGATATTGGCGGCATTAAAAATCAGCTCAATGGACATCAGTATACCTATCGCGTGACGCAGGGTTATGGCCCCGTATACTCCGATCAACAGCAACAGCAAACTCAATATCAAATAATACTCAATGCCGATCATTTTTCCTCCTCTTTCCTGGCCAGCACCAAAGATCCAATTAAGGCAGCTAATAAAACCAGGGAAAGAATTTCAAAAGGCAGCAGGTACGTAGAAAACAGCCCTCTGCCCAATTCTTTAACGCCCAATGCAGCTTGGGGGCAACCGGAATTCCAGGTTGACCAGATTAAAATTCCGCCCATCACCACGAATAGAAAAAACATCCCGGCAATATTAACCAAGCGTTTGCCGAGTTCAGGCTGGGTCTTAGCCTTAACCAAGTCGGGAGTCAGCATGATCACGAATAAAATCAACACGGCTACCGCCCCCACATAAATCAACACCTGTACCCCGGCGACAAATTCAGCTTTAAGCTGTAAATACAGCCCGGCTATTCCGGAAAAACACAAAATCAATGCCAGAGCTGAGTAGATAAGATTTCTTAAGCTGACTACCATGATCCCGGCGACTAAAATTACTAAAGACACAAAAATAAACGAAAGATAACCGGCGCCTGATGTCACTTGGATTCACCTGCTTTCGCTTTATGATGAAGTTTTAATTTTTCCATATCATAATCAAATTCTTTTTTATCATATTCCGATAACTCGTAAATCTTGGATAGATGCAGGCAATTGGTGGGACAAGCCTCGGCGCAATAGCCGCAAAAAAGGCAGCGATCTATGTCGATATGATAATCCCGCACGAAACGCTGCTCTTCCTCATTATAAGCGGTAACGACTGAAATAACGGCGTTAGGGCAAACATCCGCGCAAAGTTTGCAGCCGATGCAAAGCCCGATATGGCAGGTCAAGCATCTTCTGGCCTCCTGCCTGGCTTCTTCTTCACTATACCCCAGTTCTACCTCGGAAAAATTTTTAACCCGTTCTTCCGGGGCTAATTTTTTCATGGTTACCCGATTTTCGCTAATTAGTTCCACTCTTAGCCTCCAGCTGCTGAATGATTCCCTTGGCGGCCCGTTTGCCGCAAGCGATGGCTTCCACTACCGTGGCAGGCCCGAGGGTTAAATCCCCGCCTGCCTATATCCCTTTAAGGGAAGTTTCCTGGGTATTCTCGTTAACTTCAACGCTTCCCCATTTAGTTTTTTTGATCTGCTCGGAAATAAAGCTGGTGTCGGCACTGCGGCTAATGGCCGGAATAATTAAATCGCATTCGTAAATAAATTCGGAACCAGGAATGGTTACCGGTTTTCTTCTCCCTGAAGCGTCTTTATCGCCCAGTTTAGTTCTGATACATTCCAACCCCTTAACCTTGCCGTTTTCTTCTACGATTTTATTCGGAAGAACCAGGTAATCGAAAAATACCCCTTCTTCATACGCATCATCTACTTCTTCATGATTGGCGGGCATTTCGTGACGGGTTCTGCGATAAAAAATCGCGCTTTCGCATCCCATCCGCTTTAAAGTTCTGGCGCAGTCAATCGCAGTATTTCCGCCTCCGATTACTACGGCTCTTTTAGGACTGGTCTTGTACTCACCCTTAATAACCTTTTCCAGAAAATCTTCCCCGGGCACTACTCCATCCAGATGCTCTCCAGGAATGCCGAGTTTCATTGGAGTTAATGCTCCATAAGCCAAAAATATCGCCTGATAACCTTGTTTGGTCAAGTCTTCGAGAGTAAAATCTTTGCCTAACTGACTGTTGGTTTTTAATTCAACACCCAGCTTTAAAATATCCTTAACTTCCTCGTCCAACACATCTTTGGGCAGGCGATAAGTAGGAATGCCGTACATTAAATAACCGCCTGGCTTATCTTGTTTCTCAAATACTGTGGGAGAGAAACCGGCTTTGGCCAGTTCCCAGGCGCAAGTTAATCCGGCAGGCCCCGCCCCAATGATAGCGATCTTTCCCATCCGGGCCTGGGGTTTTTGCTCCAGGAACGGAACTCTTTCGGATTCCGGCAATTTGCTGTCATAATCACTTAAAAACCTTTTCAGTTGCCGGATAGCCAGGGGCTTGCTCTGTGCCCAATTGCTGTGGCATTTGCCTTCGCAAAAAGCCGGGCATACTCTTCCCAGGCTGGCGGAAAATGGATATGTTTCTTTTAAAATCTTAACTCCTTCTTTATAATTACCGTCGGCAATCGCCATCAAGTAGCCTCTAACATCGGTGTCGGCCGGGCAGGCGATTTTGCAGGCCGGGTCGGGAGCGATCTTCAGGCGGGAAGGCTTTTCGGCTAGTTTGTCCTGGGTGAAATAATCGTTAATCTGGGGTAAACCTCTAAAACCCGTAAAAGGTTCGGGTTTGTCCCAGGGATACTGCACGGTAATCGGTTTTCTAAAAAAATTCTTGGTGGTGACCCAGATCCCCACCAACAAACTCCAGAAGCCTTTAACTACAGATATTAGCTTATTCATTGCTACCTCTTCAAAAACCAAAATCCGGTCAATAACATATTAATAAAACCTACCGGCAAAAGCACCTTCCAGCCAAGACCCATCAACTGATCAACCCTGACTCTGGGATAAGTCCAGCGGAACCACATTAGAAGAGCGACTAAAATATATGTCTTAAAGAAAAATACCACCGCTCCCAGCAAAATATCAAAATGCGGGATCGTCAAGCCGCCTAACTGTAAAGCTGTCGGAACCTGGGCCTGCACCCCGGCGGGAAGCAGCCAGCCTCCTAGAAACAAGGTGGCGGCAACCGCAGAAATAATGAACATATTGGAAAATTCGGCCAGGAAGAACATCGCAAATCTCATGCCGGAGTATTCGGTAGCAAACCCGGCCACCAACTCCGATTCGGCTTCCGGCAAGTCAAACGGAGTGCGGTTGATTTCCGCCGTGGCCGCAATAAAGAACACCAGAAAAGCCACGATTTGAGGGATGATAAACCAACCCTGTTTCTGAGCTTCCACAATATCCACCAGACTCATTGATCCTGCCAGCATGACCGGAGTGATGATCCCAAAGAGCATGGGAACTTCATAAGAAATGATCTGGGAAGCTGAGCGCAAACCGCCGATAAGCGAATATTTGTTCCCCGATGACCAGCCGGCCAGCAGAATGGCGATTACCATATAAGAAGAAACCGCCACCAGGTAAAGGACGCCGATATTCAAATCCTGGGCTACCAGACCTCGGCTAAAAGGGATCACCATATAAGCCATAAAAGCCGACATCATACAAATAAAGGGGGCCAGGAAAAAACCTACCCGGTCGGCTTTATTGTTGACGATATCTTCCTTGAGCAATAATTTCAAAGCGTCCAGAGGAACCTGTGCCCAGCCTCCGGCCCACATGGAAAGCCTGCCCATGAATTTAAAACCGGCCATCATCGGTCCCACCCGGTTTTGGATACGGGCGGAAATTTTTCTCTCCAGCCAGATTAAAATGATTACAGTAACTGCCAGAAAAGCCAGCATTCCGATCATAATCAAGAGCATGGAAATGATATGGGTAACCATGGGGGGGACTTTAAACGACCAGCCGAAGTTAACATTCAGCCAATTGCCCATCCAGCCATAAAATTTGTTTAAACAAGTTTCATAATTCATCTTAACGATCTATCTCCGGCAAAATAAAATCCATACTCCCGGATATGGCCACCAAATCCTGCAGCAGTAAGCCCTTGACCATCACCGGAAAAACGCTCAAGTTGGAGAAAGATCCGGTTCTAATCTTAGCCCGGTATGGTTTCTGGCCGCCTTCGCTAACCAGATAAACTCCCATCTCGCCCCTGGGGGCTTCGGATCTAAAATATGTTTCTCCCTTGGGAACTTCCAGTTTCAAAGGAATGTCGGCAATAATTTTGCCGCCCGGCAATTTATTAAGAGCTTGTTCTACGATCTTGAGTGATTCTTCCATTTCTATCATTCTTACATCGTAACGAGCCATACAGTCGCCCTTTTCACTCACCGGAACTTTGAACTCAAACTGCGGGTATGCTGAATAAGGCTCATCCCGGCGTAAATCCCAATCTACTCCTGAAGCTCTAAGATTGGGGCCGGTAACTCCATAATCCAAGGCTAATTGCTCGGGAAGAAATCCTTTATTAACCACTCTTTCTTGAAAAATCACATTACCGCTTACCAGGGCATGATATTCCGGCAGCATTTTCCGAAAGTGTTTAATGAAATTGCGAGCGGCCGGAATGAATTCATCCGGCAGATCGCGGGATACGCCGCCGACTCTCATGTAGGAATAAAGCAAGCGGGCGCCGCAAACCATTTCAAACAAGTCCAAAATCATTTCCCGGTCGCGAAAAGCATAATTAAAGGGAGTCACCGCTCCCAAATCCAGCAAAAAGGTAGCCCACCAGACTAAATGACTGGCGATCCGGTTCAGTTCGCCCACGATTACCCGAAGATATTCAGCCCGAGGCGGAACCTGGATATCGGCTAATTTTTCCACCGCTCCCACCCAGGCCCAGTTGGCATTCATTGAAGCGCAATAGTCAACCCGGTCGGTGAGGGGAATGAACTGATGATAGGTGCGGTTCTCGGCAATTTTTTCCAGAGCGCGATGAAGATAACCAACGACGGGGCGGCAGTTCAATACTCTTTCCCCATCCAAAGTAACCACCAGCCGCAATACCCCATGAGTACTGGGATGCTGTGGCCCCATATTGACTATCAATTCATGTTTTTCCAGCTGTTCCAAATTTTTCTCCAAAATCAAGACCTCCTTGGGGAGGGTTAGCTGTTTAATCAGCTTTATGCCCGGTATGGTCGGCAATCACCGGACCGCTTCCGGTTGGCAAAGGAATTAAATTTTCGTGAGCATAATCTTTTCTCATCGGGTGGCCCGCCCAATCATCCGGCATCATGATCCTGGTTAAATCCGGGTGGTCGGTGAATTCCACTCCGAAAAGGTCGTACACTTCTCTTTCAAACCAATCGGCCGTGGGATAAATCAACGCCAGAGTGGGTACTTGAGGACTTTTTCTGTCAACCTGGGTCTTCAGCACCAGGTGATGTTTAGCCAACAATGAAGAGAAATGATATACCAGTTCAAACTCCGATATATAATCAATCGCCGTCATATAATTCATTAAATCAAAGGCCAATTCTGGGTCATTTTTCAAGAATTCCGCTACTTGGGGAATGATACCCGAGGGCAAATATACCCCATCCGAATTCTCCTGCGAGAGTCTGAAAACCACCTGGGGAAATTTTGCCGCCAGCTTTGCCAGTATTTCGTCCCGTTTCATTATGCAGTTGCCTCTTTTTCGTTCAGGCGTTTTTTCTTGTCCAAGGAAATTGATTCTTGCTTCCTGATTTTTTCTCTCAGCATGATAATGCCGTATAGTACCGCTTCGGGGCGGGGAGGACATCCGGGGATGTAAACATCCACCGGAATAACTTTATCTACCCCTTTTAAGACGGAATATGAATCGTAATAAAACGGGCCTCCCTTGGTCGCGCAGTTGCCCATCGCGATAACATATTTGGGGTCGGGCATCTGGTCGTAAAGCCGTTTTACCCTTTCTGCCATTTTCAAGGTAACCGTTCCCGCCACCAGCATTAAGTCGCTTTGCCGGGGGGAACCGCGGTGAAAAATTCCGAAGCGGTCAAGATCATACCGGGGCGCTCCGGCCGCCATCAGCCCTTCAATTGCGCAGCAAGCCAAACCAAACAGCACGTACCACATCGAAGAGCTCTTGGCCTGGTTGAAAACCCAATCTAAAGATGAAACTGCAATTGAGCCGCCGGGAACTTTCTCCACATAAAGCGGCCACTTGTCAATTACTCCCATTTAATTACTCCTTTTTTCCAAGCGTACGCCCACCCCAGGAAGAGTACCAACAAAAAAGCGTTGACCGAGATGAACCCTGCCATCCCCAACTCTTTAAAACAAAGAGCCCACGGCAACAGAAAAACCACTTCCACGTCAAACACCACAAAGAGCAGGGCTGCCATATAGAACTTAATGTCCATCGGAACGTAAGAAGTCCCCTGGGGCAGTTCTCCGCATTCGTAGGGGGTTAATTTTTCTCCGATTATTCTGGTGGAACTAAGCAGAAAAGCCGCTCCCAAAGCGGCTCCCACCATTAACAATCCTCCGCACAAGAATAATAAGACATAGCCGTAATCAGTATTCATAAGCGTTTTCTATTTCGATGGAGTAATTAAAAATCCTCCTAGCAATCGGGTACCAATAGGAGGATTTTTGCTCGATAGAAAGACCGATATTATTTGGCGTTCAATAATTTCTCAATCTGCGGGGAAAGCTTATCCGCCATACCATAGTCGAAACCAACTTCCTTCATTACCACATTGCCTTGTTTGTCGAGTAAAAAGAAGGCCGGAATCCCGCTTACCTTATACATTCGTCCAACTTCTCCCTTATAATCCAAAAGCACGGTGAAGGGGTAATTTTCGGATTTCATGAAGCGTTCCGCTTCATTTTTACTTTCACCCTGGTTAAGACTTAAAACTTCCAAGCCTTTAGTGTGATATTTTTCATATAACTTCTTTAACTCCGGCATGGCCATCCGGCAGGGGCCGCACCAACTGGCCCAAAAATCCATAATTACCACTTTACCTCTAAAATCAGTTAGGGCAAGCTTCTTTCCGCTAAGTGATTCCAGAGTAAAATTCGGAGCCGAAGCCGCACAGGAAAAAGTGGTAAGACAAAAAAGCGATACCAGCAACAAACCTAAGAATCTATATATTTTCATTTTCCCTCCTCAAAAATTAATCCAACTGTTTAAGTATAACAAATAAAATTGAGATTGTTAAGAGATTGAATGACCGGTTAATCCGCCTCTACACTAATTTGAAATAAATCGCTATTGCCAGTATTTATAGCCTTCCTTTAGTTTGTGCCCGGATTTCAGGTGCTGCAGAACCAACTGCCCGCAATTGCTGCCGATCAAGTTTTCCTCCAATTCCCCGATGCTGATGATGACCTCATAACCGGCATCAATTAATTTACAGTGCAGGTCTTCGGCTTTACCCTTTTGGTCGGAGGCCAAATAAGAATCGAGCCGGTTAGCCTCCGCCCGGTAGGTGGGATTAATCGGGGTAATTTTAATCAGAAATTTTTCCGGAGTAAAATATTTAGACAGAACCAAGGGCTCAAGCGGCATTTTTTCTTCCAGAGCAAAATTCAAGGTCACTTTCCGATCTCCAGGTCGGTAAAATTCGTGGGCAAAATCGGCGATCTGGGTGAAATCCCACTTCTTAATCGGGATCAATTGATCCCTTAAGCCCTGATCGGTTGTATGAATGGAAAATTGCAGCTGAAATCCTGAATCATGATAAATATCCCGCTTCAACTCCAACAATCTTTGAAAAAAAGCCTCACTTCCAGCCGGAGCCACGGTGGACAACGACGGCAGCAGGCCTTTGGAAGGATAGCGCCGGGGCAGTTCCTCCAAGGCTTTTAATACTTCCATATTCAATGCCGGTTCTCCGGAGCGCGAGAATTGAATTTTAAATTTTTCAACCGGAATAAAACCTTGCGGGTATCTTAATTTTACCAGATAATCAATTTGATCAAAAATCTCATCCTTGCTTAGTTTCCCTTGATAATATGCCCCCGCATCGCACATCCGGCAACCCACCGGGCAGCCGAACAGGGTAGAAACCAGCAACACCCATTTCTTATCGCGAGGAATGGGAGGCTGCAGGGACTCGGCAAATTCCAGATATTTATTTTCTCCCAATTCAGCCAGATAGACCATGGCTATTTCAGGATTACCCGTCTGGTTTAAAATTTTCATCTTTAAGCCTCTCTAATTTTTGCTTAATCATCATGGCGGCTTTAATTCCCTCCCCAACGGCAATGGCCGTCTGGCGAGAATCTTGATTATTGACATCCCCTGCCAGATATAGCGCCCCTTGTCTTTGCAATTCGGGCATAACTTCGCGCAAATCTTCGGTTATAAAATCCAGTTGCGCTTTCCGGCCAATGGCGGTTATCAAACAGTCGCAGGTTATTTTTATTTCATTCCCATTTTCTATTCCACCTAAGAGCAGACCTTTCGAGATTTTCTCAACCTTAGAAATTTCAACATTTTCCCGATAAACGATATTTTTTGAATTTTTTATCCATTCCTGTAGAACCGGCAAAGCCCTAATCCTTCGACTGCGATTAAAAATCACAACCTGATTTTGGGTAGCCAGGCTTAAAGCGTAGTCAAATGCCGCATCGCCGGCCCCAAGAATAACTATCTTATGTTCTTTAATTTTTAATAAGGAATAAATCTCTGAGTAAACCAATTCCCGGGCTTCCCAGTTAATTGCCAACCATTCCGGCGCCCTGGCCTTGCTTCCGCTGGCAACCACTACTATCTGAGCAATTATCTCCCCCTGAGACAAAGTTAAATGAAAAATGCCTTCCCTATTGCTTAATGCCAGAACTTCATCCTTGATTATTAAGGTCTCAGTTTGGTTCAGCCCTTGCTTAAACAATTCCACCAGCGCCGGGCCGGTAATTCCCTGGGGAAAACCCGGGTAATTTTCCACCCAGCCTGCATTTTTCAATAAACCGCCTAACTCCGCTTTTTCGATCAGGCAGCATGGTATTTTATGACGGTTTAATTGTACGGCGGTAGAAATTCCTGCCGGTCCCCCACCGATAATCACCACGGTCATTGAGCCCCCCCAAACGCTGCTACCAGCTCCTTGAACAGTACCGGCTCAACAAAACCGTAAGCCAGATTAATCAATGACGATAAATGAAACTGTTCATTATATGCGGCATTGGCATCCACCGGAAAGAAGACTTCAAAACCGCGGACAAATGCGCTGCGGGCCGTGGTATCGCAGCAGACATTCGTCATAACCCCGGAGACGACCAATTGTTTAACCCCCAATTTCCGCAACTGCCTTTCCAGGCTAGTGCGGTAAAAAGCATCGTATTGAGATTTTTTAATTATAGGTAATCCTTTAACTACAATTTGCCGGGCCAGCTCCGTCAAGGGATCCCGGGCCAGCATTGAATTACCCCACCATTCAGCCATCATTCCTGATTGGGGATCATCCAGGTGGCGGGTTAAAATTACCGGACGAGATTTTTCCAGAAAACAATCCCGAAGTTTTAAAATCCTCGGCAAAATTGCTTTAAGGCTGGGAACAAAGGCCGGCGAAGTTTCCTTTAAAAAATAATCCTGGAGGTCAATCAACAACAAGGCTGATTGCTCCGGAATAAATATCCGATTTCTTCGTCTTAATTGAGCCAGGAAACTTCCGGCTTTACGATCCAGGTTGGAGGAAGTGAAATATTCCTCTTTCAAGCTCATGGCTTAGCCGAAATTATAATGCTTTATAATTTTTTGGGAAATTTTCCAAACGCAGCCCAAACCGGCCGAAAAAATCACCAGGTCGCCCTGATTGATTTCTACTGCTTTGCCGTCCTTTGACTCAACCGTTACCTTTCCTTCCAGGATATAGCAGGTTTCCTTTTCTCCATAGTGCCAAGAAAACGTACTGGCTTCCTTTTCCCAAACCGGCCAGGAAAATACTCCCATTTTTTCCAGTTGGGTTTGGTCTGGTTTTTCAATTGTAATTTCGTTCATAAAAGCCTCCAAAATTTATTTAGATTGATTTTCTGGATCGATTAATTTTATCCCTCTTGCCGGGGTTTTATGACATTAAACAACAAGGAAATTTATTCTTTAAAAGAGAACTTAGAGCCATAAAATCAGGGGAGGTACAAATGGACAAATTAAGAGATTTCATTTCCGCAGCCAAGGGAGAAATAGAAGTTGACCTGCTGCTCAAGGGGGGGCAAATAGTCAACCCCAGAACCCAGGAAATTTATCCGGCAGATGTGGCGATCTTCGACGATACCATTGTCGGATGCGGGGATTATAAAGCCAAGCAAGTAGTTGACGTCTCGGGCAAAATTATCTGTCCGGGGTTCATTGATGCCCACGTTCATGTGGAAAGTTCCATGGTATCCCCGGCCTTTTTTGCTCAAACCGTTTTGCCGCTCGGCACCACTTCGGTAATTGCCGACCCTCACGAAATCACCAATGTTTGCGGCCTGGACGGGATACGTTATGTTTTGCAGGCCAATTCCGCTACACCGCTGACTATTTATGTAATGCTCCCCTCTTGCGTTCCGGCTACCCCCCTGGAAACCTCGGGAGCCGAGCTAAACGCTAAAGACTTGCTTAGCTTAAAGTATGAGCCATTCGTCCTGGGGCTGGCGGAGATGATGAACTTCCCCGGAGTATTGTTTAAAGTCCCCGAGGTACTGGAGAAACTGGTTGATTTCTCAGATAAAATAATTGACGGACACGCTCCGCTGCTATCGGGGAAAGAACTTTGCGCGTATATCGGCGCCGGAATTTCTTCCGATCACGAATGCACCAACCTTGACGAGGCACAGGAGAAACTCCGCGACGGAATGCAAATCGCCGTACGTGAGGGGTCGGTAACCAGGGACCTGGCCGACCTGATTCCCCTGGTCAACCTAAAAAATTATCCCGGTTTTTCGCTGGCTACCGATGACCGTGAGCCGGTGGACCTGGTGAATGAAGGGCATATTAACTTTTTGCTTAAAAAAGCGGTTTCGCTTGGAATGGATCCGATCACGGCCGTTACAATGGCAACCTACAATACGGCCAGACATTACGGGCTTAAAAAACTGGGGTTGATTGCCCCTGGTTATTACGCCGACCTGGTAGTCCTTTCGGATCTTAATAATTTCACTACGGAACAAGTATATAAAAGAGGAAAACTGGTGGCAAAAAACCAGAAACCCGTATTTTCCGCTGCAGTAATCGACGACTCCAAAGTTAAAAATACGGTAAATATTAAATTTGACCCAAAAAATTTAAAAGTTCAAGCCGATGGAGATAAAATCCGGGTAATCGAAATCATTCCCGGGCAAATTCTTACCAAGGAAATTATCGTTGAGGCCAAAATCGAAAATGGACTGGTGGTATCCGACCCGGAAAGGGACATATTGAAGCTGGTGGTGATTGAACGTCATAAAGCCACGGGGAATATCGGCATCGGCTTTGTCAAGGGACTGGGGCTGAAACAGGGCGCCATCTCCTCAACTATCGCCCATGATTCACATAACCTGGTCATTTGCGGGGTTAACGATGCAGATATTGTCAAACTGGTCGACCATACCACCCAGATGCAAGGAGGGCTGGCAATCTGCAACAATAATGAGATATTGGCCGACCTGCCTTTGCCTATCGGGGGACTGATGTCCGAACAACCGCTGGAATTGGTGAAAAACCGCCTAGAAAAACTGTTTGATCTGGCCCATGGTCTGGGATCTTCGGTTCACAGCCCGTTTATGACCATGGCCTTTTTGGCTTTGCCGGTAATTCCTGAATTAAAGCTAACCGACAAAGGCCTGGTCAATGTCAACCAGTTTAGTTTTGTTTCTTTGTTTGCCAAAGAAGATGCTATCGTAAATTAAGGAGGGAAAAATGAGAAAAATCGGACTTTGGGCTCTAGTTATTCTGGGACTGGTTTTGGGAGGTTGCCTGAAAACTCCCAAGGGGGTATTGCAAATTTCAAAAAACAAAATGATGGAGGTTAAAACCTATCACTACCAGGTGAACACCGAGACCAACCTGGCCATAAAAGACCAAATCTGGAAAATGCGCTGCGGCATGGAAGGGGATCTGGACAATTCGCAAGACCAGCCCAATGCCAGAAACGATGCAAAATTTTCCGTCAGCAACGACAGCAACCTGAATTTCGACCTGGGATTCAACCTGGTTACCATCAAAGAAATGCTTTATATCCAGCTAGCCAAACTGGATTTACCGGCAGCTCTTTTAAGCGGGCCGGGCAGCAACCCCGGCCAGAAACAAATGTTGGGAATCTATAATTTCGTCAACGGCTTAAAAGGGCAATGGATCAAATTTGACCTTTCGGAATTTTATCGCAAGCAAGAACTTGACCCCAAGGTTTTTCTGGAAAAACAGAAAAAATTCACTTCCGAAGCAAAAAAACTGGCTGCACGCACAGATTTTGTTGCCGCGATTGAAAACCTGGGGGACGCTAATCTACAGAATACCGCTTGCTATCACTACCGGGTAAATTTAGACAAGAACAAGATTCTGCGATTTGCTCTGGCTTACCGGGATTTAGCCGCCCAAACGTTTGGGGACAAATCGTTCCCGGCTAAAGACCAGCAAAATTTTGAAACCGGAATCAAAGATTTTCTGGCCAAGTGCGGAGATTTGAACGCGGAAATCTGGATCGGTAAAAAAGATTATTATATGTATGGGTTTAAAACCTCGCTGGAAATCGTTCCTTCACCTACCATGGAAAAAATCATCGTTCCGGTCAATGCCAGTTTCTCCCGCTACAATGAACCCATCAACATCACCGCTCCCCAAGAAGCCAAAACTTTTATGGAACTATTACCCAAAAAGCCGTTCTCTCTACCGGGGATTATGCCTTCATGCCCTGTAATTCCCAATATGCCCAAAACTAAAACGACGACTCCTACTACTAAACCGGCTTTACCCAAAACCGCTCCCAGCCAGCCCAAAGACTCATCCTCGGTTAAGCCGCTTTAAATACGAATACCAGTCTTAATTTTAGATAACCGGCAAATTCTTTGCCGGTTATCTTTTTTCCCTGAAATAAGTTGACAAAATTTTCTGCTCTATGCTATTATTTCTAAGCCATTGTAAGAAAGGAGAATACCTAGGATGTACGCGATAGTTAAAACTGGAGGAAAACAATATAAAGTTACCCCGGGGGATCAAGTTAAAGTCGAGAAATTGCCCGGAAACGCCGGAGAGGAGATCATTCTTTCTGACATTATGGCTCTGGTCAAAGATGAAAAAGTAACTTGCGGCACTCCGTTAGTGGAAAATGCCAGCCTGACCGCCAGAATTGTCAGACACGGCAAAGCCAGAAAAGTAGTAATATTCAAATATAAACCGAAGAAACGCTACAGAGTCAAAAAAGGCCACAGACAAGAATTCACTCATTTGGAAATTTTAAAAGTCAGCACTCCGGATGGTGATATTTTAGCTCCGGAAAAAGTTAAAATCGCAGCAACTCCGGCTAAAGTCAAAAAGGCAGAAATAAAACCTTCCACTGCTAAAAAAACCACCGCCGCAAAAAAAACTACCGATAAACCGGAAGCCAAAAAGAAAACCAGTGAAAAAGCAGCGGCGCCTAAAAAAACCTCTGCCAAAACTACTGTAACTAAAGCAAAAACTAGTGCTGAAAGTAAATCTAAAAAATAATTCAACCGGTTTCCCCCTTAAATTAACTGTTCAAGGTCATCTGGGAGCAGCGCCGTCTCCGGAATGTGCAGCTGCTTCAGCTTTATTACAATACAGCGTGCTTGCTTTGGCTAAACTCAATAAAATTCAAAGCGTGCAGCAGGCCAAGGGGAATTTTCGAGTTTACTTCAATTCCGAAAGGAAAAACCCACCTGAAACCGAAGTATTAATCAATACCTTTTATCAGGCAGTTGCTCAATTAAAACAGCAATTCCCCGGAGCGGTAAAATTGAATGGGAGGTGGAAATTATGGCAGAGGAGAGATTGGCAGAAGAGAAGATTGAAATCAAAGTAGTAGAACATTCTCCGCAAAAGATTTTCGGCATAGCCCTCTTGGGAGGATTGGTTTCGGGATTACTATTTTATTTATATGAAGAAATGCCCCCGGAAAAAAGAGAAGCCATTAAGAGTGCCTTATTGAAAAACGCCAAGTCTTTTATAAAAAAATGGACGGAAGCCTAGCCACAAAAGTTGCTTGGCAATGCTTTACTAAATTTCAGGAGAGTGAGAACTCTCCTATTTATTTAACTGGAGGTACACCATGGGATTTTTGATCTTAGATAAACAGGTAATCTGCCCGCAAATCAAACAATTGGTTGTTAAGGCCCCCAGAATCGCTAAAAAAGCCCAAGCCGGACAGTTTGCCAGCTTGATTATCAACGAAAATGGGGAACGGATCCCTCTTACCTTGGCTGATTGGGATACTGTAAATGGCAGCATTACCTTGATTTTCCAGGAAGTGGGCAAAACTACCATGTTACTTGGAGATTTAAAGCCGGGAGAGGTTATCGAGCATATTTCAGGCCCCTTGGGGGTACCTTCGGAGATTAAAAATTTCGGCACCGTCCTTATCCTCGGAGGAGGGGTGGGAATAGCTCCGATTTATCCCATTGCCCGGGCCTTAAAGCAGGCCGGTAATAAAGTTATCGTTATTCTGGGCGCTCGATGTGCCGACCTGTTATTCTGGGAAGATAAATTCAAGCCCATTTGCGATGAATTAATAATTTCTACCGATGACGGGTCCAAGGGGATTAAGGGGGTAATCACCGTTCCCATAGATCAGTTGCTTAACGAGCGAAAGGAAAAAATCGACCGGATAATCGCCATCGGTCCGGCGGTTATGATGAAATATGCGACCCTGACCGCTAAAAAGCACAATATTCCCGCCATTGTTAGCTTAAACTCGATTATGGTGGATGCCACCGGAATGTGCGGGGCCTGCCGAGTGGAGGTCGGCGGAGAAACCAAGTTCGCTTGCGTTGACGGGCCGGAATTTGACGGGTATCAGGTTAATTTCGACCTGCTGATTGCCCGGCAAAAAATGTACTTAGAAGAAGAAAAAATAGCCATAGAACAATATCAAGCTAAAGTGGGGTGTTAAAATGGATTATAAAAAAACTTTAAACCTGCCGACTACCGAATTCCCAATGAAAGCCAACCTGACCCAGAGGGAACCGGAGATTTTAGAATTCTGGCAGAAAGCACAAATTTACCATAAAGTGCAGGAGGCCTCAAAAGGGCGGCCGGTTTATATACTCCACGACGGCCCTCCCTACTCCAACGGACCTATTCATCTAGGCCAGGCGTTGAATAAGATTATAAAGGACATTGTGGTTAAATTCCACAACCTGGCGGGGTTCTATTCTCCATTCGTCCCGGGCTGGGATACTCACGGCCTGCCGAACGAAATTGAAGCCATTAAGTCATACAACATAGACCGCAAAAGCATTCCACCGGTGGAATTAAGAAAAAAATGCCGGGAATCTGCCTTGAAATATGTAGAAGTTCAGAAACAGCAATTTGAAAGGCTCGGAATCGCGGGAGATTGGGCCAACCCTTATCTTACACTGGCCCATGATTACGAATCAACCATTATCCAGGTCTTTCGAGAATTAGTGGAAAAGGGCTATGTTTACCAGGGAGACCGGCCCATATACTGGTGCCCGGTTTGCGAAACCGCCTTAGCTGAAGCTGAAATTGAATACCAGGAAAAAACCTCTCCCTCGATCTTTGTTAAATTCCAGGCCGATGAGGATTTGAGAGCTCATTTTGCCGGGTTTGTTCTTCCCATCTCGGTTTTAATCTGGACCACCACTCCCTGGACCTTGCCTGCCAATGTAGCTCTGGCGGTCAATCCCGACGCCGTATATTGCTTAGTGAAAATCGGGCAGGAAGGTTTGATTTTAGCCGAAGAACTGATGGTTTCCGTATTTAAAAAGTTAAACATCAACGAGTTTGAAATCCAGCAAAAATTCCCGGGGAGCGACCTTTTAAGACTGAACGCTCACCATCCTTTCCTACCCAGAAAATCGCTCATTATCACCGAAAACTACGTGGTACTCGATGAGGAAAGCGGCGGAACCGGAGTGGTTCATACCGCCCCCGGCCACGGAGCCGACGACTTTCTCGCCGGCAAGCATTACAACCTGCCGGTATTGGTACCGGTGGACAACAGCGGAAAAATGACCGCCGAAGCCGGAGAAAAATTTACCGGTCTTTCTTACCAAGAAGCCAACAATGCAATTTTAGAGCACATGCAAGCTACCGGGCACCTGCTTTATAGCGAAAAAATTACCCACTCCTATCCCCATTGCTGGAGATGCCGCAAACCGGTCATCTTCCGGGCTACTCACCAATTATTCGTGGGGGTTGATATCAACCAGCTAAGAGAAAAAGCCCTGGAGGCAGTAGCCAAGGTAAAATGGATCCCGTCCTGGGGACAGGATCGGATTACCGGAATGATCAAGGACCGACCGGACTGGTGCATTTCCCGCCAGAGAACTTGGGGAGTCCCGATTCCGACTTTTGCTTGTGAAGATTGCGAAAAAACCATTATTAATGCGGATTTCATTAAAAAAGTCGAAGAGCTTTTCCAGCGCGAAGGCAGCGACAGTTGGTTCATTAAAAGCGCTCAGGAAATCCTGGGAGGAATGGCTTGTCCTTATTGCAACTCTAAAAACATTAAAAAAGAAATGAATATCTTCGATGTCTGGTTCGAGTCTGGAGTCAGCAATGAAGCGGTCTGCGAGAAAAGGCCCGAATTAAGCTGGCCCCCCCAACTCTTCCTGGAAGGAAGCGACCAGCATCGCGGCTGGTTCCAGCTATCCTTGCTTCCGTCGGTGGCCACTCGCGGAATCCCGCCGTTTTCAGAAGTGGTTACTTCGGGCTGGATTTTGGATGAAAAAGGCCGGACCATGCACAAATCTCTGGGGAACGTGATCAACCCGCTGGAAGTCATCAACGAGTTCGGAGCCGATATTTTAAGATTGTTCTTTGCCACCATCGACTATACTTCCGATATGCGGGTTTACCGGGAAGCCCTGTTAAAGACTTCCGAAATCTATAAAAAAATCCGCAATACTTTTCGTTTCTTGCTGGGGAATCTGTTTGATTTTAGTCCGGAAAAAGACCAGTTACCTCTTGCCCAGCTAACCGAAATTGACCGCTGGGCTTTAGAAAAAACCGCCGACATGGTGGATAAAGCTTATAAAGCATACGAAAGTTTTAATTTCCATCAAGTCTTTTCGCTGGTTCATAATTTCTGCGTCAACGAGTTGTCGTCCCTTTACTTAGATCCTTTAAAAGACCGGCTTTATACCGCAATTCCCAACTCCAAGGAAAGAAGATCCTCCCAGACTGCTTTTTACCAAATCAGCCGGGCTTTGGCTCAGGTCTTATTCCCCATCTTAAGTTATACCGCCGAAGAGGTATGGAAATACCTGCCGGGAGAAAAAGAACTTTCCGTTCACCTAAGCCAATGGCCGATTTTCCAAGAAAATTACCTGAGTAGCGAAGAAAATGCCAGATGGAATAATTTCCTGACCTTGCGAGAGAGCCTGTATAAAATCCTGGAAGAAAAAAGAGAACAAAAACTCATCAACCAGTCTCTGGAAGCCAAAATTACCTTATTCCTTCCCGATGATATGCAGGAAATTGCCTACAATAACCTGGAAACTCTCAGAACTTTTCTCCTGGTTTCCCAATTGGAAGTAAAGCCGGAAAACCAGGCGGGTTCACAAGCTCAGGAATTAATCGGCTTTAGCGGTAAAGCTCTGGTGGAAAAGGCCGGAGGAGAGAAATGCCAGCGTTGCTGGCTTATCTATCCCAGTCTAAGCGAAGAACACCTTTGTGAAAGATGTATTAATACAGTGAGAACAGTATGGGCCGAAGAAACTTTATCCTGATTACCCTTCTAGTCTTGGGGCTGGATCAGTTAAGCAAGTGGCTGACGGTTAATTATTTAACTTTCCAGCGCATAAACTGCGGTTGGTTTGACTTGAATTATGTCACCAATACCGGAGGTGCATTCGGTTTGTTTCCAAGGATGGCCTGGCTTTATACCATCGTTGGGATAGCTGTGATTCTGGCGGTCTTTTTCTCGCTCAACAAAATCACAGCTTTGCCGGTCCTTTATCAATGTTGTCTGGCCTTGATTACCGGGGGAGCCTTGGGCAACATTATTGACCGTCTGAGGTTTAAATACGTGATCGATTTCATTGATTTTCGCTTCTGGCCGGTCTTTAACCTGGCCGATGCATTCATCTGCATCGGGGTAATCGGTTTGATTATTCTGGAATTAAAAAAAGATATGGGGAATAAAACCGATGCATAAAATCATTTTCACCATCCACGGTTTTGAAATATACTCTTATGCGATAATGATGGTGATCGGGTTCTTGATTTGCCTTTTAATCCTGCAAAAAAGATCCGTCAAATATCAGATCCCGGTGGAAGTGGTCATGGACTTGGCTTTTTACCTGGTAATCGGAGGAGTGCTGGGAGCCAGACTCATTTATGTTCTGCAAAATATTCCCTATTATTCGGTTAATATTTGGGAAATATTCAACTTGAGAGCCGGAGGCCTGTCATGGCATGGGGCCATGTTGGGCGGAATCCTGGTGCTATATCTCTATACCAGGAAGAAAAAAATCACCATGGCTCAGCTCTTTGATTTGATCGCTCCGGTTTGGATGTTCGGTTTATCCATCGGAAGAATCGGTTGTTTTTTAAACGGCTGCTGTTATGGCAAGGAAACCCGGCTTCCCTGGGGCGTAATTTTCCGGGAAGACGGTTTTTCGACTCCCCGTCACCCCACCCAATTATATGAAATGCTGCTAATCTGGCTTAGCCTGCCGGTTCTATATCTCTTGGAAAAAAAGCAAAAATTCCCCGGTGAATTGCTTTGGGCCAGCATTATTTTATACGCAATGGTCAGGTTTATCGTAGAATTTTTCCGGGAAAGCGCTCCTCTGCCCTGGGCCTTAGGCTTAAGCGCAGCCCAGGTTGCCAGCCTGCTTTCCGTTGCGCTGATTCTGCCCTATATCATTTACCGCCGAAAAAAGCTTGATGAGAAAAATTGATTACCTGCTGATCATTTTAATCACCTTGCTGGGAATAGGATTACGGCTTTATCATTTGGAATTACCCAAGAGCGAAGTTTTTGACGAAGTCTATTATGCCAAAGCCGCCCAAACTTATTTGAACGGACAGGTTGACCCCAACAACGGCCATCCTCCCCTGGGGAAAATGCTGATTGCTCTTGGGATTAAGCTAACTCCCGGACAAAACCAGCAATTTTCCTGGCGCTTTGCCAGCCTGGTCTTCGGATCGTTAATGATTCCTATGGTATATTTAACGGGACTGCTACTTACCGGCTCCACTATGGTCGGCGCTTTATCCGCCTTCTTCCTGGCGCTGGATTTTCTGCAATTAATTCAAAGCCGGATTGCCATGCTGGACATTTTTACCGCCTTTTTTTCATTAATGGGCTTTTTGCTGCTTTGGCTTTACCTTAGATTGCCTAACTCCAAAAAAGCCTGGCTACTTTTATCCGCCCTGACCTTCGGTCTCGCCATGGCTTCCAAGGGTAACGGAGTATTTGCCGCCCTGGGCGCGATTCTATGCCTTTGGCTAATGCCCCGGGAATATTCCAAACCCACCATCAAAGAAACTTTGACTTTTTCTTCAATCGCCGTTTTGACTTATATTTTGGCTTTTCTGCCCTGGTTCTTTAAAGGCGTTAGTTTAACTGAGGTTTTCACTTATCACAAGGATCTTTTGCATTTTCGTTACTTTGAAAGCTTTAAACACAACTACCTTTCGTATTTCTGGCAATGGCCCACTCTAATCCGCCCCATCTGGTATTATTACCAGGAAAATCAGGGAATGGTCAACGGAATTTTTGCCCTGGGCTCGCCGATTTTCTGGTGGAGCTTTTTATTGTTCCTTCCCTGGCTGATTTTTTGGGCCTGGCAACGGAACCAGCCTGCATATCGCTTTGTCTTGATCGCCTACTTATCGCAATACCTGCTCTGGGCGGTAGCCTTCAAAGGCGCTTTCTTTTATTATATCCTCCCGGCGGTTCCCTGGATGGCGATTGCCATGGCGATGCTTTGCCGGCAAATCTGGCTGGGCAGAATCTGGCAAAAATCTCTGGTAATAATCTTCATCGGATGGGTAATTTTCTGCTTTGGGCTATACTATCCACTGCTGATCGCTTTGCCGGTAAGCAAGGATTATTACAGCAAATTGATTTTTTTGAAGAACTGGATATAAAGTGGACAAACTCATAAAATTAATCGTGCCGGAAACCCATAACGGGGTAAGACTTGATGTTTTTATGGCGGAAAGCTGTGATTTTACCCGTTCTTTCGGACAAAAATTAATTCAGGAACAACTGGTAAAAATAAATCAAAAAGCCGAAAATAAACCGGGAAAACTCTTAAAAAACGGGCAGGTTATCGAATTTGTCATCCCTGAGCCTAAAGCCGCCATCCCCAAAGCCGAAGACTTGCCCTTGGAAATCATTTATCAAGATCCTGACCTCTTGGTCTTAAACAAGCCCCGGGGGCTCTCCGTTCACCCGGGGGCCGGAAGAAGCAGCGGCACTCTGGTTAACGCCCTGCTGCATCACATCCAGGATTTATCGGGAATCGGCGGAGTTCTCCGTCCTGGGATCGTGCACCGGCTGGACAAGGACACCTCCGGTATTATGCTGGTTGCTAAAAACGACAAAACCCACACCGCACTTTCCCAGCAATTCGCCCAAAGACTGGTGAAAAAGGAATACCTGGCCCTGGTGGAGGGAAAACCCAAGGCAGCCAGGTTCTCCATCGAGGCTCCGCTGGGCAGAAACAAAACCGACCGCAAAAAATTCGGGATCTCACCCACCGGGAAACCTGCTACCACCGGGGTTGAATTGGTTAAGGAATATCCCGGTTTCACCCTGCTTAGGATTTTACCAGAAACCGGAAGAACCCACCAGATCCGGGTACACTTAGCGGCTCAAGGCTTGCCGATCGTCGGGGATTCTACTTATGGAAAAAGTAAAAATCCCTTTAGTTTAAGCGGACAATTCCTGCACGCAGAAAAACTCACTTTTATTCATCCCAATACCAAAGACGTGATGAGCTTTAGGGCGGAACTGCCGGAGGAACTGGCCGACATTATAAAAAAACTAGAATCCACGGCCTTTTAGCAGGAAAAATTTCCCCCGCCTCTAAAACCTTATGCTATTATGAAATTCAGCTTTAAACTTGAAAAAACCGATGCCTTAACCTCAGCCCGGGCCGGAATCTTAAAAACTCCCCGGGGAGAAATCAAAACCCCGGTTTTTATGCCGGTCGGAACCCAAGCCACGGTCAAAGCCATGCGCCCTGAAGACCTGGAAGCGATCGGCGCCCAGATCATTCTGGGGAATACCTATCACTTATATTTGCGCCCCGGTGATGAAGTGATCAAAGCTGCCGGAGGGCTGCATAAATTTATGCGATGGGATAAACCCATTCTCACCGATAGCGGCGGATTTCAAGTTTTTAGCTTGGAAGGATTAAGAAAAATCTCGTCTGAAGGAGTTATTTTCAAATCGCACATCGACGGCTCTGAACACTTTTTTACCCCGGAAAAAGTCATGGAGATCGAGGAGAACCTGGGGAGCGACATTATCATGCCGCTGGATGAGTGCCTGGCTTATCCGGCGGAATTCAAAGCTACCGACAAATCACTAAATTTAACCACCGCATGGGCCAAGAGAGCCAAGCAAGCCAAGAAATCTCCCCACTCTATGCTGTTCGGCATCGTTCAAGGGGGGATGTTTCCGGAGTTGAGAAAAAAAGCCGTGGAATCCCTGACCGAAATTGACTTTCCCGGTTACTCGATCGGAGGCTTAAGCGTTGGGGAGCCCAAAAACTTGATGAAAGAAATTACCGAATATACCTGCACCCTCCTGCCTAAAGACAAACCCCGTTATCTGATGGGGGTAGGAAAGCCCGAGGACTTCTTCTCTTGCATTAAGCGGGGAGTTGATATGTTCGACTGCGTTTACCCCACCAGGATCGCCAGGAATGCGGCTCTCCTCACCTCCTGTGGCAAGATAAACTTAAGAAACGCTTGCTTTAAGCTGGACTTTAATACTCCCGACCCGGAATGCGCTTGCTACACTTGCCGCAACTACAGCAAAGCTTATTTGCGGCATTTATTTATGGCTGACGAAATCCTGGCCGCCATTCTGGCGACTTTTCACAATCTGTATTTTTCGGTGCAACTGGTGAATAAAATCAGAGAAGCAATCCTGCAAGACCGTTTCCTGGCTTTTGAAAAAGAATTTATGGCCCAATACCGGCAAGCAGGCTAAACCGGAGAGTTAATTTTAATCGATCGTTCGTCGGGGTTGCGCCCGTAGGCGAACTTGATTTTCCAGCAGTCGGGGGGGAGGAATTCTTCTCCTTTTTCCGCCCATTCCACCAAAGTTATGCCCCGGCCCGAAAAAATTTCATCCAGTCCCAGCTGAAAAATTTCTTCGTTTGCTTCCATCCGGTATAAATCGATGTGCCAGATGGGAAAATCCTTTCCCTCATACTGGTTGATTAAAATGAAACTGGGGCTTTTGACTTCCGAAATCCCGAAATAACGGCAAAATCCCCGGGTAAAACAGGTTTTGCCGCTGCCTAAATTGCCATAGAGAGCCAGCACCGAGCCCGGTTTCAAACGGGAAGCTACGGTTAGACCCAGTTGCTCGGTTTCCTGAGGAGAGCTGGTAAGGTATTCTTCCATTAACCGGTCACCGCCTTGAGTTTCTTTCTGGCGATCCGGTTGGCGTCTTCAATTAATTTCTGCTCGTCAACCCTGACCAGTTTTCCTTCCCTGACCAGGACTTCTCCGTTGACTATGGTATAATCCACTATATGCGAGTCCCCGCAAAGCAATAACGCCGAAACCGGATCAAAGGGCGAACCTGCAAAACCCAGCCGGTTCATATTGACCAGCACCAAATCGGCGGCCTTGCCTTCTTGAATAACTCCCAACTCTTCCCAGCCCAGAACTTCGGCTCCCCCGCGGGTAGCTAAATATAACGCCTGATGCGGGGACATAGCCTTAGCTCCGTTTCGCACTCTGGCCAATAACATGGCGTTTCTGGCTTCGCCCCACATATCGGAGCTGTCATTGCTGGCAGATCCATCAACCGCCAGAGAGACCTTGGCCCCGGCCTGGATAAGTTCAGGGATGGGGGCGATTCCTGAACCCAGTCGCATATTGGAAGTAGGACAATGAGCCACTCCGCAGCGATTTTCTCCCATTTGATGAATTTCTTCTTGATTTAAAAATATACTGTGAGCGAACCAGACATCCGGCCCCACCCAGCCCAGACTCTCCATTAAGGGGTATGGCCTTAACTGGTAAATTTCCCGGCAATATTTTTCTTCATCCCGGGTTTCAGCCAGATGAGTATGAGAAAGAGCTTTATAACTTCTGGCCAATTTCAGGCTTTCCGCCATCAATTCCTTAGTTACCGAAAAAGGCGAACAAGGCCCCAAAGCAATCCGGGTCATAGCGAAGGGAGAAAGATCGTGATATTTTTCCAATACCCGCTGGCTGTCTCTTAATATTTCTTCCTCGCTTTGCGTCACATCATCCGGAGGTAAACCGCCCTTGGATCTTCCCCGGGACATACTCCCCCGGCAGGGGTGAAGCCTGATCCCCATTTCCCGGGCAGCCTCAATTTCATAATCCAACAAGTTTTTGGGAGCTTTTTCGGGAAAAACATAAAACATGTCGGATGCCAAGGTGCAGCCGGTCAGCAAAAGTTCTCCCGCTACCACCCGGGTGCTGGTTTCCACCCATTCCGGATCCAAACCCCGCCATACCTCATAAAGATAGACCAGCCAGTCAAAAAGCTCGGCGTTATTTACTTCCGGAACCCCGCGAGTCAAACTTTGGTAAAAATGATGGTGGGTATTGATCATCCCCGGGAAAGCCAGAAACCCCCTGGAATCAATGATTTCATCCAACTCTTGGGCTGGAATGTCCTTGGCGATTTGGGTAATTCGGTTTCCTTCAATTAAAACTGAAACATCGGTTAAAAGTTCGGTTTCATTTCTCATGGTGGCTAAATACGAAAGATTTTTTAGTAATATTTTTTTCATCTAAAAACTCCCTATAATTCTTGGTGCAAAAGTACGACAAACAGGGCGGAGATAGCTTCGCTCCTGCCGATCTCCCCTAATCCTTCGCCGGTTTTGGCTTTTAAGTTGATTAGTTGAGAAGAAATTCCCAAGATTTCAGCCAAATGCTCCTTCATGACGGGAAAGAAAGTATTCAATTTCGGCTGCTGGGCCATAATTATTCCATCCAGATTAATGATGGAAAAGCCCGCATCTTTGATTAAGTCCCGGGTTTTTTCCAACAATAGATTACTGGATACTCCAGCATACTGAGAATCGGTATCGGGAAAATGCCTGCCGATATCACCCAGACCAGAAGCTCCAAGTAAGGCGTCGATCAAGGCATGAATGGCGGCGTCGCCGTCGGAATGGCCGAATAAACCGAGATGATGAGGAATTTCAATTCCTCCTAAATATAAGGGGCGGCCCTCAACCAGGCGGTGCAAGTCATTTCCTATCCCTACGCGAATTTGCACGAGTCAGCTCTCCAAGACCTATGAAACCTGGCGGTTATCGATAATTCTCGCTACTTTTCCGGTTCTCGCCACTCTGGGGATAAAGCCGGGAAAACCTGCCTCCACCACAAACCTGGAAACCCAGCCTCTTTCCAAGGCGTCTTTTAATTCGTGGTTAATTTCCAGCAGTTTTTCCTTCAAGCGTTCACTTAGCTCTACGATATCGCCGTTTTCTATTTCGATTTTGAGTTTCAGGTATTCTTTTTCTTTGCGAGAGCTAATTTCCAGCTGAAATACCGGAGAAATCTGAGGAAAATATTCCAGGGCTTTTTCAATATCGGATGCTCTCAAGTCGGCGGTGCCGATTCTGATGACCTCCGTCACCCGTCCTGTCAATTCAAACGCAGGTTCCGGCCTGCCGCAGCTACACATTCTCCACTTACCCCTATCTCCGGTTCCATAATGGATTACCGGCAGCAATCGCTTGCCCAGATTAGTTACTACTATTTCTCCCTCCGGGGCGATTTCCCCTGTAACCGGATCGATCATCTTCATAATCTGGTAATCCCAAAGCAAGTGGTGAACTCCCCGCTCGCAGAAAGGAGTTTGAAAACCGATTACCCCGGCATCTACCGAGGCATAGCCGGCCGAGAGGATAATATCCGGGTTAAAAACCTCCTGCAATAGTTTGCGGGCGGCGGGATTCAAATTTTCTCCTCCATATAAAACCGCCTTCAATTTAATTCCTTTATCTTTCATTCCCCGGGCTACTTCGGAGAGAATGGTGGGGAGGGAAACCAGAATATCGGGTTTTAATTCTTCCACATATTTAATAATTTGATCCTTATCCACATTGCCGCCGATCGGCAAAACCACGCATCCCAGCTTTTCCAGGGCGGAATTTACAGCCAAAAAAGACGTCCATAAACTCCCCGCCATAAACAGGTTGGCTACCCGGTCTCCCCGGCATACTCCAGCCAGATTGTAGACTTGAGCCAACATGCTGGTGGTTTCCTCCCACTCTTGGGGGGTATAAAAAATAAACTTGGCTTCTCCGGAAGTTCCCCCGCTGGAAAAAATATAGCAGGCGGAGACCGGAGCTGTGAGCAGGGCCTCGCCCAAAGGCGGGGTATTGCGCCGCACCTCCTCGGCTCTCAACACCGGTAACTCGGGTAAACTCTCCAACCCTATGAATTCCATACCGGAAAATCTTGCCCGATAAAATGGAGAATTTTGCCGGGCAAACTCTACTAACTCTAAAAGTTTTTCCTCCCGGACGAACTCGGAGGAAAAGTCTTCCAAATTAACCCATTTAATTAATTGCTCCAACTGAAAACCACCGTCATGAGGAGCTTCCGGATTGACTTCCAACATTTTACCCAAAGGGGTAATCCGGGTCACTCCGCATTCCGCGAGACAATCAACCAAAAATTGTAATTCCAAGGGAGAGGACAAGACCCCGGCGGTTTGCAAATATCCTTTTAAGGGAGTCAATGAATCGATCACCCGAGAAATTTTCCGGTAAGGTTTAAGGAAAATCACCCGGTTCAAGGGAGAAAAAGTGAATCCGCAGGATTCTTCTATAATGATGGTATATGCAGTCCTGCCTCCGGAATACAACACCAGTCCTTCGCCTGCTGCCTGGGCGACTTCGCCCTCTTCCCGCACCCGGGTTATTTCAACTTTCTCATCCACTGAGATCTTACCCGGCGGAAGTTCCTGAGCGGCTTTTTCCAGGCCATCGGCTAATTTTTCGGCAATCTGGCGAATCGGAAAATCCGGAGATTCTTCGATAAACGCCACTTGAGGGGAAGAACAAGCCCTCTGATCCCAAAGAATGATATCCCGCGCCAATAAATCCAAGGCTTCCGGCTCCCGCTTTAACCCAGCTTCGGTCAACCAGGCGAAGCTATATTTGGGACCGTATTCAATCAACTTGCAACTTAAGGGCAAGTCCTGCCGGTAAGCTTTTACCGTGGCTTCTCCGCCCCAGACTACGATGGCATCGCAATTTTGCTTTAACAGTTCTTCCAACTCTTTTTCCCCGCCCCGAAAATTTAAAATCCCGAAACTTTGAGATAAAATGCCCTCGGGATCGCTTTCGGCTAAACTGCGGGCGAATAAAAGCGGAAACAGCGGATCCTGACTGGAGATTTTTAATAAATTGATATTCTTGGATAGGAAACCGTGAACCAGGGAATCTACCGCTCCTACAAAGACATTTCCCGCCCCCACATGCAAAACCAGCCCCAGGGGAAAGGCTCGTAAGCGCTCTTCATTCCTCCTGCCCCACCCCTCCAAATACGCCGGGCTAACCTTTGAGGCATTTAACTTTTTTTCCAGATTTTTCCGTTGCAACAATTCCGTTACCGCATTAATTCCCAACTCCACCATGGGAGCGGAAAAACCGGTAAGGGCAGGCAATTCCCTGATTGCGGTTATTCTTCCCGGATAATGGGGATCTTGCCATAATTTACCGGTTTCCTCCAAAACGTCCAAAATCCGGGTAAGCGGCAACTCCAGCATGATTTTTTGTTTGTCCCGGGCCAAGGCGAAAATCTCGGATAAGTCCTTCCGGCCAAGCTGCTTATCGATAAGTTGCCCAAAAACATATTGCAAATTATTCATTTTAAAAACTCCAGGGCCGAAATCGCACAGGTAGGTGGCTTTTGAACCCCGGCACGGCCTTGTAATTCCAATACCGGAGCCGTCCTGCCACAGGGACAAGAGAAGAGAAGCCTTCCCCAATCGGAAGTCAGCAACGACAAGGCAGGCACACTGTTTAAATAAGGGGTAACCAAGTGCAGCAAGCCGAATTCGCCGGGGGGCAACAATCTTAAGCTAAGCGGCTCCCTGGCAAAAACCCGGGAATAAATCGGCACATGGAAGTTACCTTTCTCGCATTCGCAGTATGGAACACCGTGCTCCACCAGGCCATATAAATCACGGATATTCTCCCGGGGAATCCCCAGCCAAAAAACAATTTTTTCGCGAAATTCCGCCTTGGGGATTTCCTGATCGGCTAAAGTTTTCCAGCCGCCACCGGTGATGATGAAACTTCTCTTGCCGAAAGCAAAAGTTTTATTGCGAGCCTTGTAGCATTCTTCCAAAACCTGATAGAGAAAACTGGGGAATCCCAAAATTCTCAGGGGTAATCGGCTCTTGGAAAATTCTTCCAGGGCCTGAAACACCCCTTCCCGATCCAGATAAAAATCATCTTTTGCCGGATCAAATTTTAACGCAAAGAAAATCCGGTTTACCTGGGTTAAGTCAGATAATAATTTGTCGGAAAAAGCCGTTCCCAATTCCTGGGCATGCTCGGGGTCGTAAGTAAAACATAAATAATTGGCTTTTTCTTTGCGACTTGCCATGTCGAAAGCTTGATAAATGTTCCAGATAATTTGCTTGATCCGGGTCAAAGTTGGTTTATCCAAATAATTTGCGCTTTTTCTCCCCCCCGTTCCGCTGGAAGTCACCAGTTGAACGATATCTTTTTCAGGCACGCTCAGCATTTTTCTTTTTTTCAACACCGAAACAAAAAGATGGGGAATCTGCGGAGTATCATCAATGGTTTTTAGATCAGATGGTGTGAATCCCCTTAAATCGCATAGATTTTTATAAACCGAGGAATTTTTATAGTGATGAGCAAAATTCTCTTGAATTGCCGCTAAAAACAGCTTCTGATTCTGAGCAGAAAAATTAAAGGCCTCGGTGGATGCAAATAATCGGTCGGTTTCACTCACCTTTCATATCCTCCCATAACTTCTCCGTATAAATCTTGCAATAACTCCAAAGATAGGGCTTGCCTTCAGCGGTCAAGTCAAAAGAATTAACATTCAGGGCGACAAACGATCGAGAAGTAACCACATAATCCTCCCTCTCGCCTTTTTCGTTCAATCTCATCGCCGGATAGTAAGCCGAGGGCAGAAAGCCTGCCTTATATGCGATCTGCTGCAATACCGGATCATACGCCGGAAGCAGTAACTCCAGGTATTTAATCCCGATCGATTCGGCATAGTCACAAATGCTGCCCAGCAAGACGGACAAATTCTCTTCCTGACTTTTTACCCCTAAAATTGCCCCGTACTCATCTTTTTCCTGGTAAAATAAAAATACCTGAGTGTTGCGGTCGCGGCTGTACAACTGAACTTCCGGGTAATGGAAAGGAAAAAAATCCAACAAAAGATCCCCGTGATCCCGCTGGGAATAATATTCCCACTCGACATCCTTGCCCCGTTCAATCAGCAGCCCCAGGCGGTCTTCGGCCTGATATTGCTTAATCTGCGGAGTTAGCACCTGGGCTTGATCCAGTTCCATCTTTTCCCCGACAATTTGATAAAGCTGGTTAAAAGAAGGAATCAAGACCGGATTCTTTTTTCTTTTAAGCAAAGCCTGAGGTTTATAGCAAACTTTCAAACTATGAGTTTCATAGCGCTTAATTTTCCGGACATTGGGAAAAATTCCCAAATCGATAAACCCTAACTCGTAAAGATCGTTATGAAATCCTTTGCTGGCGAAAGTCCTGACTACCCCATATAAAGTTTCGCATAAATTTTCTTCTTGCATAAGATAATCCATGCCCCGCTTTAAAATCCGGGACAAAATTTTATTCCCCCGGTATTCGGGTAAGACCACCCCGGCGAAAGTTTTGCCGATTAGTTGCTTACTGTCCACCACAAAAATCACCGAGCTTACCAGCTGCCCTCCATCAAACCCCAATATCCAAAGGTAATTTGGATCGTTTATGGCCCATTTCATTTTGTCGGAGTTGGTTATTTCCGGCAGGGTGTAACTACCGCCATAGACCTGGTAATAAAGCAATTTGATTTCGTCCTGATCTTCCAGGGTAGCTTCCCTGAGATGCAAGGACTGCCCACCGGGACATTCTATCTCTTGGTTGATTCTAGAACCCAATCTTCCCTCCCTCAAATCGCTATGTTTTCGATTAGCTTTTCCACGTCTTCCATTTTGGGGTCAATCACATATGGTTCCCGTCCTACTGCCCTCATAGCCGACCCAACGTCCTTTAAACCGTTCCCGGTAACCAAGGCCACGATCTCGTCTTCGGGGTCAACTTGACGGCTTCTAACCAGCTTTAACAAGCCGGCAAATCCTGTGACTCCGGCCGGTTCTCCAAAAACCCCGGCTTTCAGGGCCAAAATATTCATGGCTGCTAAAATTTCTGCGTCCGAAACCGTGACAAAATCTCCCCCGCTATCCTGCACCGCCCGTAAAGCTTGGGCGGCAGCCCGGGGCCGGCCGACGGAAATTGAATCGGCTATGGTTTCGGGTATAATCGGCTCAACCGGCTTTTTCTCCCAGAAAGCCTTGGCCAAGGGAGCTGAACCCTCCGCCTGAACCCCAATTAATCTCGGCATTTTATCGGTTAACCCGATCTGCCTTAAATCATAAAAACCTTTCCATAACCCGGCGATAATGCAGCCGTCGCCCACCGAAACCACAACCTGATCGGGAACTTTCCAGGAACGCTGCTCGGCTAATTCCAGGGCGCAAGTTTTCTTGCCTTCCAGAAGATATGGATTAATTCCGGTGCTCCGGTTATACCATCCCCATTTTTTCGTAGCCAGAAGGCTCAAGTCAAAGGCCTGATCATAAGTTCCCCGCACTTTGATAACTTCAGCGCCATATATCAATAACTGGGCGATTTTTGCCGCGGGGGCCTGCTCCGGGACAAATATCCAATTTTTCAACCCCACCGAAGCGGATAAACAGGCCAAGGAAGATGCCGCGTTTCCGGTAGAAGCGCAGGTAATTAAATCAATGCCCTTTTCCATGGCTCTCACCACGGCTATAGCTGAAGCCCGATCCTTAAAAGAAGCGCTGGGGTTGCGCCCGTCATCTTTAAGATAAAGTTTTTTTATCCCCAACTCCAGCCCTAAACGTTCGGGGTGGTAAAGCGGGGTCCAGCCGATCTGCAACGGCAAATACTTTGATGCTTTTTCTATCGGCAACAGCGGCTGATAACGAAAAATCGAATAATCCTGGTTCGAAGCCAAGCTTTGTCGATTTAGTTCTTGCGCGGCTTTGGTATAATCGTAATATACATCCAGCAGCCCTGCCTCGCCGCAATCCGGGCAGGTATAGAGTACTTCGGATTCCAGGTATTCCTTATGGCATAAAACGCATTTCAAATATTTTAGGTTAGACATTATCCCCCCCGAAATTCCGGTTTATCTTCTATTTTAGCTTTAAAATTCCTGTAAACAAGCAGGAAATTCTTGGTTTTTACCCGAAAATATCGAGAAAGGAGGGATTCAAAATGCAAAATGACATAACCCTGGAATATAAAATGGAACAAGGCGAGCGCCTCGAATACTCTACCAATGTTCATTCCGAGCAAACCTTCAAAGAGGTTGGAAAAGAAACAATTGCTCAGGCGGCCGATACGTATATCCTAATGGATCAAATTGCCAAAGCAATTAATCCGGACGGATCCATCAACGTCGACGTTATGATCAAAGACGGCAAAACTAAAGCGGGAAATGAGGAATTTCCTCTCCCAACCATAGGCCAAACCATTAACATGAAAATGCAAAAGAATGGTAAAATCACTCAAAGTTCGGTGGACATGCCGTTCAACCAGCCTCCTTTCCCGGAAAAACCCTTAACTGAAGGTGATAGCTGGGTTGGTGATAGCCAGATTAATGTGCCTAACCGGCCGGAACCCTTAACCATGCATTATAATTACACTTTGAAAGGATTTAAAAACCTTAGCGGTTATGATTGTGCGGAAATTTCGGTCTCCTGCCCGCAAACCGCAATCGACCTGCAAGAAGGAGTTCAGCAGGTAATCAGCGCTGAGGGCACTACTTATTTTGCCTACCGGGAAGGGCGTTTGATTAAATCCCAGGTCAACACCAAAACTACCATCAATGCCGAGAACATTGAGGTAAGCAGCAATATCATGATTACCATTGAACTTCAAAAAGCCGAAGCTCCGGGAGCCTCTCCCTTTGGCGATCAAGGTTACATCATCTCGTAAAATCAGCAGTATCAACTACAAAAAGGGGAAGCAAAGCTTCCCCTTTTTTATTCCGATAAATTTCTGCTATCGAGTGATTCCCAAAGCGCAGGGCTCGCCTTTTAACTGCATTTCCCACATTTTATTCAAATTTTGAGGTGAGAAACAGATTACTTTTCGATCGGTGCGATCCAGAATTAAAAGACAATTATCGTCAGGAGTCAATTCCATTTCGGCCAAATAACCCCCTACTGCAATTTTTTGGATTTCCTTACGCTGCGCAACATCGACTACGGAAATGCTGCCATCGTTGGAGTTGGTAACAAACAATTCTCCGTTTTGACTCTTGGCTACCCCATAAGGACCTTCTCCAACGTTAATTTTGGCGATTTCCCGATAATCGGTTAAAGAATTCAAGGATACCACATTTTCCGAAAAACAAGCCGTATAAATTAAATTGCGATCTTTATCCAACTCAATTTCAAAAGGAGAAAACCCGCATTTCACCTGGCGAATTTCTTTCATACGATTGATATCCACCAAAGAAAGATAGCTGTCTCCATTATTAGACACCAGGCACTGACTAGAGGAAACAAACTTAACAAAAACCGGGAACTTCCCAACCTTCACCCGGCCGGTCTCTATAAAATCACGGCCCTGGCGCTGAAAAACCGAAACGGTATGGTCTTCATTGTTGGCCACCACCAAGAAATTTCCGTTCGGACTCACATCCAGCCCCAGCGGCAGCTTTCCGGTCGGAAGGAAGGTATCTTTTTTGCCCCGGCTCTGGATAATCAATTCATTAGCTTGAGGATTTAAAACATAAATTTCTTTTTTTTCAGGATATGAACCAACAAAACTAGCGGCTCCTTTTAGAGTAAAACTTCTTCTCACTTTCATCTTGCGAACCGAGACCACATAAAACCTAACTTTATTTTGTCCCAATGCGCCAACTATGGCTTTATAATCAGGTTTCCTATGGCTGGTGCAGGAAGTGAACAGCAATATGGCAATGAATAGTACCGCTAAATTTTTCATAAAAAATTAAATTCTTTAAAACTCGCCGCCTTTCCTTTCTACCCCGTTGAGAATCAATAAAATTAATTTACGGGTAAAACGAGTAGCCTGGGTGGGGCTAAGATGGGATCTGACCTCGAAGAACTCATCTACCATCAAATCCTGGCGGGCTTTTTCCAGGATGATCAACTCGTTAATTTTCTGCTTAATTAATGGTTTATTGGGCGGGTCTTGTTTTAAAAGTTTTACCAGTTCCAATTTTTTTTCTTCCATACTTAAGTTTATTTCATCTCTTTGATCCTGATATTTTTCCCTGATACTCCGCATGGCGCTTTTTTCCTTCGGTGATAAACCGCTCCATCCCGGAGGCGTGGGTTCTCCAGGAGCGCTCCAAGCAAAGCTGATGGCTCCCAATAACATAAACACCCCAATCAATAGCGAAGACCAAATTCGTTTATTCATTTTATCCACCCTCCTTTAAATATTCGGTCAAGGCATCTTCCGTATAATCCATCAAAGGCGAACTAGCATGCCCAATTCCAACAGCTGGTAGATTATCTTCGGTTTCTTCCATTTCCTCAAGTTTCCAGGAAGTTTTAAGCTGCCCCAGCTTGAAGGGTTCCAGATTGATAGTTTCAACTTGAGAAACCATCTGGCTACTAGGATTAAACATATATTTACTGAGCCACAAACCGCCGACCAGTACGATTAAAAGCACGGCAAATCCCCAGGCAGCAGCCGTTGGCTTCAGAAACCATTCAAACCATGGAGCATGCGCCCTCTTCGCTTCTCCCAATTTATGATTAAGCCGGTAAGTAACCTCGGGGGGAACTTCTTCTTCACCGAGTATTTCCAAAATTTCCCACACCTTTTCCATTTCCCGGGCTTCCTCCCGGCAATCCCGGCAATGCGCCAAATGCTCCTTAAAATCACGAACTACCGCATCGGGTAACTTTCCTAGTTCATCTTGAAACAAGATACGCTTTAGCTCTTCACATTTCATACTACCCCTCCCTTTACAGACGTATTATCCAAATTTTCCACATAAGGGGTTAACATTTGCTTTAAATTTTGCCTAGCCCTGTGCAACTTCGATTTTACCGCGCTAAGACTTAGACCGGTAATCCGGGCTATTTCCTCATAAGCCAATTGATTATAGCGATAAAGCACCACAACCATCCTTTGCTCAGGGGGCAATTTTTTGATTGCTCCATGAATGATCTCTTTTAATTCCTTTTGTTCATATTTAAACTGGGGAGAATCCCAGTTAACCGCTTCCATGATTTGCTGGTCCCCCCCGACTACTTCCAATTGTTTTCGGCTTTTTAAACAAATATTGGCAGTTAGCCGATAAAGATAAGTAAAGAACTTACTTTCTCCCCGAAATTTTTTCAAACTCCGGTAAAGCTGTAAAAATACCTCCTGGAATAAGTCCTCGGTTTCTTTCTTTCCCGAGGTGAAGCGATAAATGAGATTATAAACCGTTTTCTGGTATTTTAAGACCAGTTCGGTGAAAGCCAATTCGTCTCCATTCTTGAAGCGCCTGATCAGCTCCTCATCCATGCTTCCTCCTGATGATTAGTACAATCAACCGCCGAAAGGTTTCGATTTCCCTTAATTATAATTTCACCATTTTAAAACCCAGCCAAGCAGATAAAGTTAAGATTACAGTCCAGAGCAAAATGCCAATCACCATCCAACCCAACAATTTGCGAGGTTCGGCCCCCATAGAAATCCCCAAAGCAGCTCCAAGGGGAGCCCCGGTTACCAGGGGAGCCAATAGCCCCAAGCCGATGATGCCATATCTCTGCCAAATTTTAAAAATAAACCCATTCGGGTTATCTTGCGGTTCTTTTTCCTTCAGCAGCCAGGCACGAAGTCTGGCTCCTAAAAAAATTACCGTCAAACTCCCCAACGCCGCCCCTGAAGCCGAGGTAAGGGCAACCATCCAGGGATGCAGCTTGATGGCTATTCCTGCGGGAATTGCCACCCATAATTCACCGGCTCCTAAAATAAACACGAAGGTTAATTTGATTAAAAGCTTAAACATATTCAAACGTTAGCAAATTTAACCGACAAAGTCAAAACTCCATTAAAAAAGCCCGTAAATTTTATCACGGGCTTTTAATCAGACCAATAATGACGAAAACTAGAAACGAATTTTAAATTCGGTAAACAACTGAGTGCCGTTCCAATTCTGGTTGGGGGCATTGGTCACTCCCGTTGCGCTGTCGATGACATTCTGGGCCACTTTATCGGTCAGGCTAAGAAACTGAAGATTTAAACCCCAGGAAGAATTTTGAGTCAACTGATAATCAAAGCCGATATAGGGATAATTCTGGTTGAAATTCAGGTTGTCGGCTTTGGGATCCAAAATTGCAGAAGGGTTATAATCGTAGCCAACACGATAAAATTCGGCAAGCCCGGCATGATGCCCCTTAATGTTGCCATATTCATAACCCAACTTCAAGTTAAGCCGGTCATTAACCGGGTACTTAAAACCGATTTTCGCGTTGCTGTAATTGAGGTTTATGTAATTTTGAAAGACATCGGAAATTTGGGTTCCCGAATTCAAGGAAGTATTTCTAAGAAAACTGTAGTTACACCAACCCAAATCAAAAGCTAGTTTACTGTTGGGAAAACGATAAGCCAAGCCGATCCCGTAATTATTCTGCTTACCCTTATTATTTTCAGTAGGAGTCCAACCGGCTCCGGTACCGGCTCCGGAGATAGCAGTAAAAATCGGTTCAATCCAACCCGGGTCAAAACCCGTATAAGCAACTCCACCGGTAGTATGATGCTGAGTATATACCGAAGACTGCTGCTGCTGGAGGAAGCCTAGATCCAGATTAAACTTACCGTTCTCACCGGCAAATTTATAACTCCCATTAAAACGTATGCCACTACGATTATTGGGATATTTCCGGCTGTTGTGCAATTGATACAAATTGGAAAAATAGGAAAAATCAGGAAGTCTCAAAAAGTACGCATTAAAACCATTGGCCCAAGCTCCCATGGGGTCATTCATCGCCGGATACTGCATAATCATCGGATCATAATAAGGAGAAACCGTCAAGTAATCCAGCCCCAAATTCAAAGATCCGTTGGAAAGCGTGGTTTCGGCCGTGATGTCAAAAACCGAGCCTTCCTTATGATAGCAACTATTCCGGTTGGGTTTATAGCTGGTGGTGGCGAATTCCGCATTGGCTTTCCAGGCCTTAAATTGATAGTCCAGCTTAAAGCCGTAATTATACTGAGATTGCGGCCCCAGAGCAAATAAACCGTTGGATGCCGGGCTTATTCTGGTATCTTTTCCGTCATTCACCGGGGCCTTGTTGGGATCGATCAAAGTAGCCTCGGTATATTTTGAGGGATTGGTCCACTGCAGAAAAGCGCTCCAGGAGGCATTCTGAGGCTGCATCACATAAGCATCGGTAATCTGAAAGTATTGGCTGGGCACCGAATTCTGATAGTCATTCTCTGATCTCATTAAATTGAACTTAAGCGAACCATTGGAGGCAAAGTTCCACTTAACATCCAGGCCTGCTCCGAACGAATCATAAGCAGCATTATAATTGCCGTCGGCCAGCTTGGTGTAGAACAATTCATAGTCCAGGTCTTTTAATATGAGATTTCTGACCTTCCCGGTCAACTGGAACCCTTGATTATTCAAGTTTTTAGGGCCGTTAAGATTGGGATTAAGCTGTCCGAAATAAAGCATGGGGCTGATATTGGCGCTAAAACTGCCGACGGTTAATTGATTGCCGCTAGAAATATGCTTGATAAAGAAACTATCCAGGTTAACCCTGGTCCAGGGACTATTATTCCGATTACCCGGAATGCCAAGATTATGCTGTTGGGTAAAGAAATTATTCAGATAGGGCGCTGAAACTCCGTTGAAATTTGAAACATTCTCATCCCCCATCGCGACGAATGCCGCTAAATTGAAGCCGGCGCTAAAAGATGGGTTAATTTTGGCATTCACCTTAAAGTTTCCCAGGGTGGTCAAACTGGAACCAAGAAAGAACGTGCGTCCGTCCAATAAAGAATTCTGCCAGTAAGTCGGGCTATAAGAACTGCCATTAGATAAATAAGTAGCATTATTATACTTAAAGCTGTTGCTGACAAATATGCTGTCAATTTCACCGGAAAAGCGAATTTTTTCCAAATCCGTCACTCTTTGATCCAAATCCCCAACCTTGCCTTCTATATTGCCAACTCTGACTCCCAAAGCAGTTAATTCATCTTTCAAGGAGTTTACCAAGTTGCGGAGCTCGTCCATATCAGCTTTAGAAGTAAAAGTGGCGTGTTCCTGCTCCATCTTGTTTAATAAGCGGGCTACCAGCATCGCCGTTTCCCAGCGAGTAGCGCTTCTTTCCCCCTTGAAAGTACCGTCGGGATAGCCTTCCAACAAACCCTTGGCGGCCAAATTGGCTACTGCGTCTCTGGCCCAGTGTTCCGCCGGAACATCTGGGAACAATGGGGCGGCAAAAACCGGTGCAAAAATGGCAACTAACAATATGATTCCCAAGATAATTGCTGATTTTTTAAACATTCCAGCTTTACCCTCCAATTTACTGCGGAGGAAAAGCAGAGTTCGCTTAAGCGCTAATACCCCCATCTTCCCCCATTATGTCTTGAATTTCCAGAATAATTTTTCTCTTTTATACAAAAAAATCCTTTCCATATTAAACAAAAATGGGTGGGAAGCATCTTGCCCTTATAAAAAATTTCTAAATTTTTTCAAGAAACTTTGCATGAACTCATTTATCTCTCCATCCAACACCTTTTGAACATTGGAGTCTTCATAATCGGTTCGATGATCTTTTACCATGTTGTAAGGATGCATAACATAAGAACGAATCTGATTACCCCAGGCGATATCCTTATGAACTCCTTTTAACTTCAGCACTTCACGCTCTTGCTCTTCTCTTTTTAAATCCAACAGTTTGGCCTTAAGAATTTTCAGGGCATTAAGTTTATTTTGATGCTGAGATCGTTCATTTTGGCAGCCTACGACGATTCCGCTGGGAAGATGAGTTATGCGAATTGCCGACTCGGTTTTATTCACGTGCTGTCCGCCTTTGCCCGAGGCCTTAAATGTGTCTATTTTGAGCTCGTCGGGAGCTATTTTAATCTCATCATCCTGCAATAATTCCGGCAATACTTGAACTTCAGCAAACGAGGTGTGCCGGCGATGAGCCGAATCAAAGGGAGACAAGCGCACCAATCTGTGAACACCTTTTTCACCTTTTAACATTCCGAAGGCATATTCAGCATTTATAATCAAAGTGGCGGACTTGATCCCGGCTTCTTCTCCATAGGCTAAATCGGCAAGCTCGAATTTATCGGCATTTTTTTCCGCCCACCGATTATACATTCTCAGCAGAATTTCAGCCCAATCCTGGGCATCGGTTCCCCCGGCGCCCGAATATACCGATAAAATTGCATTTCTGGAGTCAAATTCCCCGGAAAGCAAAATATTGATCTCCATCAAATCCAACTGAGCGGGAAGACCCTTTAACAACTCATCCAAAACCGGCTCGGCCTCGGGATCGCCTTCCTGGGCCAATTGGCAATAAAAATCCCCTTCTTCAAACTGTTTTGCCAGTTTATAATATCCCTCTGTTTTTCTTTTCAGGGATTCCGATTCTTTCAATAGCGGAGTGGTTTTTTCCTGATCATTCCAGTTCTGTTCCGCAGCCAGCAACTGGTCTATCTCACTGATTCTTTGTTCCTTACCCGTGAGGTCAAAGATACTCCTTAATTTGCAGCATTTTTTCTTTCAAGGAGTTAAATACAATTTTTTTTTCGTTCAGATCCATTTATTCGTTGACTCCACAGCATTTTTTATATTTTTTAGAACTGCCGCAAGGGCAGGGATCATTGCGACCTACTTTTTTACCTTTACGAACCACCGTTCTAGCCCGGGCATCTCCATCTTCGCCATGAACTTCCCGGGTAACTTGATAACGGCGATTTTCTTCCATCTCGCCTTTCCTTACCTCTACTTTAAACAAATATTTAATTGCCTCTTCTTGAACTCGGTCCATCAAAGCTTTAAACATATCAAAAGCTTCATTAATGTATTCTATTTTCGGATCCTTCTGTCCGTATGCTCTTAAACCGATTCCTTCGCGCAAAATATCCATGGAATAAAGATGATCCATCCATTTTTCGTCAATAATGCGCAATAACACATATCTTTCCAACTGGCGCATAATTTCGGATCCGATTCGGGATTCTCGCTCTCGATAAATTTCCTGCGTCCACTCCAAGATCTTATCCTTGATCTGGGAAACTTTTTCAAAAACCAGATCCGTAGAGCGTGCGGTAATCGGCAGCGGAAAATATTCCCGTAAAGTCTGATACAGCCCCTCAAAATCCCACTCATGTTCGGGGATTTCGTTGGAAGCGTAAAGCGGCAGGATATTATCGATCACTTGTTCCAGCATGTTTTGGATAAGCTCTCCAACCTTTTCGCCTTCCAATATTTTCCTGCGCTCACCATAGATGACCTCTCTTTGCTTGTTCATTACGTCATCATAATCCAGCACTTGTTTTCTAATGTCGTAATGATGAGATTCAACCTTTTTCTGGGCGTTTTCAATGCCTTTGGATATGAAGCCGTGTTCAATCGGGACATCATCGGTTAAGCCTAGTTTTTCCATTAAACCGTTAATCCGGTCGGAGCCGAACAGGCGCATCAATTCATCTTCCAGGGAAACATAAAATCGGGAAGAGCCTGGGTCTCCTTGCCGTCCGGATCGCCCTCGCAGTTGGTTGTCGATTCTTCTTGATTCGTGGCGTTCAGTACCGATAATATGCAAACCGCCGGCATCTTTAACTCTTTGGGCTGAGCCGCCGTCCGGCGGGTTACCACCCAAGATAATATCTACTCCGCGTCCCGCCATGTTGGTAGCAATGGTTACCGCTCCTTCGCGACCTGCCTGGGAAATAATTTGAGCTTCCCGTTCATGATGTTTGGCGTTCAATATCTGATGGGGAATACCTCTGCGCTTCAGCATCAAGCCTAAAAATTCCGATCTTTCAATGGAACGGGTTCCGACCAGGATAGGACAGCCTTTTTTATTAAGCTCGATAATATCTTCCACTACCGATTCAAACTTAGCTTTTTCCGTTCGATATACCACATCGGCAAGATCCTTGCGGGTCATGGCCCGGTTGGTGGGAATTACCACTACATCAAGGTTATAGATATCCCGAAATTCTTTTTCCTCGGTAACTGCGGTTCCGGTCATGCCGGCAAGTTTGGCATACATCCTAAAATAATTTTGAAAAGTAATAGTGGCTAAAGTCTGATCTTCCTGCCGTACTTTCACATTTTCCTTGGCTTCAATAGCCTGATGGAGACCGTCGGAATACCTGCGTCCGAACATCAAGCGGCCGGTGAACTCATCCACAATTATGATCTGACCGTCTTTAAGGACATAATCCACATCGTTTTTATATAATTCCTTAGCCCTCAAAGACTGATTAATGTGATGAGCCAGCTCCATGTTAATGTTATCATAGAGATTATCAATCCCCAAAAATTCCTCGACTTTTTTAACTCCCTCATCGGTCAAGGGAACTGAATGGGCTTTTTCGTCCACGGTATAATCCGCGTCTCTTTTTAAGCGTTCGACCAGGCGGCCAAATTTGGAATACAAATCGGTTGATTCGGCGGATCTGCCGGAAATAATCAAAGGGGTTCTTGCCTCATCGATTAAAATGGAGTCAACTTCATCTACGATAGCGTAATACAAATTCTTTTGAACACAATCCTCCAGGTTTAAAACCATATTATCTCTTAGATAATCAAATCCGAATTCGTTATTGGTTCCGTAAGTAATATCGGCATAATAAGCATCGCGCCGATGAACCGGGCATAAATGGTTTAAACTTTCGTCGGCGATTTCATAGGTCGGATCATACAAAAAAGCGCTTTCATGCTGAATCACCCCAACCGACAGCCCCAGGTAATGATAAACCGGCGCCATCCAGCGGGAATCTCTTTTGGCCAGATAATCATTGACCGTAACCAGATGAGCTCCCTTTCCCACCAGAGCGTTCAGATAAAGCGGGAGGGTGGCTACCAAGGTTTTTCCTTCTCCAGTTTTCATTTCGGAAATCCGCCCCTGATGGAGGACGATTCCCCCGATCATCTGCACGTCAAAATGCCGCAAGCCGATGGTCCGTTTAGAAGCTTCCCGTACCATTGCAAAAGCTTCGGGCAATATCTCATCTAATTTATTTTCAATTTCCTGCTGGCTGGCTTTTCGGTTCACCATCTCAGCCAAAATCTGCTTAAATTCCGCCGATTTCGCCTTGATTTCCTCGGGAGAAAGAGCGCTGATCTTTTCTTCCAGCAGATTGATTTCTTTAACCTTTTTCTCCAGCTTGCTGACTTCCCGGGCGTTTCCGTCAAAAAGCTGTTTTAAACTCTCCAACAACATAAAATTTCACCTTTCTCTTTGCTACGGTTTTACGATTACACTAAACGGCTGGCTGTTGGGCATAGGCTGGCTGGTATAAATTATAATATTCTTTTTAGTATCGATTACATTGATGGTTCCGTCGCCGTTATTGCCCACAATCAAACGGCTTCCATCGGAGGTAATGGCGCAATATAAGGGAGAATTTCCGGTTGCGATACTGGCTACTACTTGATAAGACGAAGTATTGATCACCGAAATATTGTTAGACCCGTTATTTACTACATAAAGGAAAGCTCCGTCTTTGCTCAAAGCCAGGGAAGTCGGCTGCACCCCAACCCGAATTCGGGCCTTGGCGGTCAAGTCCAACGGATCCAAAATTACAACCTCCCCCCCGTTATAATTAGCCACAAACAATTTACTGCCGTCGGGAGAAAGCAATAAATCAACCGGCATCATTCCGACCGGTACAATTCCGGAAATACTTTTGCTAGGCAGGTCAATCATCGCCACATCCCCGCCGGTTGCGGAAGCCAAGGCGATATAAACCTTTGACTCTCCCCGGCTAATAGCCACAGCTCTGGGCTGCCCCACCCCGCCGGAAGTCAGGTTGGGGGCGGGAATTAAATCGATTATCCGGTTATTTACCGTGTCCATAATCATCACTCCAGGGCTGCCGCCGGAAACCGCCAGATAAAGTTTTCCGCCCTTGTAACCGGGTTGAAGGTCGGTAATGATTCCGGGAATGATCATATTGCCGACCAGAATGTTATTGTTGACGGTATCGTAGATCTGCAGGCAGTTATCTTCAGTAGTCAGATAGAGCAAAGTTCCGCTGACATTAAATCCCATTCTCAGAGGCTTTTTGTTCAAAGTCATAAAATTGGGCTTGCCGGGTTCCTGGGGATTAAAGATCATCAAATTATTAGGTTCGGAGGTAGTGTTGAACTGGTAATCATTGGGTTCTTTAGCCATCTGGCCGATGGGCACGGGAGGATTGACGCCCAAACGAAAAGGATCGGCCCCCGCAGAAATCGCAGACATATAACTCATCTGGGTGATATTCTGGCCCATTTGATTGGCAGTAACCATGCCCCGGGGATTTCCTCCCCCGGCAAGCAGGGAGCCGAAAGCCACATATATAGTATCGGGCGGTACAATGCCCTGATCAACCATGATGCCGCCTCCCGGCAGTAGTGTGATATTAGTCTGAACGGTTTGCCCGTCTTCTACCACCACCGATTTGGTGCTCACCCCATAATTCGCTTGCATTACCTGGATGGTATAGCGCTTGGCCGGAAGGTTAAAAAAAGTAAAGCTGCCGTCGGAAGCGGTGCTGGTTCTGGTTCCATTTTCAATTAAGACCACTTCGGCTCCGGCAACCGGCGTGGGCCCAAAAGCCCCCGGTTTGGCTGAAGTGACCACATTGCCCCGGATAGTTCCTCCCTGGGCCCATAATGGCATCATTAAAAAGATCAAACTAAGCAAAAGCCCGAAACCTATCTTTTGATTTTTCATCATTTATTTCCCCCTTGGTCTAGCTTTTTTTCTTTTAGATATTCTTCCGCCAGAATTTCGGCGGCGTAATCATCGTAGGGCTGATCAGGGAGTCTCATTCCCTGAGGAATTAATTTTTCCAGTCCTCGGGCGGGGTGCTCCAGTAAGAAGCGTTTCCGTGCTCTTTCGCTGGAATATTTTTCATCTCTCAATTCAAGAGGAATTTCTCCCAAAATTTCTTTTAAAGAATTTTTAATCGATTTTGAATACGTACCTTTTCCCAGCAACACTATTTTTGCCGGATGCTGATAAATTAATTCTTTCATTTGCTCGATTAATTCTGAAGTGTTTATGATTTTTTTCACTCTGGTTTGCCCCAAATCATCCATTAAAGCGATCCCGCACCTTACCCGGCCCGGATCAATGGCAAAAATATACTGATTCATTATCGAGTAACCCGTTGAATCCGAAATTTAACATCCATGGGGCCGATTGTGTATATATCGGAAGCTGCCAGGGCGATTACCTCCAGCTCACCCTTGGTTTTCATTATTTCGCTTGCCGCATATTCCAAAACACTTCTGGGTATATCACCCACACTTCCGGTTACAGGATTAGCCAACACCCCTTTTTGCAAGGCCTCCACTCTAACCTTTTGTAGCAATTTCGCCAGCGCGTTTTCTATCTCGGCGTTCGACTGTGAAGCTGGAGGTATTTCCAAGCGAGCCACTTCCTGATTTTTTTCAAACACTAGATTGTTGGGCATAAGATTAAAAAATACTACAATTTTATCTTTATAAAAATAATTCTTAGCGGAATAAGCGATGACCACCCAGTCACCCTTGGCCTTGGAAAGCCGGGATATAATATTTTTGTAGGCATCGGTATAATACCCGACAATTTTTTCATTTTCATCCACCGGATCTTCTTCAAAGCGGTAAGCCCGGTCATTGTTTCTCTTTACTGCCACATAATTAGCCAGTGAGAGAATCTGGTCGATTTGTTTTTTTACCTGCATCGGGTTGCCACCCTTAACCAGACCGATGCAAATCGGTTCGTTCACATTAAATATGATATCGGCATTCTGCATTTTCTGGGCTAAGGTTTCGACTTCTCCGCGAAGCCGATCCCTTTCCTGTGCAAGCTTATCTCTCTCAATAATAATTTCTCTGGCTTCCTTGGAAAACACCATCAGCAGGCCAACCGTAAAAAATGAAATAAACATCCCGGTAATTACCGTTAAGACAATAGAAGTATGGCGAGGCCGCAGCTTGAATAAGCTCATTTTTTTCTTGCCGATAATCCGGCCCAATTGATTGCCCAAAAAAGCCACCAACCCCGAAAGCAGGGTTATAAAACCGATAATATAAAGAGAAGTAAGCATGAGTTTTAAATATTACCTCTCATTTCTTGCTGGCCTCGACAATCATATATACCCCAACCCCTCCAAAAAATATATTAGCCAGCCAGGCGGCGACTGCCGGGGGCAAAGATCCCTGAACCCCAATGGTGGTTCCGATGGTCATAAACAAATAGAAAATGAAAATAAATACCAGGCTCAAGCCCAGGCCGATTGACTTGGAAGTTCGCTGAGGTCTGACCCCCAGAGGGATGCCGAACAGGGAAAATACGAAACAGGTGAACGGCAAGGCATATCTCTGGTTGTAATACACCGCAAGTTCATTAAAATCTTTTTGATTTATGTTTTCTTTCATCTGCTTCAACTGCTTTAATCTAGCCCGCAATTCCGCCAGGTTCATCTCTTCCTTATTTTTCTGGCGTTTCATTAATTCCTGGGGAGACCCCAGCAGAGGCAGTTCCGCACGTTCGGAGGCCGATTCATATTTAATGCTTTCATCAGGAGCAAATTCAATGGTACGGGGTTTAGTTAAATACCAGGTATCTCCCTGCCAGACGGCTTCATCGGCAAAAATCTCCCTGGTTCTTTTACCATTTAAAAAATAATGAATAAAAACCCCTTTCATGACTCCCTCTCGATTATTGATCAGCCGGATATAAAGCAAACGATCACTGCCATCGGGAGCTCTATCCCGCAACACCATATTTTCTTTAATCTGGGTATCCGAACGCAACAAGTAATCGATCAGAATATTCTGCGCCCGATAGGTTGTGGTGGGAGCCACAAAATTATTAACCCCAAACGAAACCAAAGCCACCAGCAAAGAAAAAGCTACGGCTGAAACAATGATCCTGGGGAAACCGATGCCGCTGGCTTTCATCGCGACCAATTCGCTTTCCCCGGAAAGCCTGCCGAACCCTAAAAGGCATGCCAGCAACATGGACATTGGAAAGGTAAACACCAAAATTTGAGGAAGCGAATTAAACAAAAACGATAGCGCAACTTTCAAGCTGGCCCCGCCATCAACCATCATTTTTGCCATCCTGAACAATAGATCGGCGGAAATGAACAAAATGGTAAAAACCATCACCCCGAACAAAAAGGTGTAGAATACTTCAGCAAAAACATAGCGGTCTAAAATTTTCATTGCTTAATCCAGACTAACCGGCAGTTCTCTGGCTAATTTTTCTCCCAGATAGAATTTCTGGGCTTTTGGATCTCTGGCGATTTCCGCCGGAGTTCCGGAAACCAGAATCTGCCCTTCTACTATTATATACGCCCGATCGACAATCGACAAGGTATCACGAACATTATGGTCGGTAATCAAAATGCCCATCTCTTCACGCTTTAACTTTTTGACTAATTCCTGAATTTCCGCAACTGAAATCGGATCAACTCCAGTGAAAGGTTCATCCAAAAGCAGAAAATCCGGGTTGTTGGATAAGGCCCGGGCAATTTCCACTCTCCTTCTCTCTCCTCCGGAAAGACTGATCCCCAAATCATGCCTGCGTTTAGTTACCCCGAAATCATCCAGCAAGGCTTCCAGCCGTTTGTCTTGTTCGGAACGGGAAACTCCATTAACTTCCCAGCTTAAACGCAAATTATCCTCTACTGTTAATTTCCGATAAATGGAGGTCTCTTGGGGCAAATAGCTAATCCCGGCCTTGGCTCTTTCACTCATGGGCAGTTTGCTGATATTGCGGTGATTTAAAAATACTTCTCCGCCCTCGGGCTTGATTATGCCAACTAAAATATAAAAGCTGGTACTTTTACCGGCGCCATTGGGCCCCAATAGCCCGACAATTTCACCGGTTTTTACCGATAAGGACAAAGTATTTACAACTTTGCGCTTCTTATAAATTTTAACCAGATTCTCGGCCGATAGTTCCAATTTATCGCTCCACTTCCAAGGGGTATATTATTTTAACTTTACCGTTCAATTCCAGAATTTTTTGATCCGGCGCATACTTCATATTTTCTCCAAAAAAGGACATTTTCCCCTTATGATACTTTATTCCCCCGCTTCCCTTCAATAGCCGATTTTCGCCTTCCCACTTTAATGCGCCGACCTCCAACTTTTCGTCTTTTATCTGGCTGTCGATTTTCAAGCCGGTTTTGAAATAAACATTCTTGTCCGTCATGTTAATATCCGCGGACTTAGCTTTTAACACCATATAAAGCTTACCCTGCTTATCATAATAATTAAGTTTAATACCTTCTACCCGGCCTTTCTGCTGGGTTTCATCCATTAAAATTTTATCTCCGAACACTTCCCACGAAATTTTATCCTTGTCCCGATAAACAAAATAGGTTTTTTCAACTTTTACCTGAGCAGCTGTGGGGGATGAGCTTGGAGAAACGCCGGCGGGCTCCTGCTTCTTAGCGCAAGAAATCAATAACGCCAAAATCCCTATCCATAAAGCCCAGTTCCTCATCAGTACTAGGTAGTATAGCCTAAAACCCACAAAAAAACAACCAAATTATTGTTTTGCAAGGCTGACTCTCTATGGCAGGAAAAGACTGAAAAATAAAAGAAGCTAGATAATATCTTAACGCTTCAGGAGCCTTTACTAATGAAAAAATCAATCTTTTTAATCACCTTTATATTTCTGAGTTTGCTCTCGCTGATCTTTTCTCCCATAAAGGCAGGCGAAGAAATTATGCCGTTAAACCAAATCAAGCCGGGTATGAAAGGCTATGGCAAAACGGTTTTTAAAGGTACCCAAATAGAAACTTTCCCGGTTACCGTTTTAGGAGTGCTTCAACAAATGATTTCCGGAACCGATGTCCTTTTAATACGGGTTGACGGCGGTTACCCCATTGAACACCATTGCGGAATCATCGCCGGGATGAGCGGTTCGCCGGTTTATATCAACGGAAAACTAGTCGGAGCTATCGCCTATGGCTGGAATTTCCCCAAGGAAGCTATCGGCGGGGTTACCCCGATAAAAACCATGATGAATTGCTTAAAGGGAACTCCCCAAGCCGATAGGACTTTGACTCACCCGGTTTGCCGGTCTTTCAAACAGCCGCTAATAATCAACGGAAAACTTTACCGTAAAGTTACCCTTTCCCCTACCCCGGTCATCTCGAAAAATCCAGCGTCCGACAATATTGTCTTATCTCCGGTCACTCCCTACCTGCAATTCTCCGGGTTTTCCCCCCGGGCCTTAAAAGCCATCGAGCAAGGGCTGGAAGAAAACAACCTGCTACCGATGGGCGGCAATGTCAGCGCCTCCCGCAAAATTTCCGTTCCTCCTTTGGTTCCGGGCTCAGCCGTAGGAGTGCAACTGATGACCGGCGACCTGGATATTTCAGGTACAGGAACCCTCACCTACCGGGAGGGAAATCAATTTCTGGCTTTCGGTCATACTTTTCTGAATGGAGGTTCGGAGAATTTCCCTATGACGGCGGCTTATATTGAGGGAGTATTTCCCAGTTATGACCGTTCCTTTAAACTAGCCTCGCAAATAAAGCAAATTGGAACCTTGCGATATGACGGTCTCTGGGCGGTGGCCGGAAATTTTCACCAGCAAGCTGAAATGATCGGCGCCAAAATCAAACTGATTGATGAGAAACAAACCAAGACTTTCAACCTCAAAGTAATCCAGCATCCCAATTATACCCCAAAACTGCTTAGTTTCGCCCTGATGGAGGCCCTGGACCAGTTTTCCATCAATTTACAGAATAAAACCGCTACGGTAAATTTTGAGATTGAAGCCCAGGGTTTGCCGAAAGTTTCTTACCGAAATCTGGAAACCGGCAATGGAGATCTCGACTACAAAAGCATCCTTAATCTTTTTAACGTCCTAGATTCTTTAAGTAATAATAAGTTTTCGGCGCTAAAATTCAAGAATCTCAATATCACTTTAAATCTAAAACCCGGGCGCAATTCAGCCGGACTCACCAAAATCTGGGTAAACGAACCCACGATTAAGCCGGGGAATACCATAAAATTAACGGCGGTGATAAAAACTTATACCGGCGAAGAACAGACCTTAACTCAAGAAATTCCCATCCCCAAAAACATTGATAAGGGCAAGATCATAATCGGCGCTTGCGGTGGAAGCCAGGCGGAAGATTTTTTCTCTAAAATGGGGCAAAAGAAGCCGCAAATCTCCAATCTCACCCAATTAATTAAAGAACTTGAAACGAGCGAGAAAAATAACCAGCTGGTAGTCAAGGTCATTCTTCCAAGGTCCGCCCTTCGCATAGCCCAAACCGATTTCCCGCTGCTGCCCAAAAGTCTGACTGATATGTTTAATGACTCTCCTGACAGCGATATTGAAACCTTACCGGAGACCTTGAGTTATCAGATTGCCACTAATTATTATATCGAGGGCGATAAAACTTTGTTCGTTTCGGTGGATGAGGGCTCGGGTAATCCAACTGCTGCTCCCGAATCACCAGGCTCCCAACAAGTAATGAAAACCGATAATCACCCCGGCAAAAAATTATTAGCCATTGCCGATTGGACATTAAAACCCCAATCCATGAGTGATCCGGCTCAAACCCAAACCGCTATGGAAACCTCACAACCAGCCATTACTCATGAACCAGGCTTTAAAAACATAAACCAATTCAACGATTTTCTCAATGGCGAACTGGAGAATTGCGGGTTAACGCTGGAAGGCAAAATTTTTCTGGCGAATGAATCGAAAAATCTTTATCCGGCGAAAGCCGGAACCTGCTGGAACCTGGCTTATCAGGAGGTAGGATCCAGCCTTTATGCCGCTTTGGGCAACCAGGGAGAAATTTATCAAATGGATGAAAACAGCCGACCTTCTCTATTTTGCCGCTTACCAGAGGTCATAGTCAGCGCCCTAACCCCCGACCCATCAGGCGGCTTGTGGGCCGGAACTTCACCTAACTGTGGATTTTATCATATCGATGAAGGAGGAACCTTCGCTCAACTGCCCTTAAAATATAAAGCCGGTTATCTTTGGGATATATTATACGACAATGAGAAAAAAGATTTATATCTAGCCACCGGAAATCCCGGGAAAATATTACAGCTGACCACCGGAGGGAACTCTCAATCTCTGATTCCCGATGCTTATCAATTTCTCCATATCCGCAAAATCTTAAAAACTCCCGATAGCCAATCGTTAATTTTCCTGGCCATGGAACCCAACGGAATTTTTCAACTTAAGCAGGGAAGCGTAAGTCCCATCTGGCAGGGAGAAACCGAGATTTCCGATATGTGCATTGATGATAAATCCCGGCTATGGGCTGCCTGCGAGGATAAAGTGTTGAGCGTGGCAGGAACCGATTATCAAGAAATTACGGTTTATGACTTACCCGAAAAAATTTACTCTTTAAGCTCTACCCCTGATGGCAATATCTATTTAGGCACTCAGAAAAACGGCAGGATCTACCGAATTGATCCAGACGGCAATATTGCCTTAGTGAAAACTCAAAAATCTCTGGGCCTGATCAAATTAATTAACCGGGAGAATGATATTTATGCAGGCTTTACTCTACCCGCCAATATCCAGAAACTAAGCCCTTCTCCAGCCTTAAAAGGCTCCTTTACCACCCCGCCGATAACCGGGCAGGCTCCCCTGATTTGGAGCAAAATTAGAAGCCTTTTGGAAACCCCGAATGACAGTAAAATTACCTATCAAACCCAAACCAGCGACATAACCGTGTCCCCCTCCTGGAGCGCTGAAAAAACACTTGGAGAGGAAAACCTTCTGACTCTAAAACCTAGTCAGATTTTGCAGTTAAAACTCAATCTTTACGCAGGAAAAGATCAAGCTACGCCGATTATCAATACTCTGGAAATTTTCTCCGGCGAAAATCCTCAGCCTCCTCAAGTTAAATTGATCTCCCCGGCCGGGGGAGAAAAATGGTCCGGCATGAAAGACCTGCTCTGGCAACTGACTTCTCCCGGAGTGCCGGCCTTTACCTTCACTCTGGCCAGCAGCCCGGCCCAAGACGAAAATTGGACTATAATTGAAACCTCTCTCTCACCCATCCCAGGAGATGACGGAAGCTATAAATATTCCTGGGACACTTCCGCCCTGACCGATGGAATATACTCGATAAACTTGGGAGTTTATCCCGCTAACGATAAAATTAAAACCTCACCTATCGAATTTGTCTCAAAGCCTTTTTATATCTGCAATACCCAGCCGGAAATAAAAATAAACTCTACTGAACTGAAAGATGAACAAATTGTGGTTAAAGGCGCCGCATCTTCTCCCCTGGTCAATATTTCTGAAATAACCACAAGGATTAATGAGGGGGAATGGCAAAAAGTAATTTGTGATGATTTGATTTTTGATTCAAAACAAGAAGGTTTTACAATCCTGATGCCCAATCAAAAATGCCGGATGGAAATCCAGGTAAAGGACGAGGCCGGGAATATTCAAAACATAAAGAAAGATATTGCCGAACAAAGAAAGGGGTAAAATGAAGAAATATTTCTTAACTTTATTGCTAAGTTTGGGTTTAATCTGCCAGTTGGCCATGGCTGACGCCTTTAACTGGAACGGGTTGGATTTCACACCCTCCAACCCAATGGGCGGCCGTATCTGGGAAAAAACTGCCGATGATAAATTGATTTATCTTCCTACCGGTCAGGACGATCTTAATATCTCTTTAATTTTTACCGGCAACCCTACCGATAAAGACTATCACATTACTTTCGGCTTAAGGCCGATGGCGCCCAAATACACGGTTAAATTATATCTTCGTTATCAAGACCCCCAGAATAATTACGTCCTAACCATCAATGAAGCCAATGTAACCCTGGAGAAAAATTTCAAAGGAGTAAACACCAAACTTGCCACTGCCCCCTATGTCTATCAGATATCTCAATGGCATCAAGTAATCACGGATGTAAAAGAAGACGCCTTTAGCTTTGATTTTAACGACCAGGACCCGCAAAAGAAGTTACTAGAAATTAAAGATAAAGATATTCAAGCCGGAAAAATCGGGATAAGCTGCAGTTCTCCGGGGCCGATTTATTTCGATAAAATGGAAACCGCTGTTCCCTCCGCTCAAAATGCCGCCACCGCGGCTTCGGATCAGGTCTTAAGCCTTACTCCAAAAAGCCGTTATGCGGTAGCGGTAATTGATTATAGTGTTTTGGGGCAAAACAATAAACATACAGATCCATCTGCAGCCCTGGGGCCTCCTGACGCCTGGAGCGGAGTGGAAAATTTTGTTTCTTTGGGAGGAGGATATCTTTTGGTGGATATGGGGGAAGAATTTAACTGCGTACCTGGAATGGGATTGAAGATTTACGAAGTCTCCAGCCAGTATGTGGATACTCCGGGAGAAGTTTACGAAGTGCAATTAAGCTTATTCCCCAACGGTCCCTGGAAATCCGTAGGCGATGGACAAGGCGTCACGGTATTCGACCCCTACGCCTATGGCATAAGAAAGGCCCGCTACATTAAAATCCTGGACAAATCCCCCTCGGACAATTCAGAAGCTCCGGGAGTCGATATCGATGCGGTGGAAACTTTTTACTAGAAATTGAGAGCGTCAACCGAATAACCTAATGTGGTTTTTCTGGTTATGAAATCATAAGTGGGATTTAAATTAACTTTCAGCAAACCGAAAAGTTTAATATTCGTATTAAAATTTGTGCTTATATACGTGAATTTCTGAGAGTTTGGATCATAATAAGAATTCAAATTAAAACCGAAGCCTTGAATGGGATTGAAGGTTAAGGTACCCATGTATTTATTGGTTAAATTCATAAACCCGGCAGCTGTACCCCCGGCGCTGCTGTAAAAACTGTAATTATACCCCAACCCAAGATCCATCCCCTTAAGAATGCTTCTCCTTAAAGAAACATTGGCGTAAAGCGAAGTGGTCATTTGCCCGTCCGACTGGTAATAACGCTGGCCGTTAATACTGCTCATACAATTGGCTTTTTTTCCGATTCTGAGGAAGGGGGGATTCAGCCGGGCGGCTAAATTTCTGGTCCAGGTAGTGCTCCCCGGCTGCCCGGTATTGGTGACATAGTTATAACCGTAACCGCCGTCCAATGACAAGGTAACCAGTTTGGTTAAAAGCGGGTAAGTGCCGAAATTATAGCTAAGGCTCATATTCGGTAAAACCACATTGTTGGCATGAGCGTTTTTCTGGCCTCTCAGTTGAATATTAAAACCTGAATTTTTATAGCGCTTATAGATATACCCCCCCACGGTAGCGCTGGTATCGTTGGCCAGGGCGCCGCTGAAGGTTCCTTGAAAATCTTTACCGAAAGTGTGCTGATACTGAAGGCTGCCGCTGGTTAGCTTGCTGTTATTGATATTGTTTAAGTAAATATTCATGGAGCCCCGGGTGGACGGGGTATAGGTATTTTCAAGATGAAAAGTATTTTGATTGAACTGGTCATAACGATAACGCACAACTCCCAGAACATTCTTGCCCATCATATACACCATTGGAGCTGATAATTCAGGCCCCGCCGCTGAATAACGGAACTGAGGAGCGGTATAGACGAAATTTCCCATTGGTGAATTATAGAGCGGTAATGAGGGAAAAGCTTTCTTGCCGTCTTGCAGTACTTTCGCCGAACTAATATGAGCCACCTGGTTGGGGCTGATCACCATTCTTTTTCCGGTAATCTTCTTGCCTACCAGGGGATCGGCTTTGAAGGCTAATGAAGTCCAGGGCTCGTCTTTTGTCATCGGCCCGACTTCCCAGGGGGCAATTTTCAAGTCCCGTCTCATTCTGGGACGGCTTTTAATGTAAAGCAATTTCCCGGTTAACTTATTGGCGTCATATATCAAGCCATCGGCATTGACCCGGTTGCCTTTTATCTTTACTTCCACATCATTTCTGGCGACCACGCTCCCGGTAGCAATATCGTATTCCATCCTTTCGGCCTTAATCAGCAGGGGCCCAAGCTCCAACTCCACCCCGTGAACCCCATAGACCAGCTTGCTATCGGGCGAATAATAAAGCTCGTTGCCTTCTATTACCGAATAAGCCGCCCAGGACGGAACCGCCCAAAAGGCCAGCAGCAACAAAATCCAAGCATATTTTCCCCAAAATTTCATTGCTTTAACTTTCTTCACCAAAGCCTTATTTCCTCTTATGCTATAACCCGGCTTGCTTTATCAAAGCTTCAATTTGCGGGCGATCTTGATCGCCGGGGGATAACTGCAGGTATTTTTTAAATAATATCCCTGCGTTTTTCAGATCTCTCATGTTATTCAAATAAATGATCGCCTGATTTTTATAGGCCGGGGCCATTTCCGGGTTAAGCCCCAGAGCTTTCGAGTAATTAACCAGAGCCTTATCGAAATTCTGATTTTTGGCTTCAAAAAAAGCCAGGTTGAAATAGACCCAGGCGTACAAACCTTTGATTTCGTATTCAAAGGAAATCCGGGGATAATCCCTCTCGATTCCCCGCAGACTAAAGCTATTCAGCATCCCCAGGACGTGATTTTCCACCTCCTGAGAATCCACCTGTTGCCCAAGGGGAGAAATTCCTACCACCAGCCCCCAGGGAATTTCCCGGTATTTGCGCTCAAAACTTCTTTCCTTGAAATCGCTGAAAAAGATCGGATAGCGGTTGATATTGTCGTCGATCAAGTTGACATTGAATAAATTAACCCCGTCATACCTGACTCCTGCAATTTTTAACTCCGGGTAGCGCCTGGTAACTTGCTGCACAAACCAGGGATAAGTCAATTTTTCCTGATCCAGGGTAATAACATCAGTCCGGTATTTTTCCGCCATCTGAAGATAATCTACCGCCATCGAAGCCACATCGCCATGAACAAAAAGCAGAGAGTTAGGAGGGAGGGAATCCAAAATATTTTTACCCACATCGTAAGCCAGATAATTATTCCTGAAATCAGCTTCCTTGTAATTGGCGGCGAACAGCAAGTAGATACAGGATACCAGTAAGACCCAGGGAGAGCAAAATTTAACCCACGGGGGCCATTTCCCGCTAATTTGGACTGCTTTATTAAATCCCAGGCCGATCCAAAAAGCGAAAATTACCGCCGAGAGCAGGTAAAACCGGTGCAAAACCCCCAAAAGCAAAACTTTTTGAATCGGCATATTGGCAAACAAAACAAAAAACAATCCGGTAAATATAAAGGCAATTAACAAGAAGATATTAAAAATCAAGCCGTTCCGATCCGGAAGATTGGCGGATTCCTCAGTCCGGGGCTTGCTTTTTTTCAGGTCCCGCTTGCCCGAAGCGGAATTAGAAGTCATCCAGGGAACGATTAATCCCGAATAAATGCCCAGCAAGCCCAGCCCCAAGCCGATTAAATTAAACTGTTGGTAAAACCCCGCCAGGTAAGGCGGAATTTGAATCAAACGGGAAGGAGCAACCATTCCCGCTTCCTTAGAAAAAAGCGATAAGCTGCCGAAATCCTTGCGCAAAATCATATTTAAAAAATTATTCCAATTGACCGGATTATCCCAGTTGATTAAAGGCTGTCGCAAGGCTGCCAGAGGAGCGTAAAGGTAAACTAAGAGCCCTGAGAGCAGCAGCCCCAGGCAAATCAGCCAGAACTTGCACGAAAAAACCAGCGGCTTTTGATAGGAATAGATAAAATAAACCAAGGCCGGAAAAAGCAAGATCAAGGTGTGGTGATTGGATAACCCAATGCCGTAGAGAAAAGCTAAAAGATAAAGATATTTTATTCCCGGAACTTTCAGGGGATCACTTTTAAGTATTTTTGCATCTATAGCAATACCTTTTAGATAAGCTTCCCGGTAAAGCAAGAGCAAATAAATCAGCAGGGCGGCAAAAAAATTGTTAAGAGGAAAAACCTCGGCTACTTCGGAGTAGTGCCAGAAAAAACGGGAAAACGCCAGGGACAGCCCCCCGCAGAGAGCCGCCAGATTATTCCTGGTGACCATCCGCAGGCTCAGATATACCAGGAGCACGGTAAACGCGCTTAGAACCGCCGAGAGCAAGTTTACCCGCCAGGCGATGGAGTTGAAAGGGAGATAAGTGAAAATTTTCCCCAGAATCATATACAGCGGGTAGCCGGGAGGATGGGGAATCCCTAAGGCGTAAGCCGAGGTAATCAGTTCGCCCGTATCCCCGCCCACGATGGTGGGGGCCAGGAAAAAAATGTAAGTTATTAAAGGAACCAAAAAACTAATTAACGCGTACCACATAATTTTAAATTATTCTAAGTTCAAAGCAGCTTCCCTGCCTGAAGAAAAAAAAGAGGCCCCGGTTAAGGGGCCTCTTGGTCGTTAGTTGGTCATTTCCGTTACGGAATGTTTACGTTAACCGTATTGGAGTTGTCAGTAGTGCCTAAGTTATTTTTGCCTACATAGACTCCGTAAGTACCGGCAGCATTCGGGAAAGCGCCTGCGCCAAAGCCTATCGTTATACTGGATTCCGTCCAACCAGTTACGATACCGCTAACGGTTCCAATCCACACCGTGCTTCCTGAAATGGTGTCACCAAAACCAGTTCCTGCTAGAGTCAAGGTAAAGCCAAGTGCAATTGAACCGGCACCACCAAGAAGAACCGAACTCAAAGTCGGAGTTACATAGAAGGCTACCGCATTACTTCCAACCGAGCCACTGCTGAAGATCTGCATGGCGCCGGTCTGGGCATTGGCCGGTACTCTCAAGACTATACTGCTGGCAGTCCACATGTCGATTACTGCCTGCGGGGTATCCTGGTTAGCTCCGCCGGTGCCGATTCCAAACAAGGCTCCAGTTCCGCGAACCGTTCCGAATCCGGTACCACTTAAGGTAATCTGTGCACCCTGAGGAGCTCTCGCTGGGGCAATACCGGCAATCTGCGGAGTTACGGTAAAGCTGCTGCCGCCGGAAATTCCGCCGACGGTTTCCACTACCACATTTCCGGTATCGGCATCCGCCGGTACAATAACCGTGATGATGGAAGGAGTCCAACCGGTAACCGTTCCAGCTACCGCCACCGTGAATCTCACCGGATTAGCCACTACGGATGAAGCCGGTGCGCTGGTTCCAAAGTGAGACCCGTTGATGGTTATTTCCTGGCCGGTATAAGTGGAAGTCGGGGAAATACTGGCTATAGTCGGGGTATCGATGGTGTAATTACCGGTGCTGGATGCGCTGTTTTCGCCAATCACGATACCGACCGGGGAAGTTTTGACAGCGGTAGTATTAGGTACTATCGCGATAATCTGGCTGGCGGTCCAAGACAAGTAACTGGTCGCTTCAGCTCCGCCGATGGTGATGTGTCCATTGCTGGGCTTGCCGTCGGTGAAACCGCTTCCATCGATCGTCACGGCATCTCCTACCATACCTGAAGCGGGAGTAATCGCCGAAATGCTCAAGGCTACATAACAAACCTTGGTGTTACTGGCAACCGGCGCTCCACTGTCCGGGGCGTAATTCACTTGCAGCAAATTCATTGCAGCAGCTCCGGTAGGAACATTTACGTGAATTTCGCTGGCGGTCCAGTAGGATGCGATTCCAGCAGAGATATCACCAAACATTACGGTCGAAGTTCTCTGGGATGAGCCAAAGTTCCGGCCGAAAATCGTTATCGCAGTACCCATTACCACAGGAGTAGTGGTTACATCGGGGGTGGTGCTGGCAATATACGGCTTCAGGGTGAATTCCGATCCGTTGGAAACCCCGCCGGTAGTAGTTACTCTTACGCCACCGCTATTCACGCCGGCCGGAGCATACAGATGGATAATGGTGTTACCCCAGTCAACGATATTGGTAGCGTTTAGAGGAACACCGGTGTAATCAAAGGTAACCACGCTGGTGCCTTGAGTGGCGCCGAAGTTATTACCCTGGATAGTTATTAAGCTGTCTTCATAGCCCTGGTTCGCACCTTCGATAGTATTCAGCGAGGTGATTACCGGAGCTGCCACCGCGAACAAGTCGTTGGATATTGCAGTACCATTCGCAGTTGTGCCGACGGTAATTCTGCCGGTTACTACACCGACCGGTGCATTGACCAGGATTTGATTATCAGTCCAAGAAGTTGCAGTTGCGGCTACTCCGCCGAAATTCATAGTTCCTGCGGTAGCGCCGAAGTTCTGTCCGTTAATGGTTACCAGGTCGCCGGAAGCGCCTGTCATAGGAGCTATGCTGGTAACGCTGGCACCTACGGTGTACGGCCAGGTGTTACTGGAATAGCTATTGATGGTTACTATCACATTGCCGCTGGTCGCTCCATAAGGTAACCGGAAAGTAATCTGGCTGTTGGTCCAACTAAGGGCTGAACCAAGATCCACACCGTGCAGAGTTACGGTTGAGCCATTCTGGTCGGCGCCGAAATTAGTACCCGTAACCGTGATAAGATCTACATTATTAGCCGCCTGGTTGGCCGGAGTAACTCCGGTAATTTCAGGATTAATGGTAAACAACATTCCGTTGGAAGCTCCGCCGGTGGTGGTTACTATTACGTTACCGGTCTGAGCTCCAGTAGGAATCGTTACTGTGATGTGATTGTCACTCCAAGCAGTTACTACGGTTACCGGAGCAGCTCCCTGGAAAGTTACGAAGCTGGTTCCCTGAGTGGCGCCGAAGCCGGTACCATCGATGATTACGATTGAGCCTTCAATACCGTTAGGCGGGTTTATACCGGTAATTACCGGTATCGCTACCGTGAACATGTCGGATGATTGAGTCGTACCCATCGCCACGTCGCCCGAAGTCACCTGGATTCTTCCGGTGTTCGCGCCTACAGGCACCGGTACTACTATCTGACCAGCCGCCCAAGTCGAAGGAGTCGCGGCTACTCCGCCGAACAGCACCGCTCCGGCGCTGGTTCCAAAGTTCTGACCGTTGATGGTTACCAAGGTTCCAACCGAGCCCGTGGCCGGGACGAAACCGGTGATGCTCGCGCCTACTACATAACTATAGGCATTGCTAGGCACGCCGTTTACCGTCACTACCACTGGGCCGCTGGTCGCTCCGAACGGTACATAGAACTGAATCGCGGTGGTGGCCCAGCTGATCGCTGTGCCTAGATCCACTCCGTTCAAGGTTACCGTGGAAGCTCCCTGGTTAAGACCGAAATTATTACCCACGATGGTTATCGGGGTGGCGCTGCCGCCCGGAGTATTGCTCGGGGTAATATTGGTGATTTGAGAGTCAATCGTGAACATCATTCCGTTGGACACTCCGCCGGTGGTCGTTACCGTTACGTTACCGGTCTGAGTTCCAGCCGGAACCGTGAAGACGATCTGAGTATCGTTCCATGAAGTTACTACAGTAATAGGAGCAGCACCGAGAACACTCACGAAGCTGGTTCCCTGAGTGGCGCCGAATCCGGTACCAGTAATGGTTATGGTATCGGTTTCCTCGCCGCTGGCGGGAGTCAGGCTGGTGATAGCCGGTATCGCAACCGTGAACAGATCCAGCGATTGAGTCGTTCCCATCGTCACATCGCCCGAAGTCACCTGGATTCTTCCGGTGTTCGCGCCTACAGGCACCGGTACTACTATCTGACCAGCCGCCCAAGTCGAAGGAGTCGCGGCTACTCCGCCGAACAGCACCGCTCCGGCGCTGGTTC
>Ga0310040_1000032_pt1 | contig 184995 bp, 158 predicted proteins | sample EPASupsiteHSE623_FD_200237 | JGI IMG/M metagenome (GOLD analysis project Ga0310040, IMG submission 200237) | Bioremediated contaminated groundwater from EPA Superfund site, New Mexico - Sample HSE6-23 (v2) (version 2) | ecosystem: Environmental > Aquatic > Deep subsurface > Groundwater >...
TGCGTTGCCCAAAAATGAGCAGTATTTGGTGATGGCCGCAGTCAGGGTCGTCTTCCCGTGGTCAATGTGACCCATCGTCCCTACGTTCAAATGCGGTTTGCTGCGATCGAATTTCTGCTTTGCCATGTTCTATTCTCCTTGGCTCCTCAAATAATCAAGAAGGGTCCTGGGACAACCGGCAAAAAGAGCCCTCAATGGGATTTGAACCCATGACCTCGCCCTTACCAAGGGCGCGCTCTACCTACTGAGCTATGAGGGCTTGCCGTTCTCCAGAAATTTCCCCGGAAACCCGGGAAAGCTTCGGTCAACCGACCAGGTGGGCAGTGAAGGATTCGAACCTCCGAAGTCGTCCGACAGCTGATTTACAGTCAGCCCCCTTTGGCCACTTGGGTAACTGCCCCAGCCCGAGCTGTTGTTGGCTCGCAAGTGAGGTTGTCCAGCTCATTTTAAAGATCAGCCTCACTCGCCAGCCTGCAACTTGAGCCGACGATGGGAATCGAACCCATAACCTACCACTTACAAGGCGGTTGCTCTGCCGATTGAGCTACGTCGGCATGCGTTGTTAAGTTGCAATGTTAACAGGCGAAATTATACCAGAGGCCGCTAACGAAGGCAAGGTATTCCACCCGTATTAGGCTGCGCGAGTTTATCAGACATCCCAATGAGAGTCAAGCAATTCAGCTTAAAATATTTTTACCACGTAGACGCGGAGGAGACGGAGCAACGCACCGCTGTTTTTGAGGTGCGATGCACTTGAAAAGTGCGTTGCACCTGTCCTTTAAGCACTTTTCATCGAATGCAGGTGCATCGCTCCTAGAGGTGATGATGATTGGCCGCCTATTAGCCCAGGAGCACCGCACCCAAAAAGAACCGTGTTACCTCGAATGCAGGTGCATCGCTCCTCGAGGTGGTGATGATTGGCAGCCCATTAGCTCAGGAGCAACGCACCCAAATTAAACCGTGTTACCTGGCTGAGTGGGAAAATGACGACAGAGTCACTTTATTGTATAATCAGACCAGATTTATGGAGGCTGTGTTTAATGGAAATTACCTGGTACGGACATTCCTGTTTTCGCATCACCGAACGAAACCTGGCAACCGTGGTCACCGACCCGTATGATCACCGGGTAGTAGGTTATGCTTCGCTCAAATTAAAGGCCGATATCGTCACAGTCAGCCATAGGGCCCCCGGGCACGATTTTTTAAGCGGCGTCAAAGGCGATGTGTATCCTGTCACCGGGCCTGGTGAGTTTGAAGTAGGCGGCGTCTTTATAACAGGGGTGCAGACCAACGGCCACACCCGGAAAAACCAGGATGAACCTCGCAACACCATATATTTGATTGACTATAACGGGATCAATGTTTTGCATCTGGGAGCCATCGACCGCGTACCCACGCAAACAGAGGTCGAAGACCTTGGCCCGGTGCATCTGGCCCTGGTTCCGATCGGCGGAGGCACCGGCTTGAATGCTGCCAAAGCCGCCGAGGTGGTCAGCCTGCTCGAGCCAAACATTGTCATCCCCATGCATTTTGCCACGCAGGAATCTATCATCCCTCTGGATCCCCTGGGGAAATTTCTGAAAGAAATGGGTCTGACGGACATTCAGCCGCAGCCTGCTTATAAAGTTACCTCCGTAAATGCGCTCCCCGAGGAAACCCAGGTGATTGTGTTAGATTTGCAGGGTAATTAGGAGATTGCCTGATGCCTGTCAAATTACTGATGTCCTGGGATATCGCCCCCGAACACGAACAAGAGTACTTCGAGTTCGTGGTACGGGAGTTTATTCCTGGCGTTCAGCGCATGGGCTTTGAATTGAGCGATGCCTGGGCAACGGTTTTTGGCACCCAACCTCAGATCATGGTTGGCGCAGTAGCTCCTACTCAGAACAAAGCACGCGAGATCATGGACTCCACCGAGTGGAAGAATTTGCAAAATCAATTACTGGATTATGTGCGCAATTACCAGGATAAAGTTGTAGATGTGCGCACCGGTTTCCAGTTTTAATCAACGGTGAATTGAATGCCAACGGAATTTGCCCGGCTATTGCTCGCCTGGTACATGCAGCATGCCCGCGAATTGCCGTGGCGCGGCGTTTCGGATCCGTATGCAGTGTGGGTCTCGGAAATCATGCTGCAGCAAACCCGGGTGGAAACCGTCATTCCGTATTTTCAGCGCTGGATGCAGCGTTTCCCAACCGTGCAGGCGCTGGCAGAATCCAATGAGCAGGATGTGTTGCAGACGTGGGAGGGACTGGGTTATTACAGCCGCGCACGCAACCTTTACCGGGCTGCCAAAGAAGTGGTGAAACGCTTTGGTGGTCGATTGCCGACAACACGGTTGGAATTGGAGAGTCTGCCGGGGATCGGACGCTATACCGCCGGCGCGATTACATCGATGGCTTTTGGCCAGGATGAGCCCGCTCTGGACGGGAATTTACGCCGCGTTCTGGCGCGGGCGTTCAATTTGACTGTGCCGCTGCGGGCAGAACAAGGAAAGCAGGCGCTGCTGCGGCTTTTAGTTGAACATCTGCCACGGGGCCAGGCCGGCGATTTTAACCAGGCAATGATGGACCTGGGCGCGACGTTGTGTACGCCGCGTTCACCCGATTGTGCGAATTGCCCCGTAGCTGTAATTTGCCAGGCGTACCAGCTTGGTGTTCAGGATGAGCGCCCGCTGCCAGAGCCGCGCCGCCAGATACCGCATTACACAGTCACTGCCGCGGTGATTCAGCGGGAGGGACGCGTGTTGGTTGCGCAGCGACCAGCGGCTGGGTTGCTGGGCGGCATGTGGGAGTTCCCGGGCGGCAAACTAGAGCCTGATGAAACGCTTACGGCCTGTCTGGAACGCGAGATTCTTGAAGAGTTGGGGACGAGGGTAACAGTCGGCGAGCCGATTGGAATTTTCCGACACGCCTATACCCATTTCAAGGTGACGCTGCACGCGTTCTACTGCACTTTGAACGGCGCAGAACCGCGGGCAATCGAAGCGAGCGACCTGCGTTGGGCGCTGCCCAACGAATTAGCTGCCTTTCCGATGGGAAAGATCGACCGGCAAATAACCAGGCATCTATCCACCGTCGCAAAAATTTGATTTAATAGAGTATGCAGATCAGGCGTAGGTTTTCAAACGACCAGGATATTCTGAAAATCTACGGTAGTGCATCCTCTGTAAAGATGGGCGGCAGATGATGGAAGTGATGGATGAATACACCCGGCTAAGAACGGAAATGGTTGCCGCGCAGATTGCCCGGCGCGGGCTGCGCGATCCCCGTCTGTTAGCTGCCTTCCAGCAGGTGCAGCGGCACCTTTTCCTCCCGCAGCCGCTGCGCAGTCACGCTTATGAAGATCGCCCGCTGCCCATTGGCCAAAACCAGACGATCTCGCAGCCATATATTGTGGCGTTGATGACTTCACTGCTGGAGTTGAAGGGGGAAGAGAATGTACTGGAAATCGGCACCGGTTCGGGCTATCAGGCGGCTATTCTTTCAATCATGGCGCGCACGGTCCACAGTGTTGAACGTTACCAGGAACTGGCGGACGCAGCCCGCGCCCGGTTGGTGCGCCTGGGTTATTATAATGTGCAGGTGCACTGTGCCGATGGTTCGTCTGGCTGGCCGCAGGCAGCCCCTTACCAGGCGATTATAGCGACCGCCGCTGCAGCGGCGGTCCCCCAACCGCTTCTCGAACAATTGGTAGAGGGGGGGCGGCTGGTGCTGCCGATTGGCGGCAGCCAGGGTCAGGTGCTGCAATTATGGACGCGTGAATCGGGGCGATTGGACTATCAGGACATACTTCCGGTAAGTTTTGTTCCCATGCGCGGTGAATTTGGTTGGAGCGAGGATGATTGGCGCACGACGGATAAAGAGGAATAACGGGAGGCGTCAAAACGGGCGGTAGGCAAACCAGCGGCGCATCATTTCCACCTGGAAACGATAATACCCATTCTCTTCTTCCACCAAATCACGTTTAAGTGCCAGAGCAAGATTGGCCCGAAAATTCTCCGGGAAATAACTTTCCCATTCATCGCGAGAGACGGCGCCCTCAGGCCCGAGGTCGGACAGATGGTCGAGCATGGCGGCCGTTTGCGGGTTGATCTGCGGCCCACGCACATCTACAAAAAAGAAACTGCTGCTGGTAAGCGTGCGGTTGGCTGCTTCTTCCGCATCCGCCATCGTGACTAAATAACGCTGAGTGCTCGACTGCTCGTTTTTGAGCATAACCAGTTCATAACAAATGGATTGCACCAGATGCGGGTGGCCGCGGGTTAAATATAAAATGTGCTGGCTGGCAGCCGGTACATACGTCATTTGAAAATTTTTCACCGGATTTTCGATCAAACGCATAGTTTCGGTGGGAGCGAGCCTGCCTATTTTGATGACCTGGGCGTTGAACAGGAATGAGGACCAGGCATTGATTTCGTCCAGGGTATGCGATCCGACAAATAGCACTTTAAAATGCGGACGGTGCTGGATAACGAAACGGGCAAGCCCCAGAAACCCCTGCATCTGGGAATTATTCTGCAGGATAGGCTCAAGTGCCTCGAACTCATCCATCATGAGCAAAACAATCGCGCCATCCTCGCAAAGAATTTTTTCCGTTTGATCGATCCAGCGGCTGATGTGGGCAAACAGGTTTTTATTCTCCTGACGAATGATTGCCGGCAGCCTCAAACCGCGCTGCCGGTATGCCTCAGAACGGATTTCATTGATCATGTAGTAGAACAAATCCATCAGTTGTGTATAACCGGCGAGTCCCTGCCCATCAAGAAAAACACTGATGATCGTACTTGGTAAATAATGATCCAAATTTAGCAACAGCGAAGTTTTTCCCATACGACGCTGGCCATAAAGGTGCAGGGGAGGGCGGTTTGGACCCAGGAGCAGGTTTTCCAGCCGTGCCATGATGTCCGTTCGTCCGACAAAAACCTCCTGCTGACTATTTAATGGCATTCCACAAATATAAGGGTTGGCAATTTCGTGGTGGTAGTTTGCCTCGTGGGTAAGCCGTTCAATTTTATTTTCGATAATACGATCCCAGGCGGCAGTAACCCTGGTAAACCGGCTGGAATTGGCCTGGGGAGAAAGGATTAACTCACGCTGGAACAAATTCAAATCATCGCGCACCCGCCCCAGTGCCAAACGGGTCTGATAAACAGAAGATTGATTCAGGGCGCTTTCGATATCGTGACTCATGTGGGCAAATGGAGTGAGCAGCGTAGCAATCTGGCTATCCGAGAAATTCCACTGTACAAGGCGTGATGCGTCCGCGATGGAAGCCAGATCCTCGCAATTTTCCAGTTTGCGCGCCAGTAATTCAATTTCTGCCGCCTGCAGCGCCCGCCGTTGCGGTGAATCGCTGAATTTCAGTTTGTTCTTTTCAAACCCCTCCGGGTCGCGTTCCGCCTGGAGAATCAAGTAATCTTCCAGACCCGGCCAAACCAAAGCCTGTCCCTCTTCAAAAAAAGCGGCGTGTAACTTGAAATATTTCAATGGGCTGACGTTGGAGCGGCTGTCCAGAGTGTAGAGCAAATTATTCCAGATGGCGATAAAGGGCAGACTGACGATTGGCCGCCAGACCGAAAAGGTCAATCCGGCCAGTGTCACCAACAACGCCCTGACAACATTTACCCGTTCAAAGGTGTATCCCATTACCAGATCTTGCGCCAAATATACCCAACTGATACCCAGAACCAGCGAAGCAGCCATTGCGCCTGCCTGCGGTCCGCCAACCTGGTTTGCCAGTTGCCAGGTTGCGGTAAAAAGGAAGCATATCAATATACCGCCGCTAATGCTGGCTGATAGCAGGAAAACGGGTGAATTTTCAACGGAGATAAAAAATAAATAATAACTTACGCTAATAAAAAGCCCTTCCAAAGCCGCGATGGGCAGAACATCGATCAATCGCTTGTTGGTGTGGGATTTCAGGACAAGCAATTCAAAGAGCAGGTAGAGAATGCCGGCTGAGGTCGTGATGATCCATGCAAAGCGAACCGGCAGCGGCATGGCGCCAGGAACGCCGGTATAGATGCCAAAGATTTTTCCTGAAATAATATTGATGCCAATAAAAATGAGTAACGCAGCAGCCAGAATTCCGGTAAGCAACCCGGCCAGTTCACGGCTGTTGAACCAGCGGTCTGCTCGGTGCGCCTGGTTGAGCAGCACATTTCCGGTAAGGCCACCAGCGAGGGCAATGGGGATGTAAATATAATTGGTATGGCGCGCCAATAAGCCCATCCCAAGGGCAATGGTACCACCCAAAAAATAGGCTGAGCTCACACTCGATTTGAGACTCATAATCGGCGGGATGATAAGAGAATATCCCAAGGTGAGCCACAGGCTTTGAATCAATTTGGGCTGGGCAATTTTAGCCAGTGATAAGTAAATTGCCACTGCAGCCACATTGAAAATTACCAGCAGCAAATAATTATTTAAAAGAAATCGGATCAGCGCTGGATTGCGCCGCTGCACAGGCGTTAAAGACAGGTAAGAAAACTCTGTAGGTAAGGTCAGATCGATCTGGTCGAGGGCGGTGCGCCAGGCTGAAGGTTTCACCAGCAGCCAGAAACCGATGTGAAGCGGGGTTGTGGCGAAGAAGCGGGACACAGTTGTCATCACACCGACCCGTTTCATTGTTGAGGGTCAAATAGATGGCGATACGGCATTATATTGGCCAGAGCTTCTTCCTTCCAACTGTCTATCATGGTTTCTTCCTCCAGGGCGACCAGACGCGTGCTGCAAAGAATTTGAAGCAAAGCCGGCCAGCAGCCGCTGGTTTGAAGAATCCAATCAATATCGGCTGCCGGGAACGGTTTGGGACTGGAGCGGATGAGTTCGAGCGCCTCTTCGGTGGTAAGCGGACCGAGGGTGAGGTTATGTCCAAATATATTCAAGAAGGGTGATGGCCGTCCATGATCGATCGCCAGCATGGCAGGGTTACGCTGGGCTGCCAGGATAAGTGCCAACCGTCCCTCCGTCAAATTACTGACCAATGAGCGCAGCGACCACCAGAATTGCTGGGTAAACTCCGGGTTGGTGAGGGCAATTTGCACCTCATCCAGCAAAATCACCGTCGGTTGAGTGAGGTAGCGGGTGAAAATATCGACAAACTGGACCAGGTCGCACATGGCAGGCACCGGATAGCCCAGTGTGCGCAGCACAAAAGTCATGAAACCTTCGCGGGTGCACACGCGCGGATCTTGAAAATCGATGTACAACCAGTGGTACTGGCCGGGTTGCGCAAGCCAATTGGTGTGTTGGTTCGGGCGCAGCGAGGCCGGCGTGGTGCGGGTGATTTTGCGTAAATAATGCAGTAGAGAAGTCTTGCCGCTGCGCTGAGCGCCTATGATAGCCACATTTTGCAATGCCTGACCATTGAGCGCGTTGAATATGTACCTTAACTCGCGCGTCCGCCCGAAAAAAAGGTGTGGTTGGAGGATGGGCGGACCAATAATGAAGGTGGATAGCGGCTTGACTTCCGATTCAAGGCTTTCATGATTCGAATCATTATTGCCCATCAGTTGCCGGCTAAGTTGGTCCGCGGAGGGATGACCTGCGTATTCCAGGTAGGCGTGTAAATCAACTTCGTTTTCCCAGCCGTTTCGGCGAGCGATGATACGCGCCAAATTTTCGACATCTTCCAGTTTCGAAGGCGCGCGACGATGATAAATCCAATACTGAATAGCGCTGCCGCCTTGCCGTCCTAGCGCGTAGCCTAGTTCGTCGTACACAACCTGTTTGGTTTTGTTTTCCAGATATGCTATACGGTCGATGGCGCGCAACAGCAAGTCTGAAGCCCTGGAATCTGTACGTTTCATATAAAATTAGTAGAAATATTCAGAGTAAAATAAGAGTACTGCTATATACTCTTTAGAGTGAACGCTTAGTATATTATACATACTTTCTGGCTAAATGCACTTTTCAAAGGATAATCCCGCTGATGCAGACCTAAGGGGATCAATCAGTGGAAGTAACTCCGGCATATGGGGATTGGCCGGAGTTATTTCTTTTAATCAGTCCCCTTCGCCTTCAGGTGTTGGCAAAACCGTCCCGGGGCCATACTCATAAATCGCACGCCAGGGTTGGTAGTGGGTGTTGAATTCGTCGCTGAAATACACCTGCCCATCCCGATAAACCGTGCGGGTTACATGGACATCAGCACCGCGGGCTTCATAATCCACCTGTTTGATCTTGCCTTCCGGCAGGTCCGGGTTTTCTCGGTAGAGCGGCTCGGGCGGTTCAACCACATTGATCGGTCCGGTGGTGTCCCATTCGACAGAGCGGCCGTCAGAGGTGGAATAAAATTTCCAGGTGATGCTGCTGGCAGCCGGATTGACATACGTCTCCATCAACAGCCAGTATGGAGTGTCGTTGGTGAATTTAAAATCGACCAACGGCACATAAACCGTGGCATCCAGGCCGGCAAAATCCTGGTTGATTTTGTTGCCAGCCACCTTTTCGTAATAATATACCCGATAGGCGTGTGCATGCCGCTCCACGACCGGAAAGCCGCCAAAGAAGGCCGTGCGGAAAAGCGTGGTGCTTACCTGACAGACCCCGCCGCCGACCCCTACCACGGTCTGGTCACCGACGATGATCAGCGCTTCGGCGTAGCCGTTATCCAGACTGATATCAGTTAGCTGGCTGGCCATGGAGAAGGTCTCGCCGGGGGCAATCAACAGCCCATGGAAACTCTTGGCGGCTGTCGTGATATTCTGCACGCGCTCCGGGCTGGAGCCGTAAAAGTAGGAGCTTTGGACGCTAACTGCCTCGGTTATGCCCAGGTCGGCGGCAGTGGTGGTATCCATGGCTTGCGGGTTGGTGGTGTCGAAAACCAGTGGAATGGTGTGTTGGCCGCCGGTCAGGCCTTCCTGAATGGCGGTTAAAGACGCTTGTACGTTGAGCTGCCGGCCGATAACTGCGTTTTGGATGAGGTCCAGTTGGCGGGTATCATCATTGAATATAAAGCGCGCATTCTGGGCAAAGGTTTGCAGATTGGGCGCCAGGTTACTGAGGTATTGGATCAACATTTCGGAGCTGACCCCAACCTTGTAGGTTTCTGAGGCGCCGTCGCGCACCCGCTCGATGGCCAGCATCCCGGCCAGGGTGGCGGGTTCGATCACCCACGGTGCGCCGTCAGCGCTTTGGCCGTCCGGCATGGTCAGGGTAAGCGGTTGGCTGAGGATGGCGCGGGCGACTTCGGCCTGGGCGGACGGATCTAAAATGACCGGAGGCGTCTCTTTGATCACCAGTGGGACAATACCGTCCTTTAACGTCTGCACCTGGGTAGACAAGGCGATCAGTGAGGCGTCTATGTCAAGGGTTCGGCCGATTTCGCCTGAGCGGACGATCACTTCGGTACCCTGCACGCCAAGGTTGGCTTCCACCACCGGGCGGTCGATTTGACCGGCAAGACCAGCCAAATATTGGCGCGCCAGGCGTTGATCGAACACTAAGGCAGGCGCCAGGTCGGTGCCATCGAACCAGCTTTCAAATTGTGAGCCTAACCGATCGATCAAGCTACCCGAGCGACCATATTCGAAGGCGGCGGCAGCCGACGCGCCGGGGTCAAGAAATAAGCCCACTTCCCGGGGAGCTACCAACCAGGCGCTCTCTCCATCCTGTAGTAAAATGCGCCCCTTTTCAGGGAAGGTGATATTGGCTTGAATTTCGCCGGCCGCGTCAGCGGGGGACAGCCCACCGATGGATATGCCGGCTACGGTTACGCCGGGATAAACTCGGCCGCCGTACCAGAATTGAAAACCGGCGGTGAACAGACCAAAGATTAAAAAGAACGCAGCAAATCCCAGCACCAGCGACAACAGAATGTGCTCTAGGATTGGGCGTTTTTGGGTTTGAGCAGGGTAAATAGCTGTTCTCATAATCATCCTATTATAATGCGTGCATTAAAAATGCCAGTAAAGGTTTAATCAAACGACCGCGGAATGAGTCTGCATTTGAACTTCTCACCTCGAGATTTGAAATGCAGGCCTATTTTTCAAATCTTGATCGTTTGACGCGACCTCACCCGAGTTTAGCTCATCTCAAGTTATTTAAGGAAAGACGGTTCGACAGTGAAGGAAGTTCCCGAGGAGAAACGTGAGAATGTCAGACAAACTCGGACCAATATTGGAAATTGGGCATGGAATCCCTTGACAAGGATTGTCGGGGGTGTATAATACCGCCCGTTGCCTGAAGCATGGCAGCCCGGTTGGTCGGAAACGACGGACCGATAAAAAACGAAGAGCTTCTTCCACAAGAAACTGTCTGGGAAAAGGGCAGAAATTGAAAGCCCCAAACCCTTGACAACCTGTCTGAAATTCAGTAAAATTGAATTTCCAAACTGTGAAGTGATCTTGCCCCATGCAGATCGGTAACAATTGAAAACAGGTTGGCAGCAAGGGGACCAGGCCTGACAAGGACGTCGAGATGATGCGCCGGTGTTGACCACAATTGCAAGGACGTGAGACATCGGCAATTTTATCGCCTGTCCTGAACAGAGGCACGAAGGCTGAGTAAAATCTGGCCCCTGGAAGCAAGCGGAACCTTAACAACTGAAGAGTGATAGGAAACAAGCCAAAAAGTAATGAGTTTCGTCAATCTTCCGTAAACTTTAACACCTGAAAAGGTGAAAAATTTAGCGGAGAGTTTGATCCTGGCTCAGGATGAACGCTGGCGGCGTGCCTAATACATGCAAGTCGAACGGAGATTGTAGCAATACAGTCTTAGTGGCGAACGGGTGAGTAACGCGTTGGTGACCTGCCCCGAAGTGTGGGATAACAGCCCGAAAGGGTTGCTAATACCGCATGTGGTTTTTCGGATTAGATGCCGGATTTCTAAAGGAGAAATTCGCTTCGGGAGGGGCCTGCGTCCCATCAGCTAGTTGGTAGGGTAAAAGCCTACCAAGGCGATGACGGGTAGGGGACCTGAGAGGGTGGCCCCCCACAATGGAACTGAAACACGGTCCATACACCTACGGGTGGCAGCAGTAGGGAATATTGGTTAATGGGCGAAAGCCTGAACCAGCAACGCCGCGTGTGCGATGACGGCCTTCGGGTTGTAAAGCACTTTTTGAGGGGATGAGGAAGGACAGTACCCTCAGAATAAGTCTCGGCTAACTACGTGCCAGCAGCCGCGGTAACACGTAGGAGACTAGCGTTATTCGGATTTACTGGGCGTAAAGCGCGTGTAGGCGGTTCGGTAAGTTGGATGTGAAAGCTCCTGGCTTAACTGGGAGAGGTCGTTCAAAACTACCGGACTTGAGAGTGGTAGAGGGAGTTGGAATTCCGGGTGTAGTGGTAAAATGCGTAGATATCCGGAAGAACACCAGTGGCGAAAGCGGACTCCTGGACCATTTCTGACGCTCAGACGCGAAAGCTAGGGTAGCGAACGGGATTAGAGACCCCGGTAGTCCTAGCTGTAAACGATGTAGACTTGGCGTTGGAGGGGTTAAATCCTTCAGTGCCGAAGCAAACGCGATAAGTCTACCGCCTGGGGACTACGGCCGCAAGGTTAAAACTCAAAGGAATTGACGGGGCCCCGCACAAGCAGCGGAGCGTGTGGTTTAATTCGATGATACACGAAGAACCTTACCAGGGTTTGACATGCTAGTGGTAGGGATCCGAAAGGTGACCGACCCCTCGGGGAGCTAGCACAGGTGCTGCATGGCTGTCGTCAGCTCGTGTCGTGAGATGTTCGGTTAAGTCCGCTAACGAGCGCAACCCTTGTTGTGTGTTACATGTGTCACACGAGACTGCCGGTCTTAAACCGGAGGAAGGTGGGGATGACGTCAAGTCAGCATGGCCTTTATGTCCTGGGCTACACACACGCTACAATGGCCGGTACAATAGGTTGCGAAGCCGCGAGGCGGAGCCAATCCTCAAAGCCGGCCTCAGTTCAGATTGCAGGCTGCAACCCGCCTGCATGAAGATGGAGTTGCTAGTAACCGCAGGTCAGCTATACTGCGGTGAATACGTTCCCGGGGCTTGTACACACCGCCCGTCACGTCATGGGAGCTGGTAACACCTGAAGCCGGTAGCTTAACCCGCAAGGGAGGGCGCCGTCGAGGGTGGGGCTGGTGACTGGGACGAAGTCGTAACAAGGTAGGTGTACCGGAAGGTGCGCCTGGATCACCTCCTTTCTAAAGATATCTGAGCGAACCACCAAGGTGGCAAGCTCCAGAGCTTTAGCTCAAAATCCTTTTGTCGTCGGTAAGGCGAAAGGTCGAAACTTGGCACTTTTAGCAAGCTTCCTATCACTTCTCAGTTGTCAAGGTCTCCTTTAACATCGATGAGGGCCTTTAGCTCAGTTGGTTAGAGCGCGCCTCTGATAAGGGCGAGGTCTCAGGTTCGAGCCCTGAAAGGCCCACCTGCGTCCAGAAACCGGGGATGTAGCTTAGCTGGGAGAGCGCCGCCTTTGCACGGCGGAGGTCAGGGGTTCGAATCCCCTCATCTCCACTGACTAAGCAAGTCAAATGGAGTGTGTGTGGTAGGAAGTAAACGGCAGCAAGATTGAAAAAGAACAGGCAACACCGCTTAGTGCTTCAACGGCCCGGCGGTAAGCCGGGTCGCCGTGTGTCTTAACAAATGAGGGAAGTTGAAGGGCGCTGAGCGCTCCTGACTCCGAATGGATGTGAGGATCGCCCCGCGCTGGTCAACAGCGTAAGTTGCACCTTAAGAATCGAATAGTATGTATGTAGGCCCAAAAAGAAAGTCAAAACAATTTCGAACTGAAGAGTTCTGAATTCTCCGCATCACGTGCGGAAGCTACTAAGGGCTTACGGTGAATGCCTTGGCGCTAAGTGCCGATGAAGGACGTGGGTCACTGCGATAAGCCTCGGGAAGCCGTGAACAGGCGTTGATCCGGGGATTTCCGAATGGAGAAATCCGCTGTTGCGAACCAACAGCATCCCATACTGAACACATAAGTATGTGGAGGGGAACCTGGTGAACTGAAACATCTAAGTAACCAGAGGAAAAGAGAGCATTCCCTGAGTAGTGGCGAGCGAAAAGGGAACAGCCCAAACCATCACTTGTGATGGGGTTGTAGGGCCTGGCACATAGGAGTTACAAAGCAGATCGTTAGCGGAATGGTGTGGGACAGCCAGCCATAGAGGGTAACAGCCCCGTACGCGAAAACGATTTGTCTCCTGCTAGGTACCTGAGTACTGCCGGGCACGCTAATCCGGCAGGAATCTGGGGAGTCCACTCTCCAAGGCTAAATACACTTGGCGACCGATAGTGAACAAGTACCGTGAGGGAAAGGTGAAAAGTACCCCGTTGAGGGGAGTGAAATAGAACCTGAAACCGTAAGCTTACAAGCAGTTGAAGGGCTAATAGTGGGTCGGTGCCCCGGAGAAATTCGGGTGCGCGCCACTACGCCTGACAGCGTGCCTCTTGGAGAATGAGCCTGCGAGTTAATCTTTGTGGCGAGGTTAAGGGAGTGACACCCGGAGCCGTAGCGAAAGCGAGTCTGAATAGGGCGTTCAGTCGCAAGGATTAGACCCGAAACTGGGTGAGCTACCCATGACCAGGGTGAAGCGAGTTTAACCGCTCGTGGAGGCCCGAACCTACTAATGTTGCAAAATTAGGGGATGAGTTGTGGGTAGGGGTGATATGCCAAACGAACCCAGAGATAGCTGGTTCTCCCCGAAATAGCTTTAGGGCTAGCGCCATGCGTTCAGTACCGGAGGTAGAGCACTGAATGGACTAGGGGGCTTAGAGCTTACCAACTCCAATCAAACTCCGAATGCCGGTACTCCAGAGCATGGTAGTCGGACTACGGGTGATGAGATTCGTGGTCAAAAGGGAAACAGCCCAGATCATCGGCTAAGGTCCCAAAATTCAAGCTGAGTGGGAAACGATGTGGGGTTACTTGAACAACCAGGAGGTTGGCTTAGAAGCAGCCACCCTTTAAAGAGTGCGTAATAGCTCACTGGTCTAGTGATCCTGCGCGGAAAACTTAACGGGGCTAAGCTTGATACCGAAGCCATGGGCTTCAGCGTAAGCTGGAGCGGTAGGGGAGCGTTCTATCTGCAGTGAAGGTCGACCGTAAGGACGGCTGGAGCGGATAGAAGTGAGAATGCAGGCATGAGTAGCGTAAAATACGTGAGAACCGTATTCGCCGTATGTCTAAGGTTTCCGACGCCAGGTCATTCCGCGTCGGGTTAGTCGGGTCCTTAGCCGAGGCCGAAAGGCGTAGGTGATGGACATCCGGTCAACATTCCGGAACCACTTGAGTTGAGTGATGGAGGGACGCAGCGAGGTAGGCCAGCCTGCGATTGGTTGTGCAGGTGCATGGTGTGGCAGGCGTTGAGGTCTGTAGGCAAATCCGCAGACCGAGCTGAGACATCGTGACGAGCCTCTAAGGCATAAGTGAGTTGAGCCTTGCTGCCGAGAAAAGCTTCTAAACGTTGAAACTCGAGTGCCCGTACCGCAAACCGACACTGGTAGACGGGTAGAATATACCAAGGCGAACGGGAGAACCTTCGTTAAGGAATTAGGCAAATTAGCCCCGTAACTTCGGGATAAGGGGTGCCTCTAGACGTGAATGCATAATGAGCGTCCGGAGGCCGCAGTGAAATGGTTCTAGTGACTGGTTACCAAAACCACAGGTCTCTGCTAAGCCGAAAGGCGATGTATAGGGGCTGACGCCTGCCCAGTGCCGGAAGGTTAAAGGGAGAGGTTAGCGCAAGCGAAGCTTTGAACTGAAGCCCCGGTGAACGGCGGCCGTAACTATAACGGTCCTAAGGTAGCGAAATTCCTTGTCGGGTAAGTTCCGACCCGCACGAACGGCGTAACAACTAGAACACTGTCTCAACGAAGGACCCGGCGAAATTGAAATGGCTGTGAAGATGCGGCCTACCCGCAGCAGGACAAAAAGACCCCGTGGAGCTTTACTGCATCCTGACATTGAATTTGGGCATTGTCTGTGTAGGATAGGTGGGAGTCTATGAAGCTGGGGCGCTAGCCTCGGTGGAGACGTCAGTGAAATACCACCCTGATGATGTTTAGATCCTAACCCCACACCGTAATCCGGGTGGGGGACCGTGCCAGGTGGGCAGTTTGACTGGGGCGGTCGCCTCCCAAAATGTAACGGAGGCGCCCAAAGGTTCCCTCAGGCTGAATGGAAACCAGCCGAAGAGTGTAAAGGCATAAGGGAGCTTGACTGCAAGACCAACGCGTCGAGCAGAGTCGAAAGACGGGCTTAGTGATCCCACGGTACTGAGTGGAAGGGCCGTGGCTTACCGGATAAAAGCTACCCCGGGGATAACAGGCTGGTGAAGTCCAAGAGTTCATATCGACGACTTCGCTCGGCACCTCGATGTCGGCTCATCGCATCCTGGGGCTGTACAAGGTCCCAAGGGTCGGGCTGTTCGCCCGTTAAAGCGGTACGCGAGCTGGGTTCAGACCGTCGTGAGACAGGTCGGTCTCTATCCGCTGTGGGCGTAAGGGATTTGAGAGGAGCTGCCCCTAGTACGAGAGGACCGGGGTGGACAGACCTCTGGTGTGCCAGTTGTCGTGCCAACGGCATCGCTGGGTAGCCATGTCTGGCAGGGATAACCGCTGAAAGCATCTAAGCGGGAAGCTCGCCTCGAGATGAGATCCCTCTTCCCGTAAGGGAGTAAGATCGCAGGTAGACCACCTGCTTGATAGGCAGCGTGTGTAAGCGTAGCAATACGTTAAGCTAAGCTGTACTAATGATCGAGGGCTTCCGTTGTGATGCGGAGAACTCAGCACTTTTCTGTGAGAAATTACGCGGGACCTACTACATACTATTTATTCGCCCTTAACTTTTGAATAAGAAAGTCTCTTGGTGATCTGAGCGACAGTGGTACACCCGGCTACATCTCGAACCCGGTCGTTAAGGCTGTCAGCGCCGATGGTACTTGGAGGGTAACTTCCTGGGAGAGTAGGTCATTGCCAAGAGACTTTTTTAGTTTAAATACATACTGTCGGAATTAATATTCATACGGGATAACATGCTATCCCGTATTTTGTGTTATACGCTCAAAAATGCTGAATCAGACTGGAATCTGATCAAATCCCACTTCGTTTGTTCCATCTTCCAGATATTGCAGTAGTTTCTGGCGCAGCACGAATTGACCAGGATGGGGTGCGAGCTGCATGCTCTGCAGAAATGGAATTAGCCAATCCATTAATCCCAGGGCAGCTTCGGCCATGTTCCCGGAATAAATCAAGGGCTGGAGGCGGTCGTGGGCTTCATCCCAGTCCCGGCCTGGCTCGAGAAAATCGGCAAACCGAAGGCACCAGCAAAAAACCGGAGATTGTACCTGTCCAGTGCCGATGAATGAGTGTCGAAAAATCGCTTCCAGGATCAACGGATCATCGATTCCAAGGTCATGCGCGGCGACATAAGCGCTGGCCGGGCCGTGTAAAAACAGCGGATCGCGGTCACTCGGGATGATTAATGGGAAATGGATTGCCCGGGCGATTTCAATCATTTGACCCTGGGTTAATTCTTTGCCGGCATCATGGAGCAGCCCGGCAGTTTGAGCGGTGATGGAATCCAGACCATAAATGGATGCCAATTCTTGCATCACCCGCATTACACCCAAAGAATGCTTTAAGCGCGCGGGGGTCAGGTGGCCCGCCAAGTAGGAGATGTACGGGTCAAATTCTTTTGTCTGCATCTGGCCTGATTTTAGCACCTGCGTGCTAACAAGGTTAATAAAATCAGGTCTTATTTGACAATATTAACAAACCTGCGGTATAATAACGTCTAGTAAGCGGGTTATCCCGCCTTTACATAGCTTGTCTGTACTCGCTTGCATGATGTGGAGGTTGAATCGCTGAAAGCCCCGGGCATAACGAGGAATTGTTTTTTCGCTCTAGTGTCGGCTGCAAACGCGATCTGCAGCCGTTTTTTTCGTCTGCAAGCGGTTACATCCCTGACACGGAAGGGAGGTGATTGCGTTGCCAGTAGTAGTACTGCGACCCAATGAATCGCAGGACCAGCTTCTCAAGCGGTTCCGCAAAAAGGTAGTCAAGAGCGGTGTGCTTTCCACAGTCCGCCGAAAACGCTGGTTCATTTCAAAAAGCGAGCTGCGCCGTGTGGAGCAAAAGAAGGCGATCCGCCGAATTAAGCGCCGCCAATATTCGCGCGGCGAGTAAGTTTGCAGGTAAGAGTTCCGGGTTGGTGATTGGCTCCATCCGGCGAAGGAGATGATAATGGCCAAAGAAGAAGATAAGATCCGTGTTGAAGGTACCATCGTAGAGGCCTTGCCTGCCACCCAGTTCAGGGTGCGTCTGGACAACGGCCACGAGGTGTTGGCCTATCTTTCCGGCCGGATGCGCAAATACTACATTCGCATCCTGTTGGGCGACCATGTTCGTGTGGAAATGTCCCCTTACGACTTAACCCGCGGGCGAATTGTGTACCGCCAACGGAAGATGGGCGAACCCGCCGCGTTGGAAGAATAAACCTCTTCCAACTGGACTCATTTTTATCGAAACCAATCACCGGCTCGCAAGAACCGGTGATTTTTATTTAAATTTCGGCATATTTTGCGCCAAAATCCCGGAAGAACTGTTCCAATTGCTGTGGGTTGGGAAAATTTCTTGCGCCTGCATGCATGATTTTATAGCCGGCGACGGCGTTGCCGCGCTGATTGGCATCCTCCAACGATAACCCCTCGGCTGCGGCGGTGATAAAACCGGCATTGTAGGCATCGCCGGCGCCCAGGGTATCGACTACCGGGACATCGTAAGCGCAGCTGTGCAGGATCCTGCCATCCGGCAGGTACAATTCAGCGCCTGCGCTGCCTGAACGGCACACCACAACCCTCTGAGAGCCTGCCAGAGCCCTGGCGGCCGCCTGGGGGCTGGCAGCGCCTGTGACCGGCATAAGTTCGTCACTTCCCGAGCCAAACAAGATGGTACTGAGCTGGATGCCATGTTGAAGGCGCGCCAGGCAATCCGGGTCGCCAATGGCTTCGATGCGGATGTTCAGGTCCAGCGAAACCGGGATGGCTTTTTGCGCGCATTGTTCCATCAAACCAAGAATGGTATCGGCTGCCGGGTTTTCACGCAATAAGATGCCGGAGGTGTGCAGCCAGCCAACCTGATCCACCAGACCTTCCGGGAGGTCAGAGGGCGCAAGCAGATGTTGGGACGCATGAGTGCGCGGGACGGCGTAAGTGACCCGGTTTTTATCCTGTCCGACGACGGCAATGACCATGGATGTGGCGATATTTTCATCCAGGATCAAGAGGTGGGTATCAACGCCGGCGTGATCAAAGGCATCTTTAAGAAACCGGCCGAAATAGTCGTTGCCAACTTTTCCGGCAAACCAGGATCTTCCCCCGAGTACGGCTATGCCGTGAGCGGTGTTCGCCACGCTGCCGCCGGCTGCGATTTGGGCGCTTTTTTGTTCGGCGCTGACTGAAACGCCGCGCGCAAGCGCTGCCATAACTGACAGGGTGTCGCCGTAGGGCAAAATGATGTCCGGGCAGGCATCGCCGATCGAAAGAACAGGTTTACTCGTCTGCAGCGGTATCAAATCCCCAGTTCCTTTGCGGCTGCTTTTGCCCGTTCGATGAATAATTTGACCAATGCCGGGTCTTTGCGGCTGGTTCCGTCGGCCAACTTGATGCTGGTCTTCGTGAAGGAATCGACTCCCCAGGGACGCACCTGCCGGATAGCATCTGCCACATTATCGGGACCTAACCCGCCGGCTAGAATCACCTTGCAACCCAGCTTTTCCAGGCGTTGGCAGATTTCACGACTGACTGCCCAATCGTGGACTATCCCGGCAGCTCCGATTCCGGCGATTTTGGGGTCAACCGAATCCAGGATGACCGTGTCGCAGAAGCTGGCATAATGCTCGGCTTGCGCAATGGCCTCCGGGCCGGTTACCGGTATGGCCTGCAGCACTTCCAGCCCGTCGTGCAGCCGCCGGGCAGTTTCTGCAAACCTGGGCGTTGCATAGAACCGGTTACCACAGACATGAATCACGTCCGGCTTGAGCTGTTCGATGACCTGGTAGATCGGTTCAGGGTCGTCTGCCACAGTCAAAGCCACCTTTTTGGCCTGTGTGCCGATAGCCGCAAAGATTTCCTGCCCGGTCTCAAGGCTGACTTCAGCCGGCAGGTGCATATTCGTTGCTGCGGCTACACCGATGTAATCCGCGCCGGCTGCAACGCAGTCAAGCGCTTCCTGGATGGTTTGGATGGAGTAAATTTGGGTGATCATTATCGTCCGGATAAGAAATGGGAGTATTAGCCATTATAAAAGCAGATTCGACCTTATTCGCTCGAATCTGCCTGGCAAATCGTAAAATTCGGCTGGTTCTAATACAGGATGCGATTATCGAAACTCTGCAGGATTTTCATGTAGTTGGCCCGTTCAAATGTCGACGGATTGGCGACCGAAGTCTGGCACATACTGCCAATCATTTTTTGAACAGAGCCGTATTCGAACTCATCCATCCACTTTTCCAGGTCGGTCACCATTTCCGCGGCGCGGCCAACCCCATGTGCCAGCAGCTCGGAAGTGGTCATCGCCACATTGGCGCCTGCCATCAGCGCTTTGATAACGTCGGTTGCCTTGTGCACCCCGGTGGATAAAGCCAGGTCAACCTTGACGCGCCCGCGCAGAATGGCGATCCAGCGCAACGGCAGACGCAATTCGTCCGAATTGCTCAGCACCAGGTTGGGCACGACTTCCAATGTCTCGATATCCAGATCGGGTTGGTAAAAGCGATTGAAGAGCACCAGGCTATTGGCGCCGGCGGCGCTCAACCGGGAGGCCAGGTTGGGCAGCGAGGTGAAGAATGGGCTCAATTTGACTGCCAGCGGGATTTTGATCTGGCTCTTTACCGCTCGCACCAGTTCGACATAGCCATCCTCGACCTCCGCAGCGGTGACCGCCGGGTCGGTAGGGATATTGTAAATATTTAGCTCCAGGCCGTCTGCTCCGGCTTCCTGGATGCGTTTGGCATATTCCACCCAGCCACCGGTCGAGATGCCGTTCAGGCTGCCAATGACCGGGATCTGGACATTCTGCTTGGCCTGGTTGATCAACTCGAGGTAGCTTTCCGGGCCGATATTGTATTGCGGCATGTCGGGAAAGTAGGTTAGCGATTCGGCAAAGGATTCGGTCCCCCGGTTGAGAAAATGATCCAGTGCGCGGCTTTCGTGCTCGATTTGCTCCTCGAACAGCGAATACATGACGATGGCGCTGACGCCAGCATCTTCTAAACGGCGGACGCCCCCTAATTTCTTGGAGATCGGCGAAGCGGAAGCGACTAACGGATTCTTGAGTTTTAGACCCATGTAATTCGTAGTTAAATCAACCATTCAGGTTTCTCCTCTCGTCAATCCGATGAGAAATGGGCAGGTGGAGACATGCGCCTCCACCTGCCGGGAAATTACTGATTGTCGGTTTTATCCACCGGAGCGTCCATCGGAACAGCTCCGTATTGGATGGCAGCCATCTGCTGGTACAACTGCCAGCGTTTGGCAGCATCGCTGCGAGCGCTGCGCATCAGCATTTCGGCGCGCTGTTCGTCGCTTTGCAGCAGCATGCGGTAGCGGGTCTCGTTGTAGGCATATTCATCGACCGGAATCGATGGCGCCTTACTGTCGAGCACCAACGGATTTTTACCCTCGTCGGCCAACACCGGATTGTATCGATACAGCGGCCAGTGACCGGATTGGACGGCCAGTTTTTGTTGCTCCAGGCCTTTGCGCATATCGATACCATGCGCAATACAGTGGCTGTACGCGATGATCAGAGATGGGCCGTCGTAAGCGTCGGCTTCCAGGAAGGCTTTCAGGGTCTGCCCGTCATTGCCGCCCATGGCAATCCGTGCTACGTAAATGTAGCCGTACGCCATGGCAATCATCCCCAGGTCTTTTTTGGGCAGGCCTTTGCCATTGGCGGCAAACTTGGCCACAGCCGCACGCGGAGTGGCTTTGGAAGATTGCCCGCCGGTGTTGGAATATACTTCGGTATCCATTACCAGGATATTGACGTTGCGACCCGAGGCCAGAACGTGATCCAGGCCGCCGTAACCAATATCGTAAGCCCAACCATCACCGCCCAAAATCCAAACACTCTTGCGCACCAGGTAATCCGCCAGATCGAGCAGCAGTCCGGCGCGCGGGTCTTTGATGCCGCGCAGCGTTTGTTTGAGGGCTGAGATGCGCTCACGCTGGGCGCGAATGCCAGCCTCGGTGCTCTGGTCGGCATTGAGCAGCTCGGTGACCAGGGTTTCACCCACGGCCCCGGACAACCCGGTCAGCAGCTCACGGGCGAATTCGGACTGTTTGTCGACCGTCAGGCGCATGCCCAGACCAAACTCGGCATTATCTTCGAACAGGCTGTTGGACCAGGCAGGTCCACGGCCTTCTTTATTCTTAGCCCACGGCGTGGTGGGCAGGTTACCGCCATAAATTGACGAGCAGCCGGTTGCATTGGCAACCACAGTGCGATCGCCAAACAATTGGGAGAGGAGCTTGATGTAGGGTGTCTCACCGCAGCCGGCGCAGGCGCCGGAAAACTCAAACAGCGGCTCGAGCAATTGCGAGTTCTTAACGGTGGTGAAGGGGATGGCAGTACGGTCAACCTCAGGCAGGTTGAGGAAGAACTCCCAGTTGACCTTTTCGGTCTCGCGCAGCGGCGGTTGCGGGGTCATGTTGATGGCCTTCAACCCGACCTGGGACTTGTTTTTGGCAGGGCAGGCTTCCACGCATAACGCGCAGCCGGTGCAGTCTTCAGGGGCCACCTGAATGGTGTAGAGCGTATTGGGCAGTTCGCGGAACTTGGCTTCGGTGGATTTAAAGGTCTCCGGCGCGCCTGCCAGATATTGCGGGTCGTAAACTTTCTGGCGGATGACGCCGTGCGGGCAGACGAACGCGCATTTTCCGCACTGGATACACACATCCGGATCCCAGACCGGTATTTCCAGAGCGATATTCCGTTTCTCCCAACGGGCGGTGGCGGTCGGATAGGTGCCATCCACCGGCATTTTGCTGACGGGAAGCTCGTCGCCGTTATAGATCATCATGGGGGCAAGCACGTTGCGCACGAATTCAGGAGCTTCTGCTACCACTGCCGGGCGGCGAACCAGAACGCTGTCCACTTTCTCCTGGACTTTGACTTCGAAGAGGTGTGCCAGGGTATGCTCGACCGCTTCATAGTTGCGCTGCACAACAGCTTCACCGCGTTTGCCGTAGGTTTTCTTGATACTCTTCTTGATTTCCGCGATCGCTTCATCACGCGGAAGAACACCACTGATGGCGAAGAAGGCAGTCTGCATCACGGTGTTGATGCGCCCACCCATGCCGGCCTTGGCAGCCACTTCATGCGCGTCGATAACATAGAAGCGCAGCTTTTTGGTGATGATAGCCTGCTGAACCTCGCGGGGAAGGTGTTGCCAGACTTCGTCATGCGGGTAAATGCTATCCAACAGGAACACACCGCCGGATTTGGCATATTTGAGCATGTCCAGCCGCTCCAGGAAGGAGAACTGGTGGCAGGCGACAAAATTTGCGTCATCGGTGCCGATCAAATACGGGGCGCGGATGGGTTTGGGACCAAAGCGCAGGTGCGAGATGGTGACCGACCCGGATTTCTTGGAGTCATATACAAAGTAACCCTGTGCATAATTATTGGTCTCTTCGCCAATAATTTTGATGGAGTTTTTATTGGCGCCTACGGTGCCGTCAGCGCCCAGGCCAAAGAAGACGCAGCGGATGGTTTCCGGCGCTTCGATCGAGAATTCCGGGTCATAGGCCAGACTGGTGTGGTTGAGATCATCCACAATACCGATGGAATAGCCGTTGAGCGGGGCATCCTTCTTTAATTCGTCATAGACGCCTTTGACCATGCCAGGGGTGAATTCTTTGGAGGACAACCCGTAGCGCCCGCCGGTGATAACCGGCATGCTCTTGAAAGGAGCGTTTCCGGCTGCAAATTCTTCCTGCATGGCAGTAACAACGTCTTTGTAAAGCGGTTCTCCACCTGAACCTGGTTCTTTGGTGCGATCCAGGACGGTGATCTTCTTGACGGTGGCGGGCAGCGCCTGCAGCAGGTGATGGGCAGAGAAGGGGCGGTACAGGTGAACGGTCACCACACCGACCTTTTCGCCCTGTCTTTGCAAGGCAAGCGCGGTCTCTTCAACCGTTTCAGCGCCGGAACCCATCAAAATGATGACGTTTTCCGCATCTGGAGCGCCGGCATAATCAAACAGGTGGTAGCTGCGACCAACCAGCCCGGCGAATTTGTCCATGGTCTTCTGGACGATTTCGGGACAGCGCTCGTAGAACGGGTTGATGGATTCGCGCGCCTGAAAGTAAACGTCGGGGTTCATGGCGGTGCCGCGCAGTACGGGATTATCGGGTGTAAGGGCGCGGGCGCGGTGCGCGCTGACCAGTTTGGGGTCGATCATGGCGTGCAGGTCGTCCTCGGACAGGTATTCCACTTTGGTGACTTCGTGCGAGGTGCGGAAACCATCAAAGAAGTGCAGGAAGGGCACGCGGCTTTCCAGGGATGCTGCCTGGGAAATCAACGCCATGTCATGGGCTTCCTGCGCCGAGCGTGAAGCCAGCAGCGCCCAACCGGTCTGGCGGGTGGCCATCACATCGGAATGATCGCCAAAGATCGATAGCGAAGAGGCGGCTACAGTGCGCGCTGAAACATGGAAGACGGCCGGGGTCAATTCTCCGGCAATCTTATACATATTGGGGATCATTAACAGCAAGCCTTGCGAGGCAGTGAAGGTGGTGGTCAACGAACCGGTCTGCAAAGCACCGTGAACTGCGCCAGCAGCGCCGCCCTCCGATTGCATTTCACATACCAGCGGTACGGTCCCCCAGATATTCGGAACGCCCGCGGCTGACCAGGCATCGGACAATTCGCCCATGCCCGAAGAAGGCGTAATCGGATAGATAGCGATTACTTCATTTAATCGGTATGCTACGTGGGCAACTGCCTCGTTGGCATCAGTGGTGATTTTCTGTCTTTTCATGACGTTCTCTCCCTCAGAGGTATAACCCAAAAAGCGGCCAAACGATACATTTCAAAAGGCCGGCTTGGATAAGCAATTCATTAAGTGTCCAGACATCCATTCTGTGAAGTTTATACCTAAATTCACAATCGAGAAAGTTATATACATCATTTAATTTGCATGCACTCAGTCATACCAGCGCAAGCCTGTTTGATAACGATTTATGGCAAAAAAACTCCCTCGCCGGATCCCGGGAGAGAGAGATTTGAGCATGAGCGATCCCGGTTTTATGAACCTGGTTCTACAAATTCAGGTACGATTCTACCATCATTAAGGCTGCCAGTGACTTTCCATCGCGGATTTCACCCCCTCGCGCCATACGGATTGCTTCGGCTGCCGGGATGGATACCAATTCCAGGAATTCATCATCATCCTGATCCAGCGGGTCAGGATGCAGTCCGGTGGCTAAATAAACATGCATATACTCCGAGGAGTAACCGGGCGCCAGATAAAAATTGCCAAGCAGGGTCATCTGCCGGGCCGCCATACCGGTTTCTTCGCGCACCTCGCGGGCAGCGGCCTCATCGTGCGGCTCGTCCGGATTTAAAAGACCTGCCGGGAGTTCCAGTAACTCTTGCCCGGCGCCCACGCGGTATTGACGAACAAACAGAATATTGCCGGCATTGTCAACCGGCACAATGGTGACTGCGCCTTTGTGTTCCACCAGATCATACGCGCGGACTTTCCCATCCGGCAGTTGTAATTTGACAATTTCAACATTAAAAGCGCGGCCGCGATAGATTGTTTCACGATTCAGGGTAATAAATGGCATGGATGGCTTATTCTTAATCGGGAGATGTCTCAAAAGAATAAATTCGTCATTTCTTCCGCCACATATGCGGGATGGGGTGGAATCCATCCCCTACGGCAGGGGCGAGCTTCACGCCCGCCCGCGTTTGGGACAGCCCCAATTCAAAAGTTTTCACATCCTGGTTGGAAGAGCGTCGAAACGTTCTGGGCAGGCTACGGAATTTTAATGACCGACCCGGCGTTCAAAGTGTACGGCGAGGACAGGCCGTTGGCAGCAGCGATCGCCAGCGGATCCACATCGCCAAACTCGCAGGCAATCGAGTTAATGGTATCGCCAGAGATGACGGTGTAATCCGCGGGGTGCGCTTTGAGGGCGCGCTCGCCAGAAGTCCATGTTCCGGTGGCCGGAATATTCAATACGGTGCCGGGTTCCGGGCTCGAAGTCATGCTTAAGTTATTGGCCTCGAGCAGGCTGTTCAGATCAAGATTATAACGGCGGGCGATGCAGATCGGCCACTCGCCAAACTGGATGGTGTAAGTCTCAGGCCGGGAAAGGGTTGGAACGGTCACCGGGACACTGGTGGCGGTGGGCAGCAGCACTCGGGTAGGTAAACCGGCGGTTGTTGGGATGACAACCGGCGTGGAAACCTGCGGCACCTGGACGGTGGGCACGATTGGCGTGGCGAGGGCGTTTTGGGTCTGCTGTACAATTTCGGTCACCCGCGCGGAAGTATCCAGCGTCCCTACCGGAAAGGGAATCTCTGAAGTGGCGGTCGCGTCGGTGGGGGATTTGCTGGTAGCGGAGCGGGTGCAGGCGGAAAGCACCAGTCCGATCATGATCGTAACGATAACCAGGGCGAAAATCTTCTTGTTCATGGAAGTTCTCCTTAAGACATTGGGACGTTATTTTCGCTGAAACAGCCGTGAAATTTTAACATCCATTCTACATAGTAGCATAAGCAAATATCAGCGTCAAGCAGAGCGGATGCAGAATCTTAATTGTGGTTGCAACAAATATGCCAGAATTAAGTCTGGGTGCGATGCACCTGGGTTTGGTGCGTTGCACCTGCTCTTGAACAGGAGTGGTAAGTGCAGGTGCATCGCTCCTTAATCTGTTGATAATTGGCGTTCGGGTTAGCCAGGAGCAACGCACTCACTAAGCTCGTTTGGTGCGTTGCACCTGCTCTTGAACAGGAGTGGTAAATGCAAGTGCGTCGCTCCTTAATCTGTTGATAATTGGCGTTCGGGTTAGCCAGGAGCAACGCACTCACTAAGTTCGTTTGGTGCATCGCTCCTGAATCTGTTGATGATTGGCATTCGGGTTAAACCAGGAGCAACGCACCGTGGGGTTTTTGGTAAAATCGCAGCATACCCTTTGTTAAGGCGGCGCAATGAATATTTACTTTTCCTGCTCCATCACCGGCGGGCGGGCGGATCAGGCGGTCTATGCAGCAATAGTCGATGCCTTGCTGGCGCAGGGCCACCAGGTCCCGACGGCGCACCTATCCAGTCCGGATATCATGGCGCTGGAAGCAGTGGTGAGCCCCAACGAGGTTTATCATCGCGACGTTGCCTGGGTCAACGGTTGCGACGCCCTGATCGCGGAGGTGAGCACCCCCTCTCACGGGGTGGGTTATGAAATTGCCCTGGCATTAGCACTTGGCAAACCGGTCCTTTGCCTGTACCGCCGCGGGCGGCGAGTCTCCAAGATGATCACCGGCAACGACCACCCGGGCTTGCGTCAGGCTGATTATGAGGATCCGGCAGGAGTTGTCACTTTAGTTTGTGACTTTTTGCACGACTTGTAACTGAGGATTATCAGCCCAAGCAAGGACGAAAGACGGTTTTATTCAAAACGGCTTTGCGCTAATATATATCCGGAGACGCAATCTTTCTCGACGCTCCAACAATGCTCATCGTTGTCTCCTCCTTTGGCGAAAGCCTCCGCCGGGTCCTCCTCACCGCCCCCGGCGGAGGCTTGTTTTAAAGCAAAAATGAGCGCTGGGGGTAATTTGGCCGCAGTCCGCTGCTTTGAAACCAAAATATCCAACTTAAGCCAACCCGCCTCGAACCCTGGACGAGCCTGAGCGAGGTTGATGTGTGTTTGACTTAATAAGAATTAATTGGGCTACCCGCCAGCAGGGGGCTCTTGAATCGGTAGCACGACGGTGAGCGTGGTGCCCTGGTTCAGTACCGAATCGATCCACACGCGCCCCCCATGCGCTTCCGCCACCGATTTAACAATAGCCAGGCCTAAGCCGGTACCGGTCTGCTCGCTGGTGTTATTACTGCCGCGGAAAAATTTATCGAAGACATAAGGTAAATCTTTGGCCGGGATGCCGCTGCCTTCATCCATGAACTGCAGAATCACCTGACTCTGCTCGATTTTGCCCTTAACCTGGATCTTGCCGCCAGGATGTGAGTACTTGATGCAGTTGTCAAGGATATTTTCGAACATGCGCCGAATTTGCAGCGGATTTCCGTAATACGGTGGGATATGCGCCGGCAATTGCATTTCGAACAGGTTATCCCGGCTGGTTAGCGCTTTTTGATAGGAGTCCACCACACTGTTCAGGCAATTGGTGAGCTCGAAAACCTCGCTCCGGCCGTCAAACCCGGTCTGGATGCGGCCAAGGTTGACCAGATCATCCACAAGATGCGAGATGTTGGTTACACTGCTTTCAACGCGGCGGATGAATTCCGATTGCAACTCATTAACCGGCCCGGCCCGTTCGACCAGTTCGGCATAACCCAGAATGGCAGTGAGCGGTGACCGCAGATCATGCGAAACCGTCCCGACAAATTCGTTCTTCATCCGGTCCAGGTTGCGCAGATAAGAAATATCGTGCAGGGTAATCACCGCACCCACTTCGGGTATCGAACTGAACTGTGCGGAGAACACATGATTATCGACGGAGGTGAATTCATTACGGGTGGACAGGCTGCCGGTATTCGCTTCCAGCAGCGCCAGGATTTCCGGCTGCGGGACGATCTCGCTGGCAAGTTTGCCAACCGCTTCGCCGGCAATGATTCCTAATGCGATTTCAGCCGCCTGGTTGATCATCAAAATTTGCCTCTCTCGGTCAACCACGATCACCCCATCCTGCACCTTGCGCAGGATAGTCTCCAGCTTATTGCGTTCCGCCCGGGTTTCAGTGAATTGGTCGGCATTTAGCAAAGCGATCACGGCGTATTCTGCCAGTGTGGTCAGCAAATCGATGTCGTGTTTCTGGAAGGGCAGCCGGTTATTGCGGTTATCCACCCCCAGTACCCCGGTGACCCTGGATTTCAATAACAGCGGAACATAGATCAGGCTGTGCACCAGATAGGAGGTCTTAATTTTCTTGGGAGTGTTTTCATCCACTACCACCGGCATGCCGGTCGTCAATACCGATCCGGCCAGGGTGTCCTGAATGGGAAGGCGGAAAGTGCGGACGAAGTCTTCCTGGAAATTTTTAGAGGCGCGGATATATAGTTGGCCGGTTTCTTTGTCGATGAGCAGCAGACTGCCTTCCTCGGCCCCGGTAAGCTCTACTGCTGCTTCGACAATGGCGGTCAGAAGGTTATCGGTGTCCAACTGCGCAGTGATCGATTGGCCAAGCCGCGAAAGGGTCTCCAGCTCATCGACCCGCTGTCGCAAGTGCCCGGTTGCTCGCCGCGACTCGAGCAGCACCCATTCCCGATTTCGCCTGGCTTTTTCCAGGCTGCTCTCCACTGCTCGGAGCAAGTCATCAGACCGCAACGGGGGGCACAGGTAATCACTGACGCCCAGTCGCAACGCTTCCTTTAATAAAGCGGGTGAATCCTGGGTGACGAATAACAGCACCGGCACAGCCGGGTACTGGTGTATGATTTTTTCAGCTTCGGTTAACCCGTTTGGGTTGTCCTGCAATTGGCCAAGGATGACAAGCTGCGGTTGAGCTTTATCCAATTCTTTCTGTGAAGAAGCAAGATTCGTAAAAACTCCGACCGTGTAGCCAGCAGAATGCAGCAATCGCTCCAACAGGTGGTTGGTTTGCGCATCATCGTGGATGATGAGGATTTTTTGATCTTTCTGCGGAGTTGCCATGCTCAAGTTTTCCAGGGGCGATACACAAAATCAGATGCTCTATTTTACAACATGAGCGGGATTCCAGGGAAATTCGTCCGGGGGAATTGTCATTCTCAGAACCGTAATTTCGATAAGAGATGTATAAGAAGATGTGCCTGATACTTGACTCTGGCAAGTTCGGCACTTTACAATGTAAGCATGGAATATAAAGATTACTACAAGATTCTTGGGGTTGATAAAAAGGCCAGTGAAGATGACGTCAAGAAGGCCTACCGTAAGTTGGCCATGAAACTGCATCCCGACCGCAACCCCGGGAATAAAGCCGCTGAGGAAAAATTCAAAGAAATCAACGAGGCCTATGAGGTTTTGCGCGACAAAGAGAAACGGGCGCGCTATGACCAGTTGGGTGACTCGTATCAACGCTGGCAGCAAACGGGTGGAGCGCCCGGCAACTTCAACTGGGAACAATGGTACACCGGTGCTCCCCGCGGCCGAACAACCCAGGTGGATATGGATGACCTGTTTGGCGGGCTGGGCGGTTTTTCCGACTTCTTCAGTTCCATTTTCGGCGGTATGCCGGGAACAGGAACCCGGCAAACGACCCGCCGCGCCCGTCAACCTGTTTCTTATGAACAACCCGTGCAGATTACACTGGAAGAGGCCTATAAAGGCGCGGCCAGGGCCTTACAGATCGACGGACGGCGTCTGGAGGGGAAAATCCCGCCGGGAGCAAAGACGGGTACCCGGGTTCGCCTGGGAGGCATGGGTCCTGCTGGCGCAGACGGTCAAAAAAGTGACATCTATCTGGTGATCGAGGTCGCACCCGATGTGCGTTTTGAACGCAAGGGTAACGACCTGTACAGCGAAGTGACGGTTGACCTGTATACCGCCGTACTGGGCGGGCAGGTGCGGGTTCCGACCATGACGAGCGATGTGGTACTGACTATTCCTGCCGGGACACAACCCGGCCAAAAAATTCGCCTGTCAGGCAGAGGCATGCCTGAACTGCGCAATCCGCAGGCCTTTGGCGATCTGTACGTTACGGTTAAAGTTCAGCTTCCACGGCAGCTCTCGACAAAACAACGCGAATTATTCGAGCAGCTTCGCAAAGGTTAACCATTGGATCCTATTTCGGTTGAATGGACAAAGAACATGAACAAGAAAAAATTGCTGGTAGCTAGTCTAATAGTGGTATTGGTGCTTACAGCTTGCCGGTTCAGTTTTAATCTGCCTGGGATGTCCAGCAGCACCAACGTATCACCGACCCCGGTTGAACAGGTAGAATCAGCAGTGGTTGCCACTCCACCGGTGCCCACTCAAGCAGTGTTGACGCCGCTCACGCCGCTTGATCTTGGCGAGCGGGATGCACTGCTGACCACTCTCTACAATGCGGTTTCACCCGGAGTGGTTTCGATTCTGGTGACGACTGCGGACGGCGGCGGCGTCGGCTCGGGTTTTGTATATCAAACCGGATATGTGGTCACCAATTACCATGTGGTTGAAGGGGAAACCGCATTGGAAATCGATTTTCCCTCCGGTTATAAAGCGCGCGGCACCGTAGTCGGCTCTGACCTGGATTCAGACCTGGCAGTCATCAAGGTCGATGCGCCGGATGAGGTCTTCGTGCCGCTAACCATGGGCGACTCGGATTCGATTGCAGTTGGCCAGACTGTGGTAGCCATTGGCAACCCGTTCCGGTTGTCCGGTACCATGACGGTCGGCATTGTTTCTGCCAAGGGCCGCACGCTGGATTCGTTGCGTCAGTCCGAAAGCGGAAATTTCTTCACCGCCGGCGATATCATTCAGACAGATGCTTCGATCAACCCCGGTAACTCGGGCGGACCGCTGCTCAACCTGAATGGTGAAGTGGTCGGCATCAACCGTGCAATCCGCACGACCGGCACCACCGCCACCGGCGATCCGGTCAATAGCGGAATCGGTTTTGCCATCTCGGGCAACATCGTCAAGCGTGTTGTACCTGTGCTCATCGAGAAGGGCTCGTATGATTATCCGTACCTTGGCATCACCTCGCGAGAGGACCTGACCCTGGATATGATCGAAACCCTTGGCCTGGCGCGCCAGACGGGAGCATATGTGACCTCAGTTGCTCCGGGCAGCCCGGCAGATAAAGCCGGAATTATCGGCGGCGTCACAGCCACAAGCTTTGCTGGTTTGCCTTCTGGCGGTGACCTGATTATCGCGGTCGATGGGAGACCCATCCACACTTTCAGTGAAATGTTGAGTTACTTGATTGCAAATAAAAGCCCTGGAGATAAAATTGACTTAACAGTTCTGCGCGGCACAGAAGAAAAGGAGGTAACCATTACTTTGGGCAAGCGGCCTTAACCGACTGGCCGTTTGCATCAGTCTGGGCTTGTATGATAGGAGGTTGCCATGTTGAATGAAAATGAACTGCGGGAATTGGCCAGGTTCATTGTGCCAGACCCCGTCGTAAGTCTGTACCTCAACACTGACTCCACCGCAGCAACCAAGGATACTTACAGACTGCGCTTGCGCAACTTACTCAAAGAGGTTGATCATCCCCTGGACGTAGCTGCTATCAATAATTACTTCCAGACGGATTACGATTGGACCGGGCGCGGGGTAGCGGTATTTTCCTGCGCTCCGCAGAAATTCTTTCGCGCTTATCCGTTGGCATTACCCTTGCCGGACTTGATGCACGTCAGCGACCGCCCGAGCCTGGGCGTCCTGGCCCGATTGCTGGATAGTTTCGGCGGTTACGGCGTCATTCTGGTGGATAAACAAGGGGCGCGGGCGTTTTTATTCCACCTGGGCGTGCTGCAGGAACAGGAAGGTGTGTTTGGCGAGGCGGTAAAGCAGGTCAAACGCGGCGGCGCGTCAACCGTGGTTGGCGGCCGTAGTATGTTCGCTGGCGTCTCGCGCCATGTGGAAGAAGTCATCGAGCGCAATATGAAGGAATCTGCTGCTTTTGCGGTCAGGTTTTTCGAAGACGCACACATCCGGCGCATTCTGATCGGCGGCACTGACGATAACATCGCCTTGTTTCGCGGGTTGCTGCCCAAAGCGTTTCAGAGCCTGGTGGTTGGCACTTTCCCCATGAGCATGAGCGCCAATCAAAGCGAGGTGTTAGCCAAAGCCATGCAAATTGGCCAGGAAGCTGATGAAAAACGCGAAAATACCATGGTCAACGACCTGATTACCCAATCTGCCCAGGGCACGGACGCGGTTATTGGACTGGATAACACACTGGATGCCGCTAACACGGACCGGATAAATACTTTAGTCGTACTGCAGGGTTATCAACAGCCGGCATATCGGTGTAAAAACTGTTCGTATCTGACCCCGCGGCCGCACCGCACTTGCGCGAATTGCGGCGGTGAAATGTACCAGATCCCGGATGTGATCGATGTGGCGGTCAGCCGGACGCTGCGCAAGGGCGGCAATGTGGAAGTAATCCGCGCTCACCCGCAGTTGGACAAAGCCGGGAAGCTCGGCGCTTTTTTGCGGTTCTGACAATCAGGGGTTAACGACAAAACGGGCGGCACTTTACCGCCCGTTTTGATTATGAATTTCGATTATGAATGCAGTTAATTGCCTGTGTGGTAGATATTGTCTTGATGTTGATCGGTTAGTTTTCTGGACGTTTTAAAAATTCAGGTGACGAATATTGATTTACCCCTCACCCCCGAAAATGAATTTTGAGTGTTTTTGCGCCGCCCTCGCGGCGCAAAAACACTCAATTAAAACAAACCCGCCCCAAGACTGGGGCGGGATGGGTGGGGTTGATAACCTTATGACAAACAGGAACCAATCAGATCAAGATACGAGGGGCACGGGGATTACTGAATAGCAGCGAAACGCGCCTAATCCCCGTGCCCCTACTCATGTACGTAAAGGTTCAACTTATTCGTTACCGGCTCTCCAACCGCAACAAGTTTTCGCTCAAAGTACGCAGCTCGTCGAGCGCTTTGGCCGAATCGGTGTCGATGGCGGTCCGGATGCCCGTCATGCGATCTTCCAGGGCTTTGGCCGTCTCCTGATCCTCGATCAACGGCAGCAGGGCGTTCATATTCTCGGCAGCGGCGCTGACTTCCTGCCGCGCGGTCAACAGATCGCGCGTGACCAGCGCCAGACGAGCGTAAGCGACGTTGGCCTCCACCCGCGCCAGCGCCCGGTTGTAGCGCGCCGCCTTCAGCTCGGCGGTGGCGGCGCTCAGGTCGCTGGTAGTTTTATTCAGGTCGGATTCGGCGGTGGATAATTTCTCCTGGGCGGCGGCCAGGTCGCTTTTGACCTGGCGCAGTTCCTGGCCGGTTGGCAGGTAAAGCGCAAAGAAGGCAGCGCCGAAACCGACGACCAACGTTACCAGCAGGATCAGCACCCACCGGCCGGCAGGATTGGTCCTGGCCGGTTCAGCAACAGCCGATGCTTCGGCATGGACGGGACCGGCGCCTTTACCTGGTTCAACCGGCTGGCTTTCGGCTGTCTGAGCGTCATCAGCATCCACTGGGGGAGTCGATTGATTTCCCATTGTCTTCCTCATTTTCTTTTTTTTCTAAAGATGGTTAGCTTGCCATGGCGTGAAACCGCGCCATGAGTTTAATCGAACCGGCTGCGCCCGGCGAAAACGACAGCCATCGCCAATCCAAAGACAAACCCACCGATGTGTGCCCACCAGGCTATCCCGCCGGCGCTGGCGCCGGACTGCAGCACCATCGCTGACAATCCCGAGAATAGCTGTGAAACGAACCAGAATCCCAGATAAATCCAGGCTGGAACCTGAATGAACCAGATCAAAATCAGCGGCACGAATGTGAGAACTTTGGCACCCGGGAAAAACAGGAAATAAGCCCCCAGCACGGCAGCGATTGCGCCGCTGGCTCCAACCGACGGAATGTTCGGCCCGGCGCCCAAAAACACTTGCAGCAGTCCGGCTGCCACCCCGCCAATCAAGTAAAACAAGAGGAAGCGTCCGGACCCAAGGCGATCCTCGACATTGTCGCCAAAAATGATCAGCGTCCACATATTACTGAGCAGGTGAAGCCAACTGCCGTGCAGGAACATGTGCGAGATCAGCGGCGTCCAGGATGCTGGATTGCCCATTGACAAATTGGCTGGCACCAGGCCGTAACTGCCGATCAGGTTTTCCAGCCCGGAGGGGGAGAGACTGGTCTCATACAGAAAGGCCAGGACATTGATCAGGATAATGCCCCAGGTGATAATGGAAAACCGCCGTGCGCGGATGGTATCTTTAATCGGGAACATTAATCCTCCGCCAGGACAACATCAGGATGGGGATACAAGCCTTACGAATTATTGTAACGCAGTTTATGGCTGGACGATTATAGCGCGACTATGTGTGCACGAATGAAAATAGTGGACAATACGGCGCCGAATATGCTTTGGTGACCAGGATTCCCCTGACCTTCATTATCTATGGGGTCAGTTGTGGCGTAATCGGCTTCCATGTCTGCCCGCCATCCATGGTTGTATAAATATTCCTGGCATTATTGGAACGCCTATCTACATCACCGTACACAGAACCAGCCCAGGAAGGAGTAAATGCAAAACCGGTGTCTTCATCGATAAACTGAATCTGGCTTCCCAATGGAAGCGGACTGGTGGCGTCGATTCGTGTCCAGGTATCTCCGCCGTCGGACGTCTGATAAAGCTGCGTAAAGTTCGCTGGATTTGCATCATCCTTTCCGAGGAACCATCCTGCCTGAGTGTCCAGAAAATAGACTCCTCCGATCCTGGTCGGAGAAGGACGCGGTATCCATGTCTGCCCACCGTCGTGGGTAAAGTACAAATATTCTGCCATTGGCAGACCCGAATAGCTGCCAGGTGGGATAGTCACCTGAATACGGGGGTAAATCCGCCGGGTTAGAACGCCATCCTGTGGTGTAACAAACAGGGGTAGCGAAACAGTCGAAAACAACTCGTTTTGTGATATTTGGGTATCCAGGTTGGGTAAGTCAGATGGATTAGGCAATGTTTGCTTCTGCCAGGATGTTCCCCCATCCTGCGTTAGAAAGAGCTCTCCATTTGAATAATAACCAATGGAAGAGGTTGCAAATGTCAATAATCTATCCCCATACGGATAATTACTATATCCCCATAAAGTATTTGGGTCATTCATCTGTGAATGTGTGTTCGTGTCATAAATTGCAGACCAACGTATTCCGCTATCTTCAGTTGTATAGAGGGCGACACTGGACCTTCCCATGACTTCATCGCTCGTACCTGACATCCATCCGCGATTTTGATCCAGCATCACCAATTGACTGACCCCCATCATGGGTGCCTGATCGAGTATCAATGTATCGCCATTTTGCCAGGTCTGCCCACCATCTATTGTGCGCCTGATAGTAATCTCAGTGACAGTGGAAGTGGGCATTAATGTTTTGCTGTAAATCGCGAAAGCCGTTTTTGCATCTAAAAATGCAACCTCCGGCAAATTGCCATACTCCGCAGGGGTCGGGGGAGAAACGTTATTCCAGGTTTGACCGCCATCACCGGTTCTCAATATTTTCACATCTTGAAATTCTTGGGAAAGATAATCTACGTGCAATGCCCACCCTGTTTTTTCATCGAACATTTGTAATTGAGTGAACTTCAATTCAGGCGACCCATGTTCAATGGTTGGATTTGTTGGCAGAAGTGAAGGAGTCAATGAAGGGGTTGAAGGAATTGGAGTATGAGTGGGCGGTTGAATAGTGGATGGACTTGCAGGCGAATTGGAAGTGGAATACGAGAGTGCAATGCGAGTTGGGGTTTTATTTCCTGGTGGCATTTTCTCATCTGCACATCCCGCCAACAGAAGCAAAATTCCTGCGAAAAGGAGAAGCTTGTACTTGGCTGACATATTCAAACTCCAATTGCCGACGCGTGTATGTTTTTAGTGGCTCAACGTGAGATGTTCTGAGAATTTGCCTGTCAATAAGTCAAAGCATGAGCCACAGATAATGTATTTTGTGAGAAGATCGTTCTTCCGGCTGAACATCATCAGGGTGTCTCAATTGAACGAAGGGGATTAGTTGTAACGCAGTTGGTGTGTTAAGGTTTCTTGAAAAGACTTTACGGCGCAGGATAAGCTACCAGAGTTGGTGAAGGCGTGAGGTCGCCTACGCCTCCTGGTGCTGGATAGTCTGGCAGGGGTGTCACTATACCAATATTCTCAACCGACGGCAGATAAGCCTGCAAGGTTGGTGTCAAGGTGTGGGTCGCGGTAGTAGTGGGAATGCGAACGGTGGGGAAGGCGGTGTTGGTTGGAAGGATGATGATACCTGTTTCAAAGGGAACAGCTTGCTCAATAGGAACTTCATGCGTCGGTGTTGTGCTCACTTGGTTGCCATCGGCATCGAGATATAATTTGGCATTTGTGTATATAGGGAGACCTTCTGAAAAACCAGCCAACAAACCGATACCATACGTAGAAATCCCCAGTATGTCACTTGGTTCATTCAAAACTATAGTCCCCTCGAAAATATAATCTTTATTTAGCTCGGCACGAACAATTTCCCATCCAACATTAATTTCAGTCCGATACACCTCTGTCGCTTCTGGGGGGATATCAAACTGGATGGATTTTAAGTTTTCACTCAATAATAGAATATGAAGGCTATCTTTTATTTGCTTTAGCCTAATGCTTATTCGAACTTTTATTGGTTTATTCGCTTGAATTGGGTGTTCAATTGTAATTGTGACGCACCCAATCTCATCGCAACCTTCCTCCGATAAATAGCCAGACGACTCCTGGTAACAACCCGCATTGAATAACAATAATGCGATCGTGAAAATATATATTGCCTTATTCATATCCTTTCCTCCCAAGTTTCACAAGGAAATGGCAACTGATCCGAATCTGGCAGGAGCAACTCAAATTATTAAACCCGGTTACCTTATACTAAATCGATCAACAGGGAAGGTGTTCTCTGAAAGTAAAAAATCAATATCGATTTATGTATTACTAACAAATGAACAAAAAAGAGCTTACACTGTATTATTATAGATAAAATATGTTACAAATAGCAATTTCCCGCAAGTTAAAATGGCGACGAAATGTCCTCTAAATCAGCAGGCTGATGACGGATAATCACAATTATCATCAACTAATCGGCTCTTTGGAAATTATAAAATTGCACGACGCATCTCCCATGCCGATGCAGGTTGCTTCCGACACGCGGAAATCATGCCCATTGGACACCCATTTAAGCCCGGCCATGATAATGCCTGCCATGATGAAACAGCCCGGTTTTTCGGTGTGGCGCCCCCAGCAAGCCGGACAGCGCTGAATGGAATAAACAAAATGGTCGCCTTTATCTTCGAATTTCGTCAATTGATCGCTGATGGACGAAAAGACGCGCGCCATCCCGCCCAGTCCAATGCGCATTTTCAAATGAAGCGGGAGCATGCGAAAAGCCACGTCGCCCACGCCCGCCATAGCCCCGTAATTGCTGAGTAAATCCTCGAAGGTGGCTTTGCCTGCCCGCAGCGCGAAGACACGCCCGCCGCGCACGCCGTACATTTCCTCCAGCGCGCCCATCAACGAGGAGGTGTAGGCAAAATCGAACTGGCGCTCCAGGTTTGCCGGCGGGTAGTTATCGACAAAATGCGAGAGTCGCGCAAGATTGAGAATGGCATTGACCCCGTGTTTCCCCATCACCTCTTCGAGGGCCAGTAGAGTGATGCGTCCGTACTTGTTCGAATTGGCAAAACCGCTTATGGGGATGGGCTGCATTTGGACCTCAAGCAATAAAATGGTTTACTGATAACGGTTAACCCTTACTGTAGCATACGGATATGCGCCGGTCAAGGCATGGGGTGAGCAGGTTTCATTTCAACTTGCCCAATCTTCCCCGGCATGATATGATCATACCTTGACCGGAGGGACATGGATGTTTTCCAGGGATGACCGCCGCGCGCGTATTCGAAAAATCCTCATTATTATCATCGTTGCCACCCTGCCGTGTTACTGCCTGGGCTTTGTAGTCATGCAAGTCGGGCGTGAATTAACCAAGCCAACGGTCACCCCCACCCTTACCGAAACATTCGCCCCCCCGCCGGCTACCAACACCCCTACCGTGGTAACCACGGTGTTTACGCTGCCGACGGCCACTGAAACCCCCACCCCAACGGTCACCTGGACGCCCACCCTGACGTTCACCTTATTTATTCCGCCAACTCGTACGCCTACCATCGCTCCCACCGATACTCCTGTCCCAACTGATACGCCGGCTCCAACCGCCGGGACGCCGGGTGGGTAAAAAAGGGAACCAATCACAGAAACCTATGGCAGAAATCAAAGATTTTCTGAAAAATTTACTGTCCCTGCCAGGTCTTTCCGGATATGAGGACCCGGTACGCTCCGTAATTCGCGAAGCCTGGCAACCCCTGGTGGACGAACTCAGTGTCAGCCGGATTGGCAGCCTGCATGGGTTAAAAAAGGGTTTCGGCGACGAGCCGCGGCCGCGCATTCTGCTCTCGGCGCACATGGACGCGATTGGCATGATCGTCACCGGCATCGAAGCCGGGCTGCTGCGGTTCACCGAGATCGGCGGCGTGGATGCGCGTATCTTGCCGGGTCAACCTGTGACGGTTCACGGTCGGCGCGAGCTGCCGGGATATGTTGTCCAGCCGCCGGGCTGGCTGCTGCCGGAAGACCAGGCGACGAATAAAGCAGTTGAGATGAAGTATTTGTTCGTTGACACTGGCCTGCGAGCTGCCGAAGTGAATGAACTGGTGCGCGTCGGCGATCTGGTCTCCTTTGCTCAACCGCCCATCGAGCTGACGGGCGACCTGTTGGCAGGTCACAGCCTGGATAACCGGGCATCCGTCGCTGCGGTCACCGCCTGCCTGCAGGAATTGCAGCACATCCGGCATATCTGGGACGTTTGGGCAGTTGCTTCCGTGCAGGAAGAAGAAACTTTGGGCGGCGCGTACACCTCCTCGTTCGCGATTCGTCCTGACCTGGCAGTTGCCATCGACGTCACCTTCGCCCGCGGTCCGGGCAGTCCTGCAAATTACTCTACCTTCCCGCTTGGGAAGGGCGTCACGCTGGGCTGGGGACCAAACATACATCCGGCGCTGTATGAGGCCTTCAAGAAACTGGCCGAAAAGCTGGATATGCCTTACCATGACGATTTGATGCCGCGCATGTCCGGGACGGACGCCATGGGGATACAGGTGGTGGCGGAAGGCATTCCGACTATGGTGCTGAGTATGCCTATCCGTTACATGCACACGCCGGTCGAAGTGGTGTCGATGAAAGACATTGCCCGCACCGGTCACCTGATGGCTCAATTTATCGCTGAACTTCCGGTCGATTATATGCAGATGCTGCGGTGGGATGACGAGTCATGACCCCGAAGAAAACATCACCCTCAACTTCCCCGCTCATCGGGGCGGAGCAAATCGCCCTGCTGGAACGCCTCTCTAATGCGGTGGCGGTATCCGGGGCTGAACACGAAGTGCGTAAGATCGTTATGGCCGAAATCAAAGACCTGGCTGACGATATTAAGGTGGATGCGCTGGGGAATGTGCTGGCAACCAAACACGCCCGGCAGGAACCTGCTTTGCGCGTCATGCTGGCAGCCCATATGGATGAAGTCGGCTTCATGTTGATGGACGGCGAGGACGGCCTGTACGAATTTGCAACCGTGGGCGGTATCGATGTACGCCAATTGCCCGGAAAAACCGTGCTGGTCGGCAAGGACCACCTGCCGGGTGTAATCGGCGCCAAGCCCATCCACCACACCACCGCCGATGAGCGCCGCAATGCCATTTCCCTCGACAGCCTGCGCATCGATGTAGGCAATGAGAACGGTAAAAAAGTTCACCCCGGCGACCGGGCTACCTTTGCCACCCGCTTCCAGCAGCTCGGACCCAGCCTGGTCGGCAAGGCGCTGGATGATCGGCTGGGCGTGGTAACCCTTATTGAGTTGCTGCGTCATGCTCCCGCCCATATCGAATTGCTGGCAGCTTTTACCGTCCAGGAAGAAGTAGGATTGCGCGGCGCGCGGGTGGCTGGCTATGCCCTCGACCCCCAGCTTGCATTTGCCCTCGACTCGACCCCGGCGGGCGACTTGCCCTCCTGGGACGGCGCGGAGAGTCCGCGTTATAACACCCGGCTCGACGGCGGTCCGGCAATCTATGTGGCCGACCAGGGCACACTGTCCGACCCGCGCCTGATACAACATTTACTGCAGACAGCAGAAACCTTTGGCATTCCCTGCCAGATTCGCCAACCGGGCGGCGGTGGGACGGATGCCGGCGCCATTCACAAGCAGCGCGCGGGCATTCCGGTGGTCTCGGTCTCGGTGCCGGGGCGCTACGCCCATACGGCGGCGCTGGTTGCCCGATTGGATGATTGGCAGCATACTCTGGCTTTGATGGTCCATGCGCTGGAGCGTTTGACTCCCGCCATCCTGGAGCAGGAACGCTAATACCCCGCATCATCGGAGAAATCTATGAAACCATTGATTAAGAAACTTGTCGAAGCCGTTGGCCCTTCGGGCTATGAGGGAGCGGTTCGCGAGCTGGTCAAAAAGGAAGTCACCAGGCTGGCCGATGAGGTGCGGGTGGACGCGCTGGGGAATTTGATTGTCCGCAAGGGCAAGCAGAGTGCTGGCGGCCTGCGTATTATGCTTTCGGCGCACATGGATGAGATCGGCATCATTGCGACGCATATCGATGAGGATGGTTTCGTGCGTTTCACCACCATCGGCGGCGTTGGTCCGCGCACGCTGATCGGAGGGCGGGTGCAGTTTTTGAACGGCGCGTTTGGCGTGATCGCCGGTGAACGGTTAACCGCAACAGATCCGGTGCACAGCTTTGAAAAGATGTTTATCGACCTGGGCGCGGCCGGCAAGGCAGATTGCCCGGTTAAAGTTGGCGATCTGGCCATCTTTGACCGGCCGATGATGGACCTTGGCAACCGGTTGGTTGCAAAATCCATGGACGACCGGATTTCAGTTGCTGTGTTGATCGAGACTCTGCGCAAGCTCAAAAACACGCCGCATGAGCTCTATTTTGTCTTTTCGACGCAAGAGGAAGTCGGCACCCGCGGCGCGACGACGGCCGCCTATGGCATCGATCCGGACCTTGGCATTGCGGTGGATGTCACCGCAACCGGCGACACGCCCAAAGGCATGCGTATGGCGGTCAAGCTGGGGGCCGGCCCGGCGGTCAAAGTTCGCGACGGCGGAATGTTGTCCGATCCGCGGGTTGTGCGCTGGATGGCGGATACAGCGGAAGCCGCTAAAATCCCGTATCAGTTGGAAATTCTGGAAGCAGGTTTCACGGATGCGCGCGCCATTCAATTGACCCGGGCGGGCGTTCCGGTTGGGTGTTTGTCGATCCCCTGCCGCTACGTTCACTCACCGTCAGAAATGGTCGATTATAACGACGTGCGGCATGCTGTCAGCCTGCTGACCGTCCTCTTGAGCAATCCAATTCATTTGCAGTGAAATTCAACTCGTCTGGTTCACGTGAAATGCCGCCGGATCGCCAAAAAATGGCCTTGCTGTCTGTTTTGGCCATACTGGCGTTGTTTTTGGGCGGCTGCACAACCTGGCTGGAGCCTTTGTTAAATGGTGAGCCAGCCGGAGTTGTCACACTGACCTCCACACCTGCGGCTGAGGTGAATCCCGGCGAACCAACCAGGTCCCCTGAACCGGTTGCTCCGATTCAGGGAGCTGTCACCATTCCTATCTGGCTGCCGCCGCAATTTGATCCGGAAGGCGATACACCTGCCGGCGACGTGCTGCGCGCCCGTCTGGATGCTTTCATGGAAGAAAACCCGGGCGTACTGCTGGTCACCCGTGTCAAGGCTGCCAGCGGTCCGGGTGGGATGCTCGAATCGTTGACCGCGGCCAGCGCTGCCGCCCCCAATTCGGTTCCAGCCCTGGTCGCCTTAAGTCGCTCCGACCTGGAATCTGCCGCATTGAAAGGCTTGATTTTGCCGCTGGATGGATTGACGGCTGCTGCAGAAAATGCCGATTGGTACACCTACGCTCGCGAGCTGGGCCGCGTTCAAAACAGCACTTTTGGCCTGCCGTTTGTCGGCGATGCGCTGGTATTAATTTCCCGCATGCCCGCGGAAGGGAAAAATGCGCATACGAGCTGGAGCGACGTATTTTCCGTCAATAAGGCGGTAATTTTCCCGGCGAATGACAGCCAGGCGCTGGTCACTCTGGCGCTCTATCGCTCGGCCGGGGGGTTGCTGCAGGATTTGCAAGGCCGCCCGACTCTGGACCCGGAGTTTTTAAAGCAGGTTCTGCAAAATTATAAAGACGGCATAGGGCGCGGCGCTTTCCCGAACTGGCTGACCCAGGTGCAGACTCCCGGGCAGGCGTGGCAGGCCTTCATCGAAAAACAAGGCGACTGGGTGGTAACCTGGAGTTCCAATTATCTCTCTGACCTGCCGCCTGACGCCAATGCCGCGCTGCTGCCCTCGCTGGGGAGCGACCCCTTCACGCTGGCAACCGGATGGTCCTGGTCGCTGACCGATGCCGACCCGCTGCGCCGTGAGACCTCGGTGCGGCTGATGGAATTTCTCACCGATAGCGCGTTTCTTGCTGATTTGACGTCCGCAGCCGGTTATCTGCCCACCCGCCCAACCGCTCTGGCCGGCTGGGCGAATCAGAGTCTACAACCGGTGATCAGCCAGGTGGTTTTAGCGGCTGAAGTACGCCCGGCGAACGAATTGTTGGCCAGCCTTGGGCCGGTGCTGCGCGATGCGGTTCTGTCGATTTTCAATGGCGAAGCGGACCCCACTCAGGCTGCGGCGACCGCTGCGGAAAGGTTGGGCAGCCCCTGATGCGCATCGACCGCTGGTGCCACCACAAAATTACGACCGCCGATCCGGCCAGCCGGAATACAGTGGTATGGATTCTGCTGGTGCTGGTTATTTTTCTGGTAGCAAATACCATGAGCGAACCGCTGCCCTCCGCGGCGCGTGACCTTCCGGTTTTGGCGCCCACCGAGACGCATGCGCCTACCCGATCGTCAATTACCCCAAGCCCGGCAGCGACTGAAACCGCTGCTCCCACCCCAACCCGTACGCCGATCCCTGCTTACCTGCTTGAAAATACCGACGCAACCGACGGGATCATTATTGGCACCGTACTGCTGGTGGTCATCGTCCTGGTTGGGACACTTGCCGGAATTAATGTTCGCCGCAAACAACATTTGAACTGACTGATTCCCGTCCGGCGAGATGATCGATGAGCGCGATATTGAGATGGCGCGAAGCGAGGGAAGCAATACGCCCTGGCTCGTGATGACAGCTCCGGTTTGCTGTCCTTGCAAGACGTCGAAGAGGTCGAAACAATCCGCGTTGAAGGCTCATGGTTTCTATACTTGGAAAGCCGACCTGGATTATTGACGTGGATTGCTTCGGTCATTCGGGAAGCACGTCTTCCCTTTTTTACACTGGTATCCAGCAATTTGCATGGATCTTGTGCAATTCGTCATAGTCACTGTATTCATTGGGGTGACGTATTCCTCCAAGCGGGTGACGTCTGACATCCCCCGCCTGGACGAATAAGTTATGAATTTGCTGAACCCGCATTGACTCGCGATTTTGATAGGGGTAATATTATCTTAATAATCTAAATTAATAACCCCGTTTGGCGACCAACCGGGAATGAACAGCAAAGAAATGGAAAGGACCGGAACATGGCAAAAGTATTTGAACTTCCACCCCTGAACTATGCTTTCAATGCGCTTGAACCAGCGATTGATGCCCGCACAATGGATATCCATCATGATAAACACCATGCGGCTTATGTAACCAACCTCAATAAAGCGCTTGAAAGCGCTCCTGAATGGTATGACCGCCCGATTTGGGAAGTTGTGGGCCGCATCAATGAAATTCCTGAGGCCATCCGCACCGCAGTACGCAATAACGGCGGCGGTCACCTGAATCACACACAATTCTGGAACTGGCTGACCCCTGGGGGGTCTAAAATGCCCGTTGGCGGCGTCTCAACTGCCATCGACACGACCTTTGGTTCCTTCGACAGTTTCGTGGAAAAATTCAGCGCTGCAGCCGTTGGGCGGTTTGGATCGGGGTGGGCCTGGCTGATTCAGGACCGGAGCAAGAAATTATCGGTGATCTCCACGGCCAATCAAGACAGCCCTTACATGGAAGGGAATATACCTCTCCTCGGCCTGGACGTGTGGGAACACGCCTATTATCTGAATTACCAGAACCGGCGCGCCGACTATATCAAAGCCTTTTGGTCGGTGGTCAACTGGGATGTGGTGGAAAGCATCTTTCAGCAAAGCAAATAGCTCTCCTGGGATTGGGATTGGGTGAGATCGGGGCTGTCCGTGATGATCGGGCAGCCCCGGATCGTTTTATTATAAAATTGATCAAAAGTACTTTGATTCCTTAGAGAAATCAAAGGTTTTTTTTAATAAACCTATGCAATAATAGAGGAGTTCGTTTTCAAAAATGCCTGAATTTCTATGAGAGCAAACCCTATTGCCGTTATCGTACTCATGTGCGGATTGATGTCCGCAGGAATGAGTATTTATGCCTACCGGCGTCGGAATACAACCGGAGCGCTGTCGTTTGCTTTGCTTATGGTTTCGTTTTCAGTCTATAGCATCGGTTATAGCCTGGAACTAATCAGTCCAAACCAGGTGATCATGGAGTTCTGGAATAAACTCCAATATCTTGGTCTTGTGATTTACCCAACTGCCTACCTGATCTTTACGATTCAATACACTGGTCATGAGTACTGGTTGACTCGCCGGCGGATAATCCTGCTGTTTATGATACCGTTTGCAGTCTTTCTTGCGAAAGTATTTGATAACCAATGGCAGCTCATCTACGCATCCGTCGCAATTGATTACTCGGGTTATATCCCGATGCTGAATTTCGAAAGAGGCCCTCTTTACCCGATCATCATAGCCTATCAACTGTTTGTCGTGACCTGCGGTAACGTCCTTTTGATCGAGAAGAGGCGATTCGGTTCCGCTTTATATCGTAGACAAACGCGCGCCATACTGATCTCTGTTGCCATTGTTTACCTTACTTTTGGCCTATATGTAAGCGACTTTGTTCTTATTCCAGGATTGAAATACCTTGACTTGAATCCTCTGGCTTACACATTGTGGGGGAGCGCAATGGCCCTGGCCATTTTCCGGTACCACCTTTTTGATCTTGCCCCGATTGCCCGTGAAACGCTCATCGAGATGATGCATGATGGGGTGATTGTTTTGGATACAAACCTCCGGGTAGTGGATGCCAACCCGGAAGCTTTGAGAATATTCGGCTGGCGCCAGCCGCCCTTTGGGAAATTCGCTTCGGATGTGATGGGGAACGCGCTCGATTACTCGAAGCTCAGCACCGTGAATGGATCGATGGTCAGTGAGACGACCATGAAAGACGGCTCCAAAGACAGGTGTTACGAAGTGATTGGTTCCAGTTTGAACGAAAAAACGGGCCTCCAAATCGGTAATCTCATTGTGCTTCACGACATTACAGAACGGAAAGATATCGAAAGAAAGCTGGTGGAGCTAACTCTGGTCGATGAGCTGACCGGTCTGACGAACCGCCGCGGTCTTAAACTGCTGGCGGCGCAGTTGATCAACATGGCAGACCGGATGCAAGTCAATGCGACACTTTTATTTATCGATGTGGATAATTTGAAAAAGATCAACGATCATTTCGGCCATGCTGAAGGCGACCAGGCTTTGATCTACACTGCCAATATCTTGAAGTCCACTTACCGTTCCGCAGATATTGTCGCGAGAATAGGCGGCGACGAGTTCGTTATTCTGGCGCTCAATATGACTGAAGATACCAAAGAAGCAATGCTGGACCGTTTGGAAGAACGAATGATCGTTCACCATCAGGAAAACCAAAAATATAGACTGTCCTTCAGCGTTGGTTTTTCGCGATATGAATGGAATAATCCAAGATTATTCGAAGCCTTATTGCACGAAGCAGATCAATCGATGTATGAGCGCAAGAAAATTGGAAAAAGCATTCATCCAGTAACTGTTGATCTTGAGAAAGTCCATATCCATAGCTGAAATCCTGGTAACTTGCCGGGCCGATGTGGTACGGGTCATCTGAAAACGACTCCAGTGATTTACGCGGGGGAAGAACCAGATTCGACCAGTTTACGCTGATAGCGTTGATCCATGCTGGCAGTCAGGTGAGCGCCAAGCAGGATGATGACGCAACTGACATAAATCCAGAACATTAGCGCCAGGACAGTGCCTAATGAGCCGTATAAAATTTCATAGTTGGCCAGGCCGGAGCTGAGGTACAGGGCGAACAGTCGTTTGGCAATTTCCCAGGCGATGGAAGTCCATAACGCGCCAGCCAGAGAAGCCCGCCAGCGAACGCTGGTATTCGGAATCCAACGGTAGGCCCCCATGAACATCAGAAAAGTGAAGATCGAGGGAAGCATCAACTGTATTATTGGCCAGGCCGTCGATTTTTCCGGTTGGAAATCGTTGAGCATGGGAGAGTCGATCAGTTTGATGATATTGACCAGCGCTGACGATGCCAGCGACAGGATTAACAAAAGGACCAACACGCCGATCATGGCCAGCCCCAGCAGGCGGGTGCCAATCATGTCGCGTGGTTTAATCCCCAGCCAGGCGCGGTTGATATTGCGAACCAGCGTGGTAAAGAACCCGGAGGCTGCCCATATCGCACCGACCAGGCCGATCACCCCAATCGCTCCGCGGCGGTTGAGAATTTCCTGGATATTGAGTTCGATCAGGACCCGCGAATTGGGTAGAATCTGAGTAATGAAGTCAACGGTAACGGTGTAGGCGTCGTCGCTTTTCAATATATAGCCAACCGCCGAGATGAGAACCAGCAGCAATGGGAATAAAGAAAACAGCGCGTAATATGCCAGACTGGCTGCGGTTTCAGCGCCGCGCGCCAACCCGAAGTTTTTGATCGCAACCCGTACGACATCCAGTGAGCCGCGGCTCAGCCGGTTTGCGACCTGGTAATGCGGCAGCAACCATTGTTTTAGGGTGGGCATTTCATTACTATCCAAAGCGATTTAACCTGGAATGGGAGGTTGACGGCCGGAAGGGTATACGGGTCAGCGCTGCGGACCGTTCCAACCAAAGCGTTCAAAATCGATGCGACCGTCCGGGCTGAATTGGACGCCTTCCTCTCGCAGTAAATCTTCCTGCACCGCCCGCCCAAACCCGGGTAAGCTTATTTTACCCTGTGCGTTGATTACCCGCTGCCAGGGAACGTCCGAGCCTTGCGGCAGGGCCGCCAGCGCGTAACCAACCATGCGCGCGCTCACCCCGCCCCCGGCAATGCGCGCTACCTGCCCATAGCTGGCAACCATTCCGCCGGGAATCTGACGCACAATGGCATACACAATTTGCTGGTAGGTCGGATCTTTTTCCGGGGGCTTGCTCATCAGCCTGATTTCCCTTTTGACTTAAATCCGCCGGGCGCGGATGACCAGGAACCACGGATTGTGCATCAGGCGGTCGTACAGCTCCGGGTGACTGGCCTGCATGGCCGGTACCGGTTGAGGTTCCAACAGGCGCTCGATGCTGAACCCGGCTTCTGCCAGAGTTGCGCAGATGGCGCTGAGCGAATGATGATAATACGTGACTTTGCCAGTGGACCACTCATCTTCGATCAGGGCAGTTGCAAAATAATCCGGCAGGTTGAAGAGTTTGAAATCCATTGTCGGGTGGTGGGTGGAAAAGACAAACAGACCATTGGGTTTGAGCACCCGGTGGAACTCGCGCAGGGTGGGCAGCCAATCTACAAGGTAATGAAGCACCAGCGGTGCGACGACCAGATCGTACTCGCCGTTGGTTGCAAAGTTCAACGGCTGCCCCAAATCTGCAACCAGCACCTGGGCGCGTTCACCCAACCTCGCCCGAGCTGCCGCGGTCATTTTTTCGCTGGCATCCACGCATACCACCCGTTTGACTTCATGTTCCAGATAGTGCTGCGCGTACCAGCCTGAGCCGCAGCCTGCATCGAGGACGGTAAGCCCGGCAAGCGGCGGAAGCAGGGATAACACCGCCGGGCGTTCGTATAGGGCGTTGTGCGGCTGGGTATCCACGCGCGCATTGTAGGCGTCAGCCATGGCGTCGTACTCGACGCCCGGGTTATGTGTTGTGGGGATGGAGGAAGGTTGTTGTGGCATGACTTTTTTGGCGGCCTTGAGCCGATTATATCACCCGGTGCAGACCGTTCAACGGCGCTTCACGCCAGGTATAATGAGCCGTACGACTAACAGGAATGGAGACGCGGTTGGTGCGGATTACCGGTTTTCTGGTCTTTGTGACACTGGTGTCAGGTTGTTCGGCATTGCAGGAAACCGCAGTGCCGGCTACTACCGCGCTGCCTGTGATTCGTGCGACCGAGACTTTCACGCCAACGACCACGCCACCGAATACCCCGACTGCTGCAGAGAGCATTGAGCTTGCCCCCGAAGTATGCTCCCCGCTGGCGGGCTACGCCCTGCCGGAGTTAGCCGGGATTGTAGTCAACCCTTATCATCCGCCGCGTCTGGGCAGCGACGATCCGCACCAGGGAGTGGATCTGGCTCAGGTCGATCCGGTAAACGGTATTGCCTTGACCGGCATGCCGGTTCAGGCTGTGCTGGCGGGCAAAGTGGTTGGACAGGCTGCCGACCGTTTTCCGTACGGCAATATGGTCATGATCGAGACTCCACTGGACGGCGCCGTTGCGGCTTCCAACCCGGCTCTGATGGTGCCAACCCCGCTGCCTGAAAGGCTGCCGCCCGGCGCGCTCACCTGCCCGGATTTAAACGTTTCACCACCGGCCGCCAGTGATCCGCGTTCGTTCTATATTTTATATGGACATATGCAGAATTTGCCGACCGTCAGCCTGGGTGACTCGGTGAGCTGCGGGCAGGAACTGGGTACGATTGGGGAAAGCGGCAATGCGCTCAACCCGCACCTGCACGTCGAAGTCCGGGTGGGTCCGTCCGGGCAGGCTTTCCCGTCCATGGCGCATTATGACCCATCCGCAGATTATGAAGAAATGGCAGCCTATTGCCTGTGGCGGGTGAGCGGGGTTTACCAGACCATTGATCCCGGCTGCTTATGGGGAAGCTGCGTTACTCCGTAATCAGAATCTCGTCCGGTCCAGGCATAGGCTCAGGCGGCCCTTCAACCAACTCGCTAGCGGCGTCAATTTGATCCTGCTCGCCGATGATGCCGATCCGGTCATTGACCTCAAAAACCGTCATCGACTTGGGGTTGGCAGTAAGCTGCCCGTTGCGGATAAAGGCCACCACCGAGGCTCCGGTGCGCGAGCGAATGTTGGCTTCTGCCAGGGTCTTTCCAGCGATCGGGCTTTCCGGCCCCAGGGTAGCCCAGGTGATTTCGATGCCCTCGAACGCGCTTAGCAGGTTGTGCAGCGAACGGTGTTCCTCGCCGGTTATGATGTCAATATCGTCGTCGTCGCGCCGGACGGCATCGGAGTAGCTGTGCACCTCTATTGTGTATTGCGCGACTCGATCAAAACTTCGGGATATTCGGCTGATATCCCGTTCAGCAGGGACGCCGGCAACCCTTTGAGGTGCTTATCGAAAAATGCCAGCGGGTATGCATTCAGGATGCGTACCATCTGCTGCCCATCGATCGGCCCTGAAAAATCAAGCGCTGCCAGCATTGGGGAGATCAACGTCAGGTCGGTAAAGTTGTAATGCTCGGTGCCTTTCACGGTGACCAGATAGGCTACTCCTGTGGCACGCTCATATACCTCTCGCTTCAAATATTGGCCGTTGTCGCTGACCATGAATAGAAACGGCTGTGCCATTTCACCCGCTTCAACTGCCGAGTATTGCGGGCTGTCCAGGGTCAGGCCAGCCTTACAGCGCGAGTCTTCCAGGCACACCAGCGCGGCAGTCGAACCGCCGAAAGACATGCCTGCCAGGCCAAGATGCTCCAGGTCGAGCCGCCCGGCCAGGAGCGCGAGCGGACTGTCGGGTTGAATGCTTTCCAGCATGTCCATCACAAACCGGGTGTCAGCCGCCCAGACCTGAAGGCTCTTTTCCTGTTCCACCGCCGATTCCATAAACCGATCCTTGACGGCAGACAGTAAACGGGCAGTACTGCCATCCGCCAGAGGAGCAGCGATGGCCTCGTAAGGATGCGCCAGGCTGATCACGACATACCCATTGCTGGCCAGGGTCTCCATGAGGGATGTGTTTTGCTCCAGGTAACCCAGGCGGTAACCATGAGAGAACAACACCACTGGAAAGACTATCCCGTCGGCGGCGAGAGGAACGTCCGGCAGCGAATGCGTTTTGACCAGGCGCAGGTGACTTAAGATCATTGGCGGCAAACCCAGTTCCGCTGCAAGGAATCCGGCGTAGTCGGCGTGATCGAAACCGTAGCGGGCAGGGCGAGCTTTGGCAGCCGGGTCAGCCGGATACCAGATGCGAATAGCAACCTCGCGCTGATCATCGGGGTTTGCAGTGAAGGTTTCGGCCCGGGCAGAGTCAACCAGGGTCAGGCTGGTTGTGCCCACCGCATACCTGCCGCCAGGGTCAGGCAGGGTGAAGACCGGCAAGATTTGCGGCAACTGGTAAATGACTAAAAAGAGCACTAAAAATAGCGCCACGAGTAGCAAGCGCAGGAACGGATGTAGCGGTTGGGCGGGCTGCTTACGCCGTAGCAGCCGGAGGTTGTTGAGCGTCAAGCCAAGGGCAAACAGGTAGGCAGGAACCATTTGCCAGCGCGCCCCTTCGACAATAATATGAACCGCAAGCAGCGCCCAGATCAGCAGCGGCAGATAAAGGATCGTTCGCGGGCGGCGTTTTTCGGGGGCAAAGCTCCATGCCAACCCGAGCAGCATGGTGAACAAAGCTAAGTTTTCGAACAGGCGCATGGGGTGCGCTCCTCAGTAAGGATGGTTTGAATTATGCCATACCCGTTCAGGATATGCCACCGTGATACCTGGGGCAGGAAAATGTCTCCAGAATCCATTGTCTAATTTATTGTGGGTATATCATCTGTAGGGTCGATTCCATTGTCGACCGGTTTCCGTAAAAAAAATGGGGCAGACACACAGGTCTGCCCCAACGAATGGTTTGTTTATTACCGCACAGGGTAAAAATCCAGGCGTGTTACTCGATGGTAAAGCTGCCCGATCCCAGATCATCGCAAATGATGGTCAATTTATGGGCGGCCTGATTAAACCCGGCTGTCTTCCAGGTGCCTTCTTTGCCGTCGCGATACACCCTGTCAGGCAGCAGCCAATCCGGCAGGTTCACGCTGCCCGACCCGGCGCTGCGCACTTCGAGTGAAACCGCGGTCCCGGTTGGGATATCGAGGTTGATACTGCCACTGCCCCCGTTCAGGCGAACTGTAATATCGCCTTCGGATGGAAAAGCGACATTCATGCTGCCCGAGCCACCGGTGATCGCTGCGCGATACGGTTGGGTGGAAGCCGGCAATTGCATCTTCAGGCTGCCGGAACCCTGATCAAGATTGAACTCGATTAACCGCAACTGGCTCAAATCCAGATCAGACGAGCCGGAACCGCCGTCGATGGTCAACATGATGGGCAAATTGGGCGTCAATTCGATGTCCCAACGAGCATTCGGGTCCCAGTCGAAGGGGATCCCGGAGTTACCGGAGCGCTCCAACCGGATGCGGCGGTTGGTATCACCCGTTTCGCTGTAATCCACCCTGCCGTAGTAATCGATCTCCCCTTTGAGCAGGCTGGTTTTGTCTGTCAGTGCATCCATCGCCACAGGCTGCGAAGAAAAGTCCAGGGTGATGTCGGCGACCGTGGCAGTACCAATATCAGAAGCGAGCCGCTCGGTTTTGAGGGTGCCGCTGGTTGTAAGACCAAGCGACGGTCCGGCAATCAAAAAAAACACGACCAGCGCAACGGTGATCAAACCGACCAGCGCGCTCCCAACCGCCGAATGGCCGCCGATCAATATACGCAAACCAATCACAACGAAAATCAACGGCCAAAGCGAAGCCAGAGATGCAAAATTGGCATTGGGGATGACCCCCATTGTCCCAAGCAACCAGACCACGCCGATGCCGATCAGCACTACTGGCAAGAAAAACGAACGATAAGGCCGATGTTCCATTGTTACTTCCTTTTTCGATGTTTATCCGGTAATCCGGTTGGTTTAAAGTGACCGGATCAGGGTTCAGGCTGCCGGTTCAGGCGGTACTACCAGCCACATGATCAAGTAGATCAGCAGACCATGCCCTGCCAGCAGGAATAAAAGTACAAAGACAAGGCGGACGACTGTAGGGTCAAGATCAAAATATTTGGCTAAGCCGGCGCACACGCCCCCGAGCATGGTATCGGTTCGGCTGCGATACAAACGTTTGGGTTCCATGGTTCATTCTCCTTGCGAATATATACGCCCCCGGTCCGATTTAGTTGCAAGGGAACTACCATCGAACGGTTCTTTGCATAGGATGACTTTGCGCGTGCCTTGAGCTTGCAAAGCGCTGCCGCCCTGCATGATGGTCAACAAGACCTCCTGCTCATCCGTCACAACAGTCCCGGATATGAAGTCAACGCCGCAGTCAAACAACACCGGTGACAGCGGCGCACTGGGGCCCAGTACCATTACTTTTGTCTGCGGTTGGCACAATGCCAGCAAATCATCGATGGTATGGTTCAAAATGGTCATTGCGGTGATGGCTACCACATCGGCCTGCGGTACCAGATCAGGTGCGGCTTCCGCCGGGACATCACCGGGGCGCGGACGTTTTTCCAACACCCACAGGCTGTCCACCTGTTCTCGTAACCATTCTACCTGGGGGAAGTGACCAACCATAGCTACCTTTTTTCCCCTGCCCAGGTATGCCAGTAGATCAAAGGCATTCAGGTTTTGGAGACAGCCGCTATCCGCGGAAAGGGTCGAGTTGTAGGCTGCCAGTCCGATACTGGTCTCCAGCAGATTGGTCTCGCGCATCCACAAGGCCAGTTCCTGCACGGATTTACGGTGTAAATGCCCGGCGTCCGGCAGTGTGCGAGGTATGCCGTCATTGCCGAATGCCAGACTGGCGGCCAATCCGCAGCCCCGGCTGGTGACCGCAGTCCAGCGCACACCCGCAACCACATCCCGCACAGCGATCGGCTCTCGGGGTAAATCTGCAATGAGCTGGTCTATAACACTCACAGGCACACGCCTCTTGTCGAATCAAAGAACCGGTTTGTTTCTCGCGGCTTTCATTATAAACCAGCCAGCGCAGGCGGAAATGCAGTCTGGTGGCCATGGCATTCCGTCAAGGAGAATGTGGAGTGTGTTTATCCTTGATTAAAAAATTTTCTACTATAATTTCTATCATAGACCAGTATTACCTGGCAGAGGAGTTTCATGGCGAAAAAACAATTGGGGTATGTCGAGATGGAGTGGGTCTGCCCGCGCTGCGGCAGTAAAAACCCCGGTCCCCAAAAAACTTGTTTAACCTGCGGCGGACCCCAACCGCAGGATGTTAAATTCCAACAGCGTGAGGGGCAGAAACTCATCCAGGGTGAAGACGCCAGGAAGATTGCCCAGGGCGCGCCCGATGTCCATTGTGCATTTTGCGGCACGCGTAACAAGGCGGATGCATTGGTATGCATCCAATGCGGCGCTGATTTAAAAGAAGCCAAAAAAAGAGAGTCAGGCGAAGTGGTGGGTGCTTTCAGCTCGGTGCCTGTGCCCGACCGCCCATGCCCGTCCTGCGGTCAGATGAACCCGGCTGGCGCGCAGCGCTGTTCCAACTGCGGCGCTTCGCTGGCTGTGCCGCCTGTTCCTACTTTGCAGGCACCCGTCCAGCAGGCGGATACGCAGCGCAAGCCAGTGAAAATGAGCCCGCTGGTCAAGATTATCGGCATTATCGGTTTGATCGGATTGCTCGTTTTATGCGTTGTTCTCGCCATTTCGACAGGTCGCACCGAAACGGTATCGGGCTCAGTGCAGAACACCTCCTGGACGACACAGTTGATGATCGAAGAATTCCAACCGGTCACGGCGCAGGGTTGGGCCAATGACATTCCCTCCGGAGCAGAGGTCGGCGCCTGCGAGTACCGATTTGCTTATACCGCGGACGAACCGCAGCCAGTTTCTACCGAGGTATGCGGCACTCCGTACACGGTTGATCAGGGTACCGGTTTTGGCGAGGTCGTGCAAGACTGCGTTTACGAAACGTATGCCGAATATTGCGATTACACTGTCTCCCAGTGGGTGGCTGTCGATCAACTTTCGCTCCAAGGCAGCGACCTGTTTCCCCGGCTGCCGCAGGCAGCGCTCGCCAGCGGTCAGCGCGCGGGGGATGCCAGTGCAGTGTATACGATTTTCTTCAATACCGACCAGGGCGTGCTGGAACTGCGCACCAGTGACCTCAACCTTTATCAGCAGGCGCAAATTGGCAGCCTTTGGTCGTTGGAAATTGATGGCTCCGGAAATATTGTTAGCGCGCAACTTGAGCAATAGGAGGGCGTAAAATGGATTCAACCACTGGACCGATCATTGCAATCGCATGTTTTGGCGTGTTTGCCCTGGTTTTCACTGTCGTGGGCATCATTATGATCGTCCGCAGCCGCCAGGATAAGAACAAGTTACAGCAATCCCTGTCCTGGCCGTCGGTGGACGGCACGGTGCTTGAGTCGCGGGTAATTACCAGCCCAAGCACGGATGACGATGGCGGGGTCGATACCTACCGGCCATACGTCAAGTACGAATATGAGGTGGGCGGCACTAAATATACCCATGACAAAATGCGTCTTGGGATGGTCTTTTCCACCAGCAAGCTGAAAACCTCTCAAGAGGCGGTTATGCGCTATCCGGTTGGCCGAGCCGTGAAGGTTTTTGTCAACCCTGCCAACCCGGCCGATTCAGTTCTGGAGCAGAAAGGCTCATCCACTGCCACCCTGATCATCGGCATCGTTTTGCTGGTCATTGGTCTTTGTGTAGGGATTCCCGGGGCGATTGGCCTTTTGATCAGTGTTGTCAGGGTCAGTAGTGGGACAGGCGGATAACCGAACAGTCAGCAGACGGGTTAGCGTTTTTCACTAAAGCGCCTGGCAGGGACGGCTGCTCTGAAATACTGTCTCAGGGAAAAGTGACCATGGTTTCCATCCTGGTTTCCGGCCTGATCAACGTCGAAACTACGCTGCGTATAGCCGAATTTCCGTTGGCATACAATCCAGTTCATTATCCATTTAACGGTATCGAATCCAGCGTCTCGGGGGTTGGCTACAACCTGGCCAAAGCGCTCACACGGTTGGGCAATCCGGTGGAATTTCTCTCGCTGATCGGGCGTAATGATTACGCCGCCGATCTGGTGCGCGCAGCGATGGTGCAGGACGGCATACCTGACTCTTTTGTGTTTTCGCAGGTGGATCAGACGGCCCAGTCGGTGATCCTTTTTGACCCGAGCGGCAAGCGACAGATTCATGTGGACCTCAAGGATATCCAGGAACAGTTTTTCCCGCCAAAATTGTTTGAAGCGGCAGCGCAGAAATGCGACATTCTAGCCTTATGCAACATCAATTTCTCGCGTGCCATGCTGAAACCTGCCCGAGCATCCGGTAAACTGGTGGCGACGGACGTGCATGCGATTGGTTCACTTGACGATGCATACAACCAGGATTTCATGGCTGAGGCGCATGTTTTATTCATGTCGCATGAAAACCTGCCGCTTCCTCCGGAAGAATGGGCGCGGGCGGTACTGGCGCGCTTCCGCAATGACATTGTGGTCATCGGGCTGGGCGCCGAAGGCTGTCTGTTGGCCGTCCGGCGAGACGGGTTTATCGGGCGCATCCCGGCGGTGTATACCCGGCCGGTGGTCAATACCATTGGGGCAGGTGACGCGTTGTTTTCTGCTTTTTTACATGCCTATCTTGTTCATCGAGACCCCTATCGGGCGCTGCAGTCTGCAGTAGTGTTTGCCTCGTATAAAATCGGCGCCGTTTCAGCCGCGGACGGGTTCCTAAGCGCAATTGAATTAGTTGAATGGAGTCGCAAGATTTATGGGGAGAAATTAATTTAGAAAGTAAACACAAAGGTGATTGATTCAAGATTAAAACGCGAAGGACGCAAAGAATCCAAAGATCGCGAAGAAAGGATACGAAGAGGCAATTATAAAGATAGATAATTCAATCCAAGAAGACCAAAGAAAAACTACTTCCTGTTGGCCAAGGTAGCAGAGACTACCTAAACAGCAATAAATATATAAATGATTTTTGTTTTCTCCGTGAACTCCGTGCCTCCGTGGTGCATATTTTCTTCGAAATTATTTTCTTGACCTGCATTGCGCAACTGGCTACAATTGGCGGGTGAAATATACTCAGAAAACGGATCTGACTGCCCTGGAGCGTGCCACCGAACGCGAAGCCAGCATGGGGGTGGGGAAATTCTTTCGCCTGCTGCGGCTGAGACTGCTCACTCAGGGGATTAAGGCAACTGTTCTGTGGGTGGCCAACGTCTTCAACCGCAAATTGATCGATTGGCCGATCCGCAGTCAGTGCCAGGTGACGCCGCAATTGTTCGTTGGGCCGCAGTTCAAGCAGCGCGGCTGGCGACAACTGCAAGCCTGGGGCATAAGCGGGGTGATCAATCTGCGCCGTGAGTTTGATGATCGATCGCTTGACGTGGATATCCCGCATTATCTGCATCTGCCGATCACTGATGATGATTCCCCGACTTTAGCGGATTTGCAGCAGGGCGTGGTGTTCATTAAAAATGAAATCGAAAATGGCGGCAAGACGTACATCCATTGCGGCGCGGGGGTTGGCCGGGCGCCCACCATGGCAGCAGCCTATCTGATTTCACAGGGGGATACCCCGGCGCAGGCCATTGAACGCATCCGTGCTGTGCGCAGCTTCATCCGCCCCACTCGCGGCCAACGCGAGCAGCTCCAGCGCTACCATGCGTTGGTCAACCGGTAGATGCGGTAACCATGCCTGAATGGGGGGACGGCCTAGGGTTTTCTGGCGATAAACATCCGGTGGTACAGCACAATGCTGCCTGCCACTGCCAGGTTATAGGATGGATAGCGGATTGATTCCAGCTCGATGACCGCCTGGCATTGCTGCAGGACTTGCTCGGGCAGGCCCATAGCCTCGGAACCGAGCAGGTAAACCGCCCGCTCCGGGTGGTCAAAACCTGCTAAAGGCTGCCCGCCCATTTCGACGCCGATCAACTGGGCGCCATTGGGGCGGTTGGCCAGGAAATCTTCGAGGGATGAATAGATGCGCAGCGGGATCTCGTAGGCGGCATGCTGGGTATCGCTGGCTTGCTGGCGATAAGGGCGTCCGATGGTAAAAATACCGGCTGCCCCAAGCTGGTAGGCCGTGCGCCAGAGGGTGCCAATGTTGTCGCTGCTGCGCGGGTGAAAAACACCGATCTCGAAATAGGCCATGTTTATTTTTAATTGTCTGGAATTGGATATGCATCGAATTATAGTCTGAACTTAGCAGGAAAATCGCTCGACCGTCAGTAGGGGCACGGGGATCAATCACGATATTCATTGTTCTACATACCCCGTGCCCGTGCGGGCGGATGTGCTGCAATTGAATCCCTTGACATAATCTAGTATGATATTGGTAAATAATATAACAATGTGTTTCCAGCACCGCAGTAACGCTGGATTATCGGTAGGTAATAGTTACGCACGGAAAGGAGTACGTCATGCTGCAAAAAGAAGCCATCGATACCGACCTGGAAGCCAAAAAACTATCGCTTCAATTTCTGGACGAAGTATTGAAACCCGCACAAATCAAAACGGTCGGAGTGCGGTTTTGGGACGGAACGAACTGGCCCGATGATACGCCGCGTCCGGCAGTGCTGGTGTTACAGCACGCAGGCGCTTTGCGCGCCATGTTCGCAGCGGGTACTGAATTAGCTCTGGCCGAGGCCTACCTGTACAATGACTTTGATATCGAAGGCGACATCATTGCGGTGTTCGAGCTGGCGGATGCGTTGGTCAAGGCTACCAACGGCTGGAGCGCCAAATTGAGCGCCGCCGGCAAATTACTGCGGCTGCCCAAACGCGAATATGATCGGTCCGGCGGGCGGCAGGCGGCTAATCTTCAAGGGAAGATTCATTCCATTGCCCGCGACCGCAAGGCGGTCACCTATCACTACGACGTCTCGAACGATTTTTACCAGTTGTTCCTGGATGAACGCATGGTGTACTCATGCGCTTACTTTGCCACCCCTGAGTTGAGCCTGGATGAAGCCCAGATTGCAAAGCTGGAAATGATTTGCCGAAAACTGCGTCTTCGGCCAGGTCAGCGGCTGTTGGACGTTGGTTGCGGCTGGGGCGGTCTGGCTATGTATGCCACCCGTCATTATGGGGTGGAAGTGTTGGGGATCACCTTGAGTCAACCGCAGGCTGACCTGGCCAACCAGCGCATCAAAGCTGCTGGCCTGGAGCGCCATTGCCGGGTGGAGGTACGGGATTATCGCGAACTTGAGGACACGCACCCGTATGACGCGCTGGTCAGTATTGGCATGTTCGAACATGTCGGCGCAGCCTTGCTGCCCATTTATTTCAAAAAAGCGGTTTCGCTGCTCAAGCCAGGAGGGGTATTCCTCAATCACGGCATCGCCCGCCGGCTGACCGATAAACCCGATCGCCGTGGTTCGTTTAGTGACGCCTATGTCTTTCCCGACGGCGAGCTCGAGTCAATCTCCGAGTCACTGCGGGCTGCGGAGGAAGCCAGGCTGGAAGTCCGCGACGTCGAGTCCTGGCGCGAACATTATGCGATGACGCTGCGTCACTGGGTCAACCGGTTGGAGGCGCATTATCAGGAGGCGCTCAAATTCGTCGACGAAGTCACTTACCGCGTCTGGCGCCTGTATATGGCTGGTTCATCATACGGGTTCCATACCGGCAGGCTGAATGTGTACCAGTCGCTGCTGGTAAAGCCGACGGTTGAGGGCCCGAGTGGTCTGCCTTCTACCCGCGCGGATTGGTATCGGGGGTAAGGGCAGGTTCTTTGCCATCGTGTCCGGAGGGCACCCTTTGAGTGAGTGAAGATGTCACCCTGAGCAAAGCGAAGGGTCTCGTTACCAACCATCGAGATGCTTCACTTCGTTCACGCACAGCGTGCCCGGTGGGCAGCATGACAACCTATTAATTACCCTGTCCGGAGGGCACTTTGTGAGTGAATGAAGATGTCACCTGTAATGCGCTCTGAGGATTAAATTGTCACCCTGATAAAGATGTCACCCTGAGCAAAGCGAAGGGTCTCCTGACCAGCTTCGAGATGCTTCACTTCGTTCACGCGCAGCGTGCTTCACTCGAAGGGTGCTCTGTGAGTGCGGGCAGCATGACACCGTAAAAGGTTCTCTTTACTATTACCTTTCGACCTTCTCCACGACGATCGTCAGGCGGGCGGCCAGCGCGGCGATGGCCCCGACCGCTGCCCAGACCGGGATCAGCAATGCACCCACCACGCCAATCGTCAACGGAAGCTCGACCAGCACTTCGCCCTTCTCATTTTTGATGATGATGCGGCGGACATTGCCTTCATGGATGATTTCTTTGACTTTGGCAAGCAACTGCTCGCCGTCCACTCGAAATTCTTCGAACTTTACTTTTTCATCGACCATTTCAATTCCTCCTAAAGGATCTGGCGATTGGCGGAGTCGAACGCCTGAATTTGAACCTGTTGAGCCGGGCTACCCGGGTAATCACCGGCGAAAATCGACCAGATCATAATGTCCGTCCATTCTGCTTCAGTCGCGGGGAAGCGTTCGCGCAGGGTGGCTTCATGGATGAACCCTAATTTACGCGGCACCGCGGCGCTGCGGTGATTGAGCGGATCGCAGTGTATCTCCACCCGGCGCGCATCCATAATTTCAAATGCCACCCTCACCAACGCTGCGCTGACCTCGGTGGCAAAGCCCTGGTTGATCATCTCACGGTCGATCCAATAACCAATCTCGAAAGCCCGGTCGCCGACCCGCTTGTGCAGGCCGGTGCCGCCCAACACCCGTGTTTCTTTTGGGTCAAAAATTCCGTACACATAATCCACGTCCGTGTCGAAGCGCGACCGCCAGTGGCGGATGCGTTCGATCTTCACCTGCAATTCCTCCGGCTCGTTGCGTGCGAAGGGCAGCCAGGGGAGTAGATGGTCAACGTTGGCCTCGATGGCGGTTTTCATTAGTGGGGCGTCTGTTGGATTCCAGCAGCGAATAACCAGACGAGGTGTGACGATACGGTAGGCAGGGCCAGGGATGGCGGTGGGCACGACAAAACTCCTTGGATAAGGAAAATTAATTGTGAAAATTTATACCCATTAGCATACAACGGTCACGGACTGATTTCAACCGGCTAGATATTAAATACGGCTAAAAACACCCGGGGTTGCGCGGGCTTGCACGGCTGGCCTTATAATTAAAGGAATTCCCCGCCGAGGAGTCCTTGTGACGGTTGTCGCGCAACATACAATCCATACCATTCAAGCTGCAGTACAGGCGCGCAGCGCGCTTTTCGACGCGCGCCATTCCGCCGGAATTCGGCTGTTTAATGGCTACACTGAAGGTTGTCCCGGGCTCATCGTTGACCTTTATGCCCGCACCCTGCTCATTTTCAATCAGGCTGATCCTCCCACCGAGCTCGAACCGATGCTCCTGCTGCTGCGTCACTGGCTGCTGGAGCAGTTACCCTGGGTGCAGGCGGTGGTGGTCAAGACGCGCCACGCGGAGGACGCCGACAACCGCCGCGGGGTGCTGGTTCAAGGCGACCAGCCCGCCCGTGAAATCACCGAACACGGCGTGCGCTACGCCGTTAATTTGACCCTCAACCAGGATGCCAGCCTTTACCTGGACACGCGCAACCTGCGCGACTGGCTGAAGCGGACGCTTAAGGGTAAGCAGGTACTGAACGCTTTTGCCTATACCGGCAGCCTGGGGGCGGCTGCCCTGGCCGGCGGCGCGGCCAGCGTGATTCAATTGGATTTAAGCGCCAAGTTTCTGTCCCTGGCGCGCCAGACTTACAGCCTGAACGGATTTGAGGTGCGCAGCCAGGATTTCTTGGCAGGTGATTTCTTCCGACAGGTCGCCCGGTTGAAGGAATGTGGCGCGCTGTTCGACTGTGTCATTCTCGACCCGCCGTTCTTTTCGGTCACGCCTGCCGGACGGGTCGATCTGACCGCTGAAGCCGCACGTTTAATCAACAAGGTTCGGCCATTGGTGGCGCATAACGGCTGGCTGGTGGCGGTGAACAACGCGTTGTTCGTCAGCGGAAGCGCGTATCTGGAATCGCTGCATGAATTGGGCAACAACGGCTACCTGCGGCTGGAAGAAATAATCCCTGTTCCGCTGGATGTCACCGGCTATCCCGAAACTGTCCATGAACCGCGCTACCCGGCCGATCCTGCGCCGTTCAACCATCCGACGAAGATTGCCATACTGCGGGTGCAGCGTAAAGACCAGGCTGCGGCAGTGACCGGCGTTGATTAATGGCAGGTGCAAAGCATCCTGAATACCTGGTGTTTTCAGTAACAGAAATGTTCACCAGATGCTTCGCTCTTCCACTCAGACGGGCGCCAGGTTGGCGGTTTCCTGCTGCCGGCGGCTTTCCATCAGCCGGATAATAACAACGCCGCCAATGATCAACAAACTCCCGATCACCTGGGCAACGGTAAAACGCTCATCGAGCAGGAGATAGGATTGGACGGCCGTCATGGCTGGTTCCAGAGTGGCCAGCAAATTGACAACCGATGCCGGCAGATAACTCAGGCTGTAGTTATACAGCCCATACCCGCCAATGGTTGGACCCAGACCGAGCATGACCAGAGCAATCCAGCCGCGACTGTCCAGAACCGGCAGCAAAGACGGGCTTCCCAGCGTGACGCCGCCCAGTTCGGGCAGGATAAAGTTATAAACAGCCAGCAGCCCGGCTGCCAGCATGAAAGTGTAAGTCAACGCAGTCCAGGAAGAAATACCGCGCTGCGCCGAGATTTTGCCCATCAGCGAATAGGCGGTAAAAACCAGCCCGGAAATCAGGCCGGTGATTACCCCAACCGCATTACTTTGCCAGGCCGCCGGGTCGTAGGCTCCCGCCACCAGCACGCACCCGCCGATGCCAAGAATCACCGCAAGAATCTTTTGCAGGTTCATCATTTCGCCAAACATCCGCCAGGCGATCAGTGCAGTGAAGGCGGCGGAACTGTATACCATCACTGTAGAGACGGCCGCACCGTTCAAAACAACAGAAACTGTCCACAGGGCGTTAAACCCGGACAGCAGGATGCCGTAACCGATCACAAAAAGCCACTGACTGCGCGGCAGGCGCAGCAATTGGGGGCGGATGGCGCGCAACACCAGCCAGACAGTCAGACCGGCGATGCCATCCCGCCAGGCTGCCAGCAGAAATGGCGGCAGGTGATAGTGCGTGGTTAAGTAGGCGATAAAAGTCGCTGTGGCAGACCAGACTGCGACCCCAAAGATGGCAATGGCATATCCCCGGCCGACAGCCGGTTTTTGACTGTTTTGTATGGGCTGGCTCAAAATCGTTGGCTCCAGATCAGGAATAGGCCAATCTTACCACGCGGCTGCGGCCAGTTAGAAAGACGTTTGCAGCCGCCGGTTACTCACTGACCTGATGGCCGGCGCCGGCAAGCGCTGCCAGCGCGGCTGGCAAATCGGGTTCGGCTACCAGTACATAATCGGTGTCGTAGGTCGCAATCGAGAGGATGGAAACCTGCGCCTCTGCCAGCGGGTTCAGCACGGATGCCAGCACGCCGATCTGGGTGAACTCGAATGGCCCCTCCATTTTGAGCGCACGCCAGCCGCCCTCTGAACGAATACCAGCGGGCACCAGGTTGGCATCGCATAATAGCGAAAATTCGTCCGGGGTGCGGGTAATGGTGAGAAATTTAGAATTCCAGGCCCACTCTGGCATAGGTGTGTCGGGTTCGAGCTGGCATATAGCCAGCGGCTGGGGTAAAAGCGTCAGGCGGTAGGCGGTCGTTTCCATTGGGCATCCAATCTATTGAGTTAATCCATGAATGATCGTTTTTTTGCGAAGTTTGCACCATTCGAATGGTTGGCTACCGCAAAGTGCTGTTCGGCGAGCGTTTTACGTCGCTGGCCGGCCTGAAACGCAGTGCTGCCCAGGCGTCATCGATGGCGACAATTGCGATCCCAACCCAGCCGGCGTCCCACAGCACTTCCCAACCGGTATCGCGGTTGATATCGGTCTGGGCGTTCTTCGACTTTTTGGGATAAATCAGCCACACCACCCCACCACGGCGGGCTGCCAGCGTGCTTTCCAGGGCCAGGGCGTCCACCTCAGCCTTGTTGTGGACGAATAGCAGCACCACGTCAAACGTCCCCTCCACGATAGTGAGCAGTTGGACGCCATTGGGCAACGGTTCCAATTTTTCCAGATAGTCCGGCGGCGCATTGCGTACCAGGAGGCGGTTGCCGGAACGGATCAATAGTTTTTTCGCCAGTGGATTGTCCATTCGACATTCTCCCGTGATTAATCCAGGTAGCGGTAGCGGTTTTTCCAGATGACCTTGACTGGGTCGCCTTCCGTGATTTGACCCGGCAAATCCACCACAGCCACCAAACCACGCCGGTGCAACGCGTGTTTGACAAAAGCAGCGGTCAGCCCTTCCCGTTCAGGGAAGTGCGACTGAAGAATTTTTCCGGGGCCGGAGCACGGGCTATTGGAATGGGTCACATACAGTACCGCGCCGCTGGAAAAGAACAGCCGGGCGCCGGGCTCCAGCGTGGTGAGGTCGGGGATGCCGCTGAGCAGCAGGTTTGCCCCCAGCCATTCCGGCAATAGCTCTGGCAGGTCCAGGCTGGCGGCCACAATTGCCAATTCTTCCAGCGAGACAATGCTGACCTGACGGTCATTGAAGATTTGCGTCCCGCGCGGATAGAATGGCGTGCGGCTGTCTGCAGGGTGGGTCAAGCCGGCGTGCTTGTCACCCGCAAATCCTTCTACAGTCACTTGTACAGCCTTAACACGGGTGGTGACCAGCGTATCGGTTTGCCGACCGACCAAAACGGCTGACGTTAATCCAGCCAGATTATTCTCCAAAGTGTCCCTTCTTTCGTCTCTCTTTATTGCGGCGCGCCTTCCAGACTTCTCCGGCGATCACCGCGCCGGGGAGGGCTGCTCCAAACGGGCAGATCTGTTCGATTCCACGCCGGACCTGGGCCTGAATCCAGTCCATGATCATCTGCTCCATATCATCCACCCGTTGGCGCGCCCATTCACGGATCTTTGCCTCCAACTCGGCCTTTTTGTCCTCGAGTTCAGGCGGAATGACGATTACGTTGATCAGGATCGGTTTATCGCTAAAAGCCTGCGTGCCGCGCGCCAGCTCCCATTGCGAGACGAACACGCCCGTTTTCTCGAATGGGAGCGTGACCCATTTCAGGGTTATATTTTCTCCGGGGGCGACATCCTGCGGCAGATCCATTCGTTCACCAGCACCCCAACTGTTGCGCAAGTTGAGAAGGGCTACTTCGCCCATGCGCCAGGGTTCGCTGCCGGTATTGGCGAGGATGAGTTCGATCTCGAGGGTCTTGCCTTCGACCGCCACCGCCCAATCGGTCTGGTCAGCGATTTTCACCGCGTAGGCGGCCTGCTCGCCGGCGGTAATGCCAACCGCCTGTGGGATGGGCCGGTCTGAATAAACTTGCGGCTGGTTGTCGCACATCATTTGGGCTGAGTCGCCGCCGTCCAACATGATGACGTCATCGGCGCCGAAGGCGCGCAACACCCCGGCAGCGTCAGCAGCCCGGCTGGTTTTCGATGAAATGAACAACACCGTTTCCAGGCTGCCGTTTTCGTCTGCATCGTCAACACCGGCAAAGGTGCGGCCGATCAGCGCTGACGGTTCCTGGTTGGCGTCTTCCGCTAAACCTGCCAATATATTTGGCGCGTCCGAAGCTGCCAGCGTCTCGCTGCTCAGGGTGGTGATACGGGCGTGATCCGACCACAGTTCGAGCATGCGCTTCTGGTCGGGGAATTCATCTCGGCCGTAGCCTTCGGAGAGCATTTGCCCGTCAACCTTATGCGGAAGAGCCAGGGCAGCCGGGTCAGCATCGATGGAGAATAAGCTGCCGTTGACCACACAGACTGCGTCCGGCTCGTCAACGGTGAAGGCATCCCAGAATTGCTGCAAGGATTGGCGGGTAAAGGTTGGGCTGTTTCCGCCATATGCTCCACCGCCCAAACCTGCATCCACCACCGTGCCTGAAAGCAGGTGCACTCCGGCGCCCTTGGAAAGATCGACCACCAGGACGTAGTCTGGGGTGCCGCCGGCGTAATCTTTGCGGTAGAGGTCAACCCCGGGTGCGCTGTCGATCAATTCGAAGTCCGGCGGCGGCGTTACCGGTGCAGCGCCCGCCTGCGCAGTGAGGTTTGGCAGGGACAGGGTAAGCATTGCCAGCAGTGCAGCCAACCGCGCTAAAAAGGGAATTCTTTTCATGGCTGTATTATATAAGAATGTTGCGGATATTTGCGTGTAAGCGGGCACTTACGTATTGATCTGTAGGTCGGGTTGCCCGCACCCACAGGGTACCCTGCGGGCAGGGCACTCTGCGAGTGAGCGGACGATAAAAATCCGGATAATCATAAAACACGCCAGTGAAACCCGACAAAATTGGGTGCTGAAATCGTTAGCTGCGATTATTCATCTTTCGTTGTTCCCTACCACAAACGATGAAAATTGCCTGCGATACAGAATGACGTCGGGTATCGGGGCTGAAAACAAAATCACGAATAACGGTTTTTGTCGCCCCTCAACCCGACCTACGAATTTTGTCTGCTATTGCAGATTGTTTCGGCGCTACCCGCTTCGCAATTACAACCCTTATCCAGGCGCGATCTGATTCAACAATAACAGCACAATCATACCGGTTGCGATGACCAGTAATGAATTCTTGCTGCGGACGCCAACCAGGATGGCTGCCAATCCGGCCAACAGGCGGGTATTGCCGAGCGATAGAAAAACTGCGCCATCGCGAATGAGCAATTCCTGAAAGACGATGGCCGAAAGCACCGCCGGCGGCACAAACCGCAAGGCGCGCTTTAGCACCTCGGGCGGATCGATGATTCCGAACAGGAATATGAACGACAGGCGCGTGAGATACGTCAGCGCCCCGCCGGCAATTAAAGCTGCCCAGATGTTCACCGGCGTCTCCCCTCCACCAGTATGCCGGTTACGATACCGGTAATTGCGGCTGCAACCAGGCCCAGCTTATACGGCAGCGGATAAGCCAGCAGCGCCATCACGCCGGCTGCCAGGGCGGCTGCCACGGATGCCCGGTCGCGCAAAAGCGGCAGGGTCATGGCGATGAAGGTCAGCGCCGCCGCAAAATCCAATGACCATGCCGCCGGAATCACCGTCCCCAGGAAAATCCCCGCCGCAGTGCTGATCTGCCAGAATGTCCACAGCGCCAAACCGGCCCCCAGGAAAAACCAGTGGCGGTACGTGTTGTCCCCTTCGCGTTCATAATTCAAAATGGTGACGGCGTACGCTTCGTCGGTCAGCAGGTAGCTGAGTCCGGCCTTCCAGGCCGTTGAGAGATGTTTGGTATAGGGCGCGATCGAGGCGCTGTAGAGGGCATGACGCAGGTTCAGGATGAAGATGGTCATGACCAGTACCAGGGTTGGCACGCCACCCGCCACTAATTGGGCAGTGGCAAATTGGGCTGAGCCGGCAAAGACGATCGACGACATCGCCTGGGCGGCGCTGGCTGGCATGCCGCTGCTGATGGCGACCACGCCGTAAATCATGCCAAAGGGAAAAACCCCTACGATAAGGGGCAATTCAGCCCGCACTCCAGCCCAGAATTCCCGGGCCATATGCTGGCGAGGGTTTACGCCATCCACGACTGCGTTCACGGCTGGCAGCTACTTGAGTTCGTAGCGATACAGGTTGGTCTGGCGCAATTCAAATCCGACACGCCGGTACAGGCGGTTGGCAGCTTCGCGCGAAGGACGCGAAGTCAAATCCACGGTTTTTGCACCCAATTCGGCCGCGCGTTCCAAAGCAGCGCGAGTTAACAGCTCACCAATTCCCTTGCCGCGCATGGCAGTATCCACCACCACGTCCTCGATCCAGGCGCGCACACCGGTCGGGATGCGAAAGGTCACCAGGGTCAAAGAGCCGACGATTTGGCCGCCGAGGTCAGGGTCGCGGGCAATAAAAAATGATTCGTTATCGGCGATTTCTTGCAGTTCGGCTTGCGAGGGAATAACCGCGCTGGAACTCAACTGGGGCAGCAGGCGGGTAAATGCCTGAACGACTTCGTCGGTGACTTCGGTGAGCAGGGATATTTCCATGATCAGCGCTTTCTTTAAAGGGAATACTGGAACGGTTCCCCCGATTTTACTCGATTCCCGGCTGTTTGAGCGGTTTCCTCCCGCGCGCCATGAATTCAGCGCCCTGAGCCAGCAGCCCGATCTGGGCAATAGCCAGCCAGATCAAAAGGAGTGCGGCTGCCAGGGTTGCCAGCCGCAACTGACCCGGCAGTTCCTGGCGGAAATCCTTCACCCGCTTTTGCATATCCGATACCAATGTCTGGTATTCATCGATTACCAACAAAGCATCCGCAATGCTGAGGTCGATTTGATCCGTATTCTGCGCGATGTTGCCAAGGTCCGAAGTGATCGTGGTGAGATTCCTGTCAGCTATATCCAACCCGCTTTTGGCGTCCCGCAGGGAGCGCGGGATGGCATCCAGGCTGTCCGAAATTTCGCCAATGGTTTCGTTCAGCGGCACTTCCGGGTTATAGACCAGCGTCCCAAAAAACGGGATTCTGCTGAGCGAAGTCAACACATTATCGATATTTCTGGCGCTGGTCTGAGCAGAATCCAATGAATCCTGAGTGGCTTCGATGGTTCCCGGCAAATCTTTGCCTAGCAGCGTGCTCAAGGCGGTGAGGGTGGGGTCCATGCCCTGCAGCGACTCATTTACCCCGTCCAGCGTGCTGGCCAGCGATTCCAGCGCTGAGTCCGCTGCCAGCAGCGAACTTTCCGCAGTTTCCAAACCATCGCTGCTGATCGCCAGCGCCCGATCCAGGTATTCCAATGCACCCAACAGATTGGCGGATATGCGGCCTGAAAAGCCTCCCAGCAGGATCAAACCGGCCAGGCTCAATCCCAGTCCCATGACCGCCGCAATACTGAACACCAGACCGGTGATACGCGCGAAGATTGGTTTCATCAGGCACCTGAGACGGTCAGTAAATATTGTGAATACGCGTTTATTGGGGCAAAAATCCCCTTGTCAGGGTTGGATTTTGTCCACGAAGTAAACCGGCCTGAGGATTTGACCCGGCCGGAGGGGATAAACGGTATTCGGTGGGGTTTATGAAAGCTGTTGCCCACCTTTGAGCGAATCCTGCAGCCGTTTTAATTCATCCCATTGGCCGGCGGCGGCAAACCTGGCCTGTTCCGGCCAGGATGAAGGGTCGGTCATGAAGATTCCGGCGGTGGCCAGGGTGACAAGCAATGCTTCCGGATCTTCATTAGACAATTGTTGAAAGGTGTGGATATCGGCCTGATTTAGTAATTTGGCAATTTTTGGGCCGATTCCCTCAATGAGCGTAAAATCGTCCGCACTGAGGAATTCCATGTCAAAACCTTGCCGGACTGGAAGATCCTCATCGCCAAAGTCAAGGAAGGGGGATGGAGCAGTTTGGGGCTCGGCGGGGGCTTCGGCAGGTTCGGAAGGTTCGGGTTCGTAGGAATACGGCCCATAGTCTATCTTGTCATCTTCCAATTCAAATGCGGTCCCCTGAGAGTTGGCTTTCGTAGAGGTCGAGGTACCCTTCGGGCCTTTTTCAAGATCGTCGCCTTCTTTTTCCTTAGGGCGGTTGAACAGCATCCAGAACAGGATAATTAATGTGACCCCCATCAATCCCCAGAACCACATGGGGATACCGGACTTTTCTTGTTGGGTAAGGGCTGAAGGCAACTGGTAGGCCAGGGTTTGGACCAAATTGGATGATAGGATCGCGCTCATTAACTTCCTCCCTGGAGATAACCGACGCTTATTCCAACAAGAACCATGGTCTACTTTACATCAAATTAAAGCGGGTGTCAAACTAACCGACCGCCGGATTGTTACGGTACCGCTTAAAAACGCCACCGGGTGGCAGACTGCGGAAAGTCCCGTTCGCGAAATGCGAATACCGTGCGTGCTCGCACTGCATAAGTAATATTTTCAGGGTCAGGCTCCGCTTCTTCAGGCATACCTGGGTATTTTTGAGAAATAGCGGCGGTTATCCGCTTCAACAAATCCCGATCCTTGACCTCCTCCACCACGCCTTCGATGATAACAGCTTCATCACCGCTTTCAGTATGGCAGCTGACAGCCGGATTGGTGGCCAGGTTCAAGGCTTTACGTGATTTACGCGCGGTGCCAAAAAACAATTGATCGTCCAGCCAGACGCCCCACACCGGCATGGCATGCGGCTGTCCGTTGGGACGTGTGCTGCTGATCCAGTAGTTGCGCGACTGGGCCATCCACTGCCGGACCCACTCCCAGCTCAGCAAACCTTCGGTGCTGCCGGAAATGCCATAAGCCGCCGGCATTTCGGGGCGCGTTCCAGGGCTGACAGGTGGTTTTTGCATCATTTCCTCCAATATCGGCCAATCCAAGTAATTTTACCTTAGGCTGAGATACAATTTTCAAACGGAGGACTTATGAGCGATTCCTTTCCTGATATAAACCACATGGTGTGGCGCGCCATTGATCCCATGGATGAAGCGGCATTGGTTGAGTTGGACACTGTCTGCAAAAGCGTTGATGGTGAAGAGCCGGTCAGTCATCTACCGGCAGATGCGTTGAAAGCGGCTGCCATTCACAGCGACAATTCGTTGGGCGTGGCGGTGCGCGACCAGCTGGCTGCTGTTGCCTGGGTGCTCGCCGGTGAGCCCGCGGAAGGGGTGCAACGTATCCGGCTGGGGGGTCAGGTGCATCCGGAATTTCGCCGCCAGGGAATTGGCGAGGCATTATTGTCCTGGGCGGAATTGCGCGCGCTTCAGGTCGGCCAACCCGGTTCGACCTTGCAACTGGTGATCACGAATGAAGCGCTGACCGAGGGTGCCAATGTGCTTTATCTGCAGTACGGGTATGAAAATGTTCTTACCGAGCAGATGTTGACGCGGCTGCTGAATGAAGCAGTGCTGCCCGATCCCTTGCCTGAAGGCCTGGCGATGCGCGCATGGGACGCCGCCAGTGCGCCGCTTTTCTTTCAGGCCTATGCCGAAGGGTTCAGCGACCGGTTGGGAGATATCGTACCGGTGCAGGTTGAGTGGATTGCAGAATATACAGAGAATGACGAACATTTTCGCCCGGATTTGTCGCGGGTGGTGCTGGAAGACGAGAAACCGGTAGGATTCGTCACCTGTGAAGTGGATGGGAAAACGGGCTGGATCTCGCAGATTGCCGTAGTTCAGGAGCACCGCCGGAAAGGTCTGGCGCATGTGTTGTTGTTAGATGCATTGCAACGCTTTCAGCAAGAAGGCTGTGAAGAAGCAGCCTTACACGTCAATGCCAATAATGCCCGGGCTGCTGCTGTGTTTGTGGATGCCGGCTTTGTCCCGCGGTTGATACGGGCAAGGTTTATAAAAGAAATTGCGCTGGGGGCGTAGCGCTTCGGCAGGTTCAGTCACAGAGAGCCCTGCCCGCAAGATGCCCGGCATTCATCATTAATACGCCAAGGTTTTCGTAGGGAACGGTCTTGACCGTTCCGCACTACCCGTCAGGTTTACGCACGTGCAACGCACCTCCAGGGTGCATCGCACGCGAGAGCCTGCCCGCCAGGTTAAGCACGTGCAGCGCACGAAAAACAAAAACAGAGGCTCCAGACGGCGCCTCTGTTTGATCAACTCAATCCCGGCTTAGTGGCTGGCTTCGAACTCTTTCATCGCATCCACCAGCACCTGGACGCTTTCCAGCGGCAGCGCATTGTAGAGCGAAGCGCGGAAACCGCCGACCGAGCGATGTCCCTTCAATCCGACCATTCCTTTGGTCTTGGTCAGGGCCAGAAATTCTTCTTCGAGCCCTTCGAATCCCGGGGCCATCACAAAAGTGACGTTCATGCGCGAACGGTCTTCCTTGGCAACCGTGCCAACGAACAATTTACTGTCATCGATGGCTTTATAGAGCAAATCGGCTTTGGCCTTGTTGATGCGTTCCATTCCGGGCACGCCGCCAAGATTTTTCAACCAGCGCAGCGTCAGCATACCGGAGTAGATCGGTAGCACAGGTGGGGTATTGAATAATGAATTCTCTTTGATGTGCGTGCGGTAATCCACCATGGTGGGGATGGCGCGGCTGACCTTGCCGAGCAAATCTTCGCGCACAATGACGAAGGTCACGCCAGCCGGGGCAAAGTTCTTCTGGGCTCCGCCGTAGATCAACCCATACTTCGATACATTCACCGGGCGGGAAAAGATATCCGATGACATGTCTGCCACCAGCGGCACCGGGGAATCGATGTCTTTCAATAGCTCGGTTCCGTAGATGGTGTTGTTGGTGGTAATGTGGAAGTAATCAGCGTCCGCTGGAATCACGTAATCTTTGGGAATGTAGGTGAAGTTCTTATCCTCTGAGGAAGCGACTGCTTCGACAGTGCCGAACAATTTGGCTTCTTTGTAAGCCTTTTTGGCCCAGGTGCCGGTGACCAGGTAAGCCGCTTTTTTCTCGAGCAGGTTGTAGGGAACATGGAAAAACTGTGTGCTGGCTCCGCCGCCGACAAACAAGACTGCGTATCCCTCTGGAATTCCGAGGAGTTCTTTGAAGAGCGCGACGGTCTCATTCATCACGGCTTCAAATTCTTTGCTGCGATGTGACACCTCCAGAAGGGATAGGCCCGTCCCGGCGAAATTTTTTAACGCTTCGATGGTTCCATCGATGGTTTCTTGTGGAAGAATGGAGGGACCGGGATTGAAATTATGTTTTTTCATGCATTCCTTCCTTGTCGGAAATATGGGATTGGCAACAAAAAAAACAGGCGATATTTGCCCAAACTCTATTATAGAGAGTGTTGGGGAATTAGGCATAGTGAGAGAGTTCACAGTTTCGCTATTCGTTTGTCAGATGCTTGCCGCCGGGGCAGGGCAGCGGGTGAATGTCATAACACAAAATGATGAATTTTCAACTAATATGGTAATTTTGTTTGACTTTGTCTAATTCGATTGGTATCATTTTGGTAAACAAGGGATTATCCGGCTTTTAAGAGCGACATTTCATCCAAGCCGGCTTCTCAATCGCCATTTAGTTTCCTCCACGAGGTGTAATGAAAGCTCAGCTATCACCCGGAGGGCGTTTCCGGGCATCCCTGGTCGAAGAAAAGCCGCTTCAGGTGGTGGGGGTGATTAATGCCTACGCGGCCCGGTTGGCTGAAAAAAGCGGATTCAGAGCTGTATATCTCTCCGGCGGCGGTGTGGCAGCGGCCAGTCTGGGGGTGCCGGACCTTGGCATCACCACCCTGGAAGATGTGTTGGTGGACGTACGCCGCATCACCGCCGCGACCGAACTGCCGTTGCTGGTCGATGTCGATACCGGCTTTGGCGGCGCGTTCAATATCGCCCGCACAGTCAAATCGCTCATTCGTGAGGGCGCCGGGGCATTGCATATCGAAGATCAAGTGCAGGCCAAGCGCTGCGGTCACCGCCCCGGCAAAGAATTGGTTGCATCCGACGAGATGTGCGACCGGCTCAAAGCAACAGTCGATGCCCGCAGCGATCCGGATTTTGTCATAATTGCCCGGACGGACGCTCTGGCCGTTGAGGGCCTTCAGCCTGCCCTGGAGCGGGCAAAGGCCTACGTCGAGGCTGGCGCCGACATCATTTTTGCCGAGGCGGTCACTGATCTGGCGATGTACCGCCAGTTTTCGCAGGAAACGGGTGTCCCCATTCTGGCGAACATCACTGAGTTCGGCAAGACGCCGCTTTTTACCGTGGAAGAACTGGCTGGCGCGGATGTCAGCCTGGTTCTTTACCCGCTTTCAGCCTTCCGCGCCATGAGCGCGGCTGCGCTGAAGGTATATCAAGCCATCCGGACAACCGGAACCCAGCAGGGGGTAATCGATCTCATGCAAACCCGCACGGACCTGTACGAAGTTCTCGATTATTTTGCGTTCGAACAAAAGCTGGATGAATTATTTTCAAGGGAGAAATCAAAATGAGCGAACAGGTTATGGAAGAGAAGAAAAATGTAAAGAAGTCCGTTCAGCTTTCGGGGGTTGTGGCCGGGAACACCGCGATATGTTCCGTGGGAACGCTGGGGCACGATTTGCGCTATCGCGGTTACGATATCAACGACCTGGCCGAATTTGCCACCTTTGAGGAAGTGGCTTACCTGCTGGTGCACGGCGAACTGCCCGTCAAAAGCGAGCTGGATCGTTACCGCCGCAAGTTGAAAAATCTGCGCGGACTGCCGGCGCCGGTTAAAGCCGTGCTCGAATCCATTCCGGCGGCTGCCCATCCGATGGATGTGCTGCGTACCGGCTGCTCGATCCTTGGGTCAGTGCTGCCAGAGCGCGAGGACCGCCATGAAGAAGGGGCGCGGCATATTGCTGACCGCCTGCTGGCGGTTTTCCCCTCGATGCTGTTGTACTGGTATCACTTCGCGCATCACGGCCGGCGCATCGACGTCGAAACCGACGACGAATCGATTGCCGGACACTTCCTGCACCTGCTGCATGGGCGCAAGCCGACTGAGTTGCATGAACGGGCGCTGGATATCACCTTCATCCTGTATGCTGAGCACGAATTCAACGCCTCGACCTTTACCAGCCGGGTAATCACCGGCACCGGGACTGACATCTACTCGGCGATTACGGGAGCCATTGGCGCGCTGAAGGGTTTCAAGCACGGCGGGGCCAATGAAGGCGCCATGGAAGTGATCGAGCGATACGGTACAGCCGCTGAAGCGGCCGCCGATGTACGTAAAATCCTGGCCGAACACGGCATCATCCTGGGTTTTGGCCACCCGGTATATACCATCTCGGACCCGCGCGCCAAAATCCTCAAGGGGCTGTCCTGCTCGCTGTGCAAGGATTTCGGTGACGAGACGTTGTGCGACATCGCTGAACAGATCGAAGATGTCATGTGGGACGAGAAACGCATGTTCCCCAACCTGGACTGGTACAGCGCGGTCGCGTACCACATGCTGGGCATCCCGACCTTCATGTTTACCCCGTTGTTCGTCATGGCGCGTACGTCCGGCTGGTCGGCGCATATTATCGAGCAGCGCCAGGATGGCAAGATCATCCGCCCGGCCGCCAATTACATCGGACCCGACCCGCTCGAATTCACCCCCCTCGACAAACGCGGTTAAGCATTCATATGTCAGGGCCCATTTCGAACATCCGGCCGCAGCCCGATCAGGTGCTGGTCGATATTGCGGATTATGCCAGCGCCGGCTTAATTGACAGCCGCGAAGCTTACAGCACCGCCCGATTATGCTTGCTGGACACGCTGGGTTGCGGATTGGAAGCGTTGTCCTATCCGGCATGCACCAGGCTGCTGGGCCCAATTGTGCCGGGGACGATCGTCCCCAACGGAGCGCGGGTGCCCGGCACTTCCTACGTGCTCGACCCGGTGACGGCTGCGTTCAACATTGGGGCGATGATCCGCTGGCTGGATTTCAATGACACCTGGCTGGCGGCGGAATGGGGGCATCCCTCCGATAATCTTGGCGGCATTCTGGCGGCTGCCGACTGGCATTCCCGCACGCGGATCGCCGAAGGCAAGCCGCCGCTTACCATGCGCGACGTGCTAACCGCCATGATCAAAGCCCACGAAATTCAGGGCGTGCTGGCATTGAAAAACAGTTTCAACCGCGTCGGGCTGGATCATGTGGTGCTGGTGAAGGTTGCCAGCACGGCGGTGGTGACTGCCCTGCTGGGCGGAACGCGAGAACTGTTGATCAATGCGCTTTCCAACGCCTGGATCGACGGCCAGTCGCTGCGCACCTATCGCCACGCGCCCAACACCGGATCACGCAAATCCTGGGCGGCTGGCGATGCCACCTCGCGGGCGGTCCGCCTTGCGCTGATGGCGCTGAGTGGTGAAATGGGGTACCCCTCGGCATTGACTGCCCCCACCTGGGGCTTTTATGATGTCCTTTTCAAGGGAAAACCATTCCAACTGGAACAGCCCTACGACTCGTATGTCATGGAAAATGTGCTCTTCAAGATTTCTTTCCCGGCCGAGTTCCACGCGCAAACAGCCGTGGAAGCGGCTTTACAGCTTTACCCTGAAGTGCATACTCGCCTGGACGAGATCGAGAGAATCGTCATCACCAGCCACGAATCGGCCATCCGCATCATCGATAAAGTCGGGCCGCTTTACAACCCGGCTGACCGCGACCATTGCATCCAGTATATGACGGCCGTCGGGCTGATCTTTGGCGAACTAACGGCCGAATATTACGAGGATGCGATGGCCGGCGACCCGCGTATCGATGCGCTGCGTGAAAAGATGGTGCTGGTTGAAAACCCGCAGTACAGCCGGGATTATCTGGACCCGGACAAGCGCTCGATTGCCAATGCCGTGCAGGTGTTTTACCGCGACGGAACCCGCTCCGAGAATGTGGTTGTCGAATATCCGCTTGGGCACCGCCGCCGCCGGGCAGAGGGCATTCCGCTGCTGATCCAAAAGTTCAAGACTAACCTGGCCCGGCATTTTTCTGTCACTCAGGCAGAAAAGATCATGGAAGCTTCCAGCGATCAGGTACAATTGGAAGCTATGCCTGTCCCTGAATTTGTCGACCTTTTTGTCGTTTAGCATCAAAAACAGCCCGAAGGAGAGATATTGTGACGGAAAATGTTGGACGAGTCGATCTGGAAAGGATGGGTAAAGCCTACGAGGAAAGCAAGGAACGTTACCTGGCAAACCCTGGCAGTTCGACGGTTACGCTGCGCGCCACCGCCAAACTGGTTAAAAACGCTTATCTGGAAGGACGCATCGGCAAGTATCACTTTGCCTGCGACGAACCGGTGGCCAGGGGCGGCGAGGATGCGGCGGCCAGTCCGCTCGAGTACTTCCTGGCAGGAGCAGCTTTTTGACTGCTCTCCCAAATGGTGCAGTTTGCACACCTTTACCAGGTAGTTTTGCGGGACGTCGACGTGGACCTGCGGGCAATTTTTGATTCTGGCGACAAATTCGATATTGGCGGACCGGGCGCGGCCTTCCAGAAAGTTATATACCGGGTGACCATCGACAGTCCGTCGCCCGAGGAGCAAGTGCAGCGCCTGGTGGAACACGCTGAACGCGGTTGCCATACCGCTCAGTCGCTGCGTCAGCCGGTTCCTGTGGAAATCGAAGCCGTGATTAAGAACAAATCTGCCGGTTAGGGAATAAACTATTATTCATTACAAACTAAAGGCGAGGGTATGATGGAGAAACAACGAATCACAGTAGCTGCCGGCGACGGTATTGGGCCTGAATTACTACGGGCGGTATTGCATGTTTTCGAAGGCGCGAATGTTCCGCTGGATTATGATGTCGTCGATGTGGGGGAACAGGTTTACCTCAAAGGCATTACCACCGGCATTCCGGCGGACGCCTGGGACGTCATCCGGCGTAACAAGGTGATGCTCAAGGCGCCGATCACCACCCCGCTGGGCGGGGGCTACAAGAGCATCAATGTCACCCTGCGAAAAGCGCTCGGGTTATTTGCCAATGTACGCCCGGTCAAGGCCTACACCCCTTACGTACCCTCCAATTTCCCCAAACTGGATATGGTGATTGTACGCGAGAACGAGGAAGACTTGTACGGCGGGATCGAGTATCAGCAGACCCGCGAGATGACTGTGGCACTCAAACTGATCAGCCAGCCGGGCTCCGAAAGTATCATCCGCTATGCTTTCGAATACGCCCGAGCCTACGGTCGTAAAGCTGTTACCTGCATGAGCAAGAACAACATCATGAAGATCACTGACGGGTTGTTCGAACGCACTTTTCAGGCAGTAGCCAAAGAATACCCCGATATTACCGCCGATCACATGATCATCGATATCGGTGCGGCGCGCGTGGCGGCCAAGCCGGACACCCTGGACGTGATAGTGACGCCTAACCTGTACGGCGATATCATTTCGGATGTTGCTGCCCAGGTTTCGGGGTCGGTGGGGCTGGGCGGCTCGGCCAATGTTGGCCGCACCAGTGCCATGTTCGAGGCGATTCATGGATCAGCGCCCAAATGGGCCGGGAAGGATGCTTCCAATCCCTCCGGGTTCTTGCAAGCGGCAGTCATGATGCTGGTGCACCTCGGATTGGCTGAATACGGCGAGAAAATTCACAACGCCTGGCTGCGCACCCTGGAAGACGGCATCCACACCCGCGATATCTACCGCGAGGGAGTCAGTGTGCAAAAAGTAGGCACGCTGGGTTTTGCCGACGCCATCATCGCGCGCCTGGGGCAGCTTCCGCAGCAACTGGAACCGGTAACTTTCAAAGCCGGCAGCATGACGATTAACCTGCCGCCTGCTGCGCCGGTGAAAAAAACCTTCAGCGGAGTGGATGTTTACCTGGATTGGGACGCCGACGGGCGCGACCCGCGCAAAATTGGGGAAGCCATGCAGGCGGTGGGGGGCGGCGGCTTGAAGCTGCACATGGTCACCAACCGCGGCGTGCAGGTTTATCCGGGCGGCTTCCCGGAGACCTTCCTCACGGATTTCTGGTGCGCGCGTTATTTTGCAACCGGCGATGGCGTTGGCAATCCGCAGGTGATCGAACTGCTGGGCCGCATCCAGGCTGCCGGGTTCGAGGTGGTCAAAACGGAGAATTTGTACGCTTTCGACGGCGAGCGCGGCTACTCGGTGGACGCCGGCGAATAAGTTTGTGGGTCAATTAATTCAAGAAAAAACTCCAGCCTTAGTTAACGGGCTGGAGTTTTTTATGGATTGTGGAGCAGCATGGGCTTCCTTCTTGATGGAAGACGTCCGGCAGTGATGAATGTCACCGGCGCCCCTGACGAAATTCCGATTGACCCCGGCAGGCCAATCGCATATACTGATCGTACCTTTGGTGGGGAGTAGCCGCCCGATTGTATCGGGGTGAACAGTCGACATACCGGACGAAGTCCCGGCTGTTCAAGTTTTTCGCGCGAGACCATCATGCAAAATTGCATGGTGGTTTTATTTGTATGAAGGAAGACGATGTGGAATTTCTAACCATCACTCTCATTTCGGTCGGGCTGGCAATGGATGCATTTGCCGTCTCGCTCGGGATTGGCACTGCCGGCCAGATCTCCAATCTACGCGGAAAAATTCGGCTGGCGGGGCATTTTGGCATTTTCCAATCCGGCATGACCGCTCTGGGTTGGTTGACGGGATCCACAATCGTTCAATACGTCAAAGGGTTCGATCACTGGATCGCGTTTATTCTCCTGGGCTATGTCGCCATTAATCTCATCCGGTCGGGCTTTGACAAAAACGGCAAAGCTTTCGAACAAGACCCTTCCACCGGGAAAATACTGGTGATCCTGTCTGTCGCAACCAGTATCGATGCGTTTGCTGTTGGTTTGAGCATCGCGTTCATCAAGGTGCCGGTGTTGATTTCGATTGGCATGATTGGCATGGTCGCATTATTGTTGTCTGGAGCTGGCTTGTTCACGGGCGCCCGCTTGACGGCGACTTTCGGCAAGCGTATGGAAATTTTAGGCGGTTTGATTTTATTCGCCATCGGCATCAAAGTATTACTCACGCATCTGCTGGCTTAGGTGAGGTTAAAGGGCTAACCAGCCGGGCGAAGTTATCTCGCCGCCTGAAAATATATATCTAAACATGAGGCGGTTTATCTCGGGCCGTCGAGCAAATCGCCATAGCCAGCATCCCCCAGGAAATAACGCAATTCAGGCTCGAAAATTTCCAGCAATGGGGTAATTTCTTCAGCCGGACGTAAACAGGATCCGGGTTCGTCCAGCAGCAATTCTGCCTCATCCAGCGTGATTCGTCCCTGTTCATCCAGGTCAAGTGGGTGCAGCACGCAGTAGAACGGTTTGAACCGCCAGGGATGAAAGCGGTTAGCATCCCCAGCGACCTGCAGGGCGCACTTATGGTCCTCGCGCAGGAAAACACAGGCTGTCTTGCCGTAATGGGTGACGTCGGGCAGCACGCGCGAATGCACCACCTGCCCGCTGCGCGCGAACGGGTCGGCGTCCGTGCGATCATCCAGCCACAGCTCTGGGTCGTTCCAACCTGGCGGCATATGCGGTATGATTAATGCGGCGTGGTTGCGAATGTCCTGCCACTCGCCTGAATCGATCCAGACCCCATGGAGGCAGCAGGCTGCGCGGCATTCTTCCAGCCGGCAGCGTCGCATGAGTCCTTTTTGCAGCAGGCGCGGATTGATTTGGTTCGGCATCGAGCGAGATTGTACCACGGCCGAACGGGTGGCCGGTACGCTGGAGGTGAAGGATGAAATTGTCACTTGGCGCAGACGAACGTACTGCGGTGGTCGATTTTGTACTGGACGAACTGATTCGCGCAGGCCACAACATTTCCTACTACGGCCCGCGCACGGGCGATTCACAGCCGGCTGAAGAAAACGCCTGGCCAAGGGTAGCCCAACAGGTGGCTGAAGATGTGGCTGCCGGTCGCTCGCAGGAGGGGATACTGTTTTGCTGGACGGGCACCGGGGTCAGCATGGCCGCCAACAAAGTCCGCGGGATTCGAGCGGCGTTATGCGCTGATGCGGAAACCACCCGCGGCGCGCGGTTGTGGAATAATGCCAACGTGCTGTGCATGTCGCTCCGATCCACCGCCCAGCCGGTTGCCAAAGAAATTCTGCAAGCCTGGTTTGGCACCACCTACCAACCCAACTCATCCGATGATGCCTGCTTGCGGTTGCTGAATGATCTGGAGGACAACCGCTAACGTTTGACGGTTATCCTTTTACGTACGAAAGCTTTTCAGCTATGAGTCCATTGGTGATGCGATAAATATCCGCGCCGCGGATATGCCCGGCCGACTCATCCAGGCTGGCCCAGTGGTACACCCAGCGCATGACACACTGTTCACCGAGTGCAGTGATTTCTTCGATCTCAAAACGGGATGCGAGTGTTGCTCGGAAAAAATCTTCCCAGAAGCCGCGGACAGCGGTTTTTCCCTCGTAACGGCTGCCGTCCGGCGGGGGAAAAGTGTTTTCGAACACCGTGTCTTCAGTGAGCAGCGCCATCATCGCATCCAGCTGGCGGGCATTCAAAGCGTCATTGAAACGAATGACGATTCCAAGAACAGGGTCATGCGCATCGGTATCAGTTGTTGTGGGGATAGCGTCCACCAACGTCCCAGCCGGATGGCCTGGCGCGGTTGTGATTTCAAAATCACTGGTCAAATCAACCGCAGCACGAAGGGTGGCAAAGGTGGGGCAGTATTTGTCTTCACTCAAGCGCACTGCTCGCTGAATCTGGTCCGAATCGAGATTAGACCCTGAAAAGGTGTAATGGATATGGATCTTGCGAAACTGCCAGGGGGGTTCATCGTCACGCAAGCTTTCGGCAGTCGCCTGCACAGCGGTCACCTGCTGACGTTGCTTCTGCAGGATGGCAACGATATCCCACAACGCGCAGCCGATTACGCTGAGTGGTAATAAATCGGCGCCCAGGACTCCGCCCGGCTGAGTCATGATGATCGGATAGCCCGCCCGGTCATGGAGCAGAAACACTTGATCGTGCAGCCAGCGTGCTTGAACGGTTTCGGTCATGATGCCTCCCGGTGTTAATTGCGTTGGTTATCAGATTTATGATGCAAAGGCAGCCAGACTTAATTTATGATCATTATAGTTTACAATTCAATCGAATGGATGCAGCCTACCGCAAAGTTGATTTTCACGTAGACGCGTGTTATACTTATTCGCGTGAAGCCACCACACTATGGAGGTTGAAATGGAAAAGACCCAAAATGTTACCCTGGCGATTCGAAAGGATATATTGCGGAAGGCAAAAATCCTGGCGGTACAGAGGAACACTTCCCTTTCCGGACTGCTTACCCAGACACTTGAAACACTGGTATCCGATGGAGAGAAATACGAGCAAGCGCGCTTGCGGAATATCAAATTGCTGCGTAAAGGCTTAAATTTGGGCACGCAAGGTTCAACATCATGGACACGTGAGGACTTGCATGACCGAAAATCCAACTAACGCTATTTTTGTTGATACAAATGTCCTGGTCTACGCATATGATGAAACCGCAGGTCAGAAACATACCATCGCAGCACAATTAGTGGAAAATTGGTGGAATAATAAGAATGGGTATATTAGTCTCCAGGTTATCCAGGAGTTTTACGTAACAATTACCCGTAAAATCGTCTCTCCGATGGATGCACAGGCAGCCCGCCAAATCGTAGCTGACCTGGCTCAGTGGAAAATCCACACTCCTACAGTGGATGATCTTTTACAGGCAATCGATATCCAGCATAACCATCAGCTCTCTTTTTGGGATGCCATGGTGATCCAAAGCGCGGTGCGTCTGGGCTGCCGCGCCCTCGCCTCGGAAGATTTGACCCACGGACAAATCATTGCAGGGGTCGAAATATTCAACCCATTTATCGAAACGGAATCCTGATGGATCTCTTCACGCATTCCATGAATGAGGGCATGCAGCTCGAGTCACCGCTGGCGGCGCGGATGCGCCCGCGCACGATGGACGAATTCGTCGGGCAGGAGCATATCATCGGGCCGGGTAAGCTGCTGCGGCGCGCCATCGAAGCCGACCGCCTGTTCTCCTCGATCATTTTCTTCGGTCCGCCCGGCACCGGAAAAACCACCCTGGCGCGCATCATTGCCAATACCACTCAGGCGCATTTCGAGAGCATTTCTGCGGTGCTGGCTGGCGTATCCGAACTGCGCAAGATCATTGCAGAGGCCACCGACCGGCGAAGGTTGTACCGCAAACGAACTATTTTGTTCGTGGACGAGGTGCACCGCTGGAATAAAGCTCAGCAGGATGCGCTCCTGCCGCATGTCGAGAATGGCATGGTCACCCTGATCGGTGCCACCACCGAAAATCCTTACTTTGACGTCATCTCCGCATTGGTTTCGCGCTCGCGCTTGTTTCAGTTGGAACCGCTGACCGAAGCCAACCTTTCGACGGTTCTTGACCAGGCATTGGCGGACACCGTGCGCGGGTACGGCAGCCGCTCCGTGGACTTGACTCCCGATGCCCGGTCGCACCTGCTGCGCGTCGCAGGCGGCGACGCCCGCAACATCCTGAACGCCCTGGAGTTGGCGGTCGAGACCACCAATTCGGACGCGGACGGTGTCATTCATATCGACCTGGATGTTGCCCAGGAGTCGATCCAAAAACGCGCTGTGATTTACGACCGCATGGGCGACCAGCATTACGATACGATTTCGGCTTTTATCAAATCGGTGCGCGGCTCGGACCCGGATGCCGCCCTCTACTGGCTGGCGAAAATGCTGGCCGCCGGAGAGGACCCGCGCTTCATCCTGCGGCGTTTGCTGGTGCTGGCCGGGGAAGATATCGGGTTGGGTGACCCGAATGGGTTGGTTGTGGCAGCCGCCGCAGCTTACACCTATGAATATATCGGGCTACCGGAAGGCATTTACCCGCTGGTTGAAGCCACGCTGTATCTTGCCACTGCGCCAAAGTCCAATTCGGCCGGCGCGTTTTTCAAAGTACGCGAACTACAGGAACAGGAAGGGATAGGTGCGGTACCAACGCATCTGATGGATGCCAACCGGGATGCCCGCGGTCTGGGTCACGGCAAGGGGTACGAGTACCCGCACTCCTTCCCCGAGCATCACACCGGGCAGCAGTATTTACCCACCGCGCTGCTTGGCCGCATCTTTTACAAACCTTCCAGTCAGGGTTATGAGGCTGAAGTGGCAGAGCGCGTCGAGCGCTGGCGCAAGGCCCAGGCCGCCGCGTTGGGCTACGAATATCCACCCAGGGACAAAGGCAATGACACTCCTCCTGCTGATCCGCCACGGGGAAAATGATGTCATGCAGCGCCACCTGACGGGGCGCGCGCCGGGTGTTTCCCTTAACGGGAAAGGGCGCCAGCAAGCCGAGTTAATGGCTGACGCTTTGACCCATGCTCCGATCAAGGCGGTCTATTCCAGCCCACTGGAACGCGCTATCGAAACCGCAGAACCGCTGGCGCTGAGGCGTCATTTGAGCGTTCAGCTGCGTCCGAATCTCATCGAAGTGGATTATGGAAATTGGCAGGGACGCACTTACAAACAGCTCGGGCGGTCAAATTTATGGAAGGCGCTGCTTGAAAAGCCGTCCCAAATCCGCTTCCCGGGCGGCGAGACCATGGCTGAAGTTCAGCAGCGGGTTGTGGCAGACCTGGACACGCTGGCGCACGAATGGCTGACCGTTGATGCGGATGGCAAGGCTGAGGAGCAATTGATCGCCGTCGTCGCCCATGCCGATGTTATCCGTCTGGCGTTGGCGCATTACTTAAACATGGCTTTGGACGATTTTTTGCGCCTGACGGTCAACCCGGCCTCGCTCTCCATCGTCCAAAGTGACGGTTCCAGCCGGCCAAAAGTTATCTGTATCAATCAACAGCCCAATTTTGCCTGGCCGGCGCCAAAACCGCCGCTCGAACGTAAAAAGAAGCTCGGTGATTAGCCCAAACAGGTTATTTAATCCATAAATTTTGGCCATTAACAAAAATCCAACATCCGCATGCTATAATTTTGAAATACGATAATCAATTAGCCAATTCAAATTGGGTTTATTCAGAGGGAAAAGGAGAAAACACTATGTTGATCGGTAAAGAACTCAATGATGCCATTAATGTCCAGATCGGCGCTGAATTTGGCGCCTCATTGCAGTACGTGGCAGTTGCCACCCACTTCGACGGTGAAGGGCTGAAGAAACTGGCTGCTCTGTTCTACAAGCAAGCCGAAGAAGAGCGGGAACACGCCATGAAGTTCATCAAATACATCGTCGATACCGGCGGTGAGGTTCGCATACCGGCAGTTGCTGCTCCCAAAGCCACTTTTGCGTCTGCTGAAGAAGCAGTCAAATTGTCGTTGGATTGGGAACTGGAAGTAACTGGCCAGATTAACAAGCTATATGATATTGCCCGCGCCAAAAACGACTACGCCGGGCAGAATTTCCTCAACTGGTTCGTCGAAGAACAGGTTGAAGAAGTCAATTCGATGGATAACCTGCTCAAGGTCGTACGGCGGGTCGGTGAAAAGAACATCGTCATGATGGAAGCCTACCTCGCCCACGGGGATTGATCGTACGGCCGCAATAGAGAGCTGGCTTAAAAGCAGGCTGGGTTTCACCCAGCCTGCTTTTGCAATCCATTAAGGGGGCCATTCCAAAAGCGGACGAGCATGGAAACATGCCCTGGTAGGCGACGGGTTCCACCCGGTCCCGTATATTCGGGTATGAAAATTAACAAACAATTATTTTTGGGACAGCCCTTATTATTAACTAAATACCAGTGCCCAGATTAACCATACGATCATCACTAGCACGCCAAAACCAAAGCGGGCAATGACCCCCCAGCCGCAGCCGAGCGCCATTCCTTTGGTCGATTCCAGGGCTTTGCGCCAGTCTTTGATGCGCAGGTATTCGACCAGGAATATCCCGGCTAAAGCGAGCACTAGACCGCCCACTGGCGGCAGAAGGATACTGCCAACCACTGCTCCAACCAGCGCCACGCCAATTGACAGCCAGCTGGCGCCGCTGACGCGCGCATTGGCGCCCATCAAAATATTATCCATCAGGCCGCCAACCACCGTCAAAATTGTGATCAGGACCATAAAGATGATGGCTGTGGTGCCAAACCCGGTCGAGATGGCGTACACCAGTGCTGCAATCCACATGACCCACAGCCCTGGCAGGATTGGCAGCGCCAGCATAGCCAGCCCGGTCAGCATGACCCCGCCGATAATCCATGGAAATGCTGCGTTGAGAAAATTTTCCATGCCGTTCAGGCTGCTTCCGGGGTGATGACTTCAATACCCCCCATCCACGGACGCAAGACTTTGGGTACCACCACACTACCGTCAGCTTGCTGGTAATTTTCCAGCACCCCGATCAGCGTGCGCGGCATGCCAAGGCCGGAACCGTTGAGCGTGTGTACCAGCCGAGTTTTACCGCCTTCCGTAGGGCGGTATTTGATGTTGGCGCGGCGCGCCTGGAAGTCGGTGACGTTCGATACCGAAGATACCTCCAGCCATTCATTACAGCCGGGCGCCCACACCTCCAGGTCGTAAGTGATGGCTGAACCAAAGCCGATGTCGCCGGTGCAAAGCTGCACCACCCGGTAGGTCAGGCCCAGGCCGGCGCAGGTCGCTTCGGCGGCTTCCAGCATTTTGGCCAATTCAACCTCGGATTCTTCGGGCTTGCAATAAGTGTACATTTCGACTTTGTCAAACTGGTGCCCGCGCTTGATGCCGCGCACATCGCGCCCGGCGCTCATTTTCTCGCGGCGGAAACAGGGCGTATACGCGGTGTAGCGCCGCGGCAGGCTGGCTTCTTCCAGGATTTCGTCCATGTGCATGCCGGTCAGCGGTACCTCGGCGGTCGGCACGTTCCAGAAATCCTCTTCGACATCGTGGTACAGGTTGTCGATGAACTTGGGTAGCTGACCGGAGGCGTACAGCGTGGCGGCTTTGACCATGAACGGCAGGTAGCGTTCGCGGTAGCCCTGGCGAATGTGCAGGTCGAGCATCCAGGCGATCAGAGCGCGCTGCAGGCGAGCGCCCGCGCCGTTGAGGATGTAGAACCGCGAGCCGGTGATCTTGACCCCGCGGTCGAAGTCGATGATGCCAAGCTGCGGGCCGAGTTCCCAGTGTGGTTTGGGGGTGAAGTCATAGGTGGGCAGTTCGCCCATCTGCCGCAGTACAACATTGTCGTGTTCGCCGGCGCCGTAGGGAGTGCGCGGGTCGGGCAGGTTGGGGATGGTGGCGACTGTATCCTGCAATTGGGTATCTACGCTGCGCACACGCTCGTCCAGTGCGGCAATCTGGTCGCCGAGCACGCGCATGGAGTCGATTTTTGCCTGGCGTTCAGCCGGGTCTTTCATCCGTCCGATTTCTTTCGAAACGTTATTGCGTTCAGCCTTCATCACCTCCACCTGTCCAAGCAGGCTGCGGCGATCCTGGTCAAGTTGTAGAACTTGATCCACAACGGCCGTTTCCATTTGGCGGGCGCGCAGCGCCTCGCGGACGATATCGGGTTTCTCGCGGAGCAAATTTAAATCTAACATGGTGACGCACCTCCTGGTCGCTTAACAGCAACCCCCCACGTCCGCGCAGGACGAGGGGGGATCAACTCGTGGTGCCACCTGCTTTCGCTGCGCTTATCACACAGCCTCTTGGGACGATAACGGTTCCAGCCGGCTCCCTTACGGCTGCTGCAAGCGCAGCCCCTGCGAAAGCGATACCAGGGGGGATTTCGCCGCAACGCCCTGCCAGCTCGCACCATCCGCTGGCTCTCTGAAAAGGTTTGCCGGTTACTTGTCCCTGGGTTACTCTTTGAATTAGGATTATACCTGCTCAGTAAGGCCTGTCAAGATAATAATTGCCTGCCCCAAAGTGTGCAATACAACTGTAAAATTAGGTTGGTCACCTGATATTTAGTCATACAGTCTGCAGAGCATTCTACCAATGAAGACAACGTTGTCACCCTTTTCGAGTTTATCACCTCGGCTGAACAAAACTGTCAGGTAGCTAGAAATTAGGGTAGAACACAAAAAAGGGGTTGGGATTCTATGGACATCAAAATTGCACGGTGGATTGGACGGGGATTGTGCATCCTTCTCTTTATCCTGTGGGGGGCCTTCTTCATCGAGCACCTCGGCTTTTTCTTGATGGACACGGGCGCACCACCGCCCTTAACCGTCTGGCTGCTCCAGATTTTGCACGGTCTATTCCTGCTCAGCTACCTTTTATGCTTAAAATACGAAAGGATTGGCAGCCTGTGTCTGTTCATCCTCGCACTGGCATTTTTTATCGCCACGGCCGGTGACCAGGCGCTGCTGTTTATCGTCATTTCAGTCAGCCCGATCTTCTTTTTTAGCTACGGATGGATGCGCAACCTGTGGATAGGCTCCCAGGCTACCCGCTAGGGCAAGTGGTACATTCAGCCTTTTATTATTCAAGATTGGTTGGTAGTTTTTCCTGCGTGAAACGCTTAGTCCAATCTGAATAGTACATCGGGGAATTAATTACCCTGTACCCTGTTTTCGTATGGAATATAAGTATTCATTCTTTATTAAAAGCTTGTACGCGGCATATGTGTAGTATATTTACGCATAACAGGCTAGTAATACGGCATAATCACAGCATATCCAGAGTCAGTATAATTAATAGTTAGGCCTTACAATCCGAGATTGGTTCAGTCACAATATGGAGGCCATATAGTATGCCCAGCATATTTCTTAGCCACAATCACAAGGACAAACCCTTTGTACGCCGTTTGGCAACCGACCTGATGGCAGAAGGCGTGAAAGTTTGGCTCGATGAGGCTGAAATTAAAGTTGGCGACTCGCTTATAAGGAAAATCTCATCAGGTATATATGAGATGGATTATCTGGGCGCTGTGCTATCTCCCGATTCTGTTAAGTCTGCATGGATTCAAGAAGAATTAGAGCAAGCCCTGCATATTCAAATCTCTGAAGCCTATGTCAAAGTTTTACCAATCTTATTGTGTGATTGTGAAATGCCAGGCTTCCTACTTGATAAAATCTACGCTGATTTTCGTGACGAGAATAATTACCAAGATGCATTAAGGAGGCTATTGGAAAGCATTGGAAGGAAATACGCCAACTTACAGCAAAGTGTACCTAAAGATGAGCCATTTCAAGAGAGAATCGGGGATATCTTGGTTAAGCAAGGCTTTAATGGACTTTTGGAACTAGTAAAACAAGGCGAATACAAAAATGAACTCATAAAATTTATTATTAATCAAGCCGTGCAACCGAATTTAAGGATAATGGCTCTGAGAGTTTATCTAGAGAGTGGACAACGAGATGATGCGATGTTCAATCAGCTTCTCGAAGATTTTGACCAAGACATTCGGAAACATATGTTAATGGCAATTCGAGAGCATGGGTTTGAGATCAATGAAGAAACTTTGAGAAGAGTAATATTAGACCCTTCTTCATCAAACGATGTAATAGAGCAATCTGTAAAGTTGGCGCGCGATCTCGCTAAAAAGAAGAAGATTTCGTCAAATATTCTCTTAGAGGAAAAAATTGTAAATGATACCTACTGGCTCATAACCTTATGTGCCATATCTGGAATTATTGGGGCCGATGAACCTGACAGCGTTGAACGCTTGTCACATTACAGCGGTGAAACATATCATGTGGCACGCAAGAGAATCTGCAAATACTTTGAGTATCTCCACAATGAAGGCAAACTCAATGACACCAATCGTGGAAAGGCCATACAGCTTCTCCAGAAATTTTGCCAAGATGGTAATTCATCAAAGGAAACACAAAGTAAAATGAAAGCGGTGATAAAAAAGCTATCGGGAAAGGCGAGTTGGATTTCTTGGTTTAGATATAAAAAAGCGGCCTAACATAGTGTGCAGCTGACGGTGGGGAGTCGGCGCGTTTTTCAAGCCTTTTTCTGGCTTTGGGCTTTTCTCCGTTTCGACGGCGAGTCCACGCTCCCACCCACCGCAGCTAACGCACACCGTTGGGCAGCCTCTATTATCCTTAAGGTGTAACATGACCATGTCTCATCCTTATCCAAGTATGTTGGAACCCATTTTCGAAGCGATGAGAGAAAATGAGGAGTTTCTGCGCAGTAACGCGAGAGATGTAGAAGATGAAGCCGTTACGCTTACTAACGAAGCCATTGACTACCTTCCTCTTATGTCGGAGTTGCCAGACAAAGAGAAGTACTACGCTGAGCATGCAATGGCATTTATGTTACATCATGTTCTTATGCCTTTCAGCTATGCCAACTATATGAACTTGCTTGCTGGCAACTTGCCTGGATGCTTTATGGGGCTTAGATTAATGCTGGAATCTCTCGCCAAATGTTACCTAGCAGATATGAAGTACGCAAAATTTACATTCTTCCGAGAAAGACTTGAAGAATTAGATAAAGAATTATGGCAAAATAGGCAGAGTATTTCAAAATCCCTGGAAGACCTAGGAATGGAATTAAATGTAGGCGATGACTTTTCTGGCTTGTGGAAAGAACTGTCTGAATCATGGTTCCACACGGCAGGCTTTGCAAATAAGGTAATCGAGAATATTGTAAACTCGTCCAACGCTCCATCTTGGGCATTGGTTTTACCTATGCCCTATTCGCTGAACGACCTCGATACGATTAACGAGTTCGGGAGAAGAAATGCTGAATTCAGGTCGCTATTGGCGGTAACTATGAGGAAATATAAATGGGATGATAATCTTGGACAATGACATGGCTGCCCAACAAAGCGTACACTGGACATGTGGGATTCGTCACTATTTTCAGGCATTTCGCGCAGCGTGGCTTCGAGTTTTTTCTGCTCCCAAACCTTGTCCACGCCCGCCCTTGCCAGTAACGCAAACCGTTAGCCACTTTACGAGGAAAAAAACAGCATGGATATCAAAAGAATTGCGGCATTTTCTTACAACAACAAGGGCGGTAACCCTGCTGGTGTAGCCATTTGCAGTGAAATGCCGACCGAAAAAGAAATGCTTGCAACCGCAAAACAGGTTGGCTATTCCGAATCTGCATTTCTAACACAGGTAAATGATGGTTGGAGAATACGATATTTTGCCCCAGAAATGGAAGTCCCTTTCTGTGGTCACGCCACGATTGCCAGCGGCGCGGTATTGGGAGAACATTTTGGCGAAGGAGTTTATAAACTATTCATCAACGAAGGTGAAATAACCGTCAGTGTTTCAAAGTCTGACAAAGGTACTTTTGTCGCAACATTGGAATCGCCCAAAACATGGTCTGAAATTGCTCCTAAAGAATATGTAGATACGTTATTAAAAGAATTCAATTTGACGATTGCGGATGTTGATATAAATTACCCGGTACGTTTTGCTTTCGCAGGTGCAAAGCATCTTATTGTAGTTTTGAAAGACCGTAAGAAACTTGCAGAAATGTCTTATCACTTTGAGCGGGTAAAAGCCCTCATGCAGCAGGAAGGTTTAGTCACAATCGATTTATTATGGGTGGAATCAAACCAACTTTTCCACGCAAGAAACCCTTTTCCCACAGGTGGTGTATATGAAGACCCTGCAACTGGTGCTGCTGCTGCCGCTCTAGCGGGTTATCTGCGGGACATTCAATGGCAGGGTGGAAATAGTTTTGATATTTTGCAAGGAGAAGACATGGGGTGTCCATCTCGCTTATCCGTGCAATTTAAAATGAATAAAGGCGAAAGTATTAAGGTGAGCGGCGAGACACGTCATATCACAGAAACAAATGGTTAACACCGCAAGTCATGGACAAGCGCGGGTAATTCCCTTACACTTTTGGGGAGAAAGCCCCAACGGCTCTCCATATGCTATTGACGACCTGGATGGCCCCAATTTGCTCAATACCCTGAGGGAAATACTTTTCTGCGCGACGCACTTAGTCCAATTATATTTGGACAGCTACCGGTTGCCCTTCGAATTAGAGCGCATTGGCATTTTGAGTTTATTCATCCTCACACTGGCATTTTTTATCGCCACAGCCGGTGACCAGGCGCTGCTGTTTATCGTCATTTCAGCCAGCCCGATCTTCTTTTTTGCTTACGGATGGATGCGGAACCTGTGGAAGGGCAGTTCGGCGACAGCCTGATGGACCGGCTCAAGCCGCAAACGGCCCATGGTGGGTCAGTTGAATCCCTGCCGGGGGGTGGCCGGCGTTTGTCCATTCCAGCCGGTCCAGCCGGGCATTACCGCCTGGCGCAATTGGATGACACCCGCAACCTTCGCCGCCGTGATTTCAACTGGCAGTCGCCCTGCGTGTTGACTTTACGCGCGCGCGTCTCTGACCCTGATTTGCCCGGAACCTGGGGCTTTGGCCTGTGGAACGACCCATTTTCGGCGTCGCTGGGGTTGGGGGGCGGCACGCGTAAACTGCCGGCGCTGCCGAACGCTGCCTGGTTTTTCCATGCCTCACCGGCCAATGCGCTCTCTCTGCGAAACGACTTGCCCGCCAACGGTTTCCTGGCTGCCGGCTTTAGCAGTCGAAACCTTTCTCCGTTTTTATATCCGCCTGCGGTTTTAGCCGCCCCGCTGTTGGCCTGGCGGGTAACGGCGCGTTGGTTGCGGCGCGCAGCTCGCCGCTGGATTCGAGAGGATTCAACCCGCCTGAACCACGATCCAACTGCCTGGCATGACTACCGCCTGGGTTGGCGCCTGGATGGGGCGGTCTTCCAGGTGAACGGACAGTCCGTAATGGAGTCTTCGCTTGCCCCCAGTGGTCGGCTGGGGCTGGTGATCTGGATTGACAACCAGTTTGCGGCCTTTAAACCGGATGGGACCTTGAAATACGGCGTCCAGGAAAACCCAACCCCTGCCTGGCTGGAAGTCGCGGATCTGAATATCGAATCAGGCGGTTAAACGGCAGACAGCGTATGGAGTCATACGCTGTCTACACACCCAATCTCCCAAACCCCTTCTACTCGGAGAAGAAGAGGCTTGCGTCTGCCCCGTCCCCACGGGACATACGCAGACCGCTGTCAGGGAAGGAATAATTGCAAAATTAAGCCGACCAGCAATAAGAGGCCATAACTGCGGTTTTGATAAAATGCCGCCGAGACGAAGTACAGCGGCCAGCCCTCGGCTGCCGGGCCGGATTTTGGTTTTTCAGTCGGCCGCGGCTGGCTGAAAATTTTGATCACCGGCGGCAGGTAGTACCAGGCCAGTACCACGATCAGTAGTACTGGTGAGAAATAGCCCGTAATCACCAGCGCAATGACAGCAATGTATTGCAGTGCGATCATCGCCAGAACGGCGTAACGCGAGGCAGTCTCGCCGATGATGACCGGCAGGGTGTGAATCCCTTTGGCCTTATCTTCCTTCAGTTTGTCGATGTGTTTGCCAAAGATGACCGTGGTCGGGCCGATGGCGTAGGCCAGCGAAGCGATGGCCACGTTCCAATCCCACTGTCCGGTGATGACGTAGTAGCCGCCGCCAATCATCAGCGGCCCCCAGGTGATCAGCACCGCAAGTTCGCCCAGCCCAATGTATTTCAGCGGCCAGGTGTAGAACAGTACAAAAAATGCACCAGCCAGCAGGAAGCCTAGCGCCAGCCATCCGTTGACCGCCACCAGGTAGGCCCCGGCGGCCAAAGCAATCAGGCCGGTGACGGCGATGTAAATCAAGTGCGTTTTGCGCGACCATAATCCCTGTTCCAGCGGCTGCGGGCCGTACTGGGTGCGGTAGTAATTGTTTTGATCCACCCCGCGCGAGAAATCGGTCAGGTCATTGAGCAGGTTGTTGGTGGCGTGGGCAAAGATCAATCCGATTGCCAACAGCCCCCAGCGCAATCCATCGAACGATCCTGCCCGCACTGCCAGCAGACCGGCGATACCGGCGGAGATAAAGGTCATGATCAATACTGCGGCGCGCGTGGAAATCAGCCAGCGCGAAATGACATCCAAACCGTCCCACTCTTCTTTATTGATACGCGGAATCACTTGCAAAGCTTTTACCCACATGCGGACATTCATATTGGTTGCGACTCCAGGTCCCCCACAGGGGAGTATGATTTTAGCGGTGCACCGGATACATTGAACGGCTATCAGGCGTATAAGTTACCTAATATTATCAAAATTAGATTAATATTTCTTAAGTTTTAATTGAGAAGGGATTAAGCCTTCGACCGCGAGTCAATTTCCGGTTTGAACCCGACTTGACGGGCGCTTAAACTATTCTTTATAATCTGACTTATTATGTCCAATATTAATGGGTTGAAACCAATAAACACCGCAGGCAACAAAATAGCGCGCTTCACCGCCTGGGCATGGATAATTGTGATGGTAACCCTGACGGGTTGTTCCATCGGGGGCGGGCCGGTGGAACAGCGGGTGACGGCTGCGTCGCCCGCCGCTGTGACCCTGGCGCCCAGCGCCACACCACTGCCCACCGCAACCGCAACGGTGACGGCGACGCCCACCGAAACCCCCACGCCGACCCCGCATCCGTTGACCATGCAGGCCATGCGCGCGCGGGATTATCCGGGCAGCGACCTGGTCATCGAGCAGACGCTCGACCCGGGATCCAATTATTACCGCTATGTCGCCTCGTATCTGTCGGACGGGCTAAAGATTTATGGGCTGCTTACCGTCCCGTACGCTGATCCGCCCGAAGGTGGCTGGCCGGCCATCATCTTCAATCACGGCTTCATCCCGCCGACCGAATACCGCACCACTGAACGCTATGTGGCCTACGTCAATGCGCTGGCGACCAATGGTTATGTGGTCTTCAAGCCGGATTACCGCGGGCACGGCGATTCGGAAGGCGCAGCCAGCGGCGGTTATTCCAGTCCGGCATATACGGTGGACGTGCTCAACGCGCTGGCATCCGTGCAGCGCTACCCGGGCGTCGACCCGGAGAAAATGGGGATGTGGGGGCATTCGATGGGCGGGCATTTGACCCTGCGCGCCATGGTGACCGTCGAAAGTATCAAGGTGGGGGTAATTTGGGCCGGCGTGGTTGGTTCCTACCAGGATATGCTGACCAATTGGCGAAGGAACCGGCCTTTCCCGACGACCTCCGGGCGGCTTTCACGGATCGGCCAGGAATTGACGGATACTTACGGCACCTGGGACGAGAATCCCGAGTTTTGGGCATCGATTTCGCCGATTGACAATGTGGCCGACATCAGCGGACCTTTGCAATTGCACCACGGAACTGCCGATGGGGACGTCCCGTTGGAATTTTCCGAAAGCCTGTACCAGGCAATGGTCGCTGCCGGCAAAGAGGTAGAGTATTTCACCTACCCCGACAACGACCATAACATTTCGCAGGCTTTCAGCAGCGCCATGCAGCGGACGGTGGAGTTTTACGACCGGTTTTTGAAGTAGAGATTTGGAATAGGGTGCGCTTTCCGCAGGACTTTGTCCGCAGGATTATATGAGGAGCGCACCAACCCCCGCTCTGGGCTCGATGTTAACCCTTTTACGCCTGACCACTGCCCGGTTAAAAGATCTCGGCGGCAGCCCCTGGCGGGAGCGTTGTGCCCGACCGAAGGGAGTGCTGCACGCGAGCGAAGCGAGGGCTTGTGCCTACCCCATAAAATCGATGGGCTCGGCAAAGAATGAATAAAAATGATTTGTTAAATTGGGGCTGTCTCAAAAGCGGGCGGCGTGGAAACCCGCCCCTACCTGTAGGGGATGGGTTCCACCCCATCCCGCATATGTGGTGGAATAAATGACAAATTTATTCTTTTGAGACAGCCCCCTATGGGCTATTTTTTATAGTGTGGGTTAATAACAATGTTACCATCCCATCAGGTTCAAGGGCTTTATCTTCCGAAATAGTTAACTGTGGATTTATAATTATGCTTGAATAAGCGGGAAGGCGATATTCACGGCTAAACCGAGCACGTACTCGATCTATTTTCGCTACAGTAAATTGCAACTTTGCGTATATTTCCCGTTCTTCTCCATCTTGAATGGGACTTAAGTCATCAATTTGCTTTCCGCTTAGGTAAAGTGTTTCAAGGATATTACTGCTCAGATCGTCGGGTTGCAAAATTTGTATGCAAATACCAACTGTTGACCCAAAAACTAAGTTGAATGAGTCGCAAACTTCTTTGGATGCTGGGTAAGCATTGCCTTTTATCTTGATTTTTAAGCGAACTTCTTTCCCAGACATTTCATTGGGTACTAAAAAAAACCTCTTTATTATTTCTGATGCTTTTGCAAATTCATTTAAGTTTTCTTGATTGACGGCAATTTTGGATTGGAGCAATTTCCTAAAATCTCTTTCTAACTTTTCTACAAGATCTTCGGGGGAACGATAGGTTGCAACAGTGTGCCTTTCTTTCAATAATCCTTTAAAGGCGTTTAGCTTATTCCGCCGTTCATCTTTATCAATGAATTTTGCTAACACTCTAGCATTATCTTCATCAATCATATAAATGAGAATCTCTTTGTTTTTCTCGTAAGCCTGTTCATACTCGAGTTGGGTAAATGATTTTCCTGAATTCTTTTCTTCCGAACCAAGGCGGAAAGCAATAACGCCAATGTAGATGTCCGATACGTCGACCTCCGCAAGGCATGTTTCTAATGGAGATTCTGTACGGGCTCCAAAGTCTTCCATTCCTCTAATGGAAACCTCAAAATTTTCCAACAAATTCCAAACGAGACGTCTTTCCTCTGATAGATCTTCGTACGTAGATGATATGAAAACCGTTTTTTTCATCTTGGTCCTTGCTAAAACCGCCTAATTATTATTAAATATACTTTATTCCATAATACTGTAATTGCTCAATAAAGCTATTCTATTCTGGCATAATATAATGCATATTGGCAAGATTAAATCCGTATGATTTGTCTTATACCTTATCAAGAATAATAAAATTTGCATCGTTCCAAAAAAGACAAACGGATAAGCGAAAACAGTTCACCGAAATCGAAGAATCGACAAGGCTAACTACTCACCAACAATGACATCAAACATTCATGTGGGGATGAAAAAAGCACCTTCTTGGATAAGAAGGCGCTTTTTCGCGTCTATTACAAGAAGGGTGCTAACATGGATCGACTAGTTCCGGCCGGAATTTGTACCCGTACATTCGATATGGTTCGCACAGGGGAGGTAAAGGTGGCAGTATACCGGTTTGCGTTATCTGCTGGTGGGCGGACGTAGCCTCGGCTTGAGAGCAAGAAAAACCCTAAGCCAGAAAAATTGCTTGGAAACGCCGCAGAATCCCGCCAATCCACACCACGCTTTGTTAGCCCGCTTTCTCGGTTACAAGAGCCTATGGTGTCAAGGTGGTTTTGTTGACTAATTTCCCGTTCGTGAAGTACAGAACGGTAGCCTTTTTACAGCCATTGATACAATTTGGTGGATACCAAAACTGTGGTTCTTTTTCACTTACTGCGTCATCTGGCGAAAGGGTTGACGAAATTCCATACCAATTATTTTCGGGGATAAGAGCGTCAACAATTACAGTTTGTGGGGTAGTGGCTTGGAATACCAAAACGCATATTTGATTAGCGTCGCCGCCACAATACTCACCGTTTATTCTAATTTGCCCGCCGCTTAAGAACAAGATTTGCCCTACCGCAAGTTCCCACTTAAGGCTTGTGCCACTTGCTGGAACTTGGGCGGCTTCCTGTTCCCAGCGCAACCCAGAGTTTACAGAAGTTGGTTGAGGTGTTATTCCTTGACCACTGTTTGATGAGCCATTGCAAGAGACCTGATAACTGTTTTCAATTTTTGGAATACGCAACTTGTAAACGTAAGGGGCTTCATAAACTTGCCCATCTGAAGAATACTCCACAATTGACTCAAAAGTTTGCTCATACCATCCAATTTCATAAACAACATGAGACCCTGCTGCTGCTGGCATGTCAATAGAGTCAAGTCGTGAACTTGCAGATTCATATGTCTTTTGATATGCAACTTCAACTTCAATTTCAAGTTTGAGGATTACTGGTTCTGAAATAACAATTGCTTCTCCGCCACCTCTTGCAGTCGCTTTTGCGCCTATTGTTATACTTTTAAATACTGATGCAGTAGTTCCCAAAGTTTGCCGAATCTCACCAGTTCCGCCACAATTTGGAAGGGGAAATTCCTCAGTATTTATCTTGGTTTCGGTTGGTGGGGCGGTGTTCACTCTCACATCAGCAATGCCATCATTTTGCGGTATACCCGCAGAAGGGACAGTTGGCTGGCAAGATGTAATGAATAAAGCCAAAACCAAAAATGACATAAAAACGATTTTCTGATTTTTCATTGTCCACTCTCCAATTCTTTCTTTGAAACTTCGGTTATCCATGCGAAGCAGGCTAACGGATTGGCTCAGCAGCTGCGGCGGGACTGGCGAGACTCATTTGCTTTATCGCGCCATTTCTGACAAAGCGCGCCTGCGCGGAGCGGCAGAGCCGCTGTCCGACTGGAGCCGGTGTTGGCTGGCTTATGCTATTTCGTAACTGTTTATCTACAAACATCTCTGCATAAATATCAACCACCAGATGGGGAGCGATAAGAGTCTTCTAGTTGCTTCTTGAACTGATATATGCCTTGTGAGGATGTGCTATATTGGCCGCCGTAAATAAAATGAGATACTCCTAGTGGTTCCCAATTGTCGGCGCAAAGGAGGCTATAAATACGCCAAAGTACTGAAGAAGATGAGACTTTTGATACATCTATTGTATATTCATAAATGATTTCGTCTGGATGTTTAAGAATTTGCTTCAGGTTCAATTGGGTATAAGTTCCTTCAAGGGAACTCATAACATCTTCCATAACTCGGCCTTCAGTACACATCATGTAGATTTCTTTTTTTTCATCACTGTCATATACTTCAAAAAAGGCGTATTTTTTCATGTGTGCTACTCCATCATCTTTATCTTCTTCATGCACTCATCAAGAATGCCTGTATAGAAAGTTTCTGGATCAATATTCCAATACTGGATGCCCAGCATCGGCCATAAAATTGGGTACAATACACTGCCCAAAGCAAAGTATGTCCAGAATGTGCCGCTTGGCTTCTTGTGAACATTGCACTTAATCTCATAGCGATTTAGCCCAACATTTGCAAGTGTGCTTATTTCAAACCCACATGTGAGGTTAATATAATCTGGATGGTTCAGACCTCCTTTCCCGTTTAGTATGATAAAACACGATTCGCCCTCCTCGGTGATTTCTCCGCCCACCTTTTGAAGAAAGTGTTGCTTGACAACTTCTTTCAATTCGGCAATACCTTTCTGTGATTTTATGTACCTTGTTATCTCTCCCATTTTTGACCTCCCATTGTTACCTGACTTTGTGTATGAATGGGCCAGCCAACGAATTAAGGATTGATGTGGCGGAAAGAGCCAATGCCGAAGCACAGTTCAACTTGCCGCCACATCAATCCAAGTTGAACTAAGCCGTCTTAGGAAATGTACCAGGCTATTTGGAATTCAAGGCGCACAATCAAGACAAAACATCTTTCTTGGGTGCTCATCTGAAAAGATTGTACATCCAAAAAGCCAACCAACGCAAGCGAAAAACGCGGCAACAAAGTGGCTGAGCCCGTAGGGTGTGGTCGATTTTCGCGGTTTTTGCGCCCTGTGGGTGACCACATCGTTCTAATCCGGGGGTTTACATATTCCCCCATGCATGGATTATACATTTCAATAAAAAAACGATCTCCATTTTCAGAAGTGCGATTCACAACTTTAACCTCGGTGCCCTGCCTGAAAGTACGACTGCTGGGAGTGCTGGGCATAACCGAAGCGAGTGCTGTGCTATTCGTACATAATGATTCCCCGCTGGTTGCCGTCGCCGCGGATCTTGCGCGTGACCGCTTCCCTGTTCGCGCCTGCCTTTCCCCCTCTCCATTTTGAAAAAATGGGGAGGGCTGGGGAGGGGTCCTGGTTCTAATCCTGAGGCCTGCATATTCCCCACACACGGATCCCACGTTTCAATGAAAACCGCTCCCCATTCTAAGAAAAGCGATCCATACCATCAACCTCCGCGCCCCGCTCGTACACGCATCGCGAGCGCTGTGCCTGCCCATACACGATGATTCCCCCGCTGTTTCCCGTCGCCGCCAATCTTGCGCGTGACCGCTTCCCTGTTCGCGCCTGTCTTCCTCCCTCTCCATTTTGAAAAAAGACGTGACTTGTCGCGCTGACTGCTAATCCGAAATACGATCCAAATTTCGCCAACTGATGAGGGCCCCGGTGCTGGTTTGCATCGATTGGTCGCCGCCATAGACCACATAACCTCGATCATCCGGCAGATCTGCCAGGTTTCGCCAGTATTTGAGATTGTCAAAGTAGCTGGCGGACATCGTTTTCCCGGATTTAACCTCAACTGGAGTGGCCCGATCGCCATTTACCAACAGGCAGTCAATTTCTTTGCCGTGGTTGTCCTGCCAAAAATACGGTTGGCGATTCTCGCCGCGGTTGAAATTGCGCTTAATAAACTCATTGATGATCAGATTTTCAAAAAGGGCGCCTTTCATGTAATGCAACTGGACCTGATCTTCCTCGCGTATGCCAAGGAGCGAACAAGCAACGCCCGTATCGTAAAAATAGAGCTCGGATGATTTCACCAAGCGCTTGTTGAAATTACGATGGTAAGGTTGAAGGCGGTACAAGATATAGGAGCTTTCCAGAATGGACAGCCATGACTTGGCAGTGTTCGGGCTGATGCCGGCATCGTTCGCCAGGCCGGCGTAATTGAGGAGTTGTCCGATCCGGCCGGCGCATAGTCGGGTGAATTGGATAAAGGCGTTAATGTCCCCGATATTTTTCATCAAGCGCACATCCCTTTCCACGTAGGTTTGGATATAGGCTGGATAAAAATCGGTGGGAGCGATGTCTCGATCATAAATGCGCGGGTATTGACCTTTGAAAATCAGGCTTTCGTATTGCTCTGGTAGCGGTTCCAGTTCGTTAAAAGAAAAGGGTAGCAAATGTAGTACGGCGGTGCGCCCCGCCAGGGTCTGGCTGATTTTCTCCATCAACAGGAAATTCGATGAGCCCGTCAGGATGAATTGAACCTGGCGATTCTCGTCCACAATCCTTTGAATGTAGGAAAACAATTCGGGGGTGTTTTGGATTTCATCCAGGACCGCACCGGCGGGATAATTCAAAAGGAAACCGCGGGGGTCGGTCAGCGCAATCTGACGAACGTCAGGTTCCTCAAGGGAGACGTAGGGTAAGGATGAAAATGCAGCTCTGACGAGGGTGGTCTTGCCGGACTGGCGCGGCCCGGTGAGAGTGATGACCTGGAATTTCTGTGCCAGGGAGATCATTTTGGCTGTCAACGTTCTTTCGATCATGAAAAACCCTCCGTTTACGGATTGCTGGCCTGATGAATATTATGATCAATGTACCACGATTTGTACAAATAAGCAATCACAATGCATAAATGTACAGATAACGCACAATGAAAAGCTTTCCGCTATTCGAATACGGGGAGCATGGGATCATAGGATTGGAAATGAATTTTTAAACCACTCCAATATATCGGAGATTACCGGGAATTTCATCCTTCGTTACTTCATTTTGCTTTTCTCCATCTCTATTTTGAAAAAACCGAAGCGGGTCCTGTGGACGAGCGAAGCGGGTCCTGTGGACGAGCGAAGCGGGTCCTGTGGACGAGCGAAGCGGGTCCTGTGGACGAGCATAGCGAGTGCTGTGCAAAACCGAAGCGGGTCCTGTGGACGAGCGAAGCGGGTCCTGTGGACGAGCATTCCGAGTGCTGTGCTATTCGTACCCAATGATTCCCCGCCGGTTGCCGTGCGCCGCCAATCTTGCGCGTGACCGCTTCCCTGTTCACGCCTGCCTTTCTCCCTCTCCATTTTGAAAAAATGGGGAGGGCTGGGGAGGGGTTGACATCCGTGTTATAATAGAACATATATACTATTTATGGGTTCGCCTATTCGTTTTTAATTTTTTTTACAAAACGAATACGAATAGGCAAACCCCCGGCAGTACGGGTCTTTGATCCAACCACCGCCGCATGTAGGCCTTAAAACCTTAAAATCACTTATTCGTTTTTTGAAACGAATACCCTTTTTCACTCTTCCGCACCTTAACAACCTGTCCAGGCAACAAAAAGTGCCTTCCACATGGAGAGTACTTCATCATCTCAAAACCGGTGCGCTGCTCGCAGCATCCAGTGGAAAACGTACGCTATGGAAAATAAATTTAATGCCCCGCCATCTGACAAGCCTTGGCGCCATTGCTTGACGCTTTTTCGCCGTTAAGGTACGATACCTCTGTGAGTCGCCCTCTTTCCCGCTACCAACTCGCCTTCCTTGTCGCCGTCGACCTGCTCGTGCTGCTGGCAGTCACCTGGCTGGGTTTTGCCACCCATGACCGCAGTCTGGCGGATGGACGCTGGCTGACGACCTTTATTCCGCTGGTATTTTCATGGTTCCTGGCTGCGCCCGGATTGGGGCTATATCGGGCGGGGGCGGCGGACAGGGTGCAGGATTTTTGGCGGTCGGGTCTTGCCGCCGTACTGGCAGCGCCGCTGGCGGTGCTGCTGCGAGCGTTGTGGCTGCAGCAAACCGTCATACCTATATTTGGGCTGGTGATGATCGCCACAACCGCCGCGGGTATGCTGCTCTGGCGGATCGTCTGGGCTATATGGACGACCAGAAAGATGCTGGGGGATGGACGAAGCTGAATTAATCCACCAGGCCACGCAAGGCAATCTGGACGCTTTCAACCGCCTTGTATTGACCTACCAGGAGATGGCGTTCAACCTGGCTTTCCGTATGCTGAATGACGACGCGGCAGCCGAAGACGCTACCCAAACCGCCTTTATCTCGGCATATAGAAATTTACGCGCTTACCGCGGCGGGTCCTTCCGCGCCTGGGTCATGCGCATGGTGACGAACACCTGTTATGACGAATTGCGCCGCCGTCACCGCCGCCCGACCGTGCCGCTCGAGCCGGTCAATGTCGAGGATGAGGAGGAAATCGAAAATCCCTCCTGGCTGGCGGATGACAGCCCTTCACCGGAAGATCAGGTGGAAAGCAAGGAACTGGAAAAAGCCATCAGCCATTGCATCCAGGGCTTGCCCGAGGATTTCCGCGCGGTGGTAGTAATGGTGGATGTCCAGGGGTTGGATTATGCCGAAGTTTCGGATGCAATGGGCAAACCGCTTGGCACCATCAAGAGCCGTCTGGCGCGCGCCCGCGGCCGCTTACGCGATTGTCTGGCTGGCTTCAGGGAACTAATCCCCTCATTTTTCCGTCTTGGGGAAGAGGTTATTAGTTCATGATTAAAGGGCAACTCTCTTCCAAAGACTGGGAGCTTCTTTCGTCCTATATGGACGGCGAGCTCAACCCGCGGGACAAAGCGCGGGTCGAAGCTCGTTTAAGCGCCCGGCCGGAATTTCAGGAAGCCCTGGACGGCCTGCGCCGGACGAAAGCCATCTTGCGCAAAGCTCCTATCCGTAAAGTGCCGCGTAATTTCACCCTCAGAGCTGCGGATGTTCAACCGGTCAAAACTCCACGCTGGATTCCCACCATGCAGTGGTCGTCCGCGGCGGTGGCGCTGGTAGCCGTATTCCTGTTTGCATCCCAACTGGTCCCCGGCTTCCGGGGATTGGCAACGACTACTTCCGAGAAGGCAGTCGATTCCGAAATGGGCGCCCCGGAAGTGGCTCAACCGGCTCAATCCCTGGCTGCTGTTCCGGCTGCGGATCAGGCAACCCCTGAAGTGATTTACTGGGGTGGGCCGCCAGCGCAGCAGGCGAATGGACTCGGCGGTATGGGCGGCGGTGGAGGCGGAGACGGATCTGTCGATTGCGGTTCGCCCGGAGCAATGTGCGGCGGTGCCGATCCAAAATTAGAGGTTGGCGGTGGAGCAGAAAGCGTGTTAACCACGCCGATGCCTTTCCCACAGCCACCCATCCCCAACATGCTGCCAGACCTCCAAACCCAGCCAACCGAACCCGCTCGCAGCGCGATTGCTGCCGAACCGGTGACCGGCAGCGGACCGATCCTGGGCGTCCGTCCGGATGCTGATCAAGGCGCAGTCCTGCCAGAAACGATCGCGCCTGCCGAATCATCGGCGGTAAGCGACGAGGCTGAACCGCGTTCGACCGGGCAACTGCTGTTGATTGCAGCCAGCGTCTTGTTGGCGCTGGCAGCCGGGTTGATGATTGCTGCCATCCTTTTGAAGCGGAAATTGCTGCGGTGAGTGCAGCCCTTTACCGCTATTGTCCGCAGTGCGGCACGCCCATGGAAACCCGCGTGGTCTTCGACCGTACCCGCGCAGTCTGCCCGGAGTGCGGCTTCATCCATTTTACAGACCCTAAAGTGGCGGCGGGCGTAATCGTCGAACTGGACGGCAAGGTTCTGCTGGTGCGGCGCAACAACGAGCCTTTTCGCGGCTTTTGGTCTTTCCCGGCAGGTTTTGTGGATGCTTTCGAGGATCCGCTGGAAGCTGCCCGGCGGGAATGCCTGGAGGAGACGGGCCTCGAAGTGAACATAACCGGCCTTTTGCAGGTCATTGGCGGTCGGGAGCACCCCAACGGTGCAGACATCGTCATTGTTTATCGCGCAACCGTGACCGGTGGTCAACTGCGTGCCGGCGATGATGCCGACCTGGCTGAATATTTTCCCTACGCCAGTTTGCCGCCGCTTGCCTTCCGCGCCACCCGCAAAGCCCTCGGGCTGGAATAGCCTTTAAAACCCCTGTGCTATAATTAGAACAGCTTTTCCGTACTGGGGAGCCCCCGCGTGGCAAAAACCGTAACCAGTAAAACTAAATCCAGCTCCAAAAGTCATTCGACGCGTGCTGCGCCGGCCCGCTCCGGCGCGAAAAAGAGCGCGCCCACCGCCCGGACCGTGCACAGACCGCGTAAGCGGAAAGCGTCTCAGCCGTCTTTCTCCTGGGATAGCATTTCCAACGACCGCAAACTGGATATTCTGGGGGTCTTTCTGGCGCTGGTCGGTTTTCTGACCCTGCTCAGCCTCATCTCCAGCGAAAACGGTACGTTGACCGGCATGTGGATCAGCACCCTCAACAAGATATCCGGCTGGGGCACCTTTGTCTTGCCGGTAGGTTTAATCGTCATCGGTTTATGGTTGGTCATGCGTAACGTGGAACAGTTACCGCTGCTTTCCACTGAGCGTATTTTTGGCATTGTTCTCCTTTACCTCAACTTATTGGCCTGGCTGCACTTTATTGCCGGCGGCACCTGGGAACTGGCAGCCCAGGGGGTTGGCGGCGGCTATGTTGGTGCATTTTTTAACATCACCCTGGTGAATGCGCTAGGCAAAGCCGGCGGCGTGATTGTCATGGCGTCGTGGCTGGTGATCGCACTGGTGTTCGCTTTTGATCTATCCATTCCGGAAATCTATCGGGCGATAAAACCGGTGCTCAGCGGGATGCAGCGTCAGGTGGATAAGCGCCTTTACGATCCCTCACCTTCGCATGGCCGCGGCTCTGCCCATGCACCTGATGGTCACGATTTAGCTCCTGGAGAGTTGCCTTCTGATTTCCGCCCGCTGCCGGGTCATGCCAGTTCACATTCTCCGGAACCCCAACGCAGCCGGTCTCCGTTGGCGGAACGCGCCAGCGCTGTCAGCAAGGCAGGCACGGCGCCAGAATCGGAAGTAACAATACAGCACATTACCCGGGCTGGAACCCTGGCATCCGCCTGGAAGCTGCCGCCCGTCGATCAGATTTTGGAACCGGCTACCCCGGCGGCGCAGCAATCCAACTTTGACCAGGACCGCGCCCGGTTGATCGAAGAGACGCTGGCGTCTTTTGGCGCGCCCTGCCATGTGGTCGATATTTCTCGCGGGCCGACCATCACTCGCTTTGGCGTCGAGCCGGATTTTATCGAATCGCGCACCGGGAAGATGCGCGTGCGGGTCAGCAAAATTGCTTCGCTGGCCGACGATTTGGCGTTGGCGCTGGCTGCGCCGCGCATCCGCATTCAGGCCCCGGTTCCCGGGCGCTCTTATGTCGGCATCGAGGTGCCTAACACCGAAATTAGCCGGGTCGCCATGCGTGAGGTATTGGACAGCGACGTCTTCCGTCGGATGAAATCGGCGCTGCGCTTTACCCTGGGCAAGGACGTGGCAGGTAAACCGGTTGCGGGTGACCTGTCTGCCATGCCGCATTTGTTGATCGCCGGTACGACCGGTTCCGGCAAATCGGTATGCGTCAACTCGATCCTGACCAGCCTGCTGCTCCATAACACTCCCGCTGATATTCGCCTGGTGCTGGTGGATCCCAAACGAGTCGAATTGACCGGCTACAACGGCATCCCGCACCTGCTCGCGCCGGTTGTGGTCGATACGGAACGGGTTGTGGGCGCTCTGCAGTGGCTTCAGCGCGAAATGGATGCGCGCTATCACAAATTCTCCTCGTCCGGCACGCGCAATATTCAGGATTACAACGCCAAAAACGCTGAACGCTTGCCCTATCTGGTGGCGGTCATCGACGAACTGGCTGATTTGATGATGCTTTCGCCGGATGAGACCGAGCGCGCAATTACCCGGCTGGCGCAACTGGCGCGCGCGACCGGCATCCACTTGATCATTGCCACGCAGCGTCCGTCCGTAGATGTGGTCACCGGCTTGATCAAGGCCAATTTCCCGGCGCGGGTGGCTTTTGCAGTCGCCTCATCGGTGGACAGCCGCGTCATTCTGGACCAGCCTGGTGCAGAGCGGTTGCTCGGGCGCGGCGATATGCTGTTCCAGGCGCCGGATGCGCCAGCGCCGGTACGCTTGCAGGGTGTTTATGTTTCAGACGTCGAGATTTCACGTCTGGTAGATTACTGGCGCACACAGGCGGCTATGTTGCAGGGCCAGCAGCCGCAAGCTGATGGCGAGAGCGGGCCGGATATGCTGCCCGAAGGTTTGCCGTTGAAGCAGGCGCCGCTTTGGGATGCTGAAGAGGTCGGCGGGGATCCCTTGTATGCCGATTCTGTTGACCTGGTACGCCGCGAAGGCCGCGCGTCCATTACCATGCTACAGCGGCGGCTGCGCGTGGGGTATACCCGCGCGGCGCGGTTGATTGATGCGATGGAGGAAAAGGGGGTAATTTCGCCGGCGCTGCCCAATTCGCAGGTCCGCGAGGTGCTGGATTACGGGGAGAATTTGCCAGCAAGAGAAGAATGATTCTGTCATTGCGAAAGAGCGTAGGGGGTTCTTCCCGGAGCGACTGAAGCAATCTGCCCCTGACATCCTAAGAGGCTCCCTCTGGAAAGTCGTATTGATTGACAAGAGCAGATTGCTTCGTTCCTCGCAAGGACAATTAAAAACGCCTGTGATGAGACAGGCGTTTTTGGTAAACTAAACTTTCCTTAATCCGCGGGTTGCAGTTTTATCGCAGCAGCGGCTTTAAGGGCTTCCGCCTTGTCAGTGCGCTCCCAGGTCAGGTCCAGGTCATCGCGACCGAAATGGCCGTAAGCAGCCAACTGCTGGTAGATTGGCCGGCGCAGGTCGAGATGTTGGATGATCGCACCGGGGCGCAGGTCGAAATGCTTGGAGATCAGCTCTGCGATCTCCTCATCCGGTATGGCGCCGGTGCCGAAGGTTTCAACGTTCACGCTCAACGGGTGGGCAACGCCAATGGCGTAAGCAACCTGGATCTCTACGCGTTCGGCTAACCCGGCTGCCACGATATTTTTAGCCACCCAGCGGGCAGCATACGCTGCTGACCGGTCAACCTTGGTGGGGTCCTTGCCCGAGAATGCGCCGCCGCCATGACGCCCCATCCCGCCGTAAGTATCGACGATGATCTTGCGGCCAGTCAGGCCGGAGTCGCCCATTGGGCCGCCGACCACGAAACGTCCGGTCGGGTTGACAAAGATTTTTATATCTTCATCCACCATCTCAGCCGGCAGCACCGGCAGAATAACATGTTTGATGACTTCCTTGCGGATGTCTTCCTGCGAGATTTCGGGGGCGTGTTGCGTGCTAATCAAAACCGTGTCCACCCGGTGAGGTTTGCCATAGCGATACTCGACTGTCACCTGTGACTTGCCGTCCGGCCGCAGCCAGGGTAATGTGCCGTTCTTGCGCACTTCGGCCAGTTTACGGGTCAAATTATGCGCCAGGTAAATCGGCATGGGCATCAGCACCGGCGTCTCGTTGCAGGCAAAGCCAAACATCATGCCCTGGTCACCTGCGCCGACATCCTCGATACCATTGTCGGCTAATTGCCCGGCTTTTCCTTCTTGAGAATGATCCACGCCCATGGCGATGTCGCCCGATTGTTTGGCGATGGCTACCTGCACAGCGCAGGTGTTGCCATCAAAGCCCTTGGCGCTGTCGTCATAGCCGATCTCGTTGACCACTTTTCGCACCAGATCATTGAAATTGATTTGCGCACGGGTGGTAATTTCGCCTAACAGGATGACGAAGCCGGTCTTGGTAGCGGATTCACAGGCGACTCGCGAGTAAGGGTCCTGCGCCAGGCAGGCGTCCAACACTGCGTCCGAGACCTGGTCGCACAGTTTGTCCGGGTGTCCCTCGGTTACCGATTCAGAAGTGAACAGGTATTTGGGGGAGTTCATAAAAGTGGTGTTCATGTATCGTATCCTCCATTTCGGATAAAAAAAGCCCCTTCTGAGACAAGGGGCAACCGAATTGATCGTTTGTAACTGCCCTCTCATCTTCCAGAATTTCGATCTGCCGGAATTGGCACCTTCGAATACCCTTTTCAAACCACACCCAGGGTAATCAGGTTGTCGAGGCTTCACAGGGCCGGTCCCTCCGCCTCTCTGGATAAGAGCGCCTTTATGGGGCTTATTTGAATGTACCTGCTATATTAACACAGGATTTTTTAGATGTCAATTCATCTTGGGTCACAAAAACGACCTGGTAGGTCATAATTCTATTCCTACCCATTGTCAGGGTGAACTACTTGCTCTTTCCCACTGGCTTGAGGGCCGCTTTTTTTCGTACAAGGTTTCGCGGCTTGTTTTACAGCTCGGACGAACGGGCAGCAATTTTGGCTTTTACCGATTCGATGAATTCGCTGACCGGCAGGTCGTTCTGACGCGAGCCGTCGCGGCGGCGCAGGGCAATCGTCCCGGCGGCCATTTCGGCGTCACCGACCACTGCCATGTAAGGCACTTTGAGCAGTTGCGCGTTGCGAATCTTGGCATTCATGCGATCTGAACCAAGGTCGGCGGTTGCGCGAATGCCAGCCGAGCGCATTTGTTTTGCCAGCGCGGCGGCGTAATCGTTGTGCTGGTCGGTGATCGGCACAATGGTTACCTGGTCCGGCGACAGCCAGACCGGGAAGTTGCCGGCATAATGCTCCAGCAGGAAGCCGACCATGCGTTCGTGGGTACTGAGCGGGGCGCGGTGAATGCACAGCGGCACTTCATCTTCGCCGGCGCTGTTTACGAACGACAGGTCAAAACGGGCAGGTACAGCAAAGTCAACCTGATTGGTGGCCAGCGAGAACTCTTTGCCGATGGCGCTCCAGATCTGCACATCGATTTTGGGGCCGTAGAAAGCAGCTTCGTCAGCAGCCTCGACATAAGGCACATTGTGATTGCGCATGGCGCTGCGCACCATTTCTTCGGTTTTGAGCCATAGGCGTTCGTTGTCCACGTACTTTTTGCCCAGGCCTTTTTTGTGGTGGGTTGACAGCCGCATGACGAATTTCTCGATGCCAAACAGGTCGAAATACGTCTGGTACATGGCGACAACGCCCATAAATTCGGATTCAAACTGCTGCTCCGAGCAGTAGATATGAGCGTCATTCATTTGCATGGAACGCACGCGCATCAACCCGAACAGTTCGCCGCTTTTTTCATAACGGTAGCAGGTGCCGTACTCTGCCAGACGCACTGGCAGGTCGCGGTAGGAACGTTGCTTGCTGCCGAAGATTTTGTGGTGGAAGGGGCAGTTCATCGGTTTGACGTAGTACTTCACGCCTTCCAGTTCCATCGGCGGGTACATGCTTTCGGCATAATAGGGCAGATGGCCGGAGCGCTTGAACAAATCCTCTTTGGTCAGGTGGGGCGTGCGCACACGGTCATAACCGGCCTTTTCTTCCATTTCCTTGGCCAGTTTTTCCAATTCTTCGATCATGACGCCACCGCGCGGCAGCCATAACGGCAGTCCTGGGCCTACCTCGTCGTCGAAGATGAATATTTCCAGTTCTTTGCCTAGCTTGCGGTGGTCGCGGCGTTTGGCCTCTTCCAACATTTGTAGGTACTGGTTGAGTTCATCTTTGGTCTTCCAGGCGGTGCCATATACGCGCTGCAATTGGGGATTGTGTTCGTCGCCGCGCCAGTAAGCCCCGGCTATATTCATCAGCTTGAAGGCAGACGGATTGATTTTGGCGGTGTTGTCCACATGCGGGCCGCGGCACAGATCCACAAACGTATCGCTGGTGTAGATGGAGATCTCCGGCTTTTCGGTCAGCGGATTGCCGTGCTCATCGGTCTCGCCCAGTTCAAGGTCATGAATCAACTCGAGCTTGTAGGGCTGATCTTTGAAGATCTGGCGCGCTTCATCGGCGGTGACCACTTTGCGCACAAAGTCGTGGCGACCGGCGATGATCTGGCGCATGCGCTTCTCGAGTTTTTCCAAATCCTCGGGCGTCAGAGTGCGCGGCAGGTCGAAGTCGTAGTAGAAGCCGTTTTCGACCGGCGGCCCGATGGTGTACTTGGCCTCCGGGAACATCTCGATCACCGCTTCGGCCATAATGTGGGCCAGCGAGTGGCGAATGCGATAAAGTTCTCTTTCGTGATAATTTTCCTGTTCTTCCTGTGCCATGCGCGCCTCCGTAATTTCAAGTATTATATCAGGGTGAGACGCGTACCGGGAAAAATTTATTACCCCGGAGAAACGGCGTTCACCGAGAAAATCAAGTTTACTGAGGCAACTTAATCGACGATAATTCGGATGAGCCTTTACCGGATGCATGTGACAGGAATTCATATTATTTTGCGAGGAAAAATGATCTACCGACAGGCTGTCCCCTCCGATTTTCCCCGCCTGGCGCAAATGCGCTGGGATTTCCGCACAGAACTACTGACCGAACCATTATCGCCAGAAACCTGGGAAGCCTTCTTGCCAGTGATGCTGGATTTTCTGGAGGATGCCTACCAGAATGGCCGGTGGGTGATGTGGGTGGCGGAGCAGGAAGGGGTCATCGTCTCGCACGTGTACATCGAGCGCATCCGCAAAGTGCCGCGCCCGACCAGCTTTGACGCCGAGTACGGTTACCTGACCAATATGTATACCCTTCCGGCCCACCGTGGACAGGAAATTGGCGCCAACCTGCTGCGTGTGGCGGTTGAATGGGCGCGTGAGCAACACCTGGAGATGGTCATTTTGTGGCCGGCCAGGGGGCGCGAGGCGTTTTATGAGCGCAGCGGGTTCATCGCCGAGCCAAAGGCCATGTCGTTGGAGTTGGAGGAGGCCTGATTGCGCCGGTCTCCACCCACAGGGCGCTCTGTGATCGACCGAGCGCAATCAAAGTACCTCGCTCCGTGAAGAATACTGGAGCGAATTAGAGAAGGGTGTTTAGGATCCCAGCCGCCACATAACCGGCAAACAGGAGCAGGCCGGTGTAAAAGTGAGCGAAGACGGTATTGGCATTGGCTGGAATCAACCGGTAAGGATGAGAATGATGCTGGCGCAGTAAGCGGTAGGCCTTCCATCCCATCGATAAAGCCAGCAGGCCGAGAAGTGTCGCAAACGGCATAACGCCAAAAAGCACACCTGCAATGATGATCAGATAGGCGGCCCCAATCTGCATGGCGTAACCTCGGATGGCGGCTGTGGTGGACAGGCGTGTAATGACAGTCCTCTTGCCGGCGCGGGCGTCCCAGGGTTTGTCGGGGAATTCATTGATATACAGCACCGCGGAGATCAGCAATGCCAGCGGCAGCGAAGCCAGCAGCGCCTCCCAGCTCCAACGTCCGGTCTGTACCCAGTATGCCCCGAGCACCATCGTCGGCCCAAAGCCGATGGCGACTGCCAGTTCCCCCAGGCCGCGATTGACCAGCCGCAGCGGCGGCGCAGAGTAGAGATATCCGATGAGAAAGCCGACCAAACCGAAAGCCAGCATGGCGGGACCTACGACGACGGTCAGGTAGAGACCGATCACAGCGCCAAGCGCGAAGAAGACCAAAGCCAGGTTGCGCACGCTCTCAGGGGACATCAGCCCGCGCTGGATGACCCGTGAGCCGCCGCTGAACGGCGTTGGAGTGAGGTTGGCCTCATCGGCGCCGGTGGCGTGATCGAAGTAATCGTTGATCACGTTGGTGCCGAGGTGGAAGCACGCCGCGCCGATAAGGGTGAGGAAAAACAGCCAGAAATGGAAAACATCTCGCAGGTACCCATCCTTCCAGGCGATGGCCGTACCGAGCAAGACGGGCGTCAGTGTTGCAGTGAGGAACGGCAGACGGGTGGCATTGAAGAACAGCGCCCACTTCGAGGGTTGGTATGTCTGCTCAAGAATTTCCCAGGTGACGTGATATTCGTCGCCCAGTTTGCGGACATCAGCCTTTGCGCCGACGATCTGGCAAAAGCCTTCGATGAGGCCGACTTTGAAGTCTTCCAACAGGTCATTGTCCAGACGCATGACGAAGTGATCGGGGGCAGATTTGACAATGGCGCTCGCTCCCCCATCGTTGAGGAAATACGGGTGAACTTCGGTGCAAAAGATTTCGAGCATCTTTTGCGGACGACCGGGCAGTTGTTTGACGAGATTCTTGAACATGCTTGCCCAGCGGTCCACCGAGGCACGGGTGATCTCGCGGATCATGCCGCCGTCTCCTTTGTCGAGGACGCGGTCAATATATATCACGGCGTCGTTGAAAGGTTTCATGGGGCAGTCCTCGTCCGGATCCATGGAGCGGAAATCCGGCGCATTGACCGTCTCCGTCATTTCTTTCCAACCTTCCGCGCCCAGTTTGGGGCGGTAGTTGCCGTAGAGCAAATGCCATGAAAGGGCCTTGACTGTTTGTTGTTCGATTGGTTTTTCTAAGGGCATTTTTGTTCCTCCTGTAATGGGATCATTGATTATTATCATCTGGAAACCCGGATCTTTCAATCTGGTTTCTCAACTGGGGGACTCACTGGCTGTAGGCGCACAGGCCTCGTGGGCAAGATGGGACAGGTCAGGAGGCTTTGCCCCACCCAGGCGCTGGCTTTGGCAGGCGGTCGAGTGGGCGCGCGATCAAATACGCACCGCTTTCGTTAATGCTCGCAGCACGGGTATAATTACCTCATGAGCACACCACCTGTCGAAGTTCTCATTACCGTTTCCTTTCCCGACGAATTAATCGCGCCGCTGCGCCAGCTTTCACCGCGCTTGCGCATTACTTTGCTGCCAGCGCGTGCGCCGGAAGACATTTCTGCCGAAATCTGGAACCGCACCGAAGTGCTTTATACCGACCGGCTGTTGCCAACGCCAGACGCAGCACCCAACCTGCGCTGGATTCAATTTCACTACGCCGGCATCGACCACGTCGCAACCAATCCGCTGTTGAGCAAACCCAACCTGGCAATCACGACCCTGAGCGGAGCGGCAGCACCGCAGGTGGCAGAATATGCCGTCATGATGATGCTGGCGCTTGGTCACAAAATGCCGGATTTGCACACCAACCAGTTCAAAGCCGATTGGCCGAAAGACCGCTGGGAGCGTTTCAAGCCGCTTGAACTACGCGGCTCCACGGTCGGAATTGTAGGTTACGGCAGCATTGGCCGAGAAATTGCGCGTTTGCTGCAACCCTTCGAGGTCAAAGTACTGGCTGCCAAACGCGACGCGATGAAACCGCTGGACGATGGGTACACGCCAACTGGATTAGGCGATCCAGAGGGCGATCTGTTCACCCGACTTTATCCGATTGCTGCGCTCAAATCGATGGTAAAAACCTGTGATTTTGTGGTGGTATGCGTGCCGTTGACCCCACAAACACGCAATTTGATTGGCGAGGCAGAACTGGCTGCCATGGGTTCCAATGCCTATCTGGTGGATGTCAGCCGCGGGGGGATCGTCCAGCCGCAGGCATTAATAGCTGCGCTGCAAGAGAAAAAGATCGCCGGCGCGGCGCTGGATGTGTTTGCGGAGGAACCGTTGCCGCCTGCCAGCCCATTATGGAAGCTCCCCAATGTACTCATTTCACCGCATATTTCGGGGATCAGCCCGCATTATTCCCGCCGGGCAGTTGCGCTCTTCACCGATAATCTGGCGCGTTACCTTTCAGGCGTTAAATTGTTTAACCTGTATGAACCGGATTTAGGCTATTAACTTCACTTACAGCCTCTTGACTGGAAAACTGATCTCATGTTCAAAGCAATCTTCTTTGACCTTGGCGGCACGTTGATTTATTTCGATACCTCATGGGAAACGATCCTGCACCAGGCAAATCTGGCGTTGGGAGTGCAGTTGAAGGAGGCCGGTGTTGGCATGGATCCCGTGCAGCTTGCAGCCGATTTCAACTGGCGCATGCAGAAATACTATGCTCAGCGCAGCAGCGATTATGTGGAGCACACCACCGAATTTGTACTGAACGAAATGCTGGCTTCCTATGGTTTGCCGGAAGTTAAGCCGGAGTGGACACGTATTGGTCTGGATGCTTTTTATCACACCTTCCAAAACCACTGGCAGGTCGAACCTGACGCCATTTCTACGCTGGGGCGCTTGCGTGGTGTCGGCTATAAACTGGGGCTGATCTCCAATGCCGGTGATGCTGCCGACGTTCAGGCGCTTATCGATAAAACCGGTCTGCGACCGTACTTTGACCGCATCTGGATTTCTGCGAATGTTGGCGTGCGTAAACCTCACCCGCGTATTTTTGAAATTGCGATGGATTCGTTGCATTGTTCACCGAAAGAGGCGTTAATGATCGGTGATACACTCAATGCGGATATTCTGGGCGCTGCTAATGTCGGTATGTCCAGCATTTGGATCACGCGGCGGGCAGATATGTTGGAAAATAATCCATACCGCCTTTCGATCGTACCAGACGAAGTTATCCCCACTCTAGACGAGCTGCCGCTGCTCCTGGCAAACTGGTAAGCGCTTAATTCAACTTGCTTTGCGTGGGTTCGTCGTCCGGGCGCGGCGACGAAAGTGGGGTTTCCGATTGGGACTCCGGTTCGCCATCCGCCAGCCCATCGCTCCGGTCTTCGATAAATGTCAAAAAAGCCGATACCACCCGCGGATCGAATTGCTTGCCACTGAGAGCGGTGATATGTTGGATGACTTTCTCTTTTTTCCAGCCTTTGCGGTAACGCCGGTTATAGATCAGCGCATCCCACACATCCACAACCGCGAAAATACGCGCAGGCAGGGGAATTCCTTCGCCTTTGAGTTTGTGCGGGTACCCTGAGCCGTCCCACCATTCATGATGCGACTGAGGTATATTCAAGGCAGGGCGCAAGAAGTCAATTGAGGACAGCATTTCGACCGAGTAGATCGGGTGCTTTCGCATGATCTCCCAGTCCATTTCTGTGAGGTTATCCTGCTTTTTCAAAATGCTGTCAGGGATGGCCATTTTACCGATATCATGCAGCAGCGACCCGCGCCGGATATGGAGTAAATCCTCACCGTGCAGGCCCATTTCACCGGCAAGCGCCACAGTCAATGCTGCCACCCGGTGCGAGTGGCCTTCTGTTTCGCCGTCGCGCAATTCCAATGCGCGTGCCCAACCTTCGATGGTAGCATCATACGCCAGAGTCAAATCCAGGTTGGCGGTTTGCAGGTCTTTGAGTAGCTGAGCGTTATCGATGGCGATTGCCGCCTGGTTGGCGATGGATTCCAGGAAATTCATCCAGGCCGGATCGGCGCCAAGCGGCGAACGTTGGAAGATTTCCAACACCCCCAACACCTCACCTTTGGTAATCAGTGGGACGCCGATATATGCCGAAAAATGCTCAGCTTTCACCCAGCGCGGTGGGAGAATTCCATCGACACCTTTGGACAGGTCATCGACTCGCAGCCATTTGCGCTGCACAGCTACCCGTCCGGAAAAACCGCGTCCGACTTCCAGACGCACATCACGGATGGCATTGGTCAGAAATCCCTGCCCGGCTGCGTAGGCCAGTTGCCTGGTGTTTTTCTCTAACAAGAGAACGGCTGAGGCATCCACACCGAGCTGTGCGGTGACTTGCTCCAGCAAAACGCGCAGTGTGAGAGGCAGATCCATCGAAGCAGTGATCGCCATGTCCACGGCACGCAGCGCAGCCATGTGTTTGAGCTGTTGTTGAATTTGCTCCTCCGCCCGGCGGCTTTCGGTAGAATCCATAAACATATCTAAAGTCGCAGGCTTACCTTCCCATTCGATCAACACTGAATGAATGGTTACCCAGCGCAGTTCTCGCGTTTGCGTCATGATGCGGAACGAATATTGGGAGAGGATGTCTTCACCCTTCAGCCTGCGTTGGTAACGATCCATCACCATGTCCACATCGTCAGGATGGAGGGTATTCCGGATATTCATCCCGATGAACTCTTTGACGGTATACCCAAAAATTTCGGCGGCGCGGGCATTGGCAAACACATATTCATCGCCACAGGAGACGATCACCCCTTCCGTGGCGTTATCGACCAACAAACGGTATTGGTTCTCGCTTCTGCGCAACTCTTCCGTGCGGGTTTTGATCCGACGCTGAAGTGATCGGCTCCAAAATAGCACTACAACCAGCAGAATCAACGCGGTTCCCATCCCATAGATATATGGATGGATGGTCAGCCATGACGTTTCCCTCTGGTAAACCCCGAACCATTTTTCCTGAATGTCATGCAGCTCACCGTTGGAATGAACTGTATAAAGGCCTTCGTTTATTTTAGCAAGAAGTTTGTAGTTTCCTTCGGCAACCGCGACAGCGTATTTGCGGGTCATCAAATCAACCTCTACGCGCCGCAGGTTGGTGACTTCCATATTTCTGATTAAATACTCAGCTTGAATGCGGCTAAGAATGGCGCCGTCATAATTGTTTTGTGAAAGCAGCCGTATGGCATCGGCGGGGTCATTAACTTGAGAGATGCGAGAAGTAAAGCGTTCAGCCACCAGATATTCATAGACGACTGAATTGGAAATGACGATAATTTCCTTTCCGCGCACATCTTCCAATGTGCGGACAGGTGAGTTGTTGCGCACATAAAGATCGAAAGTTGTGTAGGTGATTGGAACTGAAAAATCAAGGGCAGCGTCGCGATTGGTCGAATATGCCATTCCAGCCAGCATGTCTACTTTGCCATCCATCAGATCCTGGCGGGACTGCTGGGAATTTGTCAAAATAAACTGCACTTCAAAGTCCATCGCGTGTGCTACCGCTTTAACCAGGTCAACGGCAAAGCCAGCCGGCTGCCCGTTTTCCAGGTATTCATACGGCGGATTAGAAGCGGATCCACCCACCCGGATCACCGGGTTTTCGGCTTTCGAGTCCGTGGGAGCGATCGACGGCTCAACGGGTGCTGGAGTCTGGGCGCTGGCAATGCTTTGTCGGCCAGGCAGCAAGGCTGTCCAACCGGCCGCGACGGCAGCCAGTATGAGTATCGAGGTCCATTTTTGAATTCTAGTCGAGTTCATCGATCATAAATTAGCCCGGATGAAAAGCTGATCTGCAAAACCCGGTCGGGCCAACCGGATCACCAGTAACGAACGATAAATGCAGCCGGACAAGTAAGTTAATTGTAAGGGGTTTTGCGATTATTTCATATGCCTTAAAACAATTACTTAATAGATGATAGCGAAACTCGGCTTAGCCCGACGTTTTTTCAACCTCGGGCTTGAAAATCAGGAAAGCAGGCCGCTGTTTGTCAGAGCTTGATCATGATCTTCCTCTTATTTCCCTGCGCATCACGCCTGAATGTTGTACAATGAGTTCATAATTTTCCCCTTTGCTACTCGACAATTTATCAACTGAATCAAGGAGCTTAAGGAATGGCCACGTATAAAATCTTGCTGACCGATGGTCTTGAAGAGAATGGGCAGGTTATCCTGCGTGCAAACGCTCAGGTTGACAACAATCCAACCATCACCGCTGATGACCTGCTAAAAGTTGTCGGCGAGTATGATGCCTTGATTGTTCGTGGACGCACCAAAGTAACGCCAGCAGTCTTTGAGGCTGGCAAAAAGCTGAAAGTGGTCGGCAGGGCTGGAGTTGGCGTGGATAATATCGACCTGAACGCTGCCAAAGCGCACGGCGTGACCGTGGTCAATTCCCCCACCGCGACCACCCTGGCTGTTGCAGAGCTGGCGATGGCCTTGATGCTTTCAATCGTCAGGGACATTCCACGCGGCGATGCCGGGATGAAAGCCGGCAAATGGCTTAAGAAAGAAATGGAAGGTACCGAACTCTGGCATAAAAAGCTGGGCGTGATCGGTTTTGGCCGCATCGGCGAGGCCACCGGCAAACGCGCAGCCGCGTTCGACATGGAAATTCTGGGCTACGACCCACTCATCCCCGCTGATGAAATTGTCAAACGCGGAGGAAAGCCCGTTTCTTTTGACGAATTACTGGCCGAGTCCGATATCATCACCATGCACCTGCCGCTAACTCCCGAATCCAAGGGAATGCTCAATGCGGCTGCCTTCGCGAAAATGAAGGATGGTGTACGTATCATATGCGCTGCGCGCGGCGGTGTGATCGATGAGGAAGCACTGCTGGCTGCTTTGGAATCGGGAAAAGTAGCTGCTGCCGGTCTGGACGTGTTCGCCACCGAACCCCCAGGCCTGACTGCTCTGGTTAGCCACCCGCATGTGGTTTGTTCACCGCATATTGGCGCTCAGACGGCTGAAGCCCAGATTCGGGCTGCGGATGATATTGCCCACGAAGTTCTTGCCGCGCTGGATGGCAAGCCGTTACGCTGGAAAGTAGCCTGAAGATCAAGTAAAATTACAGGGTGGTCTGGCGCACACACCCTGCCTTAATGCTCTCCAAGATTTGTGGGGCGGGTACATCGACCCGCCCTTTTTTTTGACTCAATCTTGTAATCATCGGAAATACGGAGGAGCAAGATGAAGGAAAAGTTAGCAGCTTTCAAAATCGAAATGGGCGAGATTTGGGACCTCAACATGGCTGGTGCGTTGCTTGGCTGGGACCAACAAACCAATATGCCCCCAAACGGTGCCGAGGAACGCAGTGAACAACTGGCGACCCTATCGAAAATCGCGCATCACAAAGCAACCTCGGACGAAATTGGCAAGATGCTGGATGAGCTGCTGGTTTATGCCAGAAGCCTGGAGCCCGATTCAGATGACGCGCGGTTTATTCGGCGTTCGAAAATCGATTTCGATAAAATGACCCGTGTTCCTTCCGAAAAAGTTGCTGAGTTCGCCCGCGTCACAACTCTGGCGCAAGAGAAATGGGTGCAGGCCAGGGCTAAATCGGATTTTTCGCTTTTCCGCCCACATCTGGAGCGAATTGTCGAACTACGACGGGAATATGCCGATTACTTCAAGCCTTACGACCATGTGTATGACCCGCTGCTGGATGATTTCGAGCCGGGTCTCAAGACCGCTGACATGAAAGACATCTTCTCCCGCTTGCGCCCGCAGCAGGTTGAACTCATCCGGGCAATCGCAGCCCGCCCGCAAGTCGAAGATGGCTTCCTGCACTTGAAATATGACGACAAAAAGCAGTGGGACTTTGGCGTGGACGTTATCACCCGCTTTGGTTATGACTGGAATGCTGGACGGCAGGACCGCTCGGCGCACCCGTTCACCACCAGCTTTGGCATTGGGGATGTTCGCATTACGACCCGCATCCTGGAGAATCTGGTTAGTTCCGGCTTATTCAGCACCATGCATGAAGCCGGTCACGGCATGTACCAGCAAGGACTGGCTTCCAATCTGAGCCGGACTGTCCTGGCCAACGGCGCGTCCATGGCGGTGCACGAATCGCAATCCCGCATGTGGGAAAACCTGGTTGGCCGCTCGCGCGCATTCTGGCGTTTTTTCTACCCAAAACTCCAGGCAGTTTTCCCCGCTCAACTGGGAAATGTTCCCATGGAAAAATTCTATAAGGCAATCAACAAAGTCGAACCGTCTTATATCCGCACCGAATCAGATGAAGCGACCTACAATCTGCATGTCATGCTGCGGCTGGAGCTGGAAATTGCCCTGATGGAAGGTACCTTGAAAGTGGCAGACCTGCCGGCGGCCTGGAATACGCGCATGCAGGAATATCTTGGCATCACCCCGCGCAACGACAGCGAAGGCGTTTTGCAGGATGTGCATTGGTCGGGTGGAATGATTGGCTATTTCCCCACATATGCTCTCGGGAACCTGGTTTCCGTCCAACTCTGGGATGTTATCAACCGAGATATCCCCAATCTGGAAAGCCAGATTGAAAAGGGTGAATTTGGCGCCCTGCTTGGCTGGCTGCGTGAGAAGGTGCATCGTCACGGTTCCAAGTTTGATCCGCAGGAACTGGTACAAAGAGTTACAGGCTCCAAGATCGACCCGCAGCCGTATGTTGGCTATCTGCATAGCAAGTACAGCGACATCTATAGTTTGTAAGGTATAGAGACTGCATTGTAATAGCAAGTTGACCTGGAGATGCCAATTGGGCATTAATTTAGATTTTTATTTTTCCAGCTCCCAGTTTGGGGAAGATCAGTGGGTGTGGATTTGCATCTCGTTCATCCCAATGACATTTTTATGACGACGAAACAAGCCGAGAGCGGGTATGGGGTGAGGCAAATGTTTTGGGCAATCGAAGGGTGTATCTGGCGCGAAATAATTTCCGGCAAGCCTGTCCTTGTCATGGTTAACTTATGGCACATGTATGCTGACCACGGGGCGTGTCCGATGATTGCCTGCATGGAAACTCTTGCCAGCCTGGCTATTACTGGATGAGACTCTTTACCGGATGACCCATCCCTACTACATGATCGTCCTTTATCCAAATGACTCCATGAGCGTGATTTGGCACGATCACGAATTCATCTTCATTGATTGTTGGATATTTCTGTACTTGTGCAGTTTTGAACCATTCATTGCGCGCAATTACGCCCTGATCAATGGGAATCATCTCACCTTTCGTCACAATCGGCACAAAACATCCGCTTGCCAGGGAATAATCGTACCCTGGCAGGCGGATAGATTCACGCTGATGACTGGCTTTCTTGCCGTTTATTTACCCCTTTTTATTTCACGGCTTTTTGCACAATCTGCAAAATCACCTCGACTGCTTTTTCCATGGCGAATACCGGAATGTACTCATATCGACCATGAGCGTTGTGCCCGCCTGTAAAGATATTGGGGCAAGGCAAGCCCATGTAAGACAACCGGGCGCCGTCGGTGCCGCCGCGGATAGGGACAACAAGCGGTTTTACGCCCACCGCCTCCATGGCCGAGCGAGCCAGGTCAATTACGTGCATGACCGGCTCGATTTTTTCCTTCATATTGTAATAGTCGTCTTTTAAATCAAGCGACACGCAACCGTTGCCGTACCTGGCATTCAACTGGTCAACGATTGCTTCCAGCTCAGCTTTCATGGCTTCGAAGTTACCCCGGTCATGTTCGCGGAGGATGTACCTCATCTCGGCCTTTTCGACATCTCCATTGATGCGGGTCAGGTGATAAAACCCTTGATAGCCTTCTGTGCTGTCAGGCCGTTTATCCACCGGGAGCCGGTTGTTCAACTCGATTGCAACCAGGCCGGCATTGATCATCTTGTTCTTGGACGATCCGGGGTGGACGCTGCGCCCCTGGATGGCGATTTTTGCGCTGGCGGCGTTGAAATTCTCGTACTGCAATTCACCCACCTCACCGCCGTCCATGGTGTAGGCAAAATCAGCCGCGAAACCAGCTACATCAAAATGGTCTGCCCCCTGGCCAACTTCTTCATCAGGGGTAAAGCAAACTTTGATCACTCCGTGTTTGATTTCCACATGAGCTGCCAGGTGTTCCAATGCTGCCATGATCTCGGCCACACCGGCTTTATCATCGGCGCCCAAAAGGGTAGTACCGTCGGTGGTGATCAATGTCTTGCCAACGTATTTTTTAAGGTCGGGGAACTCTTGTGGTGAAAGAACAATCCCTTTCTCACGATTAAGAACGATGTCACCGCCGTTATACTCCACAAGCTGCGGCTTAACATTCTTACCGCTCAGGTCAGGGCTGGTGTCCATATGGGCCAGGAAGCCAATCACTGGCGCAGGCGCAGTGGTATTGGCCGGCAGCGTGCCATATACATAGCCGTATTTATCCATAACGACATCTACCAGGCCAAGGTCTTGCAATTCATCAACCAGCAAACGGGCCAGATCAAGCTGGCGGGCTGTGGTAGGTAAAGTCGTCGAATCATGGTCCGACTGTGTATAAATCTTAACATAGCGGGTGAATCGCTCCACGACGCTGAATTTCATAAAAACCTCCAGGATGATGATAATTTCATAAAAAACTAACCACGATTATACCTTCAATGTCTGATAACCAACCGCGATTTCCCCTGCTGGTAAGGGCTGGTTTTGGGAAATCAGCGCCCTTGTTTACAGGGCTGTGAAGAAACTCGCTGGTTGGCAACGAGATCCTTCATGCCCCTGGTTAGATGCAGCGAGGTGGTTTTTATAAACGCGGGACATTCACTAGCAGAGTGCCCTGCGGGCAGGATGACAAATTAACTGTCATTGAAGAATCTCTTTGCCTATGCCAGAGAGCCTTTCATTTCGTCCCAACCGTGGGATAATTCACTGGTGACTGGGTGAATGACCTCCTTGACAGCAGGTGACGGATGAAAACTTATCCTATTTCAATGGTTCCTGGGCCGGTGCGGGTGCCGCGGGCCGTGTTGGATGCGATGAACATCGATTACGGTTCAGCAGATCTCGAAGTCGATTTTCTTGAGCTGTATACCCACACCGAAGCCAGCCTGCAGACCATTTACGCCACGAGCAACCCGATTGCAATTATGACCGGTGAAGGGATGTTGGCTTTGTGGTCGGCGTTGAAGAGCGTGCTGTTGCCCGGTGAGCGGGTATTGGCGATTGGTACCGGCGTTTTTGGATTTGGGATTGGCGATATGGCGCACGCTATCGGGGCGGATGTGCGCACGGTTAGCCTTGGATATGATGAAACCCTTGGCGATTTAAGTAGAATCGAGCAAGCCATTATCAACTTTCGCCCCAAAATGATCACTGCCGTTCATTGCGAGACGCCGTCTGGAACGCTAAATCCGCTGGACGGGCTTGGCAAGCTCAAGCGAAAATACGATGTTCCGCTGCTTTATGTGGACGCGGTCGCCAGCGCCGGCGGCACAGCAGTTTTGACCGATGAATGGGGCATTGACCTGTGCCTGGGCGCATCGCAGAAGGCATTGTCCGCGCCGCCTCTGGCTGCGTTTTGTTCCATCAGCGCACGCGCCTGGGAAATTGCCGCTGAGGTCAATTATTCCGGCTATGACGCCCTGTTGCCCTTTCGGGATGCACAAAAAGATTTTTATTTTCCTTACACGCCAAACTGGCACGGCCTGGCGGCCCTGGATGCAGCCGCGCAACTGCTCCTGGATGAAGGCCTGGAACAGGTATTCGCGCGGCACAACAAGGCTGGAGAAATCTGCCGAAGCCGGATCAAAGAGATGGGACTGCGCTTATTCCCGGCCGCCAGTGCGGTTCCTGCGCCAACCGTCACGGCGGTGTATCTGCCGGATGGAATCGCGTGGAAGGAATTCGATGAACGCTTGCGCGGGCGAGGATTGGTGGTGGGCGGATCCTACGGTCCGCTGGCGGGGAAAATCTTTCGCATTGGGCATATGGGTTCTCAGGCGGATCTTGACCTGGTAAATCGGGCATTGGATGTGATCGAAACTGTTGTACGTGAGGGTGGAAAAACCAAATGAAAATCAAAATCGTAACCGACAGTACCTGTGACCTTTCTGCCGAATTGACCCAGGAATGGGATGTCACTGTGGTTCCAGCCTACATCAATATTGGCGAGAAGAGCTTTTTGGACGGCGTCGACCTTTCACGCCAGGACTTTTATCAACGGCTACCCGATTTTTCCCACTCACCAACGACATCAGCTCCTGGCCTGGCAGCGTTTGCCACCGCTTATGAAAAATTTGCCGATGAGGGTGCGCAGGGAATTATCTCCATCCATGTCGCCGAGTCGCTTTCGACCACCATCAATGTCGCGCGGAAGGCTAAAGAAATGGTCTCCCGTATACCGATCTGGGTGGTCGACTCTGGCCAGATTTCCCTGGGTCTTGGACTACAAGTGTTGGCGGCGGCCAAAGCTGCCGTTCAGGGTCAGAACCTCGAGGTGATCCTCAAGGAATTGGCTGACTTACGCAAACGCACCTATCTTTATGCGGTGGTAGATACTCTCGAATTCCTGCGCCGCAGCGGCCGCGTTGCCCGCTATCGAACCATCCTGGGTTCCATGGTAAAAATTAAACCGATCATTTCTTTCCATGACGGGATCATTAAGATGGAAATGGCTGTGACCACCAACAAAGCCTTCAAGCGGATAAGCGAAATTGTCTCCAGCCTGGCGCCTTTGGAATGCATTTCATTTGTCCACACTCTGGCGCTATCCAAAGTGGACGAGCTGCAAAAACTGCTCAGTCCTTTTATCGCCGGTTCATCCAAATCCTTAACCTCGGAAGTCACTCCTGCAATCGGGGCGCATATTGGCCCTGGCGCGGCGGGCGTGATATGCGTGCGATCCTAGGGATCATCTTTCCATGCGATGGTGATGCCATGAATAACCAAATGTCGATTCGAACGATCAGTCTGGTGGTTTTGTTGGCTGTTGTGGCAGGATGCAGCACAAATCTCACAACGCCGTTGCCAACCGCCTCGGCCACGGGCAACTCGCAGGTTCTTCCCTCTCCGGTTGGGGAACAAACGATTACCCCACCGCTGGTAGTCGTCATTTCACCGACTGCCGATACAACTGTTCCAGCGCTGCAACCTACACCCGGTCTCGATTTCTGTGCGGATGCGCGGGTACAGGCGCTGCTGGAAGCTTTTCGCGCGGCGCTGATTGACCAGGACGGCGCGGCTCTGGCTGAAATATCCGATCCGGATGGCCTGGACATTTTCTACCGCCTTGCAAATCCACCGGTGCATATTGGGCCAACGGAAGTCGACTCATTGTTTACCAGCACCTTTGCTTACACCTGGGGTGACCAGGCAGGCAGCGGTTTGCCAGTGGAAGGGTCATTCAGCACGGAAATTTTGCCGCAACTCCTGGATGTGTTCGAGCGTCCCAACATACAAGCCTGCCAGGACCTGGCATTTGGCAGCGGGACTGGACCAACTACAGCCATAGTCGAATGGCCAGCCCAATTTGACGGGCTCCCGTTCATAGCGGTTTACCGCGCCGCCGGGGCGCAAGACAATGAATTCGATTGGCGCACCTGGGCTGTAGGTTTCACAGTTGTCAACGGAGTACCAAAAATTCGGGTTCTGGTGCAGTACGTCTGGGAAATCTAACCGGATCTCAGGATAATAATTCCCCAATAAATGCAAAACAGAGCTGCAGTGCAGCTCTGTTTTATCACCTGTAATAATTTTTACCTATAATAGTCAATTGCCGGGGTGAGGGGGGCACCCAGGCAATTGACTACTTCATTATATAATCTTCCGGCGATATTTCAAGAGGTACGCGCTTCTATGCGCGGGATTGCAACGAAAATGTAACAATTCTTAACATCTTTAATGTTTTTCTTCACCCGTATTACCCACAGGCGATTAAAAGGACCGGTAGGAGGAGGGGACAGCTAATTCAATCCGTACAACTTGCGATGGACAGCGCTGAGGGCGCGCACCTGTTCAGCAGCATGATAAGAGGAACGTACCAGGGGGCCGCTTTCGACCCACTTGAAACCGATTCCCAGGCCGTACTCTCTTAACTCGGCGAATTCTTCCATAGTGTAGTAACGCGCAATCGGCAGGTGCTGCCGGCTGGGCTGTAAGTACTGGCCCAGGGTGAGAATATCAACCCCCCATGAGCGCTGGTCTTCCATGACTGCCTTGACCTCGTCCATTGTTTCGCCCAGGCCGAGCATAATGCCGGATTTGGTCAATACATCCGGCTCGATCTTCTTGGCATTGGTCAGGGTGGCGGCGGCCCATTCGTAATGGTCCTGCGGCTGCACCATCTTGAACAGGCGCGGAACCGTTTCAACGTTGTGATTGAGAATTTCTGGGCGGGCATCCATGACGATACGCAGCGCTTCGCTGCTGCCCTTGAAATCCGGGATGAGGACTTCGATTGAGCAGCCGGGATGAATCTCCCGGATGCGGCGGATTACCATGGCGAAAATAGGCGCGCCGCCGTCTTTGCGGTCATCGCGATTGACGGAAGTGATCACAGCATGGCGCAGGTTCATGGACTTTACCGCCTGCGCAACGCGCTCCGGTTCCAGCCAATCGAGCGCTTCGGGGCGTCCGTGCTTGATATCGCAGAAGCCGCAGGTGCGAGTGCAAACGTCGCCCATCATCAAGAAGGTGGCGGTGCCAGCACCCCAGCATTCGCCCATGTTTGGGCATCCGGCTTCTTCGCAGACGGTGTGCAGCGATTTCTTGCGCATCAGTTGCTGAAGCTGTTCGTACGTTTCGCCACTTGGCGCGCGTACTTTAATCCAGCTTGGGCGGCGCAGCGGTGTGGTGTCAAATTTTTCAGGATTTACCCGATCACGGGTCGGATTTGTCGGCATTAGGGTCTCCTGCGGTGATTATACTCAATTCGCCGGGTTAATCAATGGAAACAACAACCACGGGCTGAGTTTTCCTGTCCGCGTGGGCCTTGCTGTAGCCCATGATGATGCCAAGGACCAATGACCATAAAGCAGCCAGGCCAATCTGGTAATCGGTTGGCAGCGAGAAGGTGAGGGTATGTGCCGGGATCCAAAACCAGATCAGCGTCCACCAGGCGCGGGTGATGCCGGAAAAACCTTTCTTCCTGAGGATAAGGTTATCTTCCAGCCGGTGGAGGGCCATCATCTGCGGGCCGAAGAGGATATTGGTGAACAACGAAACAGCCAGGGCGCGGCCTACGCCGCTGCCGACAAATTGCGGCAGGAGGTGGTGGTCGAGCAGCGCCTGGGTGAAACCCTTCATGCCGGTAAAGCCGTATTTAATGACGATGCCAAGCAGCGCCCAGGCGAAAATTTTTCCGACCAATTGCACCCCATTAACAGGCAAGGCGAACCGCTTTTTTTGCAGGCTGAATGAGATGATCTCACCCAGAGTTCCCAAAATAGCAAATTGAACGGCTGCCGAGAAGAGCGGGTTGGCAGTGACCCAGGCGACGTAGGTTTCCATGACTTATTCGTCCGATTGCAGCGGGATACTTACTAAAGAATGAAAGCTGGTGTTAACTATGCAGTCCAACCCTGACAAGATTCATAAATTCTGGCGCACAGGTTGTTGAAACGCCGGAATTTCGCGGTTTTGACCGTCCGCGCTGACGACATAATAAGGAAGCCAGGCGATGCCGTAAAAATCGACGTAAACATCTTTGCGATAAGGTGTCACCGGAACCTCGACTTCTTGATCGACCAGCCTGGCCCAACGTTCGTTGACTTCCTCCAACGCGGCCTTTTGTTCATTTTCCATTTCGGCCAACTGCTTCTCCAGGATTTCAAGTTCAGCCTGTTCCTGCTTTAAGTCAGCCTTAGCAGCCGTGGTCATGCGCCGCTTGGAAAGGTTGCTGGAAAGGCTGCGTTTGCGCCCGCCAAGCATACTGAACAGGAACTCGGCGCCCTTACCGACTTCTTCCATGCGCCGTTGGTTCAGTTCATCCTCCTGGGAATCAACTTCCATGGTCTGGCGTTTGACTTTGGCCTGCAAAGTTTCCATTTTTTTCTTGTAGGTCAGTTCCACTTTGTTGAGCTCGGCCTGCATTGCATCCCGGGCTGCTTTGCTGCACATCTCGCGGAATTCTGCGGTGGTTGCCTCTGGTCCGGCAAACACCTTCAACGCCTCATTGGCGCGCACCCGCAACGTGCCGTTGCGCACCACCCAGTCTACAAAATCACTTTGCAGCGAGTTGATTAACCGGGCATCCGAGAGCCATTCAGGGATGGCGGCGTAGCGTGCACCGGGCAGTGGGGAACTCATCACATCTTCGCGGCGGTAGGCTTGCCAGACAAAATCATCCCAACTGACCAGCCGCCCGCGCGCTTCTTGCGGGAGGGAGGCCATCTGGCGGGTCAGTTCAAGGTTGTATTTTCGCGCCAGGTAGGTCACTTCAGCCTGGGCGAAGAGCGCTGGCCGGTAAATAAAGCCGCCCTGATCGATTTTAGCTGTTGCCGGGATGCGTGCGTCGGTTATGGCCTGTGAAAAAGCCACATTATTCGGGATGAAGAACTCGTTAATCCCGGCGGGTGCCACCGGACGGGTTGTCGAGGCTGGCCCAAGCGGGGTTGGGGCCCTGGCAACCGCGGCATGTGCCGGTGCGACGGCAGCCGCAGCGCCGATGGGCATAGCAGGTTCGCTCCCACCGGGCTGCGGTTCTGCCGGAATCAGCTTCATCAGTTGTGGAATTTGGGTACGGGTGAGCGGCCCTGCCAGGAAATTCAATGCCCAGCGTGTCTGGAAAATTTTTGGAGCCTTGGCATGCACATTGTGCAGCAGGAAAGTGCGTTTGCCGAGTCGGGAGATAAGTTTATCAACCTCCTGCCGGTCCAGGCCACCGCCGGCAGCATCGAGACCATCGAGCAACCGCTGCTTGTCCTGGTCGGTCTGCAGACGGCCAACGAACCAGGTTCCGGCATTGGACAGCCCTTTGTAGTCCACGTCTACCGGGTTCTGGGTTGCCAGAAGCAACCCGATGCCAAAAGCGCGAGCCTGTTTCAACATGCGCAGCATAATCGGGCGTGAGGGCGGATTGGCCACCGGAGGCAGGTAGCCGAGAATTTCATCAAAATAAACCAGGGCGCGCAAGGCGCTGGTACCGCGCTGCGCGCGCATCCAGGATTCGATGGCTGCAAATAGCAGGGTGACAAAGAACATCCGCTCGCTGTCGTTTAGATGCGCCAGGTAAAAAATGTTATGACGCGGTTTGCCGCTGGCTGAAGTCATCAGCTCGCCAATTTCCAGCGGGACGCCTTCGCGCCAGACTTCAAAACTTGGCGAAGCCAGGAAATTGTTGAGCAGCATCGCCAGATCGAAGCGCTCTTTGGCCGGGAAGAAATTGTTCACAGGGAAAGCGCCTAACCGTTCGAAAGGTGGGTTCTGCACCTGCAGGATAAGCTCCGTCAGGTCAAGTGAAGCGCCCTTACTCCAGGCGTTTTCCAGGATGTTGGAGACCAGAATGTGCTCGCGCGAACGCAGTGGGTCGATTTCGGTCAGCCCAACCAACCCTAACAGCGCGGTAACGATGGTGGAGATTTTCTCGCGCAGAATTTCGCGGTATTCATTCCACGGTAAATCAGGAGCAGCAAAAGACGATAGAATGTTGACTGGCGTCCCAACAGTGGAACCAGGGGTGAATACACTAAAGTCGACGGATTGACCGAGCAGGTTGAGCTCATTTGGCCCCATCCCCCAGCTTGCCAGACCGTTTTTCCAGTTTTCAGCCGTATCCTGGGCAGTTTGGGTGATGGTTTTTCCTTCGCGCCGGGCAACCTCCGGGTCGATCCAGGGTTCAAAATCGGTTGGCAGCAAATCAGGAAAGTGCAGCAGCAGGTTGGTGAGATCGCCTTTGGGGTCGATAATGATGGCGGGTATGCCTTCGATGGCGGCTTCTTCGAGCAGGCCGACGCACATGCCGGTTTTGCCCGAACCGGTCATGCCGGTGACGACCGCATGGGTGGTCAAGTCAGCCGGATCGTATTCCAGCAGCTCATCGGTCAATTTTCCGGCCTGCATATCAAATATTTTACCGAGGAAGAATTTTCCATCCCTGATTGATGTCATGGTTTTATCTCCTGAGAATGAACAGCGTACTGTCCGTATTTTATTATCTTAACATAATCTGGCAATTGGCTACAGCCTATTTTTGCTAGTATTCTCAGGATTAACTATTGATGATGACGGATTGAAAAAAATTACCTTTCCGCTAACAAAGCAAAAAAGACGACTTGACCCAGAATCATAGCATGCCTGGGACGCCGACCCAGGCATGCTATTTAAGGAGGAGAAGAAGAGAAGTCGCCCTTTTCTGTACTAATATTAGCAGAAAGTTCGTTCCATTACTTGACGCTAAACCTACGCTCACCCTACGCCTGGGGCACAATATCCTAACGCATCGACGAAAATGAGTATTTAATTGCAAACCAACGAATAAAATATCAATCCATTCTGCGGGCGGAGACCCGCACTGATATAATTCAACCTGCCAGATTGTCCTATTGGAGGTGGTAAACATGGATATGGAACCGATTCGTTACGAGGTGCGCGTCCTCGAAAAAACCCGGGTTGGTCCGTTGACTATTTATGTTTCAGACGCCGGGTTGGCAAAAATTGCCTTTGGGAAGCAGGCTGAAGTTCATACAGGCGATGCCCGGTTGGAAAAACTGGCCGCGCAGGCAGTGCAGGAACTGACCGAATATTTTTACGCCGGCCGGCGGGTTTTCACTTTGCCGATCGATTGGCGTGCGATGCAGCCGTACCAGGAAAAGGTGCTGCGAGCCTGCTATGCCATCCCATACGGCCAGACCCGGACGTATGGTGACCTGGCGCGCCAGACCGGCAGCCTCGGCAGCGCCCGCGCGGTAGGTGGAATTATGGCCAGCAACCCGATATCGATTGTCATCCCCTGCCATCGTGTGGTTGGCACCGATGGAAAATTACACGGCTATGGCAGTCCCGGCGGGGTGGAAGACAAAGCTCAACTGCTGGCTTTGGAAGGACAACGCATTGTCGCTTAAGAATTGGGGTAAGTTTTGGTACCTTGGACTGGTCTGGGGTGCGACCTTTTTGTGGTTAAAAATTGCCATTCGGGAAGTTTCACCCCTAACGGTGAATGCCATCCGGCTGCTTATTTCTTCGGCTACCCTATTTCTGATCGCTCGCATCTATAAAGTTAAAATTCCTCTGCGTGAGCGTTGGCGATCATTTTTGTTCCTTGGAATCTTCAATATTGCCCTGCCATTTGCGCTGATCACGATCAGTGAGCAATCCATCACCTCAGGCATGGCGTCCATTCTTAATTCAACTGTTCCATTTTTTACCTTTATTCTGCTGCCCATGTTCGTGCCCGACGAAACCCTGTCACCGCTCAAGGTGCTTGGCCTGGTTATTGGGTTTATCGGGGTGGTGGTGTTGGTTTCCAACGATGTAAGCGACGTTTTCAAAGATTTTCAATGGGGCGCGCTTTTGGTTCTTGCTGCGTCCCTGTCCTACGCAATGGCCGCTGTTTTCGCCCGGCGAGTAACCTTTGGCATGCACCCTTCTGCTCAGGCGTTGGGGCAGAGTTTGTTCGCCAACCTGGCTTTGTGGCCGCTGGCGCTGGTTCTGGAAGCACCACTGACCATGCCGCGCTTGCCCATGACGTGGATATCCATCTTCTGGCTGGGAATCATGGCGACTGCGATCGGCACAACTCTTTTCTATTCGCTGCTGAATCAGGCGGGTGCGACGCGCACCACGTTGACGACCTATGTCTTCCCTCTGGTAGGCGTCCTGCTAGGGGTGCTCTTTTTAAATGAAAGTGTTGACTGGCGTTTGCTGGCGGGCGGTTTGCTGGTGATTACCGGGGTGGGTATCGTCAATGCGCACTTCAAAGGATTCTCCTGGACACGAAAGGCGGAGCAGAGCTAATGGACCAGCCAATGGAAGGTTTCCGCGCGGGTTATTCTGCCCTGGTCGGGCGGCCAAACGTTGGCAAATCAACTTTGATGAATGCGCTGCTTGGTCAGAAGGTGGCAGCCGTGTCACCACGCCCGCAGACCACCCGGCTGCGCCAGTTGGGTATTCTCACGCTGGAAAACGCCCAGGTGATCTTTATGGATACGCCCGGGATGCATCTTCCCGTGCACAAGCTTGGCGAGTACATGAACCAGGTGGCTGAAGACAGCCTGCGGGATGCAGACGTGATTTTGTGGCTGGTGGATGCCAGCGCTCCGCCGACAGAGGAAGATCGACGGGTGGCTGTCCGGCTGAACGCGCTCAAACACCATCCGCCTATTCTGCTGGTTCTGAACAAAATGGACATAGTCAACGCAGGTGTGCTGGCCGAACGCCAGGGTCTTTTTCAGGCGCTGCTGCCGCAAGCCAAACTGGTCGCGGTCTCAGCCGTGACCGGGCAAAACTGCGATACGCTGCTGCAGCAAATCCTGGCGCAGTTGCCGGAAGGTGCGCCTTTTTTTAGCGAAGACCAGGTAACGGACTTCTACGAGCGCGATATTGCGGCTGAATTGATTCGCGAAGCCGCGCTGAACCACCTGCGGGATGAAATTCCGCATGGACTGGCAGTGCGAATCGACGAATTTACCGAACGCAGCAACGGCGGCGCGTACATTCATGCCACACTGCTGATCGAACGGGAAACCCACAAGGGGATTGTGATTGGCAGAAATGGGGAAATGCTGAAGCAGATTGGCTCCACAGCCCGCGGCGAAATCGAGTCGATGAGCGGGCGTAAAGTGTTCCTCGAGCTGAAGGTCAAGGTCAACGCCAACTGGCGCAATCGGCCGGACGCGCTGCGCTGGCTGGGGTATACGCGCGACAGGGATTAGGTCAGATGCACTGGGGGTGGTACGCGGGGGCGTTAACGCTGGCTGCAGCCGATTGGCTGGCGGTGGGTCTTAACCGGCCGCGCTGGCGAATTTTCACCAAACCTGCACCGATGCTGGTGCTGATAACCGGTTTCAGCCTGGCATCTGCCTGGCAGGGGTGGAGTTCCTGGTTCGGCTTTGGTCTGGTTCTCTCGTTGGCGGGCGACATTTTCCTGATGCTGCCACCCAGTTTTTTTCCGGCCGGTCTGACCGCATTTTTGCTGGCGCATATCTTTTATATCGTTGGCTTCAACCCATCTTTTTTGCTGCCCGACTGGCAGTTTGTCCTTCCAGTGCTTGGGTTGATCCTGTTGGATTCACTCGGGTACCGGCGGTTGCGTCAGGCAATCTTAAAACGCCCGCGTGGCCACTGGATTCGCTTCCCTATGCTGGTGTATGTGGTGGTGATCAGCCTGATGCTATTTTCAAGCCTGCTCACCTGGCTGCGCCCCGATTGGTCTTATGAATCCGCCGGGATGGTCAGTGTTGGCGCGCTCTTATTTTATATTTCAGACACGGTGCTGGCCTATAACCGCTTCTGCACCCCCGTAAGGTTCGGCCGGGTGATCGTGATCGCCAGCTACCACCTGGGTCAGGCTGCCATTACCGCCGGCGTGCTGCACCGTCTGGCGCAGCTTTAGCGCGTTAGTGGCCGGAAGCCTTCTCCCAGAGCCTCGTGTGCCTGCCCAATCACTACAAACGCGCGTGGGTCAGATTCACGCACCAGTTCCTTCAACTGGTTGACCTCGGAGCGGGTAATAACCGTATACAGAACCGGCCGGTCAGCGCCAGTGTAAGCCCCTTTTCCTTCCAGAATGGTCACCCCGCGCTCCAGCACCTCCAATATACTCTTTTGTACCGCAGCGGGATTGCTGGTAATAATCAAGACGGTGCGGAAAACCCCCGAGCCTTCGGAAATGGCCTCAGCAGCCAGCCCGCTGACATAAATAACCAGCAGCCCATAGAGCGCACGCTCCCAGTCGAAAGCAAAACCACCTGCCAGCACCACCAATGTATCGGTAATCAAATAAGCTTGCGAGATGGATATCCCGAGGCGGTGGTTGAGAATTCGCCCCAGGATGTCGCTACCGCCCGAGGTACCCTGTCCAAGGTAAACCATGCCCAGGCCAATGCCCAATGTGATGCCGCCATACAGCGCGTCGAGAACCAGATCATCGGTGATGCCGCGCGCCGGGATGAAAATAACCAGCAGATCTGTGAATAGCGAGAATAAAGCCACCGAAAGAGCGGTGCGCTTGGCAAAGCGGGCACCGCCCAGGTAGCGCCAGCCAAGGATGAACAGCGGAACATTGCCAATGAAAACCATCAAACCGATTGGCCAATGGGTAAAGTAATTCAGGATTTGCGCGATGCCACTGATACCGCCGCTGACCAGTTGCGCCGGGATGAGGAACAGACGCATGGAGAGTGCCTGCACCAACGCACCCAGGATGATGAAGACATATTCCTGGACGGTTTTCCAGGAAAAGTCAGGCGGTCCAAATAGCGACCCCAGTATATTCCGAATTGCATGCTTGTTTGTTGGCTGCACTGCCATAATACACTCTCAACCCCAAACCCGGCATGAGGCACCGATACCGGGAATTATTTCTAGAAGATATTATCTTTTCATCCGATCAAAGTACAGCCCTGAATTATAGCCGAAAAATTTTACGGGGATCGCGGCCGAATTGCCTTACAAGGCTTGCAAAAATAGCCGGCGAAATTGGCGATAAGCAGATTGGAAGGTAAGTGAAAGGTAGGTTTACGCCTAATCCTTTGACTTTCTTGCAGGCCAAAGATAAAATGATAAATGCCCATATTAATGGTCGGTTTCGAGCGAGAGGAGCAGCGATTGAGCGACTGGGAGGAAAAATTTATCATCGGATTGACCGGCAACATCGGCACAGGCAAAAGCGTCGTGCGCCGCATGTTGGAGCATCTGGGCGCTTATGGGATTGACGCTGATGCCCTGGCTCAACGTACTTATGCCCGCGGTGCGCCTGGTTACCAGGCGGTTATCAAACAATTTGGTCACTGGATTGTTGCGCCAGACGGCGAAATCGACCGCGGCCGTCTTGGCCGGATCGTCTTTGCTGACCCGCAGGCGCTGGCTGTCCTGGAAGAGATTGTGCACCCGCTGGTTAACCAGGCAATCGATTTCCTGATAAAGCGATCCGTCCAACCGGTGATCGTTGTCGAGGCTATCAAACTGCTCGAAGCCGGTCTGGACAAGAAATGCAATTCGATCTGGGTGGCTGCTGCGCCGAAAGAGGTACAACTGACGCGTCTGACCATGCAGCGCCGGATGAGGAAAGCCGAGGCCTTCCAGCGGATCGAAGCACAACCCGCGCAGGAATTAAAAATCGCAGCGGCTCAGATTGTCATTAATAATGTAGGCAGCATTGAAGATACCTGGCGACAGGTGATCGCGGGATGCAAACAGATCCTACCCCCCGAGTTCATTGAACTGAGCGAACAGGTTGAGCCCACCGCGGCAAAAGGCGAGTTTAGCATTATCCGCGGCAACCCGAGTCACTCCGCTGAGATTGCCGAACTTTTCAACCGGCTGGAAAAGCCCGTGCATCCGTTGCTTGCAGGGGACATTATGGAAAGGTTTGGCGAAAAGGCCTACCTGCTGCTAAAGGTGGATGGCAAACTCAGGGCAGCGGTGGGGTGGCAGGTGGAAAATCTGGTGTCGCGCGCCACCGAAATGATTATCGACCCTGACCTGCCAAGCGAAAAAGTAATCCCGGCATTAATCCAGGTGATGGAACGCGCTTCGCGGGTGTTACAATGCGAGGCTTCGCTTATCTTCACCTCGCCAAAGCTGGTCAAGCAGGATGGGTTGTGGCAGAACCTGGGTTATGTCCGCATGTTACCTGAAACCTTGAAAGTTCGCGCCTGGCAGGACGCCGCGCGTGAATCGATGCCAGAAGGCACACTCATGTTGTTCAAAAAACTCCGTGAGGATCGCGTTTTACGTCCAATTTAACAAAAATTGAAACCCGCATTGATTGAGTACCCGCTGTGGCCGATTTATTCAACGAATTGACCTTCATTTTCCAACGCTTTACCTGGCAAAGCGCGCTGGATATATTTCTGGTCACGCTGGTGTTTTTCAGCATCCTGATACTGCTGCGTGATACCCAGGCGATGGTGCTGTTGCGCGGGGTCCTGCTGCTGATCGTTGCCTTGAGTTTATTGACGAGTCTGGTCGATTTGCCGGCTTTTGGCTGGCTGATTCGAACGATGGTGCCCACCCTGGTGTTGGCGATTCCGGTTATCTTTGCGCCAGAAATTCGCCGCGGATTGGAACGGCTGGGCCGGGCCGGGTCAGGTCAGCCGGCTTTCTGGCAGCGAGCTATGGCGCCAAAGGAAACCATGCAACAGACTATTCAAGCCGTAGTAAGCGCCTGCGCACGTCTTTCTGCCCGGCAGCACGGCGCGCTGATTATTTTGCAACGCACCGAAGGATTGCGCGAATATACGCGAACCGGAGTGCGGATGAACGCTCAGGTAACCCCGGAATTGCTGCTCCAAATTTTTTATCCTAACACCCCGCTGCACGATGGCGCGGCGATTATTGCCGGGCATGAAGTCGTTGCCGCCGCCTGCGTGATGCCGCTGTCTTCGAGCGGCATTCTCAATCGCTCGCCGGAACGGCAGATGGGACTGCGGCATCGCGCCGCTCTGGGGACATCCGAGGCGACCGATGCAATTGCGGTAGTCGTTTCCGAAGAGACTGGCTCGATTTCCATTGCCCACGGCGGGCGCATGATCCGCCGGCTGGATAGCGAACGGTTGGAAAATATATTGCTGGCCTTCTACCAGCCGGCGACCCCAGCGCGTACGCCCTTTGAGCTTTTCCGCAAGGTCAGCCGGACGCGTGAAGAGACTCGCCCTCGCCGAGAGGACGGCCCCGATGCTTAGCCTCCTGCGTAAAGTAATTCGTTTGCTGCCGATCCTGCTGACTGCTTTTGTCCTGGCTCTAACGGTGTGGATCTCTGCCGTCACTGCCAATGATCCGATTGACGAAAAGACGTATCCAAACAGTGTACCGATCGAGGTAATAGGCCAGGCTCCGAATCTGATTATTACGTCCCCCATGCCAGAGTCGGTTTCGCTGGTTTTGAGTGCGCCGCAGTCGATCTGGGACCTGCCGCTCAATGAAGCAGATGCAGTTCGAGCGGTAGTTGATTTATCCGGGCTGGGACCGGGCATGTACACGCTGCCCATCCAGGTGCAAATCGTGCCGCGCCCGGTGCGTAAGGTGGTGCAGTCGCCGCTCAATGTCACCCTGACGCTTGAGCGCCTGGCCGTCAAGGAATTACCTGTCGATCTGATAACCCGCGGCAGCCCGGCAACCGGTTATCTGGCAGACGACCCGGTCATCACCCCGATAATGGTCACTGTAACCGGCCCGGCAACCCAGGTCGACCGTGTTATGCGGGTGCGCGCCACGCTGGATATCAATCAGGCGAACCAGACCATCAATCGTACAATCGGACTGGTGGCCCTGGACGCCAATGAAACTGTGGTCAAGGATGTGACCATTGTTCCCCATGAGGTCACGGTCTCTCAAGAAATTTCGCAACGCTTTGGCTATCGCAATGTGGTGGTCAAGGTAGTGGTAATCGGGCAAGTTGCGAATGGTTATCGGCTGACCAACATTTCCGTCTTCCCGCCGGCAGTGACAGTTTTTTCTGCAAATCCGCAGGTAGTCAGCGACCTGCCTGGTTTTGTCGAAACGGCGTCATTGGATATCAGCGGGGCCAAGGATGATTTGGATGTATCACTGGCGCTTGCTTTACCGGATGGCGTCTCGGTGGTTGGCGACCAGACTGAAGTGTTGGTGAGTGTAGGTATCGCCGCCATTGAATCCAGTCTGACGCTGCCCAACGTACCGGTCGAAGTCACCGGATTGCAGCCTGGCTTGCGGGCTGCGGTCTCGCCCGAAAATGTAACCGTCATTATCTCTGGACCGGTAGCGCTGCTCGATCGGTTGCAGGCAACCGATGTTAGAGTGGTGTTAGATTTGGCTCAGTTCATCGCCGGCACCTATCAAATCGAACCTGAAATCGAAATTCTCATTCCGGAACTGAGTGCGGAATCGGTCTTGCCAGAGACGATCGAAGTGATCATTACCCGAGGCACGACCTTTCCAACGCCTCGCCCAACGCCTTAACCCAGGAGAAACATGCAAAAACCATTTGTAGCCCTGGTAGGGCGGCCTAATGTTGGCAAAAGCACTTTGTTCAATCGCCTGGCAGGTGAGCCATTGGCGATTGTGGATGACACGCCAGGCACGACCCGAGACCGGCTGCTCTCGGAATCTGAATGGAACGGGCGAGCGTTTCATATTGTCGATACCGGCGGCATCGACCCGTCTGCCGGGGGAAAAGAACCGCTTTCTATAGGCTCGGCTGATTACATCGAACAAATTCGCAGAGGCGCTGAAATTGCTATTCGCGAGGCGGATGCGGTGCTGTTTCTTACCGACGCTCTAAGTGGGGTAACGCCGGCGGACAAGGAAGTGGCGCAGATTTTACGCCGCAACCAAAAAACTGTGGACGGCAAGCCTTACCCACCGGTGCTGCTGGTGGTCAACAAAGCGGATAATGAAACTTTCCGCATGGGCGCGGCTCAGTTTTATGAATTGGGCCTTGGCGAGCCATACCCGATTTCAGCAGTGCATGGCACCGGCACCGGTGACCTGCTGGACGTGCTGGTGGAGTCGTTTCCACCGGAAGAAATCGAGGAAGAAGACGATTCCGTCAAGATTGCGCTGGTTGGCAAGCCCAACGTTGGCAAATCCAGCCTGTTGAACAAGCTGGTGGGCGAGGAACGCGCTATCGTCTCACCGATTGCCGGTACCACCCGCGATGCAGTTGACACGAAGATCGTCTACGATGGCATCCCGGTCACTTTAATAGATACAGCCGGTATCCGGCGGCGCGGAAAGGTCGAGCCGGGCGTGGAGAAGTACTCGGTTATCCGCTCGATGCGCGCCATTGAGCGGGCAGACGTTGCTTTGCTGATGATCGACGCCGTCAGCGGAATTTCTGCGCAGGATGCCCACATTGCGGGGTACGTATTGGAAGCGCAAAAGAGTACTGTGGTGCTGGTGAATAAATGGGATGCGGTCGAAAAAGACAACGAGACGATGCAAATTTACACGGAACAAATCCGCCGCGATCTGAATTTTATCGCCTACGTGCCGATCCTGTTCATCTCGGTCAAATCCGGGCAGCGGGTTGACCAGGTGATGCCGCTGGCGCTCAAGGTACAGGAGGAGCGCCTGGCGCGTCTGACCACCGGGCAGCTCAATCGTATCTTACAGGAAGCCCAGGATGCCCATGCCGCGACGTCCAGCAGTGGGCGGTCTTTGCGTATTTATTATGGAACGCAAGTCCGCAGCGACCCCCCAACGTTTATGCTCTACTGCAACGACCCCAAACTGGCGCACTTCACCTATGTGCGTTACCTGGAAAATCAGATTCGCAAAGTCTATCCATTTTCGGGCACGCCTATCCGACTGGTGTTCAAGGCGCGGCGTTAGAGTTTCTTTCTCTTTCGATGAAGATACTTATCACGCGTTCCAATCCCATCGCACCCGATCCCAGGGTGGAAAAAATTGCTAAATCATTATTATCTGCAGGCTATTCTGTAAGTTGTCTAGGGTGGGATCGAACTGGCAGCCTACCCGAATATGAAGTTCAAAGTGGGGTGCCCATTGTGCGGTTGCCAATATCAGCTGAATTTGGTAAGGGTCTTGGTAACCTCCCACAACTCCTCCGTTGGCAAAAGGGATTGTTGAAATGGTTATGGCATCACCGTGGGGAATTTGACATCATCCATGCATGTGATTTTGACACAATTTTGCCAGCATTATGGATAAAGTTGTTATTTCACAAAAAAGTAGTCTATGATATTTTTGATTTTTACGCGGATCATCTTCGTTCTACACCTGGTTTGATCATTTCAATAATCCGGAAAATTGACCTTTGGGCAATTGGAAAAGCTGATGCGGTCATATTGGTCGATGATGCTCGTGTACAACAAATTTCTGGTTCGCGCCCGCGAGATCTCGCGATTATTTATAACAGTCCGGTGGACATGGAAATTAAAATCGCACTTCCTACCCAGATAAGCGATTCATTTAAGATAGCCTATGTTGGCCTTCTTCAGGTTGAGCGCGGTTTGTTGGAGATGCTTTCTGTGCTTAAGAATCATCCCGAATGGAGTCTGGATTTGGCAGGATTTGGTGGTGATGAGGCACAGATTCTCGAGATTGCATCCAGCCTTCCTAATGTTATATGGCATGGCAGGGTAAACTATAATGAAGCCATACGAATTAGCACAGAAGCAAATGTGCTTTTTGCTACTTACGATCCGGCAATCCCCAATCATAAATATTCCAGCCCGAACAAAGTATTTGAAGCGATGATGCTTGGAAAACCAATCATTGTCGCTGCTGAAACTAATATGGATCGAATAATTGCGCAGGCAAATTGCGGGGTGATTATTCCTTATGGAAATATCGTGGAATTAGAAAATGCCATCAAGCTGCTGATTGACCATCCTTCGATCATGTTGGAAATGGGAAGTAATGCACGCTACGCGTATGAATCCCTTTATAATTGGAATCTGATGCATCAACGTTTAGTCGCGCTATACGGTAGGGTACTGGCCAAATGAAATTAGGTCTAGGGCGGAAAATTTGTCTAGTAGCAAATACAGATTGGTACTTGTATAATTTTCGACTTTCCTTAGCAAAAGCACTTCGCAGCCAGAGATGGGAAGTTGTGATGATTTCCCCACCAGGCATTTATGTCGACAAATTTACTGCTGAGGGTTTTCGTTGGGTAAAATGGGATGTTGGCCGCCGTGATCTGAATCCATGGCACGAGATAAAAGCGTTTTTTCGCATAGTTCGTATTTATCAACGTGAAAAACCTTTGCTGGTCCATCATTTTACGATCAAGCCTGTTTTGTATGGTTCTTTGGCGTCACGCCTGTTACTTACACCGGGCATCATAAATTCAATCACCGGCTTGGGTTATATATTTTTATCCTCCGGCTTACTAGGTAGAGTATTACGGGCTTTGGTTATGCCGCTTTATCATTTGGCGTTCAGGTACTCGAATGTCCGGGGTGTTTTTGAAAATCGAGACGATCTCCAAACATTCCTGAACCACCATTTGATAAGGAAGGAACAAGCAACGGTCATCGAAGGCACAGGGGTGGATATTACCCGATTTGTGCCCTACCCAGAGCAAGAAGGCAAGGTTCTGGTCGTCATGCCGGCCCGATTGTTATGGGACAAAGGGGTTGGGGTATTCGTTGAGGCTGCCAAATTACTGCGAAAGAATTATGACATACGAAATGTATTGGTTGGCAATCCTGACCCTGGTAATCCGACCTCAATTGATGACTCGCAGCTTAAGGCATGGCAGGAAGGGGGTTCGATAGAGTATTGGGGCTTTATGGATGACATTGAAGAAGTGTACCGGCAGGCGCATATTGTCTGCCTGCCCTCAATGGGCGAAGGACTGCCAACCGTGCTGATCGAGGCTGCTGCCTCTGGCAGGCCGATTGTGGCTACAGATGTGCCAGGCTGCCGTGAGGTTGTTTCGCACGGGCTAAACGGTTTGCTCGTACCCCCGAATGACTCAGTTGCTCTAGCGCAGGCGATTGCCACGCTGGTCAATGATCCATCTTTGCGCAAAAAAATGGGTGAAGCCGGCCGTCAAAAAGCAATCAGGGAATTTGCGGCAGACAAAATCATTACACAAACAACTGCCGTTTACGTCGATTTACTCGAATCTCTATAACGCAATAAATTTATCATTCAATACAATTGATCAAAATGATATAAGCAAGAATAACGTGTCGCTTATAAACTCTTTGAACCATATTAGCCAGTTTTGGGTGAGCACATTGTCTTGCGCAAGGTCCTCCTTTGTTGATCAGCTCATTCGGAATCAGGAATTCGGTTTTTGACCTTGTCAAAAATGTATGGCCGAAATGCGTTTCTGAGGTTAATCGTCTATGTTACAATATTCTAAAAATAAAGGTCGGGTAATAAACCGGTGGATGCCATAATTGGCTGCACCAAAAATGTGTAGAGGAAAGCAATGATGTTCAAAAACAAAGCACTAAAAGTTATTTTAGTATTGATTTCTTTGACAATGGTCTTGAGTACTTGTTCTGCCGCAATACCTCAAGACAGCATCCCGCTAAGTGAAACACCTGTTCCTCAAACCACTCAAACCGTTTACCTCCCCATCATTTCAAAACAACCGGACTCTAAATTCTTAGGGATATATTTCAAAAAGTATTGGAGCAAAGAAGCAGTTAAAGATTTCCTCCCTGTGGTGGATCAAAACGTAGGTAAAAAACATACCTCCGTCGGCTGGTTTATCAACCTCGAGGATGTGGCGTTTACAAGCCCTGTAACCTATTTGCCCGGAAATCCGTTCGTTGAACAGCTTGAAGCATTATGGCAGGGCGGATATGTTTCTTTTGTTAACCTAGGTTCGGATGCAACAGCAGCAGCCATCGTAAACGGGGAACGTGATAGCGAAATTGGTTACGCAGCCGAATTCTACAAAGCGTGGGTTTCCTTTGGCGAGGGCAGAAAAGCCTTGATCGCTCCCCTTCAGGAGATGAATGGCGACTGGACTACTTATGGTAAAAATTCCACTTCTGCCGAATACAAACAGGCTTACCTGCGTATCCTCCAAATATTTACAGAGAAAGGAGTAACCCGGGACCAGATTTGGTGGGTCTTTGCCCCTAATGGCTGGAACGCGCCAACCATCCCGGAACGGGCATTTGAAAATTATTATCCCGGGGACGATGTCGTCGACATCGTTGGTTTTAGTTCTTACAACTACGGGTGGTGCCCATCTACAGCGGCTATTTCGGGAAAATGGGAGAGCTACGCCGAAATTTTCGACCCATATATTAACCGCATGATGGTTATGGCGCCAGGCAAACCAATCATCATTGCCGAGACTGCAACCACTGCCTACTATGCCGAAAATACTGCGGACACTCAGCATAAGAATCAATGGTTGATTGAAAACTACAATCACCTCGCTGATCATCCACAAGTTATTGGCTTGTATTATTTTAGTTTTTCAACGTTTGATGGCTATTCGTGCGATTTTGAAATAAACAATGGTGATACTTATTTTAGCGGTTATCAGGAGGGTGCTACAAACCCGGCATATTTGTATTTTTCAGCAACAGACCTAAATGAATTGATTAAGTGATCAGTTGAATTTTATAGACCTAATAGTTTTGTAATGTTTGTTCGTACAAATACTGTTTATAATCGAGTTATAACTCGGTAGAATTGTGTGTATTTAATAATGGTCAAAAGACAGAAAATCATTGTTCGGTTAATAATAATTTTTATCCTATTCACAAGTATCTTTGCCGCCTCTACTATTGCCCGGCCAACCTTTGTGCAAGCCCAACAAATTGAAAAAGTGAATAATTATCAGGTGTACTTGCCGTTAATCCTCAATAATTATTCTCAAAGTTACGCTTCGAATGATAAATTTATCGGTATATACATGCAGGTCTATTGGGATAATTCAACAATACAAAATATGGCCAGTGCTGACAACCTGGCAGGTAAAAAACATTCGGTTTCGGCATATTTTATGGATATCGCTGATCAAAACATGTCCTACAACCTGACAACCCAATTAGAAACCTTATGGCAAAGCGGGTATATATCATTTATAAATATTAATACTACCCAATCGGCTTATGATATCGCCTCTGGAAAATACGATGCTAGCATTAGAAACATGGCCAGAGTTTATGCTGGCTGGGTAAACACAGGCGGGGGCAGACGCGCATTTCTCGCTCCTCTACCAGAGATGAACGGCGTAAATTCTGATAACAACCCCTGGGCCTCTTACGGAGGCGATCCTGCAAACTTTAAACTGGCTTACCAGCGTATCCAGACTATTTTTGTACAAGAAGGTGTAACTTCTGATGAGGTGTGGTGGGTTTTTGCTCCCAATGGATGGAGCATCGACGGGCATGAATTTGAGAAATACTACCCGGGTGACGGTCTGGTGGATGTGATCGCTTTTAGCTCATACAATTATGGGTACTGCCATGTGGCCATTCCCTGGCAGCGATGGGAAAACTATGACACCCTTTACGAACCCTATCTTGCCCGGCTGCTGACCATGGCGCCAAACAAGCCGGTCATTATTGGCCAGACGGGTACGACCGCGCAATATCAAAGTACAAATGAATACAACGTTGATGCCAAGAATAATTGGCTCAAGTTAAACTACCAGTACCTGTCACAGCAGCCGCAATTATTGGGGGTTCTTTATTATGATTTTGATCAATCCTCATGGGAATGTAATTGGCGCATCCTTCCGGGGAGCACCTTTACCGGCTATAAGGACGGTGCAAGTGCAGCAACATTTAAGTATATCTCTTCCTCAAATATGCAGAATATAATTCCTTAATCATAAAACGGCCTCTAAAACAACAATACTGACCCCCGAACACACTCAAGATTCGGAATCTGAAGTAAATTTGATGTATAATCTTTCCCTATGGCGAAGCTTAACCTATTGAATTATTCCGAAAATTATCCTGTATATGATAGTGCAAAGCGAACATTATCGTCACTGCTTGAAATCAAAGAGGCCTGGCGATATCGTGATTTAATCGTCTTCCTGGTGCGGCGGGACATTACTGCTCGATACAAGCGGTCAGTTCTTGGTATCGCCTGGACGATGCTTAACCCGCTCGGCATGATGATTGTTCTGTCGATTGTTTTCTCACAGGTGTTCCGGGTGCAGATGGAGGGCTACCCTGCGTATGTCCTTAGCGCTTTGATCGCATGGAATTTCTTTGCTCAAACCAGTTCAAGCTCGATTAATGCTCTGGTATGGGGTGGCGATCTCCTGCAAAGAATATATATCCCTCGGTCGACCTTCGCTATCTCGACGATTGGTACAGGATTGGTAAATCTAACCCTATCGCTCGTCCCATTGTTTATCGTTATCCTGGCGATTGGTTTTCCACTTCACTGGACCATTCTTTTATCGCCAATTGCCATGTTATTTTTAGGCATGTTTAGCCTTGGGGTTGGCCTTTTAGTCTCGACAATAGGTATTTATTTCATCGATGTTGTAGAAATGTATAATATTGTCGTAATGGCCTGGATGTATTTGACGCCCATCATTTACCCCTTAGATATTCTTCCAGCCGGATTGCAAGGTTGGTTAAAATTGAACCCCATGTTGCACCTGGTCGAATTATTCCGCGACCTGGTTTTTTACGGGAAAATACCGCCCCTCGAAAATTGGCTGATTTCTTTTGCTGTTGCCCTGGTCACATTATTAATCGGCTGGATAGTCTTTACGGGAAAATCCGATGAGTTCGCCTACCGCACCTAATTTATCATATACTGCTGTGCCATTAAAAGGGCACCTGGCCGAAGAACCGATGGTGTTGTTAGATGAAGCCACCGTTCGCTATCGCGTGCCCCGTGAAAGAATCCGCACTTTTAAAGAATTTGCCATTCGCCGGATGCAGGGTCGGATGCATTATGAAGATCTGTTGGCTGTAGACCGTGTGAGTTTCGAGGTCCGAAAAGGAGAGGTGGTAGGCTTAATTGGCGCCAATGGGGCTGGTAAAACCACGTTATTGCGGCTTGTCGCCCGTGTGATGCGCCCCACGGCTGGCCGGGTAGTTGTTCGTGGACGGGTCGCGCCATTATTGGCCATGGGCGCAGGCTTTCACCCGGAGCTCACCGGCCGGGAAAATGTTTATCTTAACGGAGCGTTGCTCGGTTTGACCCGCCGTCAAATTGATGAGCGATTTGATGATCTGATTGAATTTGCAGAATTGCACGATTTTATAGATGCGCCGTTGCGGACCTATTCTTCTGGTATGATGGCCAGATTGGGGTTCGCTGTTGCGACCGCTGAAATGCCGGATATCCTCATTGTGGACGAAGTCTTGTCGGTGGGTGACATTGCATTCCAGGAAAAAAGTTCAGCGCGGATTCGTCAGTTCCAGGACCACGGCGCAACCACCCTCCTGGTTTCTCACAGCATGGGAATGATCGAAAAAATGTGCAATCGTGTGGCATGGCTCAACCATGGCAAAGTCGTTCAGATGGGTGAACCAGGGCAAGTAGTGAGTGACTTTGAAAGGTTTATGAACGTTCAGGGGGAATAATTTCAGTACATTGATAGGTGGGTAATTTATGGACGAAAAATCATCCTTACGCAAGCTTTATCATGAACACATGGGTAAAGTTTCCGATAAATGGTCCTTGTATATGGAAGAATGGGACCGGCTCATGTCACCTTACCGTGATCAGCCTATCCGACTTCTAGAAATTGGTATCCAGAATGGTGGGTCGCTGGAAATCTGGGGGAAGTATTTTCCACGAGCAGAGAAAATCGTTGGCTGTGATATCGACGAAGCTTGTAGAAACTTGAAATATGAAGATAACCGTATTGCAGTTGTTGTCGAAGATGCAAATTCAGATGATGGTGAAAGTCAGATATTACAGCACGCAGCATCATTTGATGTGATCATTGATGACGGCTCGCATCATTCCAATGATGTTATTCGATCGTTCATTCGTTATTTCCCTTTGTTAACAGATAACGGTATCTATCTTGTAGAAGATCTGCATACCAGCTACTGGCGAGATTATAACGGTGGTCTTCACAATCCCCTATCTTCAATGGCGTTCTTCAAAAGGCTGGCGGATGTTCTTAATTTTGAACATTGGCGAAACAATAAACCAAGAACGAGTTATCTTGATGGCTTTACTGCCAGTTTAGGTGTCCAGTTAAGCGAGTTCGATTTTGCCAGAATTCACTCGATCGAATTCGTCAATTCATGTTGTATTATCAAGAAGTCATTGCCTGATCGAAACGTACTTGGTAGACGCATTGTTACAGGATTGGATGAGCAAGTAACAATCGGAGCAAAAAAGCTTGCTGGAACAGCCATTCAAGACATCACAATGGCTATTCCGGACGATACAAATCTTGATGTGTTTGAATTGATCAAGTCGATACAGGTTTTTAATGAAGAAGCTTTACAGCATGAGCAATGGGCACAATCATTGCAAGCGCAAATCGCAGAGTTCGAGCAGCAAGTCTCAAAAATTAACACAGAAAAGACTATGCTCGAAGAAGAAGCTTTAAAGCATGAGCAATGGGCACAATCATTGCAAGCGCAAATCGCAGAGTTCGAGCAGCAAGTCTCAAAAATTAACACAGAAAGGACTATGCTCGAAGAAGAAGCTTTAAAGCAGAAACAACGGGCACAATCCCTGCAGACACAAATTGGAGAGTACGACCGGCAATCTCAGTCATTGCAAACACAACTGTTAGAACGGATGCAACAGATTGAGATCCTTCAGTCTCAAATGGGGGAACAAACACAACAATCTGAAGTATTGCGTGAACAACTGACCGAAAAAGAAGACCAATTATGGGCGTTACAAACGCAGTTAACTGAACTAAAAAACCAATTTCTGACATTCAAAGCGCAATTATCTGAGCAGGAAAAAAAATATGACGCACTATCCGCACAAGAGACTAGAGTGCGAACCGAGCTTATCGGATTGAATGAACACCTTAACCAGCGCGAGCAAATCCTGCAGGATCTCAACAACAAATTACTTGAAATTTATAGTAGCACCGCTTGGAAGTTAATCCAATTGATGTGGAAATTCAGGCTTTGGTTAGCGCCAAAGGGAAGTTGGCAGGAAAGAACAATTAAAAAAATTCTTCATATTGGACGTAAATCCAAAAAATCTCAAGACATGCCTAACCAGAATACCAATTCTTCTTCCACGACAAAAAGTGAACGTGTTAATATTTTAGACCTTGAAAATGAAGATTCTGGCGATCAGGTTGCTTATAAAGATATTATATCTATTCCGAATGCAAGCGATAGAGCGGAATACATCGAAGATGTGGATATTTACCTGTCCAAAGAAGATTTGCCAGTAAAACTAATCGCCTTCTACCTCCCCCAATACCATCCAATTCCTGAAAATGATATGTGGTGGGGACGTGGATTTACAGAATGGACGAATGTTTCAAAGGCTACTCCTCAATTTACCGGTCATTATCAGCCCCATCTGCCTGGCGAGCTAGGATTTTATGATTTAAGAGTTCCAGAAGTTCAGGAGCGCCAGGTAGAATTGGCAAAAAAATATGGAATATATGGATTTTGTTTCCATTACTACTGGTTTAGTGGAAAGAGATTATTAGAAAAACCGTTAGACCAATATATAAATAACTCTAAAATTGATTTCCCCTTTTGTCTTTGTTGGGCAAACGAAAATTGGACTCGAAGGTGGAATGGACGCGACGGAGAAATATTAATAAGCCAGGAACATTCCTTTGAATATGACCGATTAATTATTCATGACCTTGTTAAATACTTTTCGGATCCACGATATATCCGTATTAACAATAGACCGTTGTTGATCGTTTATCGAGATGATATTCTCCAAGGTGGTAAGGCTACCCTGGATTATTGGCGGAATTATTCAGATAATAATGGGTTTGGTAATCCGTACATTATCGTGTCACAAACTTTTCAGTATTCTGATCCTCGCACTTTTGGATTTGATGCTGCGGTCGATTTCCCGCCCCACCATGGAACAGGTATCCCAGAAATAAGCGGGGGACTAAATTTTGTTAATAATGAATACAATGGTGCTGTTTACAGGTATTCGGATTTTAAGGATGTTTATATTAATAGATATAAGATTAAGTCATACCGGCAGTTTAATACCGTTTCTCCGGGATGGGATAATGAACCCAGACGTCCGGGACAAGGAACAACTTTTACCGGATCAACCCCAGAATTGTACTCTGAATGGCTATATTCGGCTGCAAGGTTTGTAATTGACAATCACTCGGTAGATGAACGTATCATATTTATTAATGCGTGGAATGAATGGGCTGAAGGAGCATACTTAGAACCAGATAAAAAATATGGATATGCTTATTTAAAATCAACCGCTGATGTTCTTTATAAATTGGGCAATAAACCTAAAGCGTATTTCGATGGTATTAGTTTTGACCGAAAATATCCTTCTTCTAATTCTATTTCAATTTTTTATAATAATATTGTTCAAAGTTGGCCTTGGTCTTTACAAGAACAAAAAGTATACAATCAAATTGATGACATGTCTGCAGTTCAAGACAACTTATCCTTAACCATTGATAATTTTCTTTCAACGAAAGTGATGGGGATTGGCGCAAAGCCATTAGTCTCAATAATAATCCCTGTTTTCAATCATTTTTCAGACACATTAAATTGCTTAAAATCCTTCCGTGGGACTCACGATAAATCTACATATGAGATCGTTGTCATTGATGACGCCTCAACAGATGAAACCTGTGAGGTGCTATCTAAATGCAAAACCATAAAGTACATTCGGAATCACGAGAATTTAGGGTTTCTACATTCCTGTAACAAAGCAGCGAGCCAGGCAATTGGTGATTACATAGTATTATTGAATAATGATACGTTAGTAATGTCTGGTTGGTTGGATGCACTGATTGAGACTTTTGAAATAAACAAGTCGGCTGGTCTGGTAGGGTCAAAATTGCTATATCCAGATGGAAGATTACAAGAAGCTGGAGGAATCATTTGGGAAGATGCTTCTGGCATGAATTATGGGCGCGATGATGATCCAGGAAAACCCCAGTATAACTATCTGCGCGAAGTGGATTATTGCTCAGGAGCCAGCATTTGTATTCCCAAAACTATTTGGGAAGAGGTAAAAGGCTTTGACCCATTGTTTTCCCCGGCTTATTATGAGGACACTGATTTAGCTTTTAGAATTAGAAGCAAAGGATACCCAACCCTTTATCAACCTTTGTCTCAAGTGATTCACGTGGAAGGTGCAACATCAGGGACCGATATATCAGACGGAGTTAAGCATCACCAGGAAATTAACCGCGAAAAATTTTACGATCGATGGAAAGAAGTATTAACTTCACATGGTAAAAACGATCGTAGCGAACTGATGTACAGGAACCGGTACAGACAAAAACACGCACTTGTGATCGACGTTTGCACACCTAAACCCGATCATGATTCAGGGTCGATTGATACCTACCAGTATTTGTTGATGTTACGAAAAATCGGGTATGAAGTGACCTTTATTTCGGTCGTTGATGCTGATTTGATCAACCATTACGTAGAAGATCTGCAAAAAAGAGGGATCGAGTGTATTTATACGCCCTATCTCACAACGATCGACGAATATATCAAACAAATGGGCAAAGTTTTTGACCTTGTGATGCTGTTTAGGGCACCATACGGGGGCCAATATATTGACGCTGTTCGCACGTATGCTACCCAGGCGAAAGTGGTTTTTAATACCGTGGATCTGCACTTTTTACGTGAAAAAAGAGAAAGCGAGCTGGCAGGGAACGGGTTGTCACTTCAGGAAAATGTGACGGAAAATGGTGAGATCGAGATCATGAAGAAAGCGGATGCGACTATCGTGGTCAGCGATTACGAGCAGAACTTTTTGACATCCTTGGGCGAAAATATCAACTCAAGGATGATTCCGATACCCAGGGAGATTCCCGGCCGAACAAGGGGGTTTGAGGGCAGAAAGAATATCGTGTTCATCGGCGGTTATCTGCACAAGCCGAATGTCGACGCGGTGTTATATTTCGTGAAAGATATTTGGCCATTGATCACTGAGGCGCTCCCTGACTGCGAGTTTTGGATCGTAGGAAGCAATGTTCCCAAAGAGCTTGAAGAACTGGCAGGGGAGAAGATCAAGGTTATCGGATTTGTGGCCGACATTTCGCAGGTCTTTTCGGAATGCAAGGTCAGCGTTGCCCCGCTGCGTTACGGCGCAGGCATAAAGGGCAAAGTCATCACTAGCTTGAGTTATGGGGTTCCCTGCGTGGCGACATCCATCGCTTCAGAAGGCATAGGCTTGACGCACGAGCAAAATGTGTTGGTGGGGGATACTCCGGCGAAATTTGCTGCCGCCGTGGTGATACTGTACACCGACAGTGACATTTGGGAAAGGGTATCCCAAAACGGCCTGGCATTTGTCAGTGAAAAATATTCACTTGAGAATACCGAGAAACACCTTGTTCGGCTGGTCAGAGATCTAGAAGTTGCCCCCAAAATTACTGGCAGAATTGTTGAGGGGAACAAGTAGTGTTTACAAATCGCGGCTTTTGCTATGGGTGTAATCAAAAGACCAAATTCATTGCCAGGGATGATTGGTGGAGAGATTCGTACGTTTGTGTAAAGTGTGGATCGATTCCGCGAGAGCGTGCCCTGATGTATTGTGTTGAAAATTATTTTCCTAATTGGAAAGAGTTCAAAATTCACGAATCTTCACCCTGTGAAAGGGGGCCAAGTATTCGATTCCGAAACGAGGCAAAAGAATATATCCCTTCACAATATTTTCCAGGCCAAAAGCCAGGCGAGATTCTCCAGGGTTTTCGGAATGAAGATTTGGAAAACCTGACTTTTGATGACTACAGTATCGACCTTCACATTTCGCAAGATGTGTTTGAACACATCGTTGATCCGGCACTGGCATTTCGTGAAATCGAACGGACGCTCAAGCCAGGGGGCGCCCACATTTTTACCACTCCGCTTGTCAATAAACTTAAACCTTCCCAGCAATGTGTAAAGAGGGGGGAGAATGGAGAATTGATACAGCTTATAGAACCCAAAGAATACCATGGGAACCCAATTTCGGAAGAGGGGTCGCTCGTAACGATGTATTGGGGGTATGACATCACTTCATACATCAAATCCGCCTGCGGCTTATCTACTGATATTGTAATGATCGATTCTCTCGATTATGGAATTAGGGCAGAATTAATCGAAGTTTTGATAACCAGAAAACCTAGATGACCACTCGAAGGGTTAATATGCCTACCAACGACCGATAAGAGCGTTTATGAAACAACCTTTTCTTTCTGTAATAATTCCAGCATATAACGAAGAAACTCGCCTCCCGATTACTCTGCTAAAGGTGGTTGAATTTCTACACAAACAAACCTATTCATCTGAAATTTTGATAGTCGAAAACGGTAGTCAAGATCAAACCTTTCAGGTTGGACTTGAATTTACTAGAAAAATTCCTAATCTACGCATCATTCATTTAGAAGAGAGCGGTAAGGGCCACGCAATACAGCAAGGGATCTTCCAGACAACAGGCACTTATCGTTTCATTGCGGATGCTGATCTTTCAATGCCGGTAGAGGAGATCAATAAATTTTTTCCTCCCTCTCGCAGTTGTGAAGTAAACATTGCTTCTCGCGAGGCTCCAGGAGCCATTCGTTATTATGAACCAGTTTTTCGCCATATAACTGGCCGGATCTATAATCTGCTGATACGTTTACTCTTATTACCCGGGTTGCAAGATACCCAATGCGGTTTTAAATGCTTCCATGGGGCTATCGCAGAGGACATTTTCCGCTATCAAAAGCTCAAAGGCTGGGCTTATGATGTGGAAGTTTTATTCATAGCACGTAGGCACGGTTGGAAAATTAATGAAATTCCCGTTCGATGGTATTACTCGCGCGACAGCAAAATCAAAATTGTTAAGGACTCGATTAAGATGTTCATTGAATTACTGACCATCCGTCGTAATGCAGCATTAGGCGTCTATGAGAAAAACAACAATTGATGAGTGAGGAAATTTAATGGCTGAAGAAATTAGTAATCTATTATCTGATACCAGAGTAAAGCAGTCGCTTTTTTATATCCTAATTTTGATTATTGGTGCATTTATTCTGTATGTAAACGTAAATATGCCACTTGTCGGTGAAGATTATACATTACAACCATGGGGAAGCAATTCAGCTCCATCGTCATTCATTGAAAAATTAAATACGATTTCTAACAAGGTTTACTATTCCGCAGTTATGTGGAGCCCGAGAGTTGGCGAAGCATTATCTACAATTACATCGGTTTTTCCAAAAATAGTATTTGATGTTATTAATGCCGTTCTTTTCATCTGGTTGATTATTGTATTATTTGCCCTAGTCAATGGACGATGCCCAAGTTCGTACTGGTATTCTGATGGATTAGCCTTATTCATTATAGTCTTCTTAATCATCAACTTCTTTCCCTTACTAGGTCAAGTTTTTTTTTGGAAGGCCGGGGCAACGAATCACCTTTGGGGAGTAATCCTCATATTAAGTTTTAGTTTGCCGTTTAGGCTTAATTACGCTAAGAAAATTGAAATTAAGCACATACACAGTTTGTTCCTCTACGTTCTCCTGGGCTTTTTTTCAGGTTTAACCGTTGAAAATGCGGGCGCCGTCACACTTGGAACGTTGGTCATATATTATGTTATTTCTTATCGCAACAAGACGATTGATCGCAAGTTTATTTTTCCTCTTCTGGCGAATGCTGTAGGCGTATCGCTGCTTTTATTCTCGCCAGGTACAACCATCCGGAGGGATTATTATCGCCAATTGGGGTATGACGGAAACCTAAGTGGCCTTGACATGTATCTTGATCGATTTATTCGGGTACATACCGATTTTATTAATATTACTTGGCCAGTGTTGGTGTTTTTTTTCATAATTTTATTGATTTACTTATTTGTGAGGTTGCGACAGAATCAGACAATTGAACGCGGTTCAATAAATAATAGGCGGAAAATTATTGTGCTGATAGTTATGTTCTTAATGGCTTATTTCTCTGTGCTGGTAATGATCACTATTTCATATCAAAGTGATCAACGGAGAGGATTCGCCTTCTTTTGGTTAATAGTTATTTGCCTGACAGCATATCTCATGGCAGAAATATTGAAGAAACTCCCCATAATATGGAATTTGTTAATCTTCGCAATTCTAACGATAATACTCATACCTCAGATGTTTAAGATAGGGACTGTATATACACAATTTAATCATGAAGATAATGTTAGGATGGAGATCGTTATGTCTGCCCTTAATACAGGACAGAAGGAAGTCGTCTTGCCGGCTATTACAATTCCTGATTCACGTGTACTTGAAACACGAGAAATTTTATCGGATTTAGGTGTTAGAATGGCCACATATTATGGATTTGCTAAGGTAGATATCCAAAAGTAGGATATAGTAATACATCCTATCAATGAGGGCTGAAAAGTGACCACTTCACCATCAAAAGGTTCCTTTGACCGCTTAGATTTCGTTGATGCAATTCGGGGATTAGCTGCCCTGTATGTGGTCACATTTCATCTGGTGTTTATTCCAAATCCAAGTTTACAGCTTCCATATTGGATAAGTTCTTTTATCCAACATGGTGATACTGGTGTAACGCTGTTTTTCATCGCCAGTGCATTTACACTTACTTATTCGATGAAAAAGCGCGAATCGGAACCTCATACTACTCTTCGGTTTTATATACGCAGGATCTTTAGAATCCTACCGTTATTCTATTTTTGGTTGATACTGTATCTTGTTCGAGATTTTGCTTCCTATGGTTTATCGCATTCAGCATCGGATATTTTGCTAAATATCTCGTTCTCGTTCAATTTCGTTCCCGGAAAATCTGAAGGGATTGTTTGGGCAAGCTGGACGCTCGGAATTGAAATGATCTTTTATGCTCTTTTCCCATTAATTCACAAATATGTGAATGATTTTTGGAAGTCCATTGGATTTTTATTCCTGACAATTATTGTTTCAATGTTTTGGGTTCAGAATTTAACGCATTATTTTCCTAATATCGAAAACGTATACGTTGTGCTTAGTTTCCTGTTTCGATTACCATCATTTGCATTTGGAATCGTAATCTTCTATATATATCAGTTGATTACTCAAAAGAAATTGCATTCTCCCAGCATTGCTTTTGCATTGCTTTCGATTTCTGCATTGGGGTATTACAGTTTAATTTCCGGAAATTTTTCAAATTTATTGATTGATGAGCTGTATTGGGAAGCGGCGATTTGTTCACTACTTGTTTTAGGGCTCGCGGTAACCCCTTTCCCGATTTTTGTAAATCGGGCAACAAAGTTTTTGGGCGAACTCAGCTATTCTTTATATCTTAACCATCCATCGCTGATCTTATATATGATTCCAGTGTTTCGGTTTTTCTATTCATTTCCAATTCCGACGACGATTGAGTACCTCTTAAGCCTGTTGTCAATTTCGGCCGTACTGATACTAATTTCAACTATTACCTATAGAATCATCGAGAAGCCTGGCATGAAATTGGGAAATCGGATCATTAAGAATTCAGGGATATTCTCTCGCCAAATAGGAAAAAATCCCGTTGAGGATGTTGCATAGAATGTTAATGAAACCCCGGTTTAGGGGTTAAGAGTTATTTCGTCAATTATAATCAATACCTTCGCCAATTATGGCGAATGAACGGACGAATTAGCCAAATGAATGCTGCCCAAAGTGGCGATTTTCTGAAAAAGCTGGGCAACTAAAATATCATCAGGTTTTTGTGGAAGTATTTTTAGCATCTCGGTCGCATATTTGCAGCCTCGGTAATAGGATTTCAGATCCAGAATGCCAAAATCGGGATTCATTTGCCGAAAATCGCACATTAGCACTTGAGACAGGTTGACCATAAACAAAGACAGGTTGGCGGCATTGGTCACTGCGGTTGGGTTGACATTCATGAAATCTTCCAGGCCCCAGAACTGTTTGGCATCAATTTGTAATTCGCCATCCACAAAGAGATCAATTGCAGGAATATTTGACGCAGAACGGCATTGGTACTTTGATCCATTATCCCATTCCGCCGCACCTTTCTGATGCATACCAGGATTTAGGGTACAAGGCGGGCGATTTTCCGATCACGGAGACCATAGCAATATCCGTTTTAAGCATTCCCATGGGTCCACATCTCAGTTTAGATGACGCAGCCATTGTAACTACGAAAATTAAAGAGTTTTGTGAAAAAGCGTAAGGGCGAACATAATGCAAAAGAAGCGATAGGAAGATGAACACTTGCCCCTCATCTGCATCGTCGTTGCGCCTTACAACTATGCCGCGTACATCGCCACTGCTGTCAAGCCCATCCAGGCGATTGGCCGATATCGGGTGCGTTTGATACCCTAGCAGATAATCAACCTGAAACGAAAAGCGATTAACGATTTTTTGCCCCCACAGGTCTCGAACAACGTAATGGTATTGAAGCTAATCCTGCCCAAAATTTTATAGTTAACAGTGAAGGGACCGTACAGTAAAGTATTCAGATTGGTACTATCGGCCAATGAAACTTATAATAAGAATAATGGAACGTTCCCTATGGCCTTCAATCTTCTGAAGTACTTCCAAAAGAATTTCACCAAAAAAAACAGCCAGGCGTCTGGTAACCAGGTGGGAAAATTGGCGCCCCTTGATTCTGTCCTCCCATTGGTTCCTCAGGAAGCAGCGCTCTATTCTGAAATCCTGGCCAGCGGTTATTTCGATGCAGCCTGGTACCGGCTGGCCTACCAGAAGGAAATCGAATTTCCTCATGATCTGTTGTTCGATTACGTCCGCGCCGGCATTCAAAATGGGCGCGATCCCAGCCCATATTTCAACACGGTGCTTTACCGGCGTGAATTCGATGTCGCGGCGGAACAAGCGCTGGTGCATTTTTTGCGCAGCGGAAAAGAGTTGGCAGCGGGAGCTTACCGGAATAAAGAGGTTCTGCTCTCCGCCCAGCGATCATTTACCCAGCGTACCCAGACGCAACTGGTCAAGGACAGAAGAACTGCGGCCAGACCTTTCGCGGTGTACCTGCAATGCGGGTCAGGCGCGGAATGGGAATATTGGACGTCGGAGGCGGGTCGATCATGGGATTTATTCATCAACCATTACGATTCTTCCTTTGTGGGAAGAATTCCTTGTGAGGTCGAGTTCCATCAGACAGGTGCAATCCCCGGCACAAAATTCACGTCCTTTTTTGCCGTCCTGGAAAATCACCGGGAAATGATTGAGCCCTATGAGTACATCCTCCTGGTGGATGATGATATTCTTTTTGACCCCGGGGATATCGACCGGTTGTTCGAAATTGTCAGCCGTCATGGGTGGGAGATGGCTCAAGCCTCACTATCACAAGATTCACATGGATCCTTCGCGGTCTTTAAAAACAAAGAAGCTGGGGGGTGGCGCAGCGTAAATGGTGTTGAGATTATGATGCCGGTTTATTCGAGGCGCATTCTCGACATCGTCCATGACCTGATTGGCCTGAGTATAAGCGGGTGGGGGTTCGATGCTGCTCTCTCGATGGTTGCATTGGAGCGTGGATTCAAATCGATGGTGATCGATGATATCATCGCGAGGCATACCCAACCCATCAATGCTGATATTGGGAAATACTACCAGATGCTACACCAGGCGAATATTTATCCAGAGATCGAGTTCACTCACCTGCAAAAAGAATACGGCTACACCAAGCCTTTGTTTTATGACCGGGGAACGGATGAGCAGGAGTAACTGCTGATATAATTCGGGTTGAAAATAATCCAGAGCAAAACTGACCCCAAAATGAAAATTTGGCTCCTCACAGGAGAATACCCGCCCGATTACGGCGGAGGAATCGCAGTTTATAGCCATCACACGGCTCAAATGCTTAGCCTGCGCGGGCATGACTTGACGGTATTTGCCGCCTCTGAGCAACTGGCTCATGGTTGGGAAATTGAAGAGCAGGCAACTAACCTGAGGGTGGTCCGTTTTGCCGCCAATCAAATACCAGAAAGCCAGGCTTTAGGGCCCTGGGCTCGCATGAGTTTTGACGCAGCCAGCGTGCTTGCGGAATTTTCCCGAAAAGAAGGCGGGCCGGATGTACTCGAATCACAAGAATATCTGGGAATGGCTTATTTTCCGCTGCAGCGGCGGTTGGCGTTAGACGATTATCTGAAGAATATCCCAATCCTGGTTACTGCTCACACGCCCTTGTATATTTGTCAAAAATATGACCAGGCATTGGGTCATCGTTTTCCAGGTTATTGGATTGGTGAAATGGAACGCGCATCACTGGCGGCTGCGGATCTGGTGGTATTCCCGAGCGCATACCTTGGCAGAGAAATCGAGCAGGAGCTGCCCCAAGTGCGCGGCCGCAGCCGAGTGATATTTAATCCATACCTGGTGGATGGCGATGGTGAACCAAATCGTGCGGCTCAGCCGCGCCACGGCTTCTTATTTACGGCGAAAATTCAACGCCTCAAAGGAATTGAATCCCTTCTGGCAGCTTTCAGCCGGTTATGGGATGAGGGGTTAACTGAGTCTTTATATTTGCTGGGCGATGACTGGTTCGACGAAGTCCAGCAGCGGTTTATGAGCGAAGTGCTGCAAAAAAAGTATCACCGGTATTTTGATGCTGATTTATTAAGATGGGAAGGTAAGCAGCCGCCGCGAGTAGTAAAGGAAAAATTAAGTCAGGTGCGCGCGATGATCCTCCCTTCGCTATTCGAAAATTGCCCTTATGCTGTTTTGGAAGCGATGGCAATGGGGTGTCCTGTGATCGTCTCTCGGAGTGGTGGGCACGCGGAAATCGTGGAGGATGGTGTAAGCGGTTTTGTGTTCTCTCATGATCTGGCTGGCGACCTGGAAAGGAAGGTAAGAAACCTTCTGGACCTTTCATCGGGTCGATACCAGGATATGTGTTCAGCTTCCCGCTCAAGAGTCCAGGCTGTGTCAGGGCATGATGTGGTTGCACCCCAAAAAGAAGACGCCCTGGAATGGGTACGAAATCGAAAACCACCGAATAAATCTTTCCCGTTTATCCGTGGAAAACAGCGTCAGAGCGCCAAACCCGGAGAGATAGGGCAGCTTTTTACACCCGGGCTGCTCAGCGTGGTTATCCCCTTCTATAACCTTGGCGAATTCCTGGAGGATACGCTCCAATCCCTGGCACAATTAAAGGATTGCCCTCTGGAAATCATTGTTGTCGATGATGGCAGTACTGACCTGAATAGTCTGGCAAAATTACAGGAATTAAAGGCGAACTACAGTTTTCGGCTGGAACGGACGAAAAATCAGGGGCTGGCATCGGCCAGAAATACCGGCGCAAAACTGGCGCAAGGGGAATTCTTAGCGTTCCTGGATTCGGACGATATCATAGACGCGGCGCATTTCTATCCGAAAGCCGTGGAAATTCTCAAAAATTATGACAATGTAAGTTTTGTTGGTTGTTGGGTTGAATATTTCGGTGAAGCGCGGGGTTATTGGCCGACATGGAACCCTGAGCCGCCTTATGCCCTGGTCCATAACCCGATTAACACCAGCGCTTTGATTTACAAAAGGGATGATTTTCTGCGATTTGGATTGAATGATCCTTCTTTTTCCAGCATTATGGAAGATTATGACAGCCTGTTGAGCTTATTACAAAACGGAATCCGCGGGGTGGCAATCCCGGCGCCCTATTTTAAATATCGGGTGCGTAATACATCGATGTATCATTCATCAACGGAAAATATCAAAGTCTGGACTTACCAACGTCTGACCTGTAAATACGAATCAATGTATAAAGAATACTTTGAAGATGTAAGCGGCATCATAAATTCCAACGGGCCAGGTTATTTGTATGATAATCCCACGCTGTGGTACCCGACTGTCGGATTTGTCCAGGAATTGGGGGCCAGCCATCAAAGCGCAACGATTAATCAGGAATTAGCCCCTGCTTCAGCAAGCGCCCAAGTAAAACAGGTACTTCATTTCATCCTAAAATTCCCCTTATGGTTAATTCGAAAAATTATTCACAGGGTAACTAAATAATTTTTCACGTTGTATAGGTTTACTCTTTATCCATATCAAACCAGCTCGCGATCCAATCCATTGGGTCAACTACATATATAATTTATGGATGAACAGAATATCTACTTCTGCACGAGGGAAATTTTATGGGATCCCCTTTTTGGAAAAGCCGTTCAACATTAATTGCCTGTCTAACAGGTCTGGTAATTTCGCTATCATTCTTTTTATTATTTCGAAAGAATACGGGTTGGGAATGGGTTGTTGCTATTGCCATTTTAATTCTCGGGACTGCTGTTAGTGGATTAATCATTAATTCCTTCGTTGTTGGCTACCTCAATCAGCAAAAAACAATAAAACATAAATCCCAAATGTTCATATGGGGATTTCTATGTTTTCTGGCGGGGGTCTGGCTGGTTCTCAATATTCCTATTCCTTTTCCTGCCCAGGAAATTAACCCTTATCTTCCTTCGAAGGTATCCAAGTTTGTTTTTTTTGTGAGTTCTGGGGTCGGGATTGGTTTATTGTTATTCCTCGCGTCCCTATGGCTGGCAGGATCATTACCTAGAAGTAACGGAGCGGGAGGAACGATCCCCAAAAAAGGAGCATTTCTTAAATATTCCATTCCAATGGCTTTGGTCTGGGGAATCTACCTATTAGCCTTTTTCCCGGGCATGATGAGCGCGGATTCGATGGATCAATGGGGGCAGATGCTGACAGGGCAGTATATCAATCATCACCCGGTATTCCATACATTGTTGATCTGGTTATTGACGCGAATTTACCTTTCGCCGGTGGTAGTCGCTATCGCTCAGATCATTGCTATGGCGTTGGTAGCCGGAGCCTGGTTGGGATTCTTTGAAACATTAGGGATCAACCGCTGGATTATCTGGATTACAGCATTTGTTTTCGCCGTCATACCCGTAAATGGCACAATGGTTAACACGTTGTGGAAAGATATTCCTTACGGAATAGCGGTTATGGGATTAACGCTCATCCTGGCAAGGATTGTTTTCTCGCGAGGTGAATGGGCGGCTGCGAGAAGCGCAAAGATTTCGCTCGGCATTACGCTTGCCTTTGTGGCGCTCCTGCGGCATGATGGTCTGGTATTGGCAACAGGGGCAGTGTTTTTTGTCGTGATTATGTACCCGGTTAAATGGAGATATTGGATATTCTCAACGATAATTTTCGCGTTCCTGTATTTTGGAATTCGTGGACCTCTGTATAACTGGCTGAGAGTTCGTCAATCAACTACATTAGCAGACTCGTTCCTTTCCTTGTTTGATTTAGCAGCATATTCAACGCCGGGCAGTGAAGCTGATGAATATCTATCTTCTCTGCATATTTATCCTCCCAATTGGAATTGCGGCGTATGGTCTAATTTGGATCCTGACTGGCGGTCAACAAGCATTGATGAGAGCCAGTCCATCATTCAGATAACAAGAAATTTAATCAATAATATTCCATTAATTTTAGTTTATGACTATCGTTGTGAACGATCAATAGAATGGATCATTTGGGATCCTTATGGTGAAGTCCGGAATGCTTCTCATGTCGAGGTTTTGGTTGATCCCAATCCTTACGGCATTCAACATGCTTCTCTGCTGCCCGCCTTTCGTGATTGGATAGCCAATTGGGTGATCAAAACATCGCATGACCCAAGTGTAAACTGGTTTTTATGGAGACCAGCCTTATTTTTATATTTTAACCTTTCTATAACTGCGATATTAATCTTAAGAAATCGAGATCTTCGTTTTGCATTAATATCAATACCAATATTACTTCAGGCAATAACCTTTACGCTCTTATTCGCTTTGCCAAATTTCCGTTATTATTACGCAACATACTTGGTTGCCGTAATCACCATCCCATTACTTTTCTCACCCCCAAGTGATTATGGAATCACTGTCACACCCCGAACTAGCAAACAATAAACCATGATCAACGAACTTCATCCTGATTTCGAATACACTCCAGCTCATCCCTTGCGTAAGGATTTTGTCTATCTTCCCATCGACAAAGGTCTTACCCCATTAATTTCTATCGTGACACCATACTATAACACTGGCGAGATATTTCATGAGACTGCTCGTTGCGTGTTGGGGCAATCCTTTCAACAATGGGAGTGGATTATTGTTGATGATGGTTCGGATGATCCGGCGGCACAATTGACATTGTCTGAATATAGAGATCGAGACCCGAGAATTCGGGTCATTAATCACGCTGATAACCGCGGATTAAGCGCAACTAGGAACACAGGTTTCAGGCATGCAAATTGTGATTTTGTATTGTTGGTAGATAGCGATGACCTTCTTGTGCCAACCGCGGCTGAAAAGTGGTACTGGCATCTGATGACTCATTCGCAATATGGATTTGTTGCATCCTATCATGTAGCATTTGGGGGATTGAATTATCTATGGACGGGTGGATTTCATGATGGCGAAATGAATGCACAGCGCAACCGTGTTTCAATGATGTGCATGATCCGAAAATCAGTTCATGAAATTGTGGGTGGGTTTGACGAATCGCTGCGAGATGGATTAGAAGATTGGGATTTTTGGATGAGGTGTGCAGCCAGGGGAATTTGGGGGGCTACCATTCCAGAATATCTGGCTTGGTATAGAGTTCGAAGTGATCATTCTGATCGGTGGGGTAACTTAATCGGAGAGCGTATTGATCAATTTCGAACCATGTTTCAAAGCAAGTATCCCAGTTTGTACTCCGGTGGATTCCCAAAACCCGTGGATGCTGTCGATTTAGATTTAACAGAGATAAACTTAAACCCATTAAACGGAAATAAATTAATTAAAACAAAATTCAATTTACTTATCATACTACCTTGGTTGGTTATGGGTGGAGCAGAACGTTTTACCTTGAATTTGTTAAGTCAATTGGTTGAAAGGGGCTGGAATGTAACAATTGTAACGACTGCTCTATCAGACAATTCTTGGCAATATGAATTTGAAAAACACACTTCCGATATTTTTATTCTGCCAAATTTCTTGCCTTTAAAAGATTCCCCTCGATTTATCGGATCGATTATTGAATCCCGCGGTATAGATGCAGTGCTGATTCAAGGCAGTCATGAAGGATATCGCTTATTACCCTTAATTCGAGCTTTGCATCCAGAAATAATCATTGCAGATTATCTGCACTTTGTTACACCCGAGTGGATGGATGGCGGTTTTCCAAAATTATCGCTTCTATACCAGGATTGTTTCGATGTTTCTCTAACATCATGCAATCAGGTGCGAGATTGGATGATAGAAAAAGGGGCTATTTCCGATCAGATCCAAACTTGTTACATTGGTGTAGATCCCAATCAATGGAAACCCGACTTCCTTCTAAGGGAAACCATACGAAATGAATTCAATATTGGTTTAGATGAAAATGTAATTTTGTTTGCCGGCAGGCTGGAGGAGCAGAAGCAGCCCGATGTTTTTGTAGACACACTCGCGATACTTGCCCAAAAAGGGGTACGCTTTAAAGCATTCGTGGCTGGTAACGGTTCATTAAAAGAAGGATTGGATCAAAAATTAAAAACGTATGGACTTCAGGAGAAAATACATTTGTTGGGGAGTTTATCCCCTGAGCGAATGCCCGCGATCATGGCTGCTTCGGATATATTCTTTTTACCATCTCAGAATGAGGGAATTTCTCAAGCGATCTATGAGGCGATGTCATGCGGCCTTGTAGTTGTGGGGGCAATGGTGGGCGGGCAAGCAGAGTTAGTGACCAGGGATTGCGGTATTCTCGCACCCTTAACAGATAAGCCAAATCAACCGAAAATATATGCCAACTTATTAGATGAGCTTTTATCAGATGATGCCATGCGCCATGAAATGAGCATCAAAAGCAGAAACCGAATTCTCAGCAGGTTTACTTTAGAAGGGATGGGAGAGCAGATTGTAAACACCCTTCATAAAAACAACAAAAAATTTGTTTCATCTCACAGAACACCCGTGCTAACTTCGCAAAGCCACCTTTTGCGTGAAGGTCAAATCATTATTGAATACTTACAGGCCAAACAGGAGTGGTTAAAGTTAAACAAGATGCACTCTGATTTGGACTATGAACACACGATCCTGCTAAATAAATACCAGGACCTTTCTCAACAGCTTTATCAACCAAGAACAGCATCCTATTGGTTTTATTTATGGATAAGGCAATTGTTCATTCCATTTTATAGGGGGATAAACAAAAATAATGCTTTTAGTAAAATTTTCGAAGTTAAAAAGTCTATCAAAAAACTATTGCTGAAATAATATTAGTCACTTGATTTTAGATTCCTAGAAATTGTCTCTAATATTCCTTCAGCCCTTTTTTTCCAAGTGTTTTCTTGCGCAGTGGCGCGTAATAAATCAAGATACACTTGATCATTTCGTAATTCGAGTGCCTTATCCAATTGATGTGAAAACTCTTCAGCATTTCCCCCTACCAGCACACCAGGATAACGCATACTCTCTCGCATCGGAGTGATGACTATCGGTTTTTCACCTGCCATGTACTCAAATAACTTTAGCGGTGAAGTCGCGTGAGTGATCTCATTGACGATAAATGGTATCGTGGCAACATCAAAGTATTGGAGATATTCGGGGAGCTCATCGTATTTCTTTACTCCCAACCAATGAACATTGGATTTATTGCTAATATTTGCCGGAATCAAGGTGCCGTCATAATCCGGCCCAATCAAAACGAATTCATATTGGGGGCGCATTGCAGCTACATTATTCAGTAGATTATAGTCAAACCACCTTGCAAGGGCGCCATAATAACCAATAACTGGCTTTGTCATGGCAAGAATATTTTTCATGTCTTCGGGGGGGGGTGAAAATTTGTGTTGAACATTCCGGGCAAAGTGCTCATATAGGACGCCGTTGGGTGAATAGATAATATCTTTTCGATGCTTGAGGGCCTCTTCGACGAGTTTTGCCGCTGTTGCTAAAACAATAGCCGAGTTTTCCAATAAGTATTGATGCCCCTTAGCGATTTCATCATGATCCCCATAAAAAACATTAATGTCATCGACATAATCATAAATAATTTGCGGATCAGTGAAACAAGAAGCGTAATCGCTATTCCAAGTTAAAAGATAGATAATTGGATTGGTCAATAAACGAAATGTGTCGACGTGGACATTACATAAATACAGTCCGTCAGAGATTAATTTGAAAGGAGGTTCTTTTCTATCTGGTTTGGGCTGAATATAAAAAACCAATGCTCCTTCTTCAGCCAATGCTAATGCAAGCTGCTGTGGCCGCTGAAATAGTTGAACATTCCAATCTAAACTAGGCGGGAAAATAATAATTGCTTTTGAAGCGGTACTTAATTCATAATCCCTCAATATTTGGATAAGGATTACTTGATTTTTGGCAATGAGATCCTTGTACCATAGATGGTATAGTTGTTTTAGTTGCTTAGTAACTGGTTTTGGTAAAACTCGCTTTGAGGTTCTTAATCCAAAATTGATGCTGGTTTTCCAAATTTGCTTAACTTTGTTAAGTATTTTTGATTGTAAATTCATGAGTTATAAACCCTATCCCACTTCATCATCAATGATTTTATAATTATAATCGAACCTTAAATGTACTGATCTGCCCTAAAGCAAGGTTTTAATTGAGGGATCACATTGGTCTAAATAAATATTTTAGGGAATCGGGGCATGTTTAAACCAAAAACGCCCATATCTGGGCGTCTCGAAAACAGTAGCGGGGAGTGGATTCGAACCATTGACCTCCGGGTTATGAGAGATTTTTCTGGTTTCGGAACATTTTTCACTCAGGCTCCGCATTTTAGCCTGGCCTGAGGGACGCTCTTCTGAAGAGGCCGGAGGATCTTTGGTTACGAGTTATTAGTCGTATAATAGTGACTTTTTATGACAGGGTCAAGTAGTAGTTTTTTCGCGTAGTAGTTTTTTCGCGACCCGGAGGACGATGGTTGAGTTTTGGTGAATGAACGTCCTCTTTTTGAAAAACTTTTGTAGAATCGAAAAAATCCTTAAGATTCGAGGCCGTTTGATTCTGTCAAAACCTGAGGGATGAGGGTTGTGCGAGCAGGCGCGATTAGTCTTTGGGGAGCAAGGATTTTCGTAATTCGTCGTTCATCAAGGCAAAGCGACGAATTACGGAAGTTGACGGACAGCCTTCATGTTCATCCGCTTTTTAAAATTTTTAAAGGATTTATCGCGATTATTTTGATGTGGCGTGCTATAATAAATAAGGAAATCGTGATTATCATAATCTGAATTTCTTTGTGGGCGCAGCACCTGCGAAATTGGAGGACTTCATGTTCGTCAACCGTGTTTCTGAACTTGAACTGCTGGAAAAACGCTATGCTTCGGGCCAAGCGGAGTTTTTTGTTCTTTACGGTCGCCGGCGGGTTGGCAAGACCGAACTCTTGGCGCATTTTTGCGAAAGCAAACGCTCAATTTTCTTTGTGTCAGATCTGGGTTCGGAGATATCCCTCAGGACTGCTCTTTCCGCTGCGGTCAATACGACTTTATTTGGTCTTAACCAAATGAATGCGGTTTATTCTTCATGGGAAGATCTGCTCCATGCGCTTACCCAGGCTGCGCAAACCGAGCGGTTAGTGGTCGTGTTGGACGAATTCCCTTACCTGGTGACGGCGCACCCACCTCTTGCGACCATCCTCCAGCGTGTATGGGATCAGACCTTGAAGAACAGCCAGATCATGCTAATTCTTTGCGGTTCCTACATTGGCATGATGGAAGAAACCGTTTTAGGGTATCAGGCCCCGCTGTATGGGAGGAGAACCGGGCAGTATCTTCTCGAACCTCTTCAATTTAGAGATGCCCGGCTATTTTATCCATCATTTGATTTAGAAGATCAGGTACATGCCTATGCGGTTTACGGGGGCACACCTGCTTATCTACATACACTCCAACCTCAACGGTCTTTGAAAGAAAATATTCTGGATGGAATCCTCAGCCGGGGTTCGTTTTTGTATGACGAAGTGCGTTTTGTGCTCCAGCAAGAGCTGCGCGAGCCACGCAATTACTCTGCGATTTTGCAGGCCATAGCGGCGGGGAAAACCCGATTGAATGAAATTAAACAGGCAACGGGGATTGAAGGAGCGACCGCTTATCTGGATACCTTGCAACAGCTCCACCTGGTGGAACGAGTGGTCCCAGTAACTGAAACGCAACCCCAAAAGAGCCGCCGGGGAATCTATCGACTTAAAGATCATTACTTACGTTTTTGGTTTCGTTATGTTCACCCGAACCGCTCGCAACTCGAACGCGGCGGGGCACAAATCATTTTGGAGAACCAGGTGATACCAGAAATCGATCACTTCTCCAGTCTGACATTTGAGGAAGTTTGTCTGCAATTTTTCTGGCAAGCCGGATTATCCGGGAAATTAGCCTTTGTCCCTACGAATATTGGTAACTGGTGGAATGCCAATGAAGAGATCGATCTTATCGTGATGGGAGAGAGGGACGCGATCCTTGTAGAATGCAAATGGACCAGTAAACCAGTGGGTATTGATATTCTGGCAGAACTAGAGCGGAAAGCGCATTTTGTTAAGCTCGAGTTGGAAAACCGACAAATCAACTTTGCGTTGTGTTCCCGATCTGGGTTCACGCCTCAACTTATGAAAGATGTTGAGACGCGGACAGATGTAATGTTATTGGGTTTAACAGATATTGTGGGATAAGAAATCCGATAATTACGGGGGAAGATTTACTCATCCCGCTGATATTATCCCGGCTCTATCGGGACCCTACCGCAGACGCAATGTTGCCATGCCGCTAATATAACCGCTGACGGTGATGTCCAGGAAAATATTATTGGTTTGTCCCTATATTGGTCGATAGAATATTCTCAAATTCCGGAGTTAAAGCTTGCGCAATTCTGCTTGCAAAGCAGGCCGGCGTGAATAGGTATTTTTTAACTCGTCCAGGTATGATAACCATTCCTCTTTCCTGCCCGAGGAAAGGTATGCCTGTTTCATCTTTGCCAGCCAGCGCGCTGCGGTGGCATAATATTTGCTCTGGGTTTTGGCGATTAACTCTTCTGCCTGTTTCCTGCTGGCCTGGATAACCCAATCCGGGCGGAAGGGAAGAACAACATCCGCCACTTTTTCGATCAGGGAATAATTCCATTCGCCGGCTTTATCGGCGACACCAATCGCTTGATCCCATTCCTCTTCAAAAAGATAGACATCGGCAAGCACATTCGCGTGGTGTGAATCCTGAAGTGTATACATCAGGGCTGGTCGTAAATTGTCCCAATTTACATCAGATAACTTTTTGAGTGTGCTGTACAGTTCCAGAGAAGGCAGACTAGTGAACGCTGCCTGATAAGATTGAATGGCTTGATCAATCTGTCCCTGGGTCTCTTCAATCGGCCCAAGCCAGACACCCAGATCATGTTTGCTGCCGTCCAACTCTAACCCTTTCTTTGCCAGGCGCAGCGCATCTGGCAAGTGCCCCGCTTCTCGCAGCGTCTTGGCAACTACCAAAGCATCACTGGCTTGAGTCAGGGTTTTCCATGCAACATCCACTGCTTTTTCAAACTCTTCCATCTTTATCTGTTTGAGAATATAGCGTCGATACTCACCAGCTTCAAGACATAACTTGAGGTATTCTTCTACACGGTTCTGACGTTCCAGAATGTTCAATTTGGCTTCGATCAGGATTGTGTCATCGAAATCATAGTCCTCCAATTCATTCAGCGCTTCATCTGACCAGCCGCGATTCACAGCGGCAAGGATCACATCCAGGCCATCAATCCCATAAGCGCTTAATTCTTCAATCACCGGTTCCAGTTCTTTAAACAGGCTGCGGCGCTCGGCTTTACTGAGGTCCGCGCTCAGAATGGCTTCAACAAGAGGCAAAGCTAATTCACCAAAAAAGCCACCCAGCGCGCCGTCAGAATCATCAAATTGTTCAAAACTCCCGCTGACTTCGGTTAGAAGGGTTGTCAGAATTACCAGCGCCCCCTGTGCATCGCCAGCCTCCATAAACTCATACGCTGTGTCACGAACATGATCCAGTTGGTTGACCATCCCGCCCATCATCCAATATGCTTCTGACATGCGGTAACCGCGTAGGCTGTGCAAGATGCTTTGAATTTGTCTCTTGTATTCCGTCTTTGATACTTCTGTTTTGCGCTTACTCCTTGATTGGACCGGTTGGGATTTGGTAGAAGTGGCTGGAATGGTATTTTGCAGCCAGGAATACAAATCCGAGTTTTTATCTATCATTTTGGTAATCAGGTACACCAGCGCATCTTTATCCAGTTGCCCCAACAGCTCTTTGATATTCTTTTGCTCGATAAAAGCATCCGGATGATGAATATAGGTGAGCATTAAGGCAATGATATGCTTGCAGTAACCACCCCAGTCATACGGACAAGTGCAGGAAGCTTCCTGAATACCGCCTTCGTCCAGTTGAACGCTCAGCTGATAAAATGGCGCACTGCTGCCTTCGCATTTCCCTGTTAGAAAGGCGCCCTGCCGGAAGGTATCAAACACTGCGTCGGATAGATACAACTCATGCCCACGAGCAAAACTTTCGGGGGATGAATAGGATTTAAGAGCGCTTTCTGTAATTTTCTCGGCCATACGAATATTCCCATATTTGATTTTACACCTGCCCAGTTGGTCAACTCCAATCAAAAATAGGTAAATCCTTTTCTTACAAAATCTTCCACCAATAAATTATGGGGCACAAAGTTTTAGTTGGAATTGGAAAATAGGATTCGCTGGAAATTAACTTTATCGGCAATAGACCAGCCTGAGCTAGTGAAAGGGCCGTCTTTTCGACAAAAATACTGTTGGTTGTCAGCCCGATATTTTGGGTCCGGGTAATAGTTGAGTTTTTATCGACCAGGGCGCAGCAAATATGGATCCCGCTCAAACGTTGTGCACCAAAATTACTGCCTGTCAGCGCGCTGTACGCCCAAAGGGGCCACATAACAGGCTAAACGCGTCGAAGAAGAATGCGCAACGCTGACACGTACCGCTAATCCAATGACCGAATCAATACCATAAATGCTGAGGCGATAGCAGTGGCCGCTTTGCACTGCCCCAACGGGTGAAAATACTCAAGAAAGCAAGTTTGGTATGGTTAACCTTTACTTGCCAGTGTGTGAAGTGCGATCCTTGGGTCAGAAAACAAGCTTTGATCGGTTAATGCATATTCTGAATAATAGGCACCCTCTGCACAAGCACGACACAGAGTGAGTTCTCCAACCCTAGTCTCGCGTTCGTTCATAATTTCCTCTCCACAGGCGGAACAATTTACGCGCACGCCTGGCCGGGAAACGATAGCAGTGACTTTAGTGTTTAGGGATACCGGATACACAGTAAACATCGCGCGGTCAGGCATGGTTTGGTAAGCCTGCATCTGGGCAAAATAATGGCGCGATTCATCGGGCGCGTAGTCGTAGGCCTTCTCACGGATATCCAACGCCGGGGAGACGCGAACTGCCAGACCTGTTTCAATATCTACAAAAACGGCTGCTGTTTTCCCGTAATCCTCAACTCGCAGGGTGCGGTGGCCAACCGTACAACCTGTAGCGGCAGAAATTCCATCGGCAAAACAACCATCGGTTTCAATGATTACAAGGAGCCGTTTTTTAGCAGGTGGCTCATTAAATCCGATAGAATGCATACCCAACAGTCCCAGGCGGACGCCAAGGATCTGGCGCGGGCAAAGATGCTGGTGATCGCGAGATGAGATATCGAGTAGCGCTTTAAGGTCTGACATGGTTCCCTCACACAAAAAGGCTGTCTCATAAGATGGAGACAGCCTGCTGTGCCATCAAGCCAAGCGATCAGCCAGGGGTGTCTCCTTTCCAATGACCTTACGGTCGGGGGGCTGGTCCGTTTCCGATCCAACCGGGGCCGCTTGCTCTAGCGGCCGGTCTGGCTGCCGTTAGCATTCGCCGGCAGGCAGCCAGACTCGGAGAAGAATGAGAAGATGAACTTTATCCTTTTATCCTCAGGCTTTTACAACCTTGACCATCGTGTCATAAAATACTGCACTGCCGCCTACCGGGTCAACAAGAGTGGTGTTACCCAGGTAAGGATCAACACGCATAGCGGCATTGCCATGCAAGCCGCGCACGCGCCGTGGATCACCTTTTATCTGCTCGCCATCGATGAAGAAATCGACGCCACCGTAAGCGAAGTGGCCAAAGCCCAGAGCAAAGGAGATTACACCTGGGCGCATACCCTCGACGACTTTCGTCTTGCCAGCCATTGCTACTTTGGTCCCGTTATACAGGTTCCACACCCCTTCTGGGTTGGATGCGGAGACGATCTTGACGCGATCGCCATCTTTCAGCCCTAACCGTTGAGCATCTGATCCATTCATTACTACAGCATTCTCGGGCAGGAGGGCGGTCAACCAGTAGTTGCCGGAGGTGCGGCTCTTGGTCTGCATAATTTCACGGTGGGTAATCAGACGCAGGTCGTACTCGGCCCCATCCTCTACTGGCTTGCCAGTCACATCAAGCTGCGGGGGAATGTATCTGGCATATCCAGCCAAGTTCTTCCCGGTCATAGCACTCTTTACACCGTAAGTTTTCTCCTGGTAGATATTCACTAGGCGACCATACTTATTAGCTACTTGGTTGCCCTTATAGCCTTTTGCGAAGTCTTGGAAACGCCCGCCCCGATTGAGCACATAGACAACCTTGGGCCACAACGCCTCACCGACTATGGCTTTCCAGCGAGCAGGATCGAATACTGACTTGGGCAGATGCTTACGCGCCGTTTCGAACAGGCGCATCTCTTCCGCATCTGCATCGGGCACTGTATCGGAACCATCTTCCTTCTCGCCAAAGGCCAGGTTAGCCACCATGCGCAGGTAGAAGTCGTCCTGGTGTGTAAAGTCACCACCATCCCCCAGTCCACCCTTACCGAAGTTTTTCAGACCCAGCTTTTCAGCCAAACCGAGCAGAACCGCCTCCAGGCTGATAGGCATCGCCTGCCCAAATACATTGACTTCTTCCACCAATGGCGCAATGACCGGCTGGCGGATGCCCTGTACTTTGAAGGGAATCGAGGGATGCGAGCCGTTGAATTCCCAACGTTCCAGGTAACTGGTGTCTGGGAAGATATAGTCAGCGTACATTGATGTCTCGCCAATTGTGATGTCGAAAGTCACGAACATTGGCAACTTCTTCGGGTCGGTGAGTATCTCGATCAGCTTGTGCCCGGCAGGTAGCGAGTACACCGGCGAACCCATATACAAGAATAAATTCTTGACCGCATAGGGATAAGCCTCGCCGATAGAGGGAATGACTTCCTGATAAATATCGCTGGCCAGTGGATACCAGTTGCGTTGGGCCGGATAACGTTTATCTTCCGGTAAGTTGGAATAGATAGTTGACTCTTGGTATTTGGCATCGTGGCGGATGATCGAAGTACCGAAGGGTGCCTTTTTCTCTGTAGTTAGACTCGCGATCGGGAAAGGTTGACCTTTCTTGCCTCCTGCGGCATCATAGGTGGAGAGTTTGATCATGCCACCGGTGTGATCGAAGTTGCCGATCAGAGCATTGAGAGTGTACCAGGCCAGCACATTATAGAATCCGTTGGTGTGCTGCGAAACGCCGCGGTGAATGTCAGCGCAGGCTTTCTTCCCGTGGTTGGTAAACTCCTGAGCCAGCGTCACCAAATCGGCTGCATTCAAGCCGCATAGATCAGCCCACTCCTCGATGGTGTGTTCGCGAGCGGCGTCGGCGATGATTTGCAGACTGGATTTCACCATGAATTCGCCTAACTGGACGTTTTCGACAAACAAATCACCAGCAACCGCCTGGTTTTCTTCTTCGGCGTAGGGATCAAATGCAACCGGAATACCGTCTATAAGCGTGACGAAGTAATCGAAATCATATGTCTTTTTCGGGTCGCTGACCATCGGGCGAGTTTCTTTTTCCATCAGCCCAATTTCGCTGGCGTGAAGGAAGGTGGTTGGTTTGCCATCCTTATCCAACTTAACCAACCACGGAGCTTCAGTCCAAGTCGGGTTGCTTGCTTTAGTAGCTGCGGCCTTGTTGGCAGCCGCAAGGTAAGACGCATCGTACCTGCCATTGTCGATAATCCACCGAATGAGCGCCAACGCCATCGCACCCTCGGTGCCCGGGCGAATGGGCAGCCATTTCCAAGCCTTTGCGGCAGTCTTGGATAGGCGTGGATCGACAACAGCGTACTTCAACGCACCATCCACAACTCCTTGTGTGATGGCGGAAGACCGCCAGGGTGGGCCATAATTGCCTTCGAATGGCGAGGCGCCAACAAAAATGACGAATTCGCTGTTGCGCACATCGCCCTGCCAGTAAAACTTATCGCCGCCTGTCCATTTGCCGTTCTCGTACTTTTCGGACATGGCTTTGCCGGTAAAGTAGAGCGATCCCTGACAGACGGTGGTATGGCCATGTGTATTGGTCGTTCCAAAGCCATCGCGCATGAAGCGGTTGATGAAATCGCTGCGCCCACCCTTCAGCCGGCCCCAATTAAACACCACCTGGTTGTTCTTCGGACCAAAATCGGGGTGATCCGTATCGATCAATTTATCCAGATCAGCAGCGAAGGTCGTTTTGAATTCGGCAAGCAAGGCCGCTTTTTTGTCGGCATCCTTCTCGCCCAAGATTTTCTTGACCGCATCCGCCATTGCCTTGGCAACTTTCGAATCTGTCAATGCAAAGGATTCGCGCAAACCGGGTACATTGCCTTCACCAAACAGATCTCCTCCTTCGACAATTTCCTGCAACGCCTGGTCAAACGGCACCGTTACCCATTGATTCTCGCCGCGCTTCGTGCCTGATTTGCGTTTGAGCACCTTAACGATCCGGTACGGGTCGTAAGCCGTCTGCAGACCTGCCTGGCCTTTGGGGCAAATACCGCCCTCTACTTTGGCAGTTTCAGCAAAGGGGGTGTTGTAATTCAGATGAGGGCTGAGGGTCCAGGGACTGTATGGGTTCCCGTCGATCTTAACAGCTACACCGTCCCTTAGCTTTACTTTGATGCCGCAGACTGTGTTGCACTGCAGGCATGTCGAATAGATCTGATTCTCAAGTTGAGCCAGGGCATAAGCAGTCTGGTCATCCGTGTTTGCGAGCGCCGCGCTCACCTGCGGAAGCAAGCCCAGGAAGGCTGCCGCTCCTCCGGCGGCAGTCGAGATTTTGAGAAAATCACGCCGCGATAAGGAGGTTTTTTGAATGGATCGTTCCTCGATCCCATCCGGCATGTCATCCGCCGGTTGCGTTGAGAGTAGAGTCTTGTCGGTCATGTTAAGCTACCTCCTTGGGCTGTGTCAGGATTGGCAACCAGTGCAACCCCGCGAGAAAAACCAGTACGGCCAGCGATGCGGCCCACAGGCCTAAGAGCCACTCGGTGAGAGATGGAAAATAAGCAAAGGTGAGGCCTGGTCCTGAGAAGGCCTGTTCCAGCCCCCCGAGCTCAGGAGTCACCAGTGCCGGGATCAGAATATTCAGGCGAACGGCAATGAATGTGACTGCGATCAGGAAACCGGCCGCTGCGACATTTCGGAGAGAGCGCCGGCCAACGATCAATAAATATGCCGGGATGATCACGCCGAAGCCGAGATGTACGACCCAAAAGACCCACCAGTACGGTCCGAATAATACCAGCCGCAACGCATCAACGTGGGCGGGGATGGAAGCGTAATAACTGATCGAGTAATCTGCCCATTCCAACAGCACGTCGAAGGCAAGCAGGCCGAGTACTATTTTGCCGAGGAACAGCACAAGATCGCGGTGCTCTTCCGTCCCCCGATTCGGGTCAAACAAAGCCGTAACGAACGTGAGAAGTGCCCCGCCGGATAACAGCGCACCAACCAGGAAAACGATGGGGGTGAGGCCCGAATTCCAGTAGGGACGCGAACCAAGGACACCAAATAGCGCCCCAACCCCGCCGTGGAAGGCAATCGCCAGAGGGACGCCAATGCTACCCAGGGTGCGAAGTGTGCGTCGGTCAGCGGCCAGAGCCACAGCAGAGGTATCTCGGCGGCCAAAGGTCAGGAAGCGAGCCAGGGCGTTGCGGGCGCCCCACTCAGCCAGATCTCCCCGGAGTGCAAACCAAAACTCGACTAAAAGCAGGATGAAATAAGCGGTGTAGAGCCAAATCATCCAGCCCATGATAGAGCTGAAATTGGTGCTAAACATCAGTTTCCAGGCACGCTCGGGGTGCCCAAGATCCAAAAAGATTAGGAACATTGCCGCGAAAAGCGTGACGAGCGCCATTAGTAAGGCAAGTTTCCCCACTTTTTCCAATCTGCGGACATTGAAAACGTACACAAGCGTGGAAAGTAGAAAAGCTCCGGCAGAGAGGCCAATGAAGTACGTGTATTCGGCTACCCACAGTCCCCATGGGACATAACTTCCATAAGCCGCATTAACGTGACCATTGGCAAGACGATCCCACAAGCCATAACCGCCGGCGATGAACCCCGCCAAGGCAACGATCCAAATCAGTGTTTTGTTTTTCATATCGTCCTCCTAGACCAGGTAGTAAACTCGCGGCTCGGTCCCCAACTCCTCTTTGAGTCGCATGACATTTGGGCTGGCAATCAAATCAGCCACGAGGCTATTGGGGTCGTTGGCGTCACCAAAGAAGGTTGCCCGGCCGACACAAGTGGTGGTGCAGGCAGGCAGCATCCCTTCGGCCAGACGATGCAGGCAGAAGTGGCACTTGCGCACGTTTCCAATGGGGGAAGCGTTATGCCCGATTCGCTGCCGTTCTTCCTGATATTCAAAGTTGGCAGCACGTTCGTATTGGTCGGCTGTCTTCTGGCCCACAATCAATCCTTCAACTACGGGAGTACCTTCGGTGTAGAGCTCGCCAAAGTCGAACGTCCGCGCAGAATACGGGCAGGCCGTAATGCAATAACGACAACCGATGCATTGGTCATAGTCGATCACTACCACGCCGTCCTCGTTCTTGTAAGTTGCGTTCACCGGGCACACTGGCACACAGGGTGGAATATCGCATTGCATGCAAGGTCGTGGCAGGAATTTCCGGGTGACATTAGGGTAGGTTCCGATTTCCTGATCCATTACAGGTCGATAGACTACGCCGGGTGGCAGTTTATTCTCGGCGACGCAAGCGATCGTGCAAGCCGAGCAGCCGATACATTTGCGCAGATCGATGACCATGACCCAACGACGCTCGCTCGGTTGTTTCTCCAACGCGCGAAGCAGTTCATCCTGCATGCGAATTAGAACGTCGGAATTAGGTCCGACGCCCGGAACCGTGCTGAGCGCTGGCGAGCCAACACTGGGTTTTGCGCGAGCCTTCGAAACTGGCGCGAAACGATTGATTGCCAATGCTGCCCCACCAACGCCCAGGATTTTAAGGAAGCCTTTCCGCGAGACGGAAGGCTGCGTATTAGGTTCTTCGGCCATAACTTTCCTCCTGAGAATTGGTTTCATCCCCTCGACGTTACAGGAAATGCATTTCTGCTGCATTCACTGTAGCCGAAAGAAAATCCAAGGTGCAGCGGGAAAAATTTGGCCTTTTGCTTGCTATTTGTCGGGAAAAACCTTACAAGGCAGGATTATTCAGCCGAAATCAGTCCCCGGCTCAACGCAAATTGAACTAAAGCCGCCCGATTGCGCAACCCTAGCTTCTCCATCCCCCGTGCTCGGTAGGTTTCAACGGTTTTCGCACTCAAGATAAGCTTTTCGGCCACCTCTGCGCTGGTAAAACCAAGAGCAACCAAGCGGAGAACTTCTTGCTCTCGTTCACTCAACGAGTCCCAAAGTTCCGTAGGGTTAGGAGAATCCCTGACGGGGAGTAGATCCTCTAATAAAAACCGCATTAACGAGTGGTGAATATAGATTTCCCCTTCCAAAACTGCTCGTATTGCGGTGATCAATTCCGTGTCAGCGGCTTTCTTGAGAACATATCCAGATGCTCCATTTTGCAACGCCTGATTCATGTAGTGTTTATCATCGTGCATCGTAAGCACTAGAATCTTTGACGAAGGAGCCAACCTGCGCAGGATGGGCAATACATCCAGCCCACCCATTCCTGGCATGCTTAAATCCAACAAAATAAGATCCGGCTGGAACGCCTCGCTCTGCTTCACCGTTTCCGTACCTGTAGAAGCCTCTCCAATGATTTCTAAATCTTCCTGAGAGGAAAGCATGAACCGGAGACCGGTACGCAAAATGGTGTGATCATCCGCCAATAAGATGCGTTTCTTTTTGACCATCCAAATTATCCTCTGTAAAAAGGGGGATTTCCACAAACACGCTGGTGCCATGTCCAAGGTTACTTTCGATCGTCAGATGTCCACCCAGTAACTCTGCCCGTTCACGCATGCCTAACAACCCGAGGTGATACTCACCCTGAGAATTACACACTTCAAATCCTTTTCCGTCATCCTCAATTACCGCGATAACACTCCCGTCCCGTCGCTCGACTAGAATGCTTACTGAATGAGCGTGTGCATGACGTACTACGTTGGTTAGCGTTTCCTGAATGATGCGATACAGAGCGGTTTCCACTCCTTCAGGGAGGCGCGAGTCTTTCAGGGTAATTGCCAGATCGATGGGAACTTTATGCCGCGCCTGCCATTCAAAGGTCAGTCTTTCTAACGCAGCGGAGAGACCAAGGTCGTCGAGCGCATTGGGGCGTAACTGCGTTGCCAGCTTGTGAACCTCATCCAGTGTTTGGGTTGCCACACTTCTCAGATCGCTTATTTGCTGTTGATCTGGGTCTTTACAGTTCGTTTCCAGCATGCGCAGGCCTACCAATAGAGATGTGAGCGATTGGGAAGTGCTGTCGTGCAGTTCGCGGGCAATCCGACGACGTTCCTCTTCCTGAGTGGAAATTACCTTTTCCAATAGTTGGCGTTGCAAGCCCTCACGTTCCTGGCGTAATTCGTGAATTTGCGCGAGATCCTGGCTCATCTGGTTGAAGGCTTGCGCCAGGGTCCCCAACTCATCATTGGCCCAGGGGTGGACGCGGTGAGTATAATCGCCGCGGGAGACCATCCGGGTCGCTTCGACCAGTTCCAGGATTGGCTGCGCTAGAATGCGAGTCAGGAACATTGCCACGACCACGCCAAATAGTAAAACGAGCACTGTAAACAATACCGATTGCAAGGCAACTTGAGATACCGCCTGTTGGACGCTCACATTCGAGAGCCCGATACGGGCTGTGCCAGCTTTGCCATCCAAAATTGAAACGGCCGTATCGAAAATAGGGCCTTCATCTGTATCAATGAGCACCGTGTGATGATGATCGAAGTTGCCATTATGATTCAGATCCAGTAAACCAACCGGAAAACCTTCGCCAAAAGTGTGGGCCATAATCTGGCCGCGTTGATCTACGATAAATGCGTAGCGAAAGTTTGTGTTATTGCCTTTTGTTTCAAGAAGCAAATCCTGGAGCGCAAGTAAGTCATTTAGCAGAATTGGATCCACCGCGCGGGCAGCCAGGTCTCGTGCTACCGAAACACTTTGGTCGCGGAGCTGCGCTTCCATATTTCTGATGAGGACCATCCGTGTCTGCAAAGTGTTTCCAATCCCAACCAGCAATACCAGCCCCAATGCAAGACCCAATATCTTCGTGCGAATACTAACCGCGCCGACAATTTCCCAAAACCGGTCTAAGATTAAGCGGTTATGGACCAGCTTATCGAGTTTTTTCCACATCGCTTAACAAAGTCCGAATATCATCGTATGCGTGATCATCAATAGTTGTGAATTCTTCAACGCCAATAGATTCCAAGGCTTTTCGACCTTCCGCTGTATCTCCCATGCTAAAGAGGATTTTCTGTAATTCCCGTTTCAAATCCTTGTCAAGCTTTGGACTGACAACGACAGGTGGAATCGCAAACGGCGGCGAGCGATGGATTACGCGAACTTTTTTCGCCAGGTTTGGATCACGGGCAATGGCAAACTCATATACCAGACTGTCGACAGCCGCGCCATCTGCGAGTTTATCCGCTACTGCCCGGATAGCCTCATCGTGGTTGTAAGTGAAAAAGGTCCGAGCAAAGAAGTCATCTGGGCTGAAGCCCAGTTGTTGAACCAAATAGGTGGGATACATCCGTCCGCTCAAAGAGATAGGATCTGTGAACGCAAAAACTTTGTTCTGCAGATCGGCCATCGAACGGGCAGAACTCTCCGATGGAACGATCAGGAGGGAGTAATAAATGGTTTCGCCATTGACCTGAGGAACTGCCAATAGTTCCATCCCAAAACTATCATGACCAACAACATAAGCGCTCGTGCAAACAAATGCCAGGTCAACCTGACCAGTTGCGATCAATTCATTGGTTTCCAGATAGGTTCTGCGCTGAACCAGCTCAACCGGCCGGTGTAATTGCGACTCCAGGTAGTCGAGCAGTGGTTCATACGATTGGACGGTTCCTTTGGGTGAAACGATTGAAGCAACAGCCACTCGCAGCGGTAATACTTCTTGTTTTGGCACCTGAATAGGTTGCAAATCTTTTAGATTAACATATCCAACGACCTCATAAGGCTGCCGAGGTATGCATCCAAAAAATAATGGCGTCAGGAAAATGAACAAAAGAGGGATAAAAAGAGATTTTCGCATCACTTTACTGGTTATTCAGCATTTTGATTTGTAATCAATACTTCCGCTTGTTGAAACTCCCCCGGCGCATTGAGGTTCATTAATGGTCAAGCATCGGGTGTGTATTAGATGATGAAACTGTTATATCTCTTCAGGTGCAGGCAGTTTATGCCCAAAGCTCTGTCGAGTCGAATCTAATTGTACACTTTTCTCCATTTTTCAATTAATACCGAAACCGCGGTTCTTTCAAGTATTTTTTTGCCGTACAGCGTTTTGCTAGCCAGCTCGTTAAGTTTTGATAATAATCCCCCTGACCCTCGGTGCTAAATTTCACCAGGGATGCGCCATGGGCGTAGCGGATGGTGTCGAGGTAGATTGCGACAATATTTGAAAGGAAGTTGATTGAACAAAAGGATAAAGACAACCAGCATGTTTGCGAACTGCGTCATTTATTCTTCAAGATGGCTCTACAGCTACAATAGCTGATCCTGCCCCACTCACATTCCGGAAGATGAAGTTCGCCAACTGCCCAAGAGGGAATTACTAGCCTGTCATTGTTGAACAGATCGGAGCCAAAGGCTGCCATAAGCTTTTCTAAACCTACATCCATTTTTCAATCTTGACCAAAATATCGGCAGCCTGCTGCCCAGCCAGTGATGGGAGCACCAGTTCTGCTTTTCCTACGCGCTCGACTGGTCCAAGACCCAGGGCAAGCATTCCGGCTGCATGCGCAGCTTCAATTCCGGCAGCCGCATCTTCCACTACCAGGCAGTCTGTTGGTTTTAAACCACATTTGTTTGCTGCCAGCAAGAACAAGTCAGGAAACGGCTTTGATCGGGCTGGCGCATTTCCGTCCACCAGGTCGTCAATCAAAGGCATTAACTGCAAGCGCTCGATCACCAATGGGGCATTTTTACTTACCGAGACGATCACCCGTTTCAACCCAAGGCGGCCAAGCTCTTCCAGAATTTCTTTTGCGCCCGGGAGAAGACTGGATGGAGTCATTTTTTCCAACAATTCCAGGTAATAACGATTCTTTTGCTCCATCATCGCTGTTGCCTCAGCTTCGCTCACAGGACGGCCTTTTAGGAGCAATGCAAGTGATTCGCGCCGTGAAACACCGCGCAAAGCTTCGTTTTCCTGCCTAGTGAAGGGAATGCCTAAATCTTCCGCCAGGCGCTTCCAGCCCAGAAAATGAAATTCCGAGGTATCAGTCAGGACGCCATCGAGATCAAACAGAAATGCTTGAATCATGCGCTCTCGCCCTCTTTGCTCCCCAGGTCTATACTCACCTCTTCGCCACGCCAGACAAATTTGAACGCCAATCGTTTCCAATGCTTTGGTAATTTGGGTGCCAGTTTCCAACCTTCTTCATTAACTTGCAGGCCACCAAAGCCAAACACAACTGTCTGCCACAAACCACCCGCCGATGCGCCGTGAATGCCATCGCCGGCATTACCGCGCACATCCTCTAGGTCGGCGCGAGCGGCTCGCATGAAATTTTCGTACGCTTGCTCAGGGCTACCAAGGCGGGGAGCCATGATCGCCTGGATAGAAGGACCCAGCGACGACCCATAAGTCAGATCAGTGCGGGCGGTGTAATAATCGTAGTTCTTTTGCGCAACTGCTGGGTCTATTTCTCCTGGAAGCAAGTACGTCAACATCACCACATCCGGCTGTTTGAGCACCTGGGTATCGTTGGCGCCCTCAATCCCGAGCAGGTTTTGAACCGACTCAGTACGGGGTTCAAGAGCGGCCAGGTCGACGTCTTTGCGTTTAAAATATCCATCGAACTGTTCAATAAGACCGGTTTTTACATCCAGCGGGCAGTAGATGTGGCTGGCTAATTGTCTCCAATGCGAGAAAGTCTCCTCCTCTAGCCCAAGGCGACCAAACAATTGCTGTGGATTGTGGTTTTTCAACCAATCGCCAATCCAGTGAGCTTTCAGCAGATGCCAGCGGGCAAAATAGTTGGTATAGGCATTATTATCCACATGATCATGGTATTCATCAGGACCAATAACATCGGTCAGTTCGTAGCGTCTCTTCTCGTTATTCCACTCCAGCCGACTTGCCCAGAAGCGCGCAGTTTCCAGGATAATTTCTGCACCACGGTTGATTAAAAATTCGTCGTCCTGGCTGACCAGCCAATACTGCCAGACGGCATAGACGATATCGGCTGAAATATGAATCTCAATGTCCCCGGTCCAGATACGAATCATGTTGGCCCGGTCAGATGGATTTGGCACCCAGGTCGGGGTAACTTCACGTCCATCGCCGGCGCTTTCCCAGGGATATTGCGCACCGCTAAATCCATTTGTGGTCGCTTTATCCCGCGCACCAGGCAGGTTATGGAAGCGGTAAGAGAGCAGGTTGCGAGCAATCTCAGGGCGGGTATAGGTAAAGAAAGGCAGCATGAAAATTTCTGTGTCCCAAAAGGCATGCCCGCGGTAACCGTACCCGCTCAATGTTTTTGCGCCGATGCTTACGCGTTCTTCGCTGCGCGGTGCGGCGATCAACAGGTGATATAGATTAAATCGTATCGCGAGCTGCGCTTCATCATCCCCTTCGATGAGCACATCGCAGCGCTGCCATTCTTCCTCCCAACAGCGGGTGTGCGCCTGCCAAAGCTCATCCCAGGCGTGTTCAGGCAAATGGGCAAGTTCAGCGCGCGCAGAAGCAAGTGGATCAGCGCAATCCCTGCTCGTGAAAATCGAGGCTTTTTTTTCCAATCGAACATCATGCCCGACGCTAACCTGGGTTTTAAAAGCAAGTGTTGGATGGCCATGAACATCCCAGGCGTGAGTTCCAATATCTTCGTCAGCAGTAACTGCGATACTTGTCGCCATCCCGGCTTCGATCTCAGTCGTATGGGTTCGCAACTTCAACCAGCAGGTTTGTCCATCGGTGCCCTGCCCCAGCCAATCCCAGTGTTTAAAACCCAAATTATCCGCTCCGGCATCCAAACCGCTGCGCAGTTCAACGCTGCCGGAATAATTTTCCGGCGTCAGAATCACTTGCAAGCAAGCCAAATGGACATTGGCCAAACTGGCGAAACGTTGAAATTCCAGCCAGGTAGTTCGTCCTTGTGGACTACGCCATCGAACCGTGCGGGTCAGCAACCCGGTATGCAGGTCCAGATGGCGTTCGAAGGCCAGGATTTCACCATCTGCCAGGCTGAACCGCTCTCCATCCAAAAAAATTTCCACTTCCAACCAATCAGGAAAATTCACCAGTTCAGTAAAAACGACCGGCAGGTCATCAAACACACCATGTACAAAGGTCGCGCGCTGTTCGTCCGGGTAAAATTCCTCAAACGCACCACGCGTGCCAAGGTATCCGTTACCCTGGGTAAACACCGTTTCGTTGTGGCGAATACGTTCCGGATTGAATGAGGATTCCGAAATTGTCCAAAGTTCTACCATAAATTCACCTGTGTCGATGTAAACATTATTAATATATGTGGACTACCCGAACCGGGCATAATCTAAGAGTTCTGCAAATCCTATAGTTGCCAGCCCGATGACATGATCGGCGCCGCCGTAGTACACATACACAGTGTCTCCCACAACCAGATTGGCGCAGGAGAAGACCACGTTGGGCACATCACCACGCAATTCCCACATTTCACGCGGCTCGAAGATGAAATCCTTCGGGCGATGGACCACACTGGCAGGATCCTCCAGGTCGAGCAGACACGTCCCCAGCCGATAAATGTGGGATGGGTCATAAGCATGATACACAATCAACCAACCATACTCCGTTTCGATCGGCACGCCGCCCCCACCGACCCGAAAAGAATCCCAACCGTTCTCGGGCCGTGGCCCAAAGATCGGGCGCATAGATTCTTCCGGCCAGTGGGTTAAATCGGAAGATTCTGCCAGCCAGACATCGGGCGCCCGGCGGTGAAGGGCCATATAGTTCCCCTGGATACGACGGGGAAACAATACGTGATCCTTGTTGTCCTCGCCTATCACCAATGGCCCCATTCGTTTCCACTGGATTAAGTTCTTGCTGTGAGCAAACATCGGCAAAATCCCGCCGCCGGCATGTGTCGGTTCACCTTGGCCGGTGAACTCCCTCCCGTAGGCAGTATAGGACATATAAAACTCGCCATCCATTTCAGTCACACGTGGATCTTCCACACCGCGCGAATCACTTGCATCTTGCGGCTCCAACACCGGCCGGCGCATCCGATTCCACCGGATCCCGTCAACGCTGATTGCATAGCCAATCCGGCTGATCCAATCTAATCCCTGTGCGCGATAATGCATATGAAACAATCCGTTATGGTAAATCACGGAAGGGTTGAAAACATTGTAGGTTTCCCAGTCCGAAGTTGGATCAGGAAGCAGAATTGGATTAGATGGATGACGGTTCAACTGCATCAGGAATACCTCTTCTTAAATGTAAAAAATAAGGTAAACGTAAAACCAGGCCCCAGGAAAGGTTCACACCCTCGAGCTCGAAAGTTTGTGGTTTTCCAGGCGGTTCAATACGGCCCGATTGCTCGCGCTGGCGATGAACACAGCCCCTAACATCATGCTGAGCATAAAGGTGATCGTGCTAACGATAAGAGTAAGCAGCAGGAATAAAGTCAGCACGATTGAGAACCCCAGGTTTTTGCCAATCATCACAACCCCGTTGTGCAGCGCCTGGTGAACGCTCGTGGTTTTCTGTTCGAACAGGAAAGGAAGCGCAAATAACTGGACCGTCAGCCAACTGGCCAGCAGCGCAATGTAAAGGCCCTGTAAATAGGGCCCCCACAATCCCTGAGCAATTTGACCGGTCAGAGCGATATCCACGATCAAAAAAGTGATGATGCACAGGTTGATTCCGCCCCATCGCCATGCAGGGCCCCAATAGCGACCAAAAGCACTCCAGAAATCACGTAGATCGACAACCTCGCCATGAGCGATGCGATTGCCCCAATAGACCAACGCCAGGGTTGCTGGCGGCCCGGGCACGATCAACACATTCGCTACCAACCAAAACAGATTGCAGGCCAGCATGGTCCACAAATCTGCCCAGACGTCCTGGAAAGAGTCACGTAGGATTAATAAAACTGCTTTCATCATGTTCCTGACCGACTGGGCAGAACCAATCAACCCTTGATCCCCGTATAGGCAACGCCTTCGATGTAATACCGACTGAATATGAAGAACAGCAGGATCACTGGGATGGCATTGAACATGGCTCCGACCAGGGTAAGATTCCATTGTGCCTTATACTGCTGTTGGAAAATACTCAAAGCCACATTGAGGACATAATGGTCGGGAGAATTCAAATAGAGTAAGGGTTGCAGGAAAGCATTCCAAATGGATTGGAATTGTAAGATCAATACAGTGAGGAGTGCGGGACGGGCTAATGGCAGTACCACTGTGCGGAAAATCTGCATGTGGGTGGCACCGTCGATAAAGGCTGCTTCCTCCAGATCTTTTGGAATGGATTTAAAGAATTGAGTCAGTGTGAAGATGCTTCCGGCTGCCACTAAATTCGGTAAAATTAACGACCAGTAAGTGTTGATCAAATGCAGCTTGGTCATCAAGACGTACGCCGGGATCAAAGTAACTGCTCCCGGGATCATCATAGTGGTCAACATGAAATTAAAGATTCCATCCTTTCCGGCAAATTTCAATCTGGCAAAAGCGTAAGCAGCCATGGAACAGAAAATGACTTGCGAGACAGAAATCGTCACGGATAAAAAGGCTGTATTGAATAACCAGCGTGGGAAGGTACCTCCCTGACCAATATCGGTATTCCAAACCCGGGTCCAATTCTCCCAATGCCATACTTCCGGTAAGAATTTTGGGGGAAATGCAGTAATTTCGAGATCGGTCTTGAATGTCCCTATCATCGCCATAATAAATGGCGTAAACATGATGATGCCAATGGCGATCAGCACTAAATATCGCAGGATTGATTTGACCAAATTAGCCAATCGTTGCGAGACATAGTGCGATTGGAGAACTGGGGCTGGTTTCAGATCCACGTCGATCATGCTAGCCCTCCTAATACAATTCCGTGCCGCGTTCGAGGAAGCGACGCTGGAAGAACGTGATGGCAAAGATGATCACTGCCAGGATAAATGCAAGCGCAGATGCATAGCCCATATTAATCGGGCCATTAATCCCCAGTGCTTCCTGGAAAACTAAAAATACTGGCGTCAGGGATGTTTTCAATGGCCCCCCTTTGGTCGCCAGGTAAACTTGATCGAATACTTGGAAGGTTCCGATGGTTCCAAGTACGATCACCAGCAGGATGATAGGACGTAGCATTGGCAGTGTAATTTTTCGAAACATTTGGAAACTGCTTGCGCCATCTATGCTGGCTGCCTCGTACAGGGCAGGGTTGATATCCTGTAAAGCTGCCAGGAACATAAGCATGAACGTCGGGATGGTCGTGTATATGTTTTGGAACATAATGGCCATCCAGGCGATGCTCGGGCCGCGAAAATACCATTGGGTGGAAGGGATCGTTCCGCCAAAAGCCTCAACGATAAGCTGTATCAATCCGCGAGGGTCACCCAACCAATTTACGGGTTCAAAACTGATGCCCACCCAGCCGAGCGAAGTTTGCAGAAAATAGTTTACATAACCGGCTTTCAGGTAAAACCATACAAAGATGAGCGTAATCACAACCGATGAAGTTACGCTTGGTGTGTAGAAAACCGCGCGGAAGAATTGTTTCATATGAAACGGTGCATTCAGCAGAACGGCCATAAGGATTGCGAGAGTAGTTTGAATGGGTACGACAATGATTGAGTACCACAACACGTTATAAAGGGATTGTAGAAAATCACGTTTTGTCGAATCGGTAAAACCCTGGAAAGCTTCAGCGTAATTCGAAAGTCCGATCCATTTAGGACGGGTAAAAATATCGTAATCGTTGAACGAAATATAAAAAGCGAAAAGAATCACTCCGATCATAAAAGTGAGAGTAACGATCAGATAAGGTGCAAGAAAAGCATACCCGGTAATCAATTCCGTACGTCGCCGGTGATTGGTCCAAACTTTACGAAGCGCCCGGGCAGCAAAAAAGGCAACAATAATTGCCACGATGCCGACCACGACCATGTATGGAATTGCTGTTTCGCGAATTTCGGTAAGGTAGGTTTGAAGGGTGGCCATGACTCTGGGGCCGCCCATGGTAGGTGCATTAAGAAGCGCGATGAGTAGGATAACGGCAACGATGCCAATAAAAACGAAAGCCGCTACCACCGTCTCGATCCGGGCTGGATTCTTTGCTTGCTTTGGCATTCCGCACCTCGATCGTATTCATTGGAACCGCGGGAGTTTATCCCTCGCCTGGGTTCTCCAACTTTAGGTTGGAGAACCCAGATTCCATCCGGTTTCAAATTGCTTAAAACCGCCTGCTACAGTGAGAGAAGTCGTGGTTATTGACCACTGAGCGCAGTTTGTGCTTCCGCTTGAGCCTGTGCAAAAGCCTCGTCAACCGTCTGGTCACCAAGGAAAATACGGTCCAAAGCCTGAGAGACTGCGTCGTTAACCTTGCCGGTGTTTGGACCCCAGTATGCTACGATGGTGTCAGGCAGCAGGCCGCCCTGGGCAATAGCCAGGTCATTCGGATCAACGATCAGGTCTGCCTGATCAGGGTGCGTGCTGTAGGCGAAACCGGTTTTAACGATCTCAGCCTGATTTTCGCGGCCAGTTGCGTAGAACAAGAAAGCGGCAGCTGCCATTGGATACTGGGTGGCGGCATTGATGCCGATGCCGTTGGTAAATATGATATCGGCTCGGGTCTTTGGGCCGGAAGGG